>OCTA010002177.1_pt1 | contig 17892 bp, 14 predicted proteins | sample 1538991 | NCBI WGS metagenome assembly OCTA01 (sample SAMEA3539302, study PRJEB22396) | soil metagenome | biome: tundra; feature: field; material: soil | place: USA | collected 2010-05 | depth 0.15 m | reverse complement strand
CATCCGCTGCTTCACCAGCGACCCGAGTATCGGTTCCAGTCTGAAGTTTCTGCGCCGGACGCCGTGGGCGCGGGAGAAAGTCGAAAGCTTGTACCTGTTCATGCTACGTGAACGGGCACGCCAGGCTCGGCGGGAATCGCTCTGAGATTCTGGGCACTACTGCTTTCCCAGCAGCTCGGTGGGGTTGGGCGCCGCCCTTGCGTTGACGGTGGGCGGTGGCGCTCGGTGCACCACGGGGCCGGCATCAGCGGCACCACTGTTCGCCGATCGTTCGCCGGCAAAGCTGGTCGATCTCGTCGATGCATTTGTCGATGTCTTTGCGGTCTCCAAGCAGGTTCATGTTCGGGCGGCAGTAGGGGCGAGGTGACATCTCACTGACGCATTCGCGGATGACCGCAAGGTTGCCGACGCGCAGGCCGTATCTGCAGCCGTTCCAGACCAAGGAGCTGATCTTGGCGTCGTTTTGCAATCCGCCCAGCATCTCGAAGGCTTTCCTGTTTTCATTCACACAGGCAGGTGTCGCACATCGGTCCTTGCTGAGCTCCAGTTGCACCCGATCGAGCTTTTCCTTCTCCTTTTCGATGTTGACGTCCGAAACCAACTGTCGTTGTAGCAACACCCGAAGCAGGGCGAGGTCGGCGTCGTCAAACTTGCGGAAGTCGAGGTTTTGCAAAATGCGATCTCGAGCCACGGCGACCATGACCCGCGCGACATCCTCCTGACTGGTTATGGCCGTGACTTCCTTGCCGTCCCCACGGGGTGCGACCGTACACGGAACGTGTCTGGCGTCCTTGGCGAATCCGTCTCCGGCATTCACGGCGATCCAGGCACTTTCGTGCTTGATGAAGACGAAAAGGTAGACGTCCAGCATTTCGTCCGTGCGTGCGATTCCGTACTTCGGGTCCTGTTTCAGGGCGCACAGGAAGGCGAAGTCACCGGATTTGAACAGATCCTTGACGATGAACTTAGCGTCGTCCTTGCCGCGAGCCGAGTTCAGGATGGCCAGGCGATCCGGGTCGGACCTGGGGAGATCTCTGGCCCGAGCGGAACCTTCGGCGACAGGCAGGAACGCGGCCAAGCCAACGAAAAGGGCGGCAACCCTTTTGATCTTCTGTCCTCTGTAGCGCGCCACGTTTCGATTGTACACAGCAAATTCCGAAGTTAGGTGACCGACTTGCACACGACTCTTGCAGGAATGTGAAGCTGCGCCTACTGGGGACATAGCTAACTGGATGGTTGTCCATCATCAGATCCCGGCGGAGTGGAGATGACCAAGTCTGTTTCCAGCAGTCGCTCGGCACCTAACCGCGCACGCCGCGGCCAAGATTTCGCCGACCTCGGCAGCGTCCGCCCGCTCGTCGGACACCTCGACCTTGTGATAGCCGTCAGCCGACCGGGACGACCGACGCTTTCTTGATCCCTGCTCCATCCTTTCCATGCGCAAAGGAGATTCGAAGCATGGTTGTCGCGTTGGCGATGGCGATGACCGATTCCAGTGCGACGCCACCAATCGATCCGCTGAGGATGTTGTTCACCAGCCAGCAGCCGGTGCTGAAGAGCATCATCATGCGCATGGTCAGGCCGCGCGTGTGAAAGACGGCCACGGTAGACACGCAGGAGCCAATCACCGTCAGCCAGCCTGAAGGCGTTTTTGCAAAACAGAGCCCAGCACAGATGTGCAGCGCTACGAACAACACAGAAAGCCAGGCAGCGCGCATCCTCAGCGACAAAGAGGTGCGCACTGCGGTGGTCAGGGCGTTGGCCGCTGCCGTGGGAACGCCCAACAGCCAGAAGTGGGGGACATGGACCAGCGACTCGCTGGCGACCAGTATTTTCTGCCGACGGTCGCTCTTCTGCAGAAATGCGGCGACTCCTAGGACAACGGCGAGATAGCCCAAACACTGGGCGGGAGAGAATATCGATGTTGTCATGAAGAGTTAAAACCTGGGAGTTCGCAGGGGTGAGTTCCATTTTAGCAGGTGGTAGGCAGTACAGCCAACTTGAGCACTGATAGCATTGATGCCCAAGCGTCGGACAATTTCCCTGCGCTTGACGGTGGATCGGGTCTCGACATAGCCACTGATGAACTAATAGTGTATTGAGCTCCGCTCATCCCCATTCGCTTCGATCTGATTGCCGATTTCTCCGACAGGGCCTACCATGGCTGGAAACAACTGCCAGGAGTACCGATGCCCACGTCAGATCCGAACATCACCGTCATCGTCGAGACTTTCGCCATTCAAATCACTGCTGCCGTGGAAGCAGCCATGGCCGACCGACTCCAAGCTGCCATCGCCGGTGCCTTCGGCGCTCCACCAAAGCGCGGACCAGGTAGACCGGCAAAGCAGGCTGTCGTTGCTGTGGCACCTGTGGCGGCAAGATCGGCGGGAAAGAAGACGAGGCCAAAGCAGCTATGCCCAGTACCCGGCTGCAAGAACACAGCAGCACCAATCTTCGGCATGGTCTGCAAGGACCACAGGAACGTGGCTAAGTCGAAGATCAAGAAGTACCGGGAAGAGCGCAAAGGCAAGACCGCAACTGGGAGCGCAGCAAAGCCTTTGGCGACGAGAAAGGTGAAGAGGGCTTCGCCCAAGGTGGCGCGGGCGCGGAAACTCCAAGGACAGTATCTGGGTGCCCTGAAGTCGCTCAAGGGCGCGGACAGGGCGAAGGTCAAGGCGGTCGCCAAGGACAAGGGTGTCGCCGAGGCCGTGAAGCTGGCGCTGGGGATGAAGAAGTAGCTGGGCACTAGGGTAAGGTTCCGGAGCCCGGCATGAAGAGTTCTGCTTCGCCCGCCTGGAAGTGCCGTGTGGGGATGCGGTTCCTCATGCTGGGGGCAACGGGAATTGTCTCGGCCTGTGGAGGAAATCCCACTGTACCCGGACCCGCTGCGGGCGATGCAGGTCGAGAAGTTCTATTGGAGGTCCTGGATGGCAGCACGGATGGCGGCATGGCGTGCCAGACATTTCCCGACGCTGCTGGACCCGAGGTTCCTGCCCTACTAACCTTCGACGGCGGCGTGCCCCTCGACCGGCTTGCCTATGCGCTCGCCGTGGTTCGATGCAATTACTGGAACCGCTGCTCTCCCTTTGCTCCTTACGTCATAGGCCAATGCATCGATGCCTTGAGCCACAATGGCGCGTGGAACTTCACGACCCGCACTTGGCGCGCGGGAATTATGGGTGAAACCATCAGTCTTGGGTTTCCCAACGCTGCGCTCTTTCAAGCCGTCGCAGCGGGTCTGGTCAAGTATGACCCGGACCAAGAGAGTGCATGCCTGCAGGCGCTGCAAGCGCAGAGCTGCCATGGCGATGACCTCTGGGAGAATGTTCCAGCCTGCGCTGGCATTTTCACCTGTCCTCCGGATGCTGGAGGAGGAGACGGCGATGGCGGCCCCATCGATGGCGCTGCGGCCGACGGTGGCGCGGTTTGCCCGGCCCTCTTGGAACCTTGGCAAACAACGGCTGGGGAAACCCTGCTGCCCTGTTCCGCCGCCATCGACTGCGTCGGAAGAGCGACGCCCGGAGGTCCCTACTGCGTCGATGGCTACTGTGCTCCTGGCCTGTGCGGCTCCTCCTACTTTGGCTGCAACGGTTCTGAGACCGCCGGCCAACCCTGCAGTTGCCCTTTCGTGGAGGCCGGGCAGCCTTGCGACGCGGACCCTCCGGTCCTCGGGAACACTTTCGAGGGGACGCCTGTGGCAAGGTGGGCATCGAGTATCTGTGCCCCCGGTCTGACCTGTGCGGGCCTCCGCGCCGATGGAACCCACGGAGTTTGCTCGGTTCCGCAAGACATCGGCGGACCGTGCGCGCAAGACTCCGTGATCCAGGGATGCAGTCTTGGGCTGACTTGCCAGTGCGGCGCATGCCAACTCCCACCAACACGAGGTCCCTGCGCCTCCCTTTCTTGTCAGGTTGGAATTGCGTACTGCGACCTCCAGTCGAATACCTGCATGCCGGTCAAACAAATCGGCGGGGACTGCAGCGCTGGAATGCAAGTATGTCCTCCGAACTTGGTGTGCGACGACACCAGCACCTGCGAGCTCTATTCGCCGCTCTAGGGCAGGCGGAAGCCCATATGGTGGCGAGGACGACAGCACAGCCCGAGGACCTGCTTCGTAGCCACCACGCCTTGGTGAAGTCGGACAATGTCTTTCAGCGAACGGTTCGCCTGCGCCAGGCCCTGTGGCGTGAGAAGCAGGGTTATCCCATCGGTCTTCACCGAAGCGGTGACATCCGGCCCCGGCTCCCCAAGACTTCCATGATCCCCATGCATCAGAAGCGTGTATTATCTCGGCCACATGGGAAGCGACTCGAACTACGAGGCGAAGCGAGCGGAACCATCAAGGGCTGGACAACACCCTGATTGATGGCAGTTGCACAGGCCGCTGACGGAGCCGCGTGTGGCACCCAGCTTGGTCCACTCTGTCTCACCCCTGCTCGTTGCGTGACATCGAGAATCGGCGCCACCTCGGGAAAGTGCGTGGTGCCCAGCGCAACAGAGTGCAATTAGGATCGCGCGTTCCTACAAGCTATTGTCCAATGAGCATGAGCCTCGCCGTTCGCTCGGGTCACTAAAAGGAATGAAGCTTACCATGCTGCGAGCTGCCACTTTGTGTGCCGTGGGAATTCTGGCTCTAGGAGTTTCCGCGTGCAGCGGATCGGGACACGGTGATGGCCAAGGTGGCAGCGGCCCAGCGGCCTCGGGCGGTACGTCCGAGACCGGCGGCAGCGGGAGGGGCGGCTCGTCGGCGAACGGTGGTGCCGGCTCGGGCGGCGTCGGGGCCGGTGGCCGAATGGGGACCGGCGGCGCCACGGGCAGCGGCGGCCTGACCGGCTCGGGCGGTGGCTCAAGTTCGGGCGGCGTGGTCAGGACCGGCGGCAGCGCGGGGGTTGGCGGCAGCATGGGAGTCGGTGGTAGCGTGGAGAGCGGTGGCAGTCCAGGAACTACCAGCGGCGGCATCGTCGGCTCGGGCGGGGTGGTCGGGACCGGCGGCCGGATCGGGACCGGCGGCACGACTGGGCGCGGCGGCGCGACTGGCAACGGTGGCGTGGTCGGCACGGGCGGCGCGACGCCTGGAACCGGCGGCGCGACGCCCGGCACCGGCGGCACCACCACGACCAGCACCACGCCCCCCGGCGCCTGTCAGGAATCGACCTGCGGCTCGCACAAGTGGGCCTGCTGGCCGGTGCCGACTCCGCCCAGCGAGAAACTGACTCATCCGCAAAGCTATACCGATCTGGGCAACGGGGCCGTGCGCGACAACGTCACCTGCCTCGTGTGGGAGAAGGCCAATCCCTCTACCCAGGGCACCTGGCAGGCCAGTGTCGATCGCTGCGCGGCTCTGGGCACCAGCAACTACGCTGGTTTCAACGACTGGCGGCTGCCCACCCGGATGGAGATGGCAAGCTTGATCGATCCGACGTTGGGCAGGACTGCCTATGCGTCCCCACCCTTCACGACCAGCAGCGGAGCCTACGCCACGGGTTCCTATTGGTGGGAAACCATTCAGGGGATAAACGGCGCCAATCTGGCTTGGGGCTATGGCGCGAACGGGATGACCAGCAATGCCTATTCTTTGGCCGGCACCAACTTCGTAACAAGATGCGTCCGCGGCAATGGCACCGGCGAGGCGCCCAACGCGCTCGCCGTCGAGCCTGCGAATCACTACACGGTCGTCAGTGGCGAGACCACGGACAACTATACCGGCCTGGTGTGGCAATCGGGGTTCTCGCCGCCGCCCACAATGGCTTGGGCAGACGCGCCGGCCTACTGCGCCAGCTTGACGCTGAACGGGCACACAGGCTTCCGTGTGCCAACCTTGGGCGAGCTTTCCAGCACGGTGAACGAAGCCCGGGTAGGCAACGCCGTCGTGCTGAGCGCATTCCCGGGTACGCCCAATGGCTGCAAGGATCCGAGCTACTGGTTCTGGGCGGCAGAGTCCCAGTCGGCGACCGCCGATTGGGGCCTGAGCTATTGCGACGGCTTCACGGGAACCAACGTCGGCACCACCGCCAACGGCGTCAACACCTGGGACTACTTCCCGACGGCCAACGTGCGTTGCGTGCGCAACGGGCCCTAGCGTTGCCCGCGGGAATCCACAGAGGTGTTTGCAAATACCCTCATTAACGCGGCGGGGGGATCGACAATGGCGTGAACAAAACTGTCGATCTCGTAGATTGCGTACGAGCTGTGCGTCGCGCTCGTGCGGAATCTCCGTTACACTCTGCTCCGAGGCGGCGAGTTGGCTCGACCCGCGGTTCTTCTGGGCGGTGGGGCGCTGAATCCGGGCCTGGTGCGCGCCGTGCTGGTAGAGGGCTGCTTTGTGTCTAGTTGACGTAAGATATAGCCGTTAACATGAGTCGAGCGGAGCCAAAGGGGCCATCGAGAATTCACCACCCTGGTGATTTGTCACCGGAGTTGCGAGGGAGAAGTGAAGAAGACAGCCCGCATTCTCGCAGGTGCGCCTTGGCCCAGGGTTTGCTGTGTCCCGGCGCATGCACATCAGTTCGGCCTTTGTCAGGTTGTCTTTGGCTGCCCCGACTTCGATAACGGCCCATGCACGGGAGCACACCATGAGCCGCGGGCACACCACGCTTGGGGTCCTTTTCTTGCTTGGCGCTTGCGGAGGTAGGGTAACCGCCACGGGAGCTCAGCATGGAACTGGCGGTGGCACGACGCCCATCTGCAGCGAGGGCCCAGGCGGCACCACGGGAACTACCAGTGACGAATTCACGATTACCGAGTTCGTGCTCGAGACGGGAAACCTCGGACTCGCGGGCATCACGGCTGGTTCCGACGGCAATCTGTGGTTCACGGAAAGCATCCCCGCCAAGATTGGGCGAATTACCACCACCGGAACGATCACGGAATTCCCCCTACCCGGTACCGTCGGCGCATCGGCCAGTGACCTTGACATCGAGCCCTACGGCATCACGGCCGGCCCGGATGGGAACGTCTGGTTCGTGGAGGTCTTCGCAGGCAAAATCGGCCGCATTTCGCCGACCGGAGCCATCACCGAATACTCGCTCACGCGTGACCTGGGCTACGTCAGCCCCTACGTCGTCACCGTGGGGCCGGACGGGAACCTCTGGTTCACTGAATCCGCCGTCGACCGGATTGGCTATCTGACACCCGCGGGGGCGCTGACCGAATTCCAGCTTCAGGTCAAATGCACCTCCGACGCCAACGGCGAGTCTCATTGTGACATGCACGGACTCCATGGAATCTCGCCTGGGCCCGACGGGAACCTGTGGTTCGTCGAATCGAATCACCAGAAGATCGGCCGCATCACGCCCACGGGAACCATCACCGAATTTCCCGATGGAAAGCTATGCAGCTCGCCCCATGACATCGTTAGCGGGCCGGACGGCAATCTCTGGTTCACGGAACCGGATACGAACAAGATTGGCCGCATCACACCCTCGGGTTCGATCATGGAATTCCCGGTTCCACCTCCGGCCACCTCACCCACCCAGATCACGGCCGGGCCAGATGGCAATCTGTGGTTCGCGGCGGGCAAAGCCATCGGCCGCATCACGCCCGATGGGACCATCACCGAATTCGCGGTTCCGGTCTCCCATGGCGGTGCCAACAGCATCGCGGCCGGGCCGGATGGCAACATCTGGTTCACCGATTCGATCGGAAGCAGAATCGGCCGAGTGAACCTCTCCACGAGCGCCAGCGGCGGCACCGGCGGAAGCGGCGGGTTCGGGGGCGCGTCCGGCACCGGCGGGGACTTCGCTGCGGGCGGTAGCGGGGGTACGCCCACCATGATCGAAGTGCAGGTTTCGGATGGCCTGAAGCCGTCCTACGGGATTTCGGCCGGGCCGGACGGCAATCTCTGGATCACCGAGTATCTCGACAACAGTATTGGCCGCATCACGCCCACGGGCACGCTCACGGAATTCTCAATTCCGACCGTGAACAGCCAACCCTACGGCATCACCGCGGGGCCAGATGGAAACCTCTGGTTCACCGAGAGCTTCCACAGCAAAATCGGGCGCATTTCGGTCGCTGGGGCGATCACCGAATTTCCGCTTCCCACCACGAATTGCTGGCCCGAAGGCATCACGGCCGGGCCGGACGGCAATGTTTGGTTCACCGAGACCAGCAATGGGTGCAAAATTGGCCGCATCACGGTCCTAGGGGACATCACCGAATTTCCGATTCCGAGCACGAACAACTGTGTCGAAGGCATCACGGCCGGGCCGGACGGCAACCTTTGGTTCACGGAACCCGGAAGCAAGATTGGCCGTATCACGCCGATGGGGATCATCACCGAGTTTTCGGTCCCCTCCGCCGTCAGTGGAGTCTGGGGCATCGCGACCGGGCCGGACAGCAATCTGTGGTTCACGGAACGTCTAGGCAACAAGATCGGCCGCATCACGCCGGCCGGAACCATCACCGAATTTCCAGTTCCCACTCCCGACAGTTATCCCTCGGCCATCACGGCCGGGCCGGATGGCAACCTTTGGTTCACCGAAGAGTACGGCAACAAGATCGGCCGCATCACGCCGTTCGGGACCGTCACCGAGCTTTGGGTTCCGCCCGAGGGTTACCAGCCCGAAAGTATCGTCGTTGGGCCGGACGGTAACCTTTGGTTTTCGGAATATTTCGGCTACGGGATCGACCGCATTAGCCTCTAGTGTGCGAGGAACAAAGCGGCCCACCCGATCGTGCAGACGCTCCCGGCAATGAGACCGAAGTAGGCGCGGCCTTGGTCGACAGGAGCTCCAGCTCAAGGTCTGCCGGCAGATTCAATGGCGGGGAGTCGCCTCGGAGTACGCGAAGCCCAGGATCAACCGAGGCATGGCCGGAGCATAGGCACAAGCGCCCTCTTGCCTTCACCGAATCGCATCCGCAAAATGTTCGATAGCGATCTTTCGTGGTCAAGCAACACGGCTGAGTGGAGAGTTGCCCAAGCTACTGGAACGAGATTTGCGCCAGGCAGAAATTCGAGACAATGTAGTTATTCGACGTGTCTGAGGAGACTTGAACAGCGCAGCGAAATCGAGTATCTCGGCGAGAATGTCACCGCGCTCATCGGGATCGTTGACCCGCGGTTTTCAAAGACTTGCTCCACTCTATGAGAAGAACGTGAGCAGCACGATAGGCACAAACGGCGAGTGCACCCTGGCCCGCCATTTTGTTGGGAGAGTCAACCGGCAGCAAACTCACGCACGGCACGTTTCCTTCGACGTGCCAGATGCTACCGTCGCGGTAGCCAGACGGATGCCGTGCGATTGGACGGTCAGGGTGTTACGGTCGCGGCGTACTTGCTCTGGATGTAATTGAGAATCGTTGTGCCGTCCGGGGTCGTGATATCGGCTGTGGTCCACGGGCCGTTCTTGTTTGCGCTGGTCTTGAAGATAGCGGACGTCTCGCCATTGGTCTCGACCGACCAGTTCGTACAACCGATGTTATTCGTATCAAGGAAGTTCCACCAGGTCTGCAATTCTGTCGCATCGAAGGTGCCGCCACCATTCGATGCGCATCCGCCGTATTCGGTCACGAAGACGGCAATGCCAGCGGCCAGCGCCTTGGTCACATTCGGGCCGAAACTGGCGAAATGGTGGGAATACGCGTAGAAGTGAAACGTGTAGGCCAGGTTCGTCGAGGTGGTGACCGGATCGGCGGCGGCCAGATTAGGTTCCTGGTCCCAATTCGGGGTGCCAAGGAAGATGATGTTGTCGGGGTCGACAGCACGGATCGCCGCCACAACCGTCTCATGATAGGTCTTGATGGTCGGCCAGGTCACGCCCGACGGTTCGTTCCAAATCTCGTACATCACGTTGGGATTGGTGCCGTAGGTGGTCGCCATGCTGGTAAAGAAGGTCGATGCTGCGCTTGCTGCAGTGGACCCATGCCAATCGATGATTGCGTAGATGCCATTGGTGATGCAGGCATCGACCACGGCCTTCACCAGAGGCGTCTGAGTGGCAAGGCTGTTGGGCAAGATGGGAATGCGGAGAATGGCGCAGTCCAGATCCTTGGCAAGGTGGCCAACAGCCGATGCATTGTAGAATTGTGTACCCTGTGTATTCCAGGCGTACATCGACATTCCATGCAGCGCAACGACCTTACCGTTCTTGTCGACGATCTGGTTTCCCACGACTTTGAGCTGTCCATGGACATCGACAGGTGTCCCTGATGGCGTGGCCCCTGCGTCGTCCGTCGACGTCGCGCCGCCAGCCGACGACGTACCGCCCGCGCCCGTCGCGCCACCCGCGCCCGTCGCGCCGCCCGCGCCCGTCGTGCCGCCCGCGACTGTCTTGCCGCCCGCGCCTGCCACGCCTGCGTCTTTGCCACTTGCACCACTCGATCCCGTCGCGCCACCTGAACTACTTGCGCCACCCGAGGTGGCCACGCCACCGGAGATGTTTACCCCACCAGAGCCGCTCCCGCCCGCCGAGGTAGCCCCACCGAAGCCACCTCCGGTCGCCGCCACGCCCCCAGTACCGGGTGCGCCCGCGGTTCCCGTCGTGCCCCCGGATTCGGTCGCGCCACCAGTTTCCGCGGCACCTCCGCTACCCCCAGCCTTCACGCCGCTGGCGTTGTCCGTCGAGCACGCGCCAAGGGCAAGCCCCAAAAGGGAAGGGAGCATCCAGCGTACCATCGTGTTTCTTTCTCGCGTCATGACGTCTCCGTGTGGTTTTCTCAGCGATCCAACTCGAAGGACAATGTCGGAGCGTCATCCGAAGCTTTTATGTCGCGACTGAGTTCAGAGCGTGAAGCACCGCGTTTCGCTCTGGGTCGATCGGTTCACCTGATTAGCAAAGCGTCGACGGAAAGCGCCCAGTGCAAGTCCCGGAAGATACCGCCCCCGTCGTCCATGCTGATCTCGGACTTCGCCTCGTTCACTGAAAGGACAGCCATGGGGCGGCAGGGGCGGCAAGGGTCAGCGACTTTTTCACCTTCGAAGGACAACCGCCAGTGCCACCTGCGGAAAAGACGTCACCTGTTTGCCCTTCCATGTCCAAGGCTCCCCCAGAACGCCAGCATTGATTCTGGCCAGAGACAAGGCCAGGTCGGCCGTGAGTGGCGCTCTCGGGACGCTTCCGCCTCCCTTGGGTTTCCCATCGCTCACATGATCAGTCGCACGTTGTCGAGGCCCATCGGATTCTGACCCACCCCGTTCGTCAAGTCGATGACCAGAGTGTCAATCAGGTCGCCGGCGTTTGCACTCGCAACCGTTGCGAAATTCCCAAAGGTACCCGGGACCGTGCCGGATACCGAGAACATCTTTGTCGAGCCCATCTGCCCGGTGAAGACGTATGGGATAGTTGTCACGCTCGAATACAGGTCGACGGAGACAAATCTGAACGCAGAGCCCCCGGCTGTTACCCTGACTTCCCCGGTCGCCGATGCGATAAACTCGATGAATGGGGCCGGATTCCCGTAGCCGGTCCGCGCCTGCCAACTTCCGGCAGTGGGAAGGACGGTGATACCGGACTCGGTGTAGCTCGATAGAGGCTGCGCATCGACGAGCAGTCCGCCGAAGGTGCAGGTCACGACCCCGCCGGATGCGCCACCCCTGCCCGAACTCCCACCATTGCTGCCGCCGGTTGACGATGAACCGCCCATGCCGAGAAAGGCTCCCCCCATGCCCCCAGCTCCCTCGTTTCCAGTATAGCCGCCGCTGCTCGGAGGCAACACCACGCTGCCACCAGCGCCACTGACAGGTGAGCACGAAAAGAGGCATTGACCACCTACACAGGCGACGCGACCTGGACACTGCACTACGCACGGACAATCGCCGATGGTCGGGGACCGGTTCGGGCAATAAGCTGCCCATGCAGCTTGATTGGATTCACATCTCCCCTTGCTTGATATCATCCCGCCACAGCAATAGCCATCCGAGCATTGGCTCGAACTCGTAGGGGCCGTAACCCAGATGCACGTCGTGCAATCGGCATCGCTGGAGCAAACGTCTAGGCTAGAGCTGCCAGCTCCTGAGACTGCCCCACCGGCGCCGATTTGGCCTCCCGTTGCTTGGGTACCGCCGACGCCAACCACACCGCCGGAAGTCGAGGTTGACCCGCCGGTGCCCACAGCGTCTCCCGCTGCAGAGTCTCCCCCGGTAGCTGGCACACCGCCAAGGGCCATCGTTCCTCCGGCGCCAGCAGCCGGCGTGTGGAGGCCGGTACCTTCGCAGGAAGGCACGGCGGCCAGAACGGAAGCAACCAGGAACGAGGCTAGGCGACGCATCGAACCTGTATCGTACGCGCGGGTAGCTCGCTTGCCAATCTAGACCGGGTGCCGCGGGTCACACCAGGGGCTGGGATGCGACCCCCTTGAACTGTCCGGGCGCCCGGACAGTTGGGCGCGGCTCTTCTGGTCCGAGGTGGGTGGGCGCCAACAACTCGCCGAGTGACCTCGACGAACCCTGGCAGATCCCCAAGCGCGAGCCGATGCCGCTGTTCCTTGCCCACCCGACCAAGACGAGCTTCTCTGCGCGGACTCGCTGTGGTCAGCGGTGGTAACCCATGACTCGATCTTATGGCCCCCAATTTCTTTTCTGCCGCCGACATTTTGGCCCCCGGTATGCGGGCGATCCTGGACAACGCGATCCAACGGGGACCCACTTCCCGTAGCTGACTGAGCATGGACGGCGAATAGGGAAAGACCGCGAGGCTAGTCGTAGGCCATGCCGAACCATCCGGGAGTGCGCTACCTGTTCTGTGGCTCCGACGAGGGCGCTCAACGACACGCGGTCATCAGCACGGTGCTCGACAACTGTGCACTTGCCGGCGCAAATCCCTTCGCGTACCTTCGCGACGTGATCGCCAAGTTGGCCGGGGACTGGCCGAGCGCTAGGATCACTGACCTGATGCCCGCTGCTTGGGCAGCTGAGGTCGACGCTGGCAGAGGCCCTGTTGGCGCGCTAACCACCGCCGAGAAGGAGGAGCTGGCGCATTTACGAAAGGAGGTGAAGGTCCTCCGGATGGAGCGAGAAATTCTTAAGCTATTCCTCGGAAGACAAAGACTTTGTGCACAAGGTCGCGGACGGACTGCAAGGAGCAGACGTCGCAGACGGAACCGAGTCGAGAAAGTGCCGAGTCTTCCTCGACGATTACGTCCCGGAACTCCGGGATGCAATCAAGCGAGAACGGGAACGATTCGGCGAGTTCGTTAGCCCAGAGATTCGAGAACGCAGACCGTACAACGAGCCAATCGCTGCTGCCATTCAGAAGAGCGACTTCATCGTTCTTTTTACATCGGAGGATTTTTGTATGTCGCCCCACCCCCGAGAGAAGTGAAGATCTTCCGCATGCGTTCCGGCGACCGATTCAAAAGCATCATTGAGGTAGAACTGGAACCAAACATAGCCCGCAAAGAGTTTCGTCTCCCTCAAGAACCGCTGGCGCGGGTGAACCGATGTGATTTTAAAGCTGAGAGTGAGCGCGTGGTCAGAGAGCTGCTCGCATATCGGGACGCCTTCCTCAACAGTGGTCATGCGGCTTCCGGACCATCGTGAACGCGAAGATCGGTCGAGCGTGAACGCCTAGATTGGAAGCGATCAGGCCGGAGCGCGGCTTGACGATCACGTGTACCGCGGTTCCGCCATAGTCCAAGTGTTCAGAAGTTCAGAACAAAATTGACCCGCGCGATCGCGCTCACCGCGATTGATCTTCCGCACCTCCGCGTGATCGTCTACACGCCCGCCCACTTGCAGGGGATACTCCGAGCCCACGAACGCGAAATCCCGCCCCATCTCCAGAATGAAACGCTGGAGGTTGCGCAAAAGTCCGCGATGCAGATCGGCCTCGGAATGGCCGTCGGAAAGATCGAGGAACTCTAGGAAATAGGCGTCTTTGAAGGCTGCCTCGGCGGCGGGGTGCAAAAGTGTCAGCACTGCTGACACTTTTGGCGGGGTCGCGATGGAGCGCTCGAACAAGCGGGTTCGCAACTGCCGTTCCAGCTTGCGCGTGCCCCAGCGTTCGCGAATGGCCAGGCGCAAGTAGAACGCGCGCTCTTCGGCGCTTCGCCCTTGCGCCATGATGAGCAAGTTATGGGTCCAGGGCAATTGTCTCAGCAGTGATGAGACAATTGCATCGCCCGAGCCTTGAGCGCGTTGACCGTTTCGATGTCGTGCGGGCGATTGATCTGGTTGCGTGTGGCCTGGGGCGGGGCGCCGGGTATTCGCCGAACTGGAGGGCGCGCAGGAGGGTTTCACGGGTGACGACGTGATGGCCGGCGGCGCCGGGCAATTCGAGTTTGACATTTTCGGCGGAAGCAAAGATCAGGTGCTGGACCCAGGGCGCCTGATGTCCAAGCTGCTTCTGCAGCAGGCTGGCCAGAACGCGGGCTTTGTGCTCGGCGAGGCGGCTGGGATTTTCCAGCGTGGTGCGTCCGCCGTCGGGAAACTCGACCACCCAGTCAACGACGTCACCCTTGATGCGGCCAGGTGGCTCTTGATCTCAATCAGATAGACGGCGTGATACCCGATGATGACAAGATCGAGGTCCTAGCGGCGACCATTTGGCTCGACCAGATCGATCAGGCCCCACAGGCGAAAGGGATCGCGATCCGGAAGGTTCGAAACGACGAAAGCCCCGAAACGCCTTCCAGCGCGCGTCGGCGTCGGGCGTGAACCGTTGCGCTCCCAACCCGCGATCTTGGAGCGCCCGGAGTCCAAGGACTCCCGACCGATAGAAGTTCTGTAGTTCACGCGGTGCGATTTCCATGTGCAGCCCTTCCGGTGTCCTGATCCCGGAACCAAGCGAAATCCGAGGACAAAATCAGCGCCTGAGGTTACTCCCGATGAGCGGCCGGGAGCAATGAATAGGCGGGGCGATTCCTAACCCAGCCCCAGCTCGCGCCGGATGGTGCCGAAGTCGAAGCGCCGGCCAGGTTCTTCACGGCTCTCGAGATATTCCATCTCTTTCAGCAAGGTTTCCAGTCGGGCGCGGTATTGGGGTTGGCCGGCGGCTTCCCTGGGCGACAGGCCGTCGAGTGCGGGAAGATCGTGGTCGGACCAGGTGGCGTAGTGCCGGGCCTTGAATTCGCGCAACATGGCGTCGACCTCGGGGCCCACCGGCGTTCCTTGAGTGCAAGCTGACCCTGGCCCGTTTTCACAAGACGCAGGGCTGCGCACGCGGGAGACGTTTTAGTGTTTCCGTATCGCTCCGACGAGGCGCGGGATCTCGCTGACCAGATAGAACGGAACCGACAGCAGGGTGAATGATCTAGGCGTGCCGATGGGCAGGGCGGTCTGTACTTTGCGTCGCTGTAGTGGCGCCGAGCTGACCCGTACGGCGAGATTGAGTTTCTTCTCGGCCACCATCATGTGCAGACTGCGCAGTGTTCCCGTGGCCCCGGCCTTCACCTCGACGGGGACGATGCGGGTGCCGACCTGGATCACGTAATCGACCTCGGCGTTGCTGCTTTTGGCTTCGCGGACCCAGGTAAAGAGCGCCGGCTCGTCGTTGAACGGGCGGCACGCGCGCAGCTCTTGCCCGACAAACTGCTCTGCAAGCTGGCCCTCGTTGACCAGTGTCAGGTCAGGCTGGCTTGCGACGGCCGCGGCGTCGATCCCGGTCTGGGTCGCGTACAGGCCGGTGTCGAGCAGGCACACCTTTTGATACCGCTCGTCCACCTCGGCGGCGAGCGGTATTCCGTTGGCGGCGCTTCGTTGCACGGGGGTCACGATCCGAGCCAGCGCCAGCATGTGGAAGGCGTCCCTGATGGGCAGCGTCTTCTCGTCGGCATCGACTTGCCTGGGCTGGAACTTTCGTCCGACCAGCCGAGGCAGGGCCGCAAACACCTTCGCCACGCGCAGGGTGTGTACACCGCGTTTGTACTTGGCGAAGTCGTCGCGAATGGTCTGCAAGAGGTCGCGGTGGATCTCGGAGGTGTGGGTGAACGAGCGATGTTCCACCCAGTCGGCCACCGCGGCGGGCATGCCCCCGACCAGAGCGTAGGTGCGGACCAATTCGAGCAAGCGCGGGTGCAGCGCGTCCGGCACTCCGGCGTTGGGTGTGCAAGCGCGAATGGACTTGAGCATCCGCACCTCGTCGGCGGCGAGGAGAAACTCGGCGAATGTCATGGGCTCGAGATGCCCATAGGTGATGCGCCCCACCGGCATCGAGAACGCATGGTCGGCCAAGGCAAAATCAAGAAGCGAACCGGCTGCGATAATGTGCAGGTTCGGCAACTCTTCGGCAAACCAGCGCAGCTTGGCAAGGATTTCCGGAGCCGCTTGGATCTCGTCAAGGAACAGAAGGGTCTTGCCCGGTGTGATGGTCCGCCGCAGTCGCGCCTCCAGCAGTCCAAGGATTGCCTTCGGATCGTTGGGGGCAAAACAGGCGGCAAGGTCTGGTTCGCGCTCTAGGTTCACGTGGGCCAGTTCGCCCGGGAATTGTCCGCCGAATTGCTTGACCAGCCAGGTCTTGCCTGTTTGCCGCGCGCCCCGCAGCACCATAGGCTTGCGGTTCTTCTGGGCCGCCCAGGTCGTGAGGTTGCTTTCCGCGTTTCGCTGCATGGTCAGAATACTATTGTATTTTGACCGACCCATGGTCCTATAGTTTTGACGCGACGCCGGTGCGAACCTGCACGATTACGTGCTGGGCTGGCTCTTGGCCGGCATCACCGCGGATCCTGTATTGCGCAACCATTATTCGATTCGCTGGCGCCAACCACCTGAAGATCCGGCTGGACCACCGAGCCGAAGGAGGACGCCGTGTGCCCCGCGTTGTGGAACCCTATTCGCTACGCCGCACGAACGATAGGCACCTCTTGCTTTACGTTGTGAACGACCACGGCGAACCGCGAAGCTATCGCGTGGATCGGATCGCAAGCGCCGTGGCGACAAAGGAGACCTTCACGCCGCGGTATCTGGTGGAGTTCTAGGAGACTTGGCCGGCTCCGTCCCTCGCCAAGCGGCCATCCAGGGTGTGCCTCGTCGAAGACAGATCCGCGGTTGCTAGCCTAAATAAGCGAAACCCCTCTGGATTTCTCCAGAGGGGTCTTGCGGGGTGGACGGGACTTGAAGCAGTGCGGTGGGTCTGGACCCAGCGGGACTGAGGGGTACTCAGCGAGCGAAATCGGGCACTTAGGACCTGCGCGGATCGACGGGCCGAGCCCGAAAAGCCCTGACGGCGACCATACCTGTCACAACGTCACAGATGACAAGGCGAGGCTGGTTGTTGCCGCCCTCGCCGCACTCGTGGAGCGGTGGCAAACGCCCCCGGCGCGCGAAGAGATTCGATCTGTCTTGCTCCGGCTCTTGCTGGAACTGGAGGTGGCGAAATGAGCCCCTTCTGGTGCCACCGAATTGCCATGGTCATGGGGCCATGGTCGAGGGTGATCGGACCGCCGGGGGACCGGGTACTGCCCCCGAAAAATGGTTTCCGAAAACCTGCGGCGGGACGGGACCTTGGCCGGTAACCCTCGGGAACCATTCATCGAGGCGGTCCAGAGCCTCTCTGCGTTACATCTAATACCGGCTGTGGAAGCAGAATCACGGCGACAAATTGGCAACGAGACTGGACGGCGAATTCGCCTACTCGAACAGGATTGCAAATGTCGAATAACAAGATGAGTGACGATGGTATGCCGAACTTGATTGGGGAGCTGGGCAGGCTCTTTGGCTCCTGTGCAGGGAGCGCCTTGCTGCATTCATTGTCTGGCGGTCGGGTGACGCTTCTCCCAGCTTCCAATCCTGCCGTTCCACCACAGTTGCCGGCCCCGGTGCTGGACTCCTTGTCGCCGGCGCCGTCGGCAGATCCATCACCCGAACCCGTTGACAGCCCAAAGCCGGACGTTGAGGCGACGGAAGAGGTGATGCCACTCGCAAAGCAGCCTGCAAAGCGCCGGCAACCAGTCAGCGTCGCTTCTGTAGGCGGCTAAGAGGATCCGAAGGAATCTGACGGTCGAGGCGTGGCCGACGGC
>OCTA010002176.1_pt1 | contig 17905 bp, 10 predicted proteins | sample 1538991 | NCBI WGS metagenome assembly OCTA01 (sample SAMEA3539302, study PRJEB22396) | soil metagenome | biome: tundra; feature: field; material: soil | place: USA | collected 2010-05 | depth 0.15 m | reverse complement strand
TCCTGCGAATGCTAAAGCCTGGTTCAGGCTAGCCCTCGACGGTCTACAGTAAAAAGAAAATGGTCTATTCCCAGACGCCTGACTATCCGGAACATTGAGATGAACAGATCACCATGTCGCCTTCAGGCACCTGACCCCGATCCATTCCAATGTCTGAGCTCGACGGAGGCGAAGCGTCAACCTGATCCTGACGCTTCGTCGCCGTTTTTGATGGCAATACTAGGGAGTCGTGTAAGTCCACGTCAGAATTTTCTGGCTCGAGGTGAGTCCACCGGTACTTCCGGTGAAGCCGACGTAGGCGGTTTTGCTACCAATGACCTGCGCAATGTTAATGGCTTTGCTTAAAGTGAACTTTTTGTTGGTCACTAGATCGGTGAGAGTCATGACCAGAGTGGTGCCATTGTAGGTAGCGTGCGCCAGTATGGAATCACCACTTCGCAGGATCACGCCACTTGAAGTCATGTTCACCGCCGGCACAGTCGGCACCGCACCATTGGTGTAAACGCCGGTCGAATCAGTTCCCTCACCTGAGTTACTGTAAAGATCGAATTTGATGGCAACGCTCTTCTTGATCCCAGCATATCCAAGCGATGCGTAGGCTCCTCCCAATGCTTTCGGGCCCACATTTTGAATAGTGAATGTAAAACCATCCGCCTGTGCGAGTGATAGTTGGAATTCGAAATCGGTCGTGAACGATTGGATGTTGATCGGAGTGTTCCAAAAGACGCTTCCGGCTTCATGAAGCAAACCATTCGTTAGCTGCAAACGTGTGTCGTTGGTTGCGAGTGTGCTGCCGTTCAACGTCAAACCCGCAGTTGATGAGAATCCGCCTCCGAAGTTGATCGAAGACCCCGTAACCTGAATTTCGTAGGACGCAACCGACGCATTGCTGTTCTGGAGCAACGGATCAACGGCGATCGCATTGATTGTCATCGATGCATTGACCGTAATTTGGCCAGTATACAAAGTTGAAGATGCGGAGGGTGTCGATCCATCGGTCGTGTAATAAATGCTTGCCGATGCATCAGAATCTGAGAGAACAACTCGTTGCGCCGAATTATAACTTCCGCTCGCGGGGGTAAAGGTCACAGAAGGTGCCTGCCCCGTGAACGTGAAGGTAGCGCTAGTTATCCCACTCTGGACATAGTTGGGCGCACTGGCGATCGCTCGAACAGTCGTGTCTGCACTCAGCGTAATGGGACCCGTAAACGGCGTGGAAGCCGTGGTCGGAGTGGACCCATCGAGAGTGTAATAGATGCTCGCCGAATTTGTGGCGCTGGAAAGGGTGACACTCTGCGCCGTGTTGAATGTGCCGCCGTTCGGAAAGATTACCGGGGCCACAGCACTCGGTTTTCCATTGAAGAGACCATAAACATCGACCTCATTCTGAGTCGCCACGTACACTTTGCCATTGGTGACTATCGGGGTCGCGAACTTGTTGGCGGGCCCTGCAGCGTCGCGCTTGGAATTGGTATCACTCTCATACAGACTAGTGGAAAGATCATTTGCATCCCATGCGTACAACACTGCCGGACCCTTGGTGCGGAACATGTCTGTCTTTATCGCCCAGGCAATGCCGTCTTGAGAACCATTCGATGAAATAGAAAACGACGCTCCCGGAAAGGCCGATGTCACATTTGCCTGACTTGAGGGAGTACTATTTATCACGCCGCTATCGAGATCGAACAACTTAGGAACGTCGCCGTTCCCCCATATATAAACTTTTCCGTTCCAGTAGGCGGGTGTGCTCCACAGACCCTTTATCTGACTGGGAATGTCCTGAAGGACGTTTGAATTGAACTTGGCTCCCGCAGCATAGCCTCCCATTTGATCGCGGTTCACGACCACGAGTCGACCTTCCTTGCCAGCCTGCACTAGAAGGTGCGGATACGTCCCCTGCTGATCGGGAACCATTAAGACACCTCCGGAGCCAAGGTCCAAGTCACCTGCGTTGAGGGACTGAGCATTGAAGGAAGTAAACATATCCGTCGGAGTTAGGCCACCGTTGGCGAGACTGAAGTTGATGATGCTCTCACCCAATTCCACGTATGGCGGAAAGTTGGTGGTGAATGTGCCATTGCCGGTTGCCAGATACATGCGTCCACCAGCGACGTCCTCGTCGATCGGAAGGCCTGCGCCCGCTTCCCAGACTCCGGCCCCCGATCCGTTCGGCGTAGTACACACGACGGCACTCTGCTGCATAGTGGTAGCGTTGTAGGCAAAGATCCACCCATGCCACGGTCCGTTATCGCCATGCGAACCATATGCAAAATAAACGTACCCGTTGTAGTAATCGAGCGCGCTGCGCTGGTTTTGCCAGAGCGGACTGAACGACAGCTTCCCGCCTGAACTGCCGTTGCCCGTGCCCGTCACCGTCGCGGTGATCACCACCGGGCTGTTTGCCTGCTCTGCGCCGGTAAGAATGTTGATGGCATGGAGCCGAGAGAAGTAAGCGCCATTTTCCTTGGTGTTGGCGACCAAATACATAGTGTTCGTCGCGGGATTGATCGTCGGAGTTCCGGTGATGCCGATCTCTGGAGCGACATCTGGAGAACCGGTATCTCCCCAGGGCACCGTGGTCGCCCCAGTTCCTGCTCCATGGGCCGCATTGAGCAAACTGACTTGCCACAGTGGTTGCGCATTTACACCGCCGTTCGAATCCGCATCGAACGCGTAAACCGAGTCGTGCTCGGTCGCCACAAAAAGTACATTGTGCACTGAGCCGTCACTCATGGTAAGGCCTGGAACATAGAGCGGCTGGGCATACAGCAGCCCGTCAACCGAAAGTGAAAATAGTTTGCCGAATGTGTTTACGTTGACGTTGTCCGGCGTGAGCGAAGTCTCGTTTGTATTTTGCCCCGCATGGGTCAAATCATAGCGCCAGGTCGGCACTATGACGGGAGTCGGTGTCTGGGACGACAAGCGTGCCACGGGGATGCAGAGCAATCCCAAGCTAAGCAGGCTAAGCCCGCATCCTTTTAGCTTCCCGAAAGAAAAACCAACTGCCGAACGGGTAGAACAGGCAAAACCGGAACAATCGAACATGGAAAACTTCCTTCCTAAGATCTGAATCAAGCTGAGGACGCTCCTTTGCTTCTGAGCATCTGCAGCCCTCGGTTAGCATCGCCTATTGGTCATTAAGAGAATGCAAACGCAAGTCTCCCCAGTACGCGAAGCCCGCGCGCACAAAGATCATGGGCGTCCAGCAACCAGAAATTGCGACGTCGTCAAATCCTACGGTGTAAGGTTTTGAAGCCTTAGGAGGTGTGGGGGCTACGTACTAAGGTGTATCTAGTTCGATGACGAGGAAGTCGGTTTCGGTTGGTTGATTTCGCTGACCTTAAAGGGATTAACCGAGCATTAGTTCTGTGATGCCATGATTCTTGGTCTGGACCCAGGAAGTAATTCGCCATGCTGTTCACGAGTCACCCATTTTAATTACTGAAGTTATAATTGCTCGCAAAGGCTTAACTGACATGATTCTGTCGCGGGTTGATCGAGATTCTCAAGTTTTATCGTATGCCGGTTCACTCTGTTTGCTTTTCCTCTTCCTGTCACATTCAATTCATGCCCAGCGCCCCGACTATACTCCGCAAGGTCTAGCTTGGCAGGTAGTGGGTTCGTGGCAAGCAGAAGGCAGCGACTCGACCATCGCCAATGGGGACAGCATTAGGCCCGGCGCGCTTCTGCAGCCAGTCGGTGTGGCCGTGAATCACTCCATAACTGTGCTGCTTCCCGATGGGCAGCGAATCCTGTATGAATGTTTCACAGCAGAAGATTGCGCTCGCGGCTTTCGAGTACCCGCCCTTTATCGCACCCCGGTGCCACTCGCGTTCGACTTGCTGGCGCGCATTCACGCTGTGATTGCCCACGAATATCGCGATCACTCATCCGCAACCGGAATTCTGGAACCGTCTAAATTGCCACGAGATGAGGCGTTAGCGACACTCGGCCCGGGCGGTCGAGCACGCGTCAACGGGATGGCCGCCGAACTCCCCAACGGCCGCTATACATACAATCTGAAACCGCTTGACCAGAACCTTCCACGCCAAAATGGATTGGTGCTTGAAAAAAGCTCGCCCTCGCTAGAAATTCCGCTTCCATCGCCCGGTCTCTACCTTCTTACCATCGTCGACGATCTGAACACACCGCGCATCAATCTGTTCCTAGCCGCAGTCAAGCCCGTTCAATTAGTACGCGTAAAGAAATCCTACAGCGATGCCAAAGGACTCATTGAAGAATGGAACGGCGACTACTACGGCTGGCCTATCCATGATTTTCAAAGGGCATACCTCGCATCGCTGGTGAGTCCGGAACTTCAAACCACAACGCGAACGAGCAACTCAACTGAACGAACGATCGCAGGATCGGGAAATGGCAACGTCCCCGTGCGCAGTGGGGAGAGCGTGGCTGCTGAGCCTATATTTTCCCCGAAGGCTGGAGTATTCGCCAAAGACGCATCAATCACCCTTCGATGCAGCACAAAGGGCGCTGTGATCCACTATACGGTCGATGGGTCGCAGCCAGTCGCAAATTCACCCGTGTATCAAGCACCAATTATCGTGAAGGGAACGGAATTGACGATAAAGTCGTTCGCAAGCGCTTCTGGAATGAAAGACAGCGCTGTCGTCACAGGAATTTTTCGAATTCGACTATCAGATTAGACGAAGAAATTTGAGGACTCGCCTCCGTATCGATTCAAAGAAAACCTCGCTCCGAATGCTGGAGCGAGGCCTGGTTTTGCAATCAGATTCAACTCCAAGATTATGCCGCTGGGTGCTTAAGAATTTCTTCGAGGGCATGCAATCGTGCTGCGTCAAGCGGGCTTTTGGAGACGCCGGCGCTTCCTTCGAAAGACGCTGACATGGTCTGCAACTTCGTCAGTTTCTTCTCGGCCATATGTGATTTCTCGAGACCGCTGATTGCTTTTCTTAGGGACTTGACTTGTTTTGGCGTGAGGGCCTCCGAGCGAGCCAACTGGTCCACGTAGGCCTTGGCCACTACCAACTGCGACGCCCACTCGATCTTCTGCTGGTTCTGTACATTCAATTCCGCTACATGCACTGTTTTTGCAGCGTCAATTTCGTTCTGGGTAAGAAATTTGGTGGGAGTCAGTTCAAAGACATCCAACCCACGTGCAATTTCAGAACCGTAGATCGCGCCGTTGTACCAGTAAGCTGACCAATCGCCACCCAAAACTAGCATTTTAGAATCGATTGGTCCTCGATCGAAATAAGCGATCTCGAACGGATGCGCCGGATCCGTAAAGTCCATCACAGAGATGCCGCCCTGATACCAGGACTGCACCTCGATGTCGCGCCCTGGGACGGGGACCAGCGAACCGTTGTGGGCTACGCAGTTTTCAGTGTCGCCTTGTGCTGCGGGCAGTTTGTAATATCCGGCTAGACTCAGTTTTTCATCCTTGAGATTGAAGATCGCATCCGCTCCCCACTTATTCGGATCGGTAGGACGGCACCGCGCTCCCAAGCCACCACCCCACTCATCGGTGAACACCACCTTGGAGCCATCGTTTGAGAATGATGCCGAATGCCAGTAAGCGTAGTTGGGATCGTTCACGGCATCAACGCGTTTGGGGTGTACCGGGTCTCTGATGTCCAGCAAGATCCCGTTGCCTGAACATGCCCCAGCCGCCAATCCGATAGCGGAGTAAACCGTGATGTCGTGGCACTGATTGGTGTCTGCAGGTTTCTCGGCACCCTTGTCGTGACCCCTCCGTTATTGAGTCCATTGAGAGCGCCAGTGCGCGGATCGATAAAGACACGCGGACTGGAAACAACCTTTGCGTCCTGGGGCGACGCGACGGGTACCTTGATGACCTCGATTCGAAACAACGCGGTATTCGGATCTTTGTCTGGAGTTTGTCCCGAGCATCCATCTAACTCTTCAGGCTGACGCACGAAGGACGTACCGGAAACGTAGATGTAGACATTGTCTTTATCGTTCGGATCCAGGACCAGAGTGTGCGTGTGCGAGCCTCGGCAGGTTTGCACTGCCGCAACCTGCTTAGGGTTCTTGATGTCCGAGATGTCGAAAATTCTTACGCCACGAAACCGATCCTTCTGCGCAGAGGGCACATGGCGTTCCTTCGCTTTTTCTGCGGGCGGAGGAGGATCGGGTGGAAAGCCCTGCGTACCACAATCCAAACGTCCATTCGGCATCTCAACCGACATAAATAACAGGTTGCGATACACCGACACATCCCCTTGCCCTCCCGGACAGACGAGCGAAGTCAGTAGCGAGGTCTTCGAAGGGTCAGAGATGTCGTAGATATTGACTCCGTAGAAGTTTCCCTGGAAAAGGTGGTTACCCTGAAACGCGAAATCTGAATTGGCAAACGCGAGTTGCGCGATCACCATCTGCCTCGACTTGGACATTTTCGCTATATCGCCCACGCCCAATTGTTCCAACGTCTTTATAACCGCAGGATCGTCGGGAGATGTGGCGTTAATCTGGAAGGCGTCAGGCTTCTTGATAAACGCGAGATGCTTCATTCCGATTGCGGCTTCGCCCGAGTCATAGAGTCCGGGTTTCAGCTTGTAGCGAGGATCGGTGATATCGGACCCAGTCATGCCGGCTGGAAGCGGCGGCGCGGGCTGGGGCGCGAAAGGGTCTTGTTCAGCCTCGGGAGCCTTGGCGGGCGTGGCAGGCGTTGTCATACTTGGCGCCACAGTTTTCGGTGCGGGACTCGTTGGCGTCTGAGCCTTCATCTGTGCCGCGATAGAAAAGGATGCTACCGCGGCCACAGCGGCCAATCCGAAGACGATACGTTTCATTTGGGTCAACGTTTCTCCTCCAACATGGACTGCATAATTCTTATCTCGGCACGCTGCGTATTGTCGGCGTCGGTAGCAAAGTTGAACAAGTCTGCGTCTTGCCCCGCCCCCGCTTTATCAAACAGATCTTTGACCATTACAAGTGCACCATTGTGATGCTGAATCATTCCCGTCAAGAAGAGATGGTCGAACTCCTCCCCCTTCGCCTTTCGCAGAGCTTCCATCTGTTCCGGCGTCAGCATCCCCGGCATCGGCGCCATCGGCTGCCCGGCCATCGTCATATCCGGCATAGACATCGTGAGCAGTTGTCCGCGGGCCGCTAACCAACGCTGCATAAACTTGATTTCACCCGATTGCGAACTACTGATCTTGGCGCCTAATTTTCGGACATCCTTGTTCTCAGTGTGCGACGCAATCAGAGCTGTCATCTCCACGGCCTGAGAATGATGCATGATCATGCCCTGCATGAACTCCACATCCGCTTGTACGAGCGGGGGTATAGATGGTCTGGTGGACGCCGGTAGAGTCCTGGTGGGGCTGCCTGGCGCGCCCGGTTGCACCACGACCGGCCTCGACGCTGAGTCAGACTGTAATCCGTAAAGCGAGGAGGAAAGCAAGCCTGAAATGGCGCTCACAGATACGACTACCATGCGTAGCGACAATGCTTTTCGCGCAGTGCGCGGTCTGCGGATGCGGAGAAGATCAGTATTTCTTGACTTCGGCGGGGAAACGAACATTTCGATGTACTTACGCTACCACGAAGAATGAATGCGCAAAACCGCTATGTGCGAATTGCTGCTTTAGATGTTCGCAGAGTTCCAGCTCGTCTGGAAAGATAGCATTTCGCAGGAGCTGCGCTGACAGACACACTCTATGGAAGGGTAAGGATCAGGCCACTAGAGTGTGGTGAATGGAATCAGGGTAAAACCACGGGCGGGCCTTTCGACTCTGCCCGACTCAGACAATCGCAATCTTAGAATGTGAACCGCGATCCAAATTGGAATTGGCGCGGAGAGTTCAGATCACTGGTGATTTGACCGAAAGCCAGATAACCGGTGGATTCCGAAGAGACGTTCGGCCCGGCGAATTGTGCCTTGTTCGCAATGTTGTAGGTGGAAATATCGAAGCGAAGCTTTGTTTCCTTTCCTAGCGTGAATGTCTTGAAGAGTGAAAGATCAACGTCGTTTGCACCCATGGTGCGGACGTGATCGAGGTATGCCGGCGCGTTTCCTGGAACGAAGGGGCTGGCAGGCGCGGCAAAGCAGGTTGGGTTGAACCAGGCTGCAGCTGTGTGGGGAGCACCTTTGCTAGGGTCGCAGATTAGATCAGTGCGCTGATTAAAGTAGGAGAGTGAAGCCGCAACGACCGGCGAAACGATAGGAACACCGGTGCTGAAATAGGCAACGCCATTGGCCGTCCAGCCGCCGAGAATCGCATTGCCGATGCCGGTCAAATTGAGCGCCCTTCCTTTACCTACAGGCAGATCGTAGGACACGTCCCAAGTGAATTGATACTTGACATCTTGCGGACTCACCGAGTGTTCCAGACGCCTATCCTTCCAGTCCTGAGGGGAGCCCGCGTGCGAGCCTACGAAGCCGAGCGGAGGATTGCCGTCGTCGGTCATGAGTTTAGCCCATGTGAATGAAGCCAGAGTGGTGAAGTGGTTCGTCAGGCGCTTCTGGATCTTGGTTTGCAAAGAGCTATATTCAGAGTCGCCGCCGGGATAGCCATTCACCAGAGCTCCGTTTCCGGCCCCGTAGTTCCCATTTCCAAACTGCGGGTATTGCTCGAGGGACAGCCAAAGCGGAACAGTCGATGACCCGTAGTTAGCATTCGTCGCAGGCTGAATCGACGCCCACTGGTTCGGAACCATGACGCAGTTCGGATCCGAAGTATCGACACATAACTGGGCGCCATAGGTCTGAATCGTCGCCAGATCGAGTTGATTCAAGTCAACCTGACCCACCGGGAGAAAGAGTCCCCTGCTGCCGACATATCCTGCACTGAGGACGATCGCGTGCGGCAGTTCATACTCCAAACCGAAGTTGAAGTTATAAGTGCGCTGCGTAGGCTGCGAATGCAGCATGGTATTCAGCGAGTTGCCCAGGTTGTTGGCCAAGCCCGTGGGAGCAGTAATGAGCGGGACCACGCCTGCTGGAAACGGATTGGTTAGCGAGTAGATGCCCGTGAAGCTTGGGGCCGGACTTCCCGCAGCAGCACCATTGCACGCGGACGTGCCGTTATAGACCGTGTTTCCATCGGCGTTGTAACAAGTCGCGTCCCAATTGGTTGTCGACGCGTATCCATCGCTGTCGAGGTTGGCACTGCCAACCATTTCCGCGCTCGGGCCAAAGTAAAAGCCGCCCCCGCCACGAACCACGAAGTGATTGGCTGGCTGCCACGAAACACCCAAACGCGGACTGAAGTCTTTCAGATTTGTCGTAAAGGGCGAGCGGCTCCCGCTCGACGCATATACCTCGGCGCCCGTGTAAGCCACACCGCTCACTGTGCTGGATGCCTTTGGATCAAAGTATTCCAGGCGGTTGTGTCGTTCAGTGCGGCCACCGAAGATGTCCCAACGGAGACCCGCAGTGATGGTCAATGCGTGATTGGGATGGTAGGTGTCTTCGATGAATGCCGCGTAGTACGGGCTTGCCTCGGCTACGAATAGATCCTTGGTGAAATTAGTGGCTTCGGAACCCGGCGCGGTCCCCATCCCCACCAGGAACGAAGCGAAGTCGCTTCCGCCCACGGGATTCGCTGCGCCAGAAGCCTGATCGGTCGCAGAAATATCGAATTGATAATTGCCCGAAGGCGCAGGAGGCTGACCTACATTCAAGAATCTCTTCATGTATTCGAAGCCCGTGCTGATCTCATGTTTTCCAAAATCTTTAGTGAGGGTCACGTTGGCATCGCTATTTTCGCTGGCGTAGATGAAGGTGTTGTAGTTGGCCGTACCACCGACGCCGCCGCCCACATCATTGAAGGTCACGTAAGGAAGCGTTTTGTAAACCTCATCCGCCGCAGTCGGAGTTACAAAGCCCAGCTCAGCCAAGTTGTCGACTGCACTTTGACCTGGGTCGCCTCCCTGATGCTCATAGTGACGGGTAAAGGAGTACCGCAATTGGAGAACGGTTGTGGGGCTCAGAGTGAGATCGTCTCCAATCAGGATATTGCGGCCATTCGTGATGTTCTGGGCATAATTCAAATCCCAGGGATTGTTAAACGCGTTGACACCCGAAGTGAAAAGCCGGTCGAAGGAGAAGCGACTGAAAATGCGTTGCTTTTCACTCTTTGCGAAGTCGACACGAATATCGAACCGTTGCGCCGTTGTAGGATCCAGTCCGGGAACATACAGGTTATTCAAAGCTCCATTGGTTGCGGCATCGCAGGTAGTCGGGTTCGGCACGTTGCATTTTGGAAATTCCGACAAGAACTTCAATGCGATGGGGTTGGGATTCGCAATCTTGTTGCCGGGAAAGGGTTGGCGGGTACCGTCGGGATTGTCCGGCTGCGTCGGATCATAGATGGTGAAGGAATCTGCCGAGAAGTCACCTGTTCGCTCGGCCGAAGTCGGGACCGTGAAAATATTGGAACCGTCGAACATCTGCTGTTGCGTGGCTTCGTAGTCCGCAAAAAAGAATAGCTTTTTATGCAGGATCGGTCCGCTGATTGCACCGCCCTCCTGATAGCGATGGAAATCTGGCGATGTGTTTTTAAGGCCCTGAGACACCTGACTCTGCTTATTGAAGTAGTCGTTGGCTGCAAGAATATTGGGACGAAGAACCACGAAGGCGTCGCCATGGAATTGATTGCCACCTGATTTACTTGCCAGGCTGATGACACCGGCGCCGCCGCTTTGATAGGAGGCCGGAGTGTTTTGGGTTTCTACGCGCGACTCTTCTATGCCATCCTCGGGGATTTCAAGAGCGGGGATGATCGCGCCGACGTTCTGCTCAGCAATGCCTAACGGGCTGCCATCAAGCATGTAATAGACCGATCCGACGATCGCGCCATTGATGGTGTAGGAGGAGACATCGACTCCCGGGCGTCCGCTCGAAATATTGATGATGGCCTGAGAATTGGAAGAATTCGGTGAACCGTTGGCCGGCGTTACTCCAGCGCTCAGTTGAACGAGATCATACACGTTGCGATTCAACAAGGGCACACGGTCGATGGTTTCAGCGGAGATGAGTTGACCTACTGTGGAATTGCTGGTCTCTTCGAGGTCCACAGACTCCGATACGGTCACAGTATCTGTAACTTTACCGACCCGCAGCGCAATGTTGACGGTGGTCACCTGGTCAACATTGACAGTCACCTTGTCTTGCGCTACGGTTTCAAAGCCTTGGAGGCTGGCGGTGACTTGATAATTGCCGGGATTTAGGGAGACAAAGGAATACAGACCAGCCGCGGTCGTGACAGTGTGTTGTTCGAGCCCCGTGGCATGGTTGATAGCGGTGACGTTGGCTCCAGGCACGATTGCGCCCGAAGGGTCGGTGACCAGGCCGCTGATGGACCCTCTACCCGTCTGCCCGAATGCGGTCGCAAAGGTACACAGCAGCGCGAAAGCACACAGAAAATTCCGTATAAAAGAGGTGCCTGTATCCCGGATCATCATGGCCATCTCCCCCAAAACGTTGATATTCAAACGTTTGAATCTGTGTCAGAATGTAGGGGGCATTGTTTCAAGTGTCAAGCGAAAAATGGATTGGCGGCTTCTTTTGTGGCGCCTGGGGTGTGACGGGTTTCGGCGAAGGAACAGTTGTCTCACCGCGACCGTCCTGCGCAACCAAACGAACGAAATCCAGAAGGCGTAGATTCAATGCTTGCATTTTCGTCGTGATGTACATTGCGTTCATGCGGCTGACTCAGTGAGAAAATGCCCGTCGCATCTTCTCGAAATCGCAGCATTCGCCCAGAAGACCCGGCTGATAGTTGCCGTGTCTTTTAGACAATCGGCGAGGAGGCAGAGAAGTGGTTCAAAAGAAGTCCGGCCATGTCACATTGCTTGACGTTGCCCGAGCCTGCGGGTTCTCCGTCTCCACGGTGTCGATTGTGTTGAGCGAAGCGCCGCTCTCGCAGAATGTGGCAGTCACAACGCGCGAACAGATTCGATCGATGGCGCAGCAGCTTGGTTATCACCCGGATGCGTACGCCCGGTCACTTCGCCGTCGGCGCAGCCAGACCATCGCAGTGTTGGCCTATGATCTCTCCGATCCATTCTGCATCCCGATTGTTCGCGGAATACAGTCCGGACTTCACCCCGCAAATTACCTGCCGCTGTTGATGGATGCTCAGACGCAAAGGCGCCTCTTCGATAGCTACCTGACCATCATTCTGGAGCGCCGCGCTGAGGGCGTGATCGTGATTGCCAGTTGGATATTCGAAGAAACAAACCTTCTGGCCGATATCAAAAAGAACCACGTTCCGATCGTCATCGTCGGCCGCGACCTGACTGGCAGCAATGCGAATTCGCTTCTCATCGACAATGAGGCCGGAGGCGCCCTCGCAATGCGTCATCTCACAGATCTTGGACATCGCCAGATCGCAGTGATCCGAGGACCGGAGGAGTTATTTGATAGTGCTCCACGGTGGGCAGGGGTACGTCGGGCTGCGTCGGATGCGGGTATTCGTTTAGATTCGCAATTGATCTTCCAATTGCCGGGACTTGAGGATTCAACCTCGGGCTTCCACGGCGGTCTGGCTTTTTCAAAGCAGATGCTGGCTTCGGGTCGCCCTTTTACCGCAGTTCTGGCCTTCGATGATCTGACGGCCCTCGGTGTTGTGCGCGGGCTGGTAGACGCCGGTCTCCGAGTGCCGGAAGACTGCTCGGTTCTGGGCTTCGACGATGTCCTTCCGGCGTCGGTATCTACCCCAGGGATCACTACGATTCGTCAGCCGTTACGAGAGATGGGCGTCCTTGCCGCAGAGTGGGCCCTGGAAGCCATTCAGAAGCGGGAACACGGCATCGAGAAGCCTCCTCAATTGCACCGGGCACCGCCTGAACTCGTGGTTAGAAAGTCGACCGCGCCTCCACCCGACAGAGCGAAGGGACGAACAAGAAACGCGAGAAACGGCACTTGACATACCCCGAAAATTGGAGGATATTCCCCTTATTCAAACGATTGAATCGCAGCTTTCCATGTTCTGATTCAATCCAGGACGAGCTGACAATAGCTCTGAAGAACTCCCTTCACCCTTGAAAGAAGTGCTAGGTGCTCATGGTTGGAAAGAAATTGTTTCTGTTGATGTCGTTGCTGTCGCTGCTCGCTTTACCCGCGGCACTCTGCGCTGGAACGGTCACCCCACTGCGCGAAGACTGGAGCCTTCAATCGGCGTGCAAATTGCAGACCAGCGGCGAGGCACTTACAAGTGCAGACTTCAAACCCGAAGGCTGGATTAAGACTTCGGTGCCCAGCACGGTCTTGGCGGCACAAGCCGCGGCAGGGATAATCCCTGATCCCTACTACGGCAACAACCTGCGCCAAATTCCCGGCACTAGCTACGGCATCGGGCAGAATTTCTCCAATCAGCCCATGTCTCCGGACAGTCCCTATCGCTGCGGGTGGTGGTATCGCAAAGCATTTACCGCCCCGGCGGTATCCGTTCAACAAGACCGCTTCTGGCTCCATTTTGGAGGTATCAATTATCGAGCCGAGGTCTGGCTGAATGGCCATCGCGTCGCCGACACGAATACAATCGCCGGGGCGTATCGAACGTATGACCTTGATGTAACCGACTCACTGAAACCCGGCAGAGAGAACATTCTCGCGGTCGAGACGTTCGCCCCCACGGAAAAGGATCTTGGCATTAACTGGGTAGACTGGAACCCGTGCCCTCCCGACAAGGATATGGGCCTCTGGGGTGCCGTCGACTTAGTCACGACCGGGGCAGTGACATTACGCTCGCCTATGGCCGTTACTCACTTCGAGGACGGAACTCTGAGTTCTGCGGAGCTGACTATTTATGCCGAATTGCACAATGCAACGGCTGGGCCGGTTAAGGGTGTGGTCTCGGGCTCGGCAGCTGGCGTGCACTTCGAACAGCCTGTCCAGCTAGCGGCCAACGAAGACCGCACCGTCATATTCACTCCACAGCAGTTCCCTTCTCTGCGAATTCACAATCCGCAGCCGTGGTGGCCTCGGCAAATGGGCCAGCCACATCTGGAACACCTCATGATGAGTTTTGCCGCTGATGGCCGCAAAATGGACGAGCAGAGCGTCGAATTTGGATTCCGCGAGCTTACATCGGAATTAACCCCTCTCGGTAGCCGTCTGTTTCGTGTAAACGGGAAACCAATCCTCATTCGCGGTGCTGGATGGTCGCAGGATATGTTGCTGCGAACCGATGCTAATCGCTTACGCGACCAGTTCCGGATGGTCCGGGATATGAATCTCAACACCATTCGGTTAGAAGGCAAGTTAGAAACAGAAGACTTCTTTCATATCGCCGACGAACAAGGAATTCTGGTGATGCTTGGCTGGTGCTGCTGCGATCACTGGGAACACTGGAAGGATTGGACACCTGAAGATCTGGCCATCGCCAAAGCATCGCTGCACGCGCAGATGCTGCGCCTGCGTCAGCATGCAAGTCTGCTCGTTTGGCTGAACGGCAGTGACAATCCTCCGCCTGCAGATGTGGAGCGGGCATATCTACAGGTCGAATCGGACACCCACTGGCCCAATCCAGTGCTTTCGTCGGCAACCGGCACACCCACCACCGTAACCGGCGACAGCGGTGTGAAAATGACCGGGCCCTATGATTACGTTGCGCCGAGCTATTGGTACGTAGATTTGCGCAATGGCGGCGCATACGGTTTCAACACCGAAACGAGCCCGGGCCCTGCAATCCCTTCACTTGCGAGCCGGAAGAAATTCCTTCCCGATGCGGAGGCTTGGCCACCTACACCAACATGGAGTTTGCACTACGGCGGTGGCGAGTTCGTCAATCTAAAAGTCTTCGATGAAGCAATGGATGCCGTATACACCAAGTCTCATTCTTCGGCGGATTATGAGCGAGTCGCCCAGACGATGGAATACGATTCCGAACGCGCTATGTTCGAGTCGTACAGCAGAAACAAGTACGTTTCGACAGGCGTAATTCAATGGATGCTGAATAATGCATGGCCGTCGATGATTTGGCACCTGTACGACTATTACCTGGATGCGGGCGCAGGATATTTTGCAACCAAGAAGGCTTGCGAGCCGCTGCACATTCAGTACTCATACGACGACCGAGGAATCGTCGTTGTGAACAGTACGTACCAGTTGGCTACCGGGCTTCATGCCACCGTGAAGGTTCATGATCTGGCATGGAAGGAACTGTACAGCACGGAAACGCCTGTGGTCGCAGCAGGGGACAGCGCACAAAGGGTTTTGATGATTCCCGAAAGTCTATACGCGGGTTCGGAGAGAACCTTCTTTATTGATCTCTCTCTTACTGATGCGACCGGCCGCGTGGTAAGTCGAAATTTCTACTGGGTGCCCGGGACTCTGACGACTTTTGATTGGCAGAAAACGGATTACACACATACGCCCGCCGCGCGCCAAGAAGATCTGACCGCTCTCGCGAACCTACCTGCTGCAAACGTGTCAACCGACGCGGAGATCGTTGACACCCCTCGTGGGCGCGAAATTCACCTGCATCTCAATAACTCATCCGGTACGCTGGCCTTTCAGGTCCGAGCCGCAGCGCGGACTGAGTCAGGAGAACTGATTGCCCCTGTATTCTGGTCCGACAACTGGATCGAATTGACTCCGGGTGAATCTACCACCGTTACGGCCCTGCTTCCTGAAAGCATGACTGGGATGCCTGTTGTTCAAGTTGAAGGGTGGAACGTCGCGGCTGCAACTATTCATCCCAAGCCTGCGCCTGCGTCACACTAAGGACCCCGCATGGGAGTTACGCAAGGAAGCGCCGCATCGCCGACGGTCGGCCTGAAACGGAGTCTGCGTTTCCGGGACTTGGTGCTCTACGGCATCATCCTGATTCAACCGACCGCGCCGATGCCGGTGTTCGGGGTGATTTATCAGCTGTCGCGCGGCCACGTGGTCACGGCAATTCTGCTGGCCATGGTAGCCATGCTGCTCACTTCGGTTAGCTACGGCCGCATGGCCCGCGTCTACCCTCACGGTGGTTCAGCGTTTCTCTACGTGGGAAAAGAGATTCATCCCAGCCTCGGGTATATTACGGGCTGGTGCCTGGTGATGGACTACGTTCTGAATCCACTTATCTGCACGATCTGGTGCAGCCGTGCAGCCATGAACTTCCTGCCGGGCGTTCCGTACGTCGCATGGGCTATCTTCTTTGCGCTGTTCTTCACGCTTTTGAATTGCAATGGGGTCGAAACCTCGGCTCGAATTAACGCCGGCATGGCTGTCGCTCTGGGTATGGTTATCGTGCTCGTGATGATTGCTGCGATTCGGTGGCTCTTGCATGTTTCCGATCCCAGCGCCGGATTCTTCCTGCAGCCGTTCTACGATCGCTCCACATTCGACAGCAGGGGCCTGCTCCGGGGCACATCAATTGCAGTGCTTACCTACATTGGTTTCGATGGCATTTCTACTTTGACGGACGAGGCGAAAGACCCCTCCCGCAGCGTTCCGCGAGCCATCGTTCTCACGTGCCTGATTACCGGGATACTCGCCAGCGTTGAGGTTTATGCAGCTCAATTGGTATGGCCACGTGGCTTGGCATTCCCTGATATAGACACCGCCTACGTTCACGTCTCTGGCCGCATGGGCGGGCCGATTCTGTTTCTTATTGTCAACGCCTCTTTGATGCTGGCTAACATTGGCTCCGGCATGGCTTCGCAACTTGGAGCGGCGCGCTTGCTCTATGCCATGGGGAAGGATGGGGCACTCCCTCGCCGCTTTTTTGGTACTGTCCATCCGAAGACCCGCATTCCGCGTAACAATGTGTTGCTCATCGGCGCTGTCTGCCTGGCAGGCGCTCTACTGTTTAGTTATCAGTTAGGAACCGAGCTTCTGAATTACGGAGCGCTGCTGGCCTTCATGGGCGTCAATCTCGCTTCCCTGCTTCGCGGTTGGCGTCACGGCCGCATGACTCAATGGATGCCGATGTTGCTCTCACTGGGGGGCCTAATCACTTGCCTCTTTCTGTGGATCAATCTCGGCACTCTAGCGCGCATTGCGGGCACAGGCTGGGCATTAGCCGGAGTCTTGCTGTGGGTCGCGCGCCGTCGCTACACGATTCTTCCAGGCGAGGCTGTATGACGCCACTCCACTCTTCGCCGGAGAACCAAGCGCTTCGTTCCCGCCGATTCGACGTCACGCTGGTCGGCGACACCAATCTAGACATTCTGCTCTATGGTCTACCTGAGACGATGCCTCCTGAGCAGGAATTGCTAGCGGATGGGTTAGCAATCCATTTGGGAGGATCCGGAGCTATCACTGCGCACAACCTCGCAGCATTGGGTAGCTCTGCCGGCTTCGTTACTCCTCTGCGTAGTGACGATTTCGGTAACCTCTGCCAGACGGAGTTGCAGCGCGCAGGAGTGGACCTTTCACACTCGGTTCCGATCCAGAGCGCACCAACCGGGGTGACCGTACATCTACAGCATCAGACAGTTCGCCACATGTTGACGTATGCAGGGGCCACATTTCACCTTACATTCAAAGATCTTGATCTCAATTACCTTGCAAATGCACGTCATTTCCATATGCCTTCGTACTACCTGCAGCGCGCACTCACGCCTGACATTCCCAAGCTTTTTTCAATTCTGAAACAGGCCGGGTTGACGATCTCGCTCGATCCCAACGATGACCCCACACAAGTATGGGATCGGGGCATCCTTGAGGCACTCCGCATGGTTGATGTTCTGATGCCGAACGAACGTGAAGCATGCCTGTTGGCAGCTGAACCTGGCTTGGAAAGCGCCATCGGTGTCTTAAGAGAATTGGTCCCACTTCTGATCATCAAGCGGGGCGCGGATGGAGTTTCAGCTTACAGAGGTGCAGTAAGTTGGCATGTCCCCGCTCGACCGGTAGAAGTGGTGGATGCTGTCGGCGCGGGAGGCAGTTTTAATGCGGGATTCCTGCACGGATTTGTGCGAGGCTGGTCAATTGACAAGGCCCTGGCCCATGGCA
>OCTA010002175.1_pt1 | contig 17910 bp, 20 predicted proteins | sample 1538991 | NCBI WGS metagenome assembly OCTA01 (sample SAMEA3539302, study PRJEB22396) | soil metagenome | biome: tundra; feature: field; material: soil | place: USA | collected 2010-05 | depth 0.15 m | reverse complement strand
CGCCGTGGTCAAAGCGGAAACCGATCGATTATTGCCCTACCCTGCTTCCACACTAGCGCCATTGCCCGAGGACGCGACGCTGGCGGAACTGACCCCCTAATAAGCGCCCACCCGCTACGAGGTACTTGGCCCGGCCTCCCGCCGCGTGACAGTATGAGGTGGGAAGCTTCCAAGGAGGCCGCGTGAAGATCAGGGTAGGCTACGAGTTGATCTACGACTGCCCGCAGCCGACGCCGATGCTGTTGGTGCTGAATATTCACTATACGCGCGCGTCCGACCTTCTCGTTCCCGATCACGTCACGACAGATCCGTCTATTCCCATGGCTGCCTACCGCGATAGCTTTGGCAACTGGTGCAGCCGTATCGTCGCCCCCCCAGGCCGGATCAGAATCGCGGCCAGCGCGGTCATCAACGATTCGGGTCAGCCGGATGTTGTTGCAACGTGGGCGCAGCAGCATTCAATACAGGACTTGCCCGAAGAGGCGCTGGTGTTTCTCCTGGGAAGCCGATACTGCGACATTGAAAGGCTTTCCCAGACGGCCTGGGGATTGTTCGGTCACACGCCGCCGGGCTGGTCCCGAGTTCAGGCGATCTGCGACTTCGTACACAACCACATCGCGTTCGGCTATGAGCATGCCAACGCCAACAGAACAGCCTGGGAGGCATTCAACGAGCGACGCGGCGTCTGCCGCGACTTCGCGCATCTTGCTATTGCATTCTGCCGGTGCCTGAATATTCCGGCGCGCTATTGCACCGGCTATCTCGGCGACATAGGAATACCGCCGCCCTACGGTCCGATGGACTTTGCCGCTTGGTTCGAGGTGTATCTCGGAGGAAGCTGGTACACCTTCGACGCGCGCAACAACGTGCCACGGATCGGGCGGGTGCTGATGGCAAGGGGTCGCGATGCAATCGACGTCGCGATTACCACGACGTTTGGCGCCAATACCCTGGTCAGCTTTCAGGTCTGGACCGATGCGATAGGGTCAGCCTGAGCTGCGCCATGCGCGTGGTGTGACGCGGCACGTAATCTCTCGGCGTAGGTCTGCGCTAATATCAGCAGATGCTTTTATTACGCTGCCTGGTCGCGCTCGCCTGCGTGTTGCTGTCTCTCTCAGGCTTCATGCTGCAAATTGGACCACGCGATGCAGCATTCGATGTCTGCCCATGGATTGAGCGATTCGTAAGTCCATGTCCTCCATGGCTATCCGAACGGAGTATTCCAGAGGCCGCCCCTTGGGCGCTGTATGCGATTGCCTGTCTCGGTCTTCTTTTCGTTATTTGGCCACTCCTTCAGGCAACCCTTGATCGGCCGACCGAGAACACCCTGGCACTGTTCATACAGCGCGGCAGAGATCTCCATGAAAGATGTCGAAAGGAAGGCGATCGGGCGGTCATTGCGGACATCAACGCTTGGACTGACGAGGTCTCGAAATTCCTGCGCCGCCTTGGCCATCGTTACGTTGTTTCCTTTGGCGATTTCGCCGGCATCCAGTTATTTGCCAGTCAGTACGATACTGCGGCGACTTTGGCGATACGTCAGCGCATTCAGCGTCTGAGTGAATTCCTGCAGAGGTTTAGCAATGGCGGCGGTCAACACGGTTGATGCAATTCCAACAGATTACGCAACGGTCCAACGAATTTCTCGTAGTTGCGCCATCGCCCGACCGACGATCTGCTGATTTTTTGCCGCACCTGCCATTTGCTGGCAGTGATCACCGTGCGGGTGTTCTGGTCGAAATCAATGCAGCGGGGATCCCACGGTAGGCCGATGAATTCCAGCATTTTGCGGCTCCACGCTTCCTGATCGTCAACCAGGCCTTCATATGGCACGTCCAATATCACGTCCTTCGGCAGCGCCTGGCGCCAATGTTTCATGACGCGCAAATATTCGCTGTAAGCGTGCGCCAGATCTTCCAGATCGTTGGCGTAGGAATGGCTCGTCTCAAAATGCTGAAAGTAGATGGACAGACAGGTATCGATCGGGTTGCGCCGCATGTGCAGGATACGGGCGTTCGGCAGCGCCGCGTGAATCAGTCCCAAATGCAGAAAATTGCCCGGCATCTTGTCGACTACTCGAAGCGCGTCGGGCGATAGTTCCGCAAGCAGCCGCAGATAATCGTTGGCCAATTTGCCTATGGTGCCTGCGCTTATCCCGCCGTTGAGCGCCGACGATTGATACGTTGCCGATGCGGTGTTCCAAAACGTCAATTCACCGGCGCCGCATACCGCCGGGTGCGAGGCGAGTATCTGCTCGGCAAGGGTGGTACCGGAGCGCAGCATTCCGACGATGAATACCGGACGCGTCGAGAGCATCGCATCGCTGCGGCCCTGGCTTAACCATGTTTGATCGTAGAAGTGGCTGACCAGATCGACAGCCCGCGTCAGTTGCTGCCTGTCATGCTTGGCGCGATACAGCTTGGTGAGCTCGTTCGCACGTTGGTAGTTGATGAATGCCCGCTCGAAATCTTTCACGTCGTCGAAGTATTTGCCGATGGCATAGCGCAGAAGAACTTCTTGTCTGGCGGGGAGACATTGCCCTGCTATGCGTTGCGCTTCCGCCAACCAGGTTGCGTCGCTCGATGTCATTTTGCGCAAACGGGCGATGCCGGCCCAGGCTTCCGGCAATTCGGGCTCCATCGAGATGGCGCGCTTGAATAAATCTTCCGCCGCTGCAAATTGTCCTTGGTCAGCGTGCGATTCGGCCAGAACCACAATGGTCGCGGCCAATTCCGGAGCGATTTCAAGCGCTCTGCGGCAACTGGCTTCGGCTTCAGCAGTACGTCCTTGCAGCCGCAGCGCGATGCCGAGGTTGCTGTGCGCCTCGGCGTAATCGGGCTTGATTTCAAGCGCCCGCCGGTAGCAGGCCACCGCTTCATCAAGCCGCCCGAGGTCTCGCAAGGCGATGCCCAGGTTATTGAGCGCTTCGGAGAACTCGGGGCTGAGCAGTACGGCTCGTCGATAGCTGGCCACCGCCTCATCCAGCCGGCCGAGGCCTCGCGATGCATTGCCAAGGTTACTATGCGCTTCGGCGTAATCTGGCTTGATCTCAAGCGCCCGGCGGTAGCTGGCCACGGACTCATCAAGCTGACCGAGGTCCAGCAGCACATTGCCCAGATTATTGTGGGCCTCGGCGAAATCGGCACTGAGCACCAGCGCTCGTCGATAGCACGCGACGGCCTCATCAAGCCGCCCGAGCCCTGCCAGCGCATTGCCCAAGTTATTGTGCGCCGCCGCGTCACCCGGTAAAAGTTTCGCCGCCCTTTCCAAAGCCTGGAGAGCGTCTTTGCCCTGCATCCTCAGGGATACCCCTAATACCTGCCAGACAATACCGGAATCAGGGTGCTGGCTAACCAGTTCCAGTGCCCTGCCTTCCAGCTCCACATAACGCCCAGCGTTGATCATTGCCACCAGCTGGTTCATTTCGGCTGGCGTCACCGCTGGGGCAGGAGTTGGGTCTAATCCAATTTGCCCACAGCATGCCTTGTATTTTTTCCCACTAGCGCAGGGGCATGGGTCGTTTCTTCCGGGCTTCACATTCATCTGCCCCGATTATGGTCCCTTTAATCCCGGTCTGGACGAGCGTGCATACCCGATTACGGCGACCACCGTAGTGTACCAACTCTCGCGTTGCTGGTCCGAGACGGGAATCTAACGGATCGCTCTCTAGGGTTCGGATTCAGATTTGCGCTTGCTAAAGTTGAGTGGCGTTCACGCCGCCCATGCCCGTCGGCGACGGCAAAACGATCCCACCGACTGGCAACGCCTTCAGGCTTATCATGTGCACGGTTGGCCACTGGAACAACGGGACGATGGAGGATGGACGATGGACGAGCAATATCCATTCTGAGACAACCAATCGTACATGAAGCAGATCGGCTTGGCTCCGTAGAGCAGGCAGGGACACGCGCCCCGCCAACATTGGCGGGCCCAGGTCCGAATCCGGTTCAAGCCGTTCGTCGAACGCTATTCCAATACCACTTCTTAAGGAGATTGACGTGACCCAGTATCTAATTGCCGTGTTAGTAGGCAGCCTTCGCAAGGACTCGTTTAACCGGAAACTTGCGCACGCCATTGAAAAACTAGCGCCGCCAGAGTTCTCGTTCAAACACCTGAACATAGGTGATTTGCCACTTTACAACCAGGATGACGACGCGAATCCCTCCGAGTCCGTCAAACGCCTAAAGCACGAGATCACCTCCGCTCAAGGTCTTCTGTTCGTCACCGCGGAATACAATCGCTCGGTTCCGGGCGTCCTGAAGAATGCGATCGACCACGCGTCGCGCCCGTATGGCAAGAGCGTTTGGGCGGGGAAGCCTGCCGGCATTCTGGGCGTTTCGATCGGTGCGGTTGGCACGGCCGTAGCGCAACAGCACTTGCGCAATACCCTCGCCTACCTGGATGCGCCGACGCTAAATCAACCCGAGGCGTTCATTCAGGCCAAGGAGGGGCTATTTGACGAAGCCGGCAGCATTGGACCGGGCAGCCGGCAGTTCCTGCAGACTTGGATGAATCAATACGTCGCCTGGGTGACAAAGCACGCTACCAGATAAAGCATGTCGGTCATTAGACGAGCATCGAGGCCGACGGGCCAGGGTTGAGCGTCGCTGACCGCGACTCTCTTCAGCGAATCCGCACGCCGTGCTCGTTGAGCACTAGCTCGCCGTCTTCTTTGGCAAACGGCCCCCGCTGTGGAAGCGGGAGGATGTCGAGGACCGTTTCCGATGGTCGGCATAGTTTGACACCCCACGGTGTCACGACAATCGGCCGATTGATCAAGATAGGATGAGCGAGCATTTGGTCAATGAGCTCGTCGTCCGTCCAGTGCCTTGCGCCCAGCCCAAGCTCGGAAAATGGCGTCCCTTTCTCACGCAGCAGTGCGCGCGGCTTCATGCCCATGCGCTGCAGAAGGTCTTGAAGTGCCGCTCGGTCCGGCGGGGTCTTGAGGTACTCATTGATGGTGGGCTCCACGCCCGCGTTGCGAATAAGCGCTAACGTATTGCGCGACGTACCGCACGCCGGGTTGTGATAGATCGTCACGGAACCGGGCTGCGGGGTCATGGCTGCGTATTGCTGCCGCGGACCTGTATTAGGGGCTCATCCATTGCCGTCGGCGCATCAGCGCTGTATTTCATAAACAGCACTCGTGCGACGCCCAACGCTGCGATGGCCCCCGCCCACGGTTACCGCGAGCAGAAGCGATCCGATCAGCTCGGCGCCCAGGCGGCGGGATAACTGTTCAGGGTGCATCGTCGGGAGGCGGTGGAGTTTTACCGATCTCGTCGACGCGTTCCTGCAGCCGAATCCGGTCCAGCGTCCGAAGGGGTAGGCTCGCGAAAATCTTGATCCGACTTTCAAGAGCGGTATACGTATGCAGAAACGCACGCTGCTTTTCTGCATCGGTGCCTTCGACGGCTGCCGGGTCTTCCATACCCCAGTGCGCCGTCATCGGCTGACCGGGCCAGTACGGACAGACCTCGCCGGCCGCGTTGTCACAGACCGTAAAAACGAAGTCGAGATTCGGTGAGCCAGGTTGGGCAAATCCATCCCAACTCTTGCTGCGCAGACCGTTCGTGGGCAATCCCCTGGATTGAAGCAGTTCGAGCGCCAGCGGATGGACTGCTCCCTTGGGATGACTGCCTGCGCTGAAGCCCTTGAACTTGCCTTGACCCCAGCGGTTGATGAGAACTTCCGCCAAAATACTGCGCGCCGAGTTGCCAGTGCACAGAAAGAGCACGTTGTAGATCTGGTCTGTCACGACGGAGCGCCCACAGAGCAATTGACGGGCTTCAACAACAACTGCCCGACGCGGCCTGGTCGGTACGCGTCGGAACACAGCAGGGCGCGGCGTCTTGGGCATGCTCCCGCTTAACATGGGCGAGTGGGATGCAGCACACGGTCGGTGTCGACTGAACCTCGTCGTCGCCAAAGACGGGGATGCTGTCCAGCGTGTGGAACGTTTCCAACGCGATCCCCTGTGGCTCGGTGATCCAGTATTTGTCTGATTTGGCGTAGTCCTCCCTGAGCACCGATGGCGCGGCGCCAAAGATTGCGTGACCGTGAAAGCGTTTCATGCGGACTTCCTCTTCGGTGAGGCGCCAGCTTTTGAGGTCGGCGCCCCGGGTTTACACATAGGCGTAACGCAGACAGCGCTCCCGCCCTGGCCGCAGCAGTTCTCGGTGAGATACGCCACGAGCGTGTTCATCGTCCCGAAATTCGCCGCATAGATGAGCTGACGGCTCAATCGCCGCTGGGTAATCAGCTCGGCACGAAACAGCTGCTGCAGATGAAAGGTAAGGGACGAGGGCGGGATGCCCAGTCGTTCGGCGACGAGACCGGCGGACAGGCCATTCGGACCGGTCTCGACCAGCAATCGATAGGCGGCCAGTCGATGCTCGTGTGCAAGCGCAGCAAGCGCTGCGATGGTCTTATCTGCTGTCATGCCTCACTCCGACAATACGATTAATGTCGAAATTACATCCGCGTTACCGGCAAGTCAACGATTGTTTACGTACAGTCGAAGTAAACAGCATTGGCTGTTCTTCTCACAATTTCCCCAGGATCAATGCTGATCGCTGGGTCACTTCTCCCCGCCTAACTCATATTTGCGCCGCACAAACGTATCCGCCGGCCTCAGGGCTCAGAACCGGTGCTCTCGGCAAAACCAGAAGTCCAACCCCGCGAAATGTCTGCCCGAAAGCCCACGGTCCGGGAGACCCAGCCGCGCGTTTGTTGCTAACGCAGACAGCATCCGCCAACATCGCCGAACGGTCTACAGGGGAACGACGTGGCTGAAGGTTTGCTCAGCGGAATCCTCGCAATACACGGAAAAGATCACCGACCGTGCCCGCCGCGATCCGCAGCGGCTGACTTTGCGCGAGTCACGTGTCCAGTGGGTTCTTTGGGGCGCGGCGCCGTACTGAGTAACTACGAGCCGACCTGCCCCGTTCACGCCTATAGGATCGCGATGACGGAGATGAACGTTAAACCAATTGCAGGAGAAAGATCATGGGAATTCGGGAAGATTATCAGGCGCTGATGGAAAAGCAGTTGAACGCGTGGAAGGCGCAGACCGAAAGCTTCAAAGCTACGGCCGAGCAGATCGAGGGGCACGCCAAGGCCCAGTATGAAAAAAATCTCGAGATACTGCGCGCCAAACAAACGGAAGCATGGGAATACTTCCACAAGCTGAAAGGCGCTAATGAGAGCGCATGGGCGCAGTTCAAGGCTCACATGGATAAAGCCGGGGCAGAGGTAAAGGACGCCGTCGAACGCATGACGACGAAATTCAAACAATAGACCGACCTTCCAATGGCCACCTCTGGGGCGCGAAGACACCAAAGCGCGCCCCTCAAAACCCCTGCTTACGCCTGATTCTGACGTCCGCAAAACAGCCGCTCGCCCCCGTTCCGTCATCTCTACCGGCTGTTCGGCAATGCCTTCTCATTCAACCAGGTGTCTCAATGTGATTGACACGTTCCGCGGATGCAGCGTTAATTCAGTTCGCGACAGGTTGGTAATAGAATTGTGAATTGCGGCGGTGCATAGCTCGCCCCAATTCCTACAATAGAAGCGCGGATTCTCTCGATGCGCAATTCAATGCTAGATCGGCTGATCGAATGGTTTGTCTTCAGGGCGCAGCGACGGATGGCAGGAGCGCCGCCTTCGACAAAGACTGGAAACTTCTCCTTAGCAATTTGCCGGAACATGAACTGGCGCCGCATTTAAAACCAGCGAATTTCGAAGTCATGGTGCACGTGGCTAGAGATCTTTCCGCGGATTTTGATTTCGTCCGAGTCGACCTCTACACGGTCGAAGACAAGGTCTATTTCGGCGAACTGACCTGCACGCCGCACCAGGGCTATGGAGCTATCGCGAACAAAGAACGCCAAAAAATACGGGATAAAATGTGGCATCTCGACGCCGGAAATCCGCTGTTGTACCGGCCGCTAAAATCCCATCGGACCGTGCGCTCGACCCACCTGGAACTGCGGCTGCCCGAAGCGCAAGCCGAACGGTTCGTTTCGAATAAACATGCGGAAGAGTAGACGCATTATGTTATACGCGGTCGCTTGGTAAGCCTGCTTATACCTGCTGGGCTTATCTCGCCCTTTAGTGAAGCGTAGTCCTTTTATGTATAGCGGAGGAGTGATCATGAGCGGAGTAAGCCCGGCCGGAGTATTACCAGTTTAGATGCTACCGTCCTCTGCTTGTGCGCCGCGCTGGCTTGCCGGGGCGGCGTTCAAGCAGACGGTCCTGTGTGACCAGCGCGCGAATCCTTATGTTTCTCTGCTGCGCGACAGGCGTTTTTTCTTCGATCATTCACGTATCCCTGAGGTCCCTCAGGAGCGGTCGCGGTGAGCGAGACCCAGATCCGTCAGTTCCACAACGGAGAGTACTTAACAGGCGCTCGCAATATCGTGTTGATCGGTGGTACGGGCTGCGAGCGTTGCGGTCGTGACTGCTAGGTTTGTACGCGACGATAGCATTAATGTTTTCTCCTGTTTCGAAGGGAACATTGCTTGGAGCAGTACGCAGTCGAACGTCCGGCTGGCGGCGGAGGCCAATCTGACTTGACGAGTCATAGACACTGCTCGAGAGTCTGCTCCTGCTGGCCGGATCCGCTACTCCTTGAATGGGATCCGCTCCGTGCGGCGATCAGCGCGCCTGCGCGCCCGCATCCTTCATTGCCTCGAGGCGCGCGAGGTCGACGGCGCTGAGGTCTTGTTCAAGCGTACTCATGTCTACCGCATCGCCGGTGACATCCAGCTCGAAGCGCTTGGCAATGATGGCGCTCAGCACGCCGTGTCTGGCGTTGCGGTCGTATTTCTCATGCACCGCTCGGCCGCCGATCGTCGTGTCTTTCTCGTAGCCGGCATCGCTCTCGGAATTGGTGGTCTGATCCAGTGCACCGGCCAGATCCATCAATCCGGATACCCCGGACATATCGGCAATCTTGATCTGGACACGGGCACCAGCGGCGTCCTGATAGTCCCCGCTCGCCGAGGAGCTTTTCACGCCGAGCGCCTGCTGGTCGCTACCCTGAGCTTGGGTGCGCTGCATGCCGGGCAATGAGGTCGGCAGCATCGACTTGAGATTTTGAAATCCGACCGGATCGACTCGATGGCTACCACCCAGCGCCCCGCCGAGCGCGGTCAACAAGCCGGTGGCAGCGGACACTGCGCTTGGCGTGCTATCGCCGCCCGCAGCGACGCTGGCTGCCTGCGCGGATGATTGCCTGGAGGCACTCGGGTCGCGGCCGGAGTTTGGATTCCCGGCCCCAACCTGCTGTGGGTCGATCTGTTGTCCGGCCTTGGCGAGATTGGCCAGCGCCGCGCCCAATTGGGCGTTGCCCTGCGAATCCGTCCCCAGCATGCCGCCAATTACGTTGCCGACCGCGGCGGCGCCCTGATCCTGCATCGCTGCGTTGCTCTGCGAACCAGCGAGACCGCCGAAACCGCCCGCCAAGTGGCCGAGGGCGCCGGTTGCCGCACTGAGGGCGCCGAGCAGAAGGCCGAGCAGCAACGTGCAAATCACCACTGTCACGGTGAAACCGAATGATTTCTCCTTCGGCGAGCGCATTAGAGGCGGCAGGCCGAGATACAACAGGTAAATGCCATAAAAGCCGGCCACCAGCTCCAGCAGCGTTGCGAATGTCGGCAGCAAACCTAATGCCGTACCCAGCCACGCAGGGGTGAAAGCATATGCAGCCGTCTTCAGCGCCTGGCGCTGGCTGCGCTCGCCGGAAAAAGTAGGGGCGAGCGCATTGATGATGAGTCCGACAAGAAACAGGCCAAGCAGGCCGAAGCCAAATGTAACCAACGCATATGTGAGGCCAACAGCTAGCGGCGCACGGATCGCACCACCAAACGGCAGGCTTACGCCGATGAGTGACATGCGCACGAACGACATCACGGCCGCGAGTCCCGCGAGCGGCATGACGTAACCGGTATACAGCTGCCCAACTGAAGTCGGCTCGGATGCGATAATCGGCCACTCATCCTTCGGGTTGAACAGGACGCGCTTGATGCGATCGATCAAACCGGGCAGGCGTGGCGTCGTGGACGCCCAGGAGGCAGCCCCGCCGGCGGCCAATGCGACAGGATCAGGTGCCGCGACAGCCGGATCTGGCTTTGTACTGGCTCCGCTCGTCTGTAGTCGCAGGCCGCAATTCCCGCAGAAAAGAGCATTATCGAGCACTAATTTCCTGCATTTCGGACAAATCATGGCATTTCCTTGAGTTCTGATTACGGCAAGCTTTCGCTCAGCGCGCAGCGCATCCCAAATGCGGCAATGATCGAAGGCGCCGCGACGTTGTTTCCTTCAACGCCTATTGCGACCGATTGCGATCAGTATTCTTACGCCCAGCGTAAAAATGCAGTGCTGCCCTTTAGAACCGAAAATGACCGCCAATCACGCCATCCGTCCAATCCTTGATGCGGATGTTGCCATGCTCGCCGTAGACGAAGGTTCGGTGCAGGCTTGGCGCTTGCCCTCGGCATGCACCGGCTGCCCGGCTGAACCCGTTGAAGTCACGCACGCTGCGGCGGGACCTCCCGCCTGCTGTCTTCTTGGCCGTAACGATGGGCCTTCACGCGATAGGACGGGACACAGGAATTGCATTCGTACCAGCCTTGCTCGACGACATACACGTCCGGTTTGTCTGGCAGCTTTGCTGAGCCCATATCGGTGACCCATGTACCGTCGAAGGGACTGCTTGCCACTGACAGCGTCGGAAACAACGGCAGAGCTAAGAGCGCGGGTAGCAGCCGTTTCATGATCGGAACTCCTTAGAACCGCGAACGCGCGCCAATGCCGCCACGCTTCATGACTATGGATAACTTCAGAGCGCTATTCTCAAAAGTCCGCGAGGCGCCGTTTCTTTCTCCTGAGGCAGCGCAGCGCCCCTCGCAGTAACGTCCGCTCCGCTAAGCTAAGAAAGTGAACTCGCGTGGCGGGATCGAACTCGGTTCGCGGTTCTCTGGTACTGAGAGTCAGCTCAGCGTGCCGCGGACCAAATGCGTCGCAACACTGCGGCGACCCCTCAAGGCATAATTGAGAACTATCCGAGTGAATTGGGTGCAGCCCCGCCGGGCGGCAGAGGAGCGCTCTTACAGCCGAAAAATCAATGCTCTACGAATGCAGAACACCATTGGCCACGATGCGCCGCGGCGATGTCGACAAGGCATGCCACCGATCAAACGAGCCGGCGCAAGGACCCATTGATGCTGCAGCCCATTCGAGAGATCCTCGTAGCCCGGGCTATCCGGCGATCGATCCCTGACATGCTTTCCGCAGAACAACAAACCGAGGTTGATGCGCTGCTCGATGATTTACTGGATCTTCCGGTCGATAGGCGTGCTCAGCGACTACGCAGCCGACATGTCACCGATCCGGTCGTGTTGGCGGAAGTGGAAAGTCTTCTGCGTGCCGCTCAGAACGCCGGAAGTTTCCTATCTGCTCCCGCTTCTCCCAGCCCCCTCGCGCACGCCGGCACTCAGGTGTTTTCGGAACCGATGGCCCTAGGCGCCCGCCTGGGCGTCTGGCGCGTTACCGGTCGCATCGGGCGCGGTGGTATGGGCGAGGTGTACGAAGCGACACGCGCGGAAGGCGACTTCGAACAGCGAGTCGCGATCAAAGTTCTGCAACTCGAGGCCAGCGCCCAACTGGAGCGGTTCCAGGCCGAGCGCCAGATCCTAGCGCGGCTCGACCATCCGTGCATCGCACGTCTCTACGACGGCGGCATCAGTGCCGATGGCCGACCATACATGGTGATGGAATTCGTCGAAGGCGAGCCCATTACAGGCTACTGCGCACAGACCAGGGCCACGCTGTCACAACGCCTGCAACTGTTCATGCAGGTATGCGAAGCCGTCGCTTACGCGCATCGCAACCTGATAGTCCACCGCGACCTCAAACCCTCGAACATCTTAGTGACGGCCGATGGCCAGGTGAAACTACTAGATTTTGGTATCGCCAAGCCCATCGATGCGCAGCGTGCACAGCTCACGACAACGGCCATGGCGCCATTGACACCGATCAGCGCGGCTCCGGAGCAGCTTACCGGGCAGCCGATCACTACCGCGACCGACGTCTACGGTCTGGGCCTGCTGCTGTTTGAACTCCTGACCGGAAGTCACCCCTGGATCACTGCGAACACGCCCGTCTTGCAGGCTTTGCGCACACTGTTGCAGCGTCCAGCCCCGATCCCGAGCCGAACGGCTGCCGCGCGGGCGGAGGCGCCGGTGCCCGTGCGCCTGATCCGGGGCGATCTCGATGCCATCGTCGCTAAAGCGTTGAGACTGGAACCCGAACGACGCTATACGACTGTCGAAGAACTCAGATTCGATGTGCAACGGGCGGTGCGCGGCGAGCCGGTTGCGGCGCGAGAGGGCGCACGCCTATACGTTCTGAGCCGTCTGCTGCGTCGCTATCGCTGGGCGGCGGCCGCGGCAGCCGCCATCTTCGTATCGCTGGCCGGTGGACTGGGAATCGCGGCTTGGCAAGCCAAGCGCGTCGCCATCGAGCGCGACATCGCTCGCCGCGACGCCGCGCGCGAGGAAGCCGTCCGCTACAGCCTCACCCGTTTGTTCCGTTCAGCGATCGCGGACCAGAGCACACAGCCCACAACCGCCAAGACCATGATCGACAACAGCGCGCAACGGGTATTGCGCGAGTATCACGATCAGCCGCAGCTGGCTGGGCAGATCGTACTGACTCTTGCCGATCTATACGGCGCACTCGAGGATGTTGCAGGCGCACGAACGCTGCTCGAGGGATTCGTCGCCGAAGCAGGTCCCGATGCCGAACCTGTAGCGCTTGCCGATGCCCGTCAAAAGCTAGCCAACATCGAATTGCTCAGCGGCCACGCTGATCGCGCCGGGGAATTGCTCGATCAGGCTGCCGCCTATTGGGCCCACTCGCCGCGGCAATTCGCCGAGGAACGTCTCGAGGGCCTGGGAATCCGAGCCAGGCTACAGCGCATGCGGGGCGACCTCGAAGGCGCCATCGCTACCAGCCGCGAGGCGATCGAGGAGCGTACCGCGCTCTCGGGTCACGATCACCGCGAGACGGCGATTCTCTATAATTCGCTGGCGATTACGCTGACGGCGGCCAACCGGCTTGAAGATGCGCTCGCAGCCTATCGCGAGACCACGACGATCTACCGCGCGCTGGGGCTCGGCGACGGACTCGATGCCCAGATCATAGTCGGCAATACCGGCACCCTGGAGTTGCGTACCGGGCACCTGCGAGAGGCTGAGACGCTGCTCAAGAGTGCCATCGAGCGCGAGCAAGCGCTCGCCGGCGACTCGGCCGCCGTCGCAGCGGCGATGGGCTATTACGGCAAGCTGCTGTCGGTCACGAATCGCAACGGTCCGGCAATTACCGTGTTGCATAATGCGGTCGACGTCGGGACGCGGTTTGCCGGGCCGAGAAGTCCGGTTACGCTTCAGGCCCAGCTGTTCCTGGGCGAAGCCCAACTGGCAGCCGCCGACGTGAGCGCCGCGCGTACGACCCTCTTCGCTGCCCACGACGCCGCGTTGACCCAGTATGGCGCGGCTCATCTGCTGACGCTTCGAGCGCAATTGGCTCTGGCGCAGCTTGCGGCCGCGGCCGGCCAAAAAGCCGAAGCACAAGGGCAGCTGATTTCCGTGGTTGACGGATTGCGCAAACTCGGGCTGCCGGGCGAAGCCAATCTTGCGCAGGCATTGCAAGCGCTCGGCGAAGTACAAATGGGTCAGGATCAAAATCAGGCCGCGATTGCCCCGCTGCGAGCGGCGGTGTCATTGCGCGAGAAATCACACGATCAGGGTTATGAGCTGGCCGTCGCGCGTGAGCGACTGGGCGAGGCCTTGGACGGCGTAGGCGATGCGCCGGCCGGCGCGGCGCTGCTGAAGCAGGCTGCGCAGAGCCTGGAGCTGCAGCTCGGACCCGATCATCCGCAGACCGTGAGGGCGAAGGGCGCTCTCGCTCATCTGGCGAATAAAGCAGCTCAAACCACATAAGACGATTGATTCAGGTGTCGCCGTTCAGCTCGCGAAACAGCCACGCCCGCGCCTTAAGCCAATCACGCTGCACCGTTCGTAGCGACATACCAAGCACGCGGGCCGTCTCCTCCTCGCCGTAGCCGCCAAAGAAACGGCATTCGATAACGTCCGCCAGACGCGGCATCTCGCTGGCCAGTCGCTGCATGGCTTCGTTGAGCGCTAGGATCCCCTCGTCAGTCTCGATGGAGAAATCCGCCGCGTGTGACAGCGTCAGATGCAAGCTGCCATTGCCGCGCTTGTCGGCCAGACGGGCTTGCGCATGGTTGATCAGTGCGTGACGCATCGCGAGTGCCGCGGCACGCAGAAAGTGCGTGTCATCCACAAAACCGCGCGAATCCTTTAAGCGTAGATAGGCCTCATGCACCAGGGCGGTGGTCTGCATGGTGTATCCAGCACCGACCCGGGCCCGAGCATGATGCGCTATGCGCTTAAGTTGATCGTAAAACGCTGGCAGCAGCTCTGCCGCCATTCGACGCACCTCCGATGACACAGTGCTGGCTGACAGCGGGGTCACACCGTCGTCGAGCACTTCCGGGCATTGGTCCATCTCCGGATTTTACCCCCAGATTGGGCCGGTGGCGGGATTACGAGCGGTTTTTGGTTCTTAAATACACGCTGGTAGATATGAGCGGATCACCGACACACAGAATACTGCATTCCCCATGACCAGAAAGGAGTTAACGATGGAATCGAACTTAAACACGAACGCACGCGCCGCCTGGATCCTCGGTGCCGCGCTGTGTGTGATTGTAACCCTGCCGCAACTCGGATTCGCGCAGCAGTTGAGCACCGCTAAGTCCACCGTTGCTCCGAGGCTTGTCAAACCGTTCACGGTCATGACGACGCCGCAGTCAGCTGCATGGAAGGCCGCTCTCAATCCGCAACCCATTCCACCGGGTCATAGCTTGGCCACAGGACCGTCGCAGAAGTCCGGCTATGCCGCCTTGAACCCGCAGCCGATCCCGCCCGGACACAGTGCAATCGTGGGGCCGACAAGCAAGTCGGGCTATGGCGCGCTCAATCCGCAACCCATTCCTCCCGGCTTTGGCAACGCTCCACACTGAATTGGTCAACTGACATGGATAGACTTACGACACCCGCTAGCGTCTTGCTGCTTGCGAGTATGCTGTGCGTGCTGGCCGCGTGCTCAAAACCTGCGGCGAGCTCCGACACACACGCCGCGTCCTCACCGCTCAGCCCGAAGCCCGGCAGCGCCTGCGACCGAAAGGTCCTGACGCCCGACGACGTTGCCGGCATCCTCAGCGCACCGATTGTCGGTAGCAAGAATATTCCCGGAGACCCTCAAACCTGCGTGTTTGAAAGCGCGAGCTTTCCATCCATTACGGTAAGCGTGCGTCCGGGTGTGGGAAAGGCGACCGTGGATACGTGGGCGGCGGGAAATATGCCAATCTCGGCGTCACCGCTGACGGGAATTGGCGAGAGCGCCGAATGGGCCGATGAGCTGCACGAGTTGATCGCTCAGCAGCACAACGTGCTCTGTGACATCCAAGTCAGCGGTATCGCCAAGGATTTGCTTTCGTCAACCAACGCTCTGCAACAGAAACTCAGCTCATTATGCAAAACAATCTTCGACGCGTATGGATAGGGCAATATGTCGACATCAACATTTGCCGCCGGAAATTTTGGCTAGAGGATGTTATGAAACAATCAAGGTTTAATTCGACTTCCCTGTTAGTTGCTCTCTTGTACACGGCTGGCGCAATCGCGGCGAACACTACCGAACCTCTCAGCGCGCTTCCGCTCGCTCCGGGATTCACGAAGACCGGTGACCCCATTCAATCGTACACATTTTGCGGAAAGAGCGCGCGCAGCGTAGCTTATATTGGGGGGGGATTTCCCAGACTTGGACCATGAGAACTCCTGGTACGCCCATGCAATGCCTGGCGCACTAGTGTCTACCGCGATTGGCGGTGTCAAGACGTTTATTACACCAGACGGCACCGCGGCCGTTGAAACGGCTGATTCTATTATTTCATTTTTTCGCTTTTCTGCGGGCCTATCGCCGGCAGAGATGAAAATCTTAGGAGCTGCGCCCGCCTCAAGGGCTTGTACAGCGAATTAGTTCAACGGCCGTTATGGTTGAGGCTTGACACGGAAGAGATAGAAGTGGGTCCGGATCCTTGAGCGACGGAAAGGAGTCGAACATATCGGGCGCAACGCCCGGCGCGCTGGGTGGGCTTACGCATTGATGGCGCAAGGCCATCCGACCGCTAAGTTACGCAGCGATCCCCGCGATCGGCAACAACACTTTCTACAGGGTCGCACGCCCCGTGGGACCGAATTAGGCGGGGAATGGAAGAACCAACTAGTCGACTTCGGCGCCCGCCATTAGATGACGCTTACACCTGCATCGATCAGAGTTTGTCGTGAATCGCCAATACGAGAGACCTCTCTATCTCCAAAAGCTGGGCATTGGTCAACTGCGCTCGTGGAACGAAGGCATCAATCGCCGTGTCGCCGAAGACGGCGATGACGCCAATCGTTTTAGTGTAGAAGGCCTTATCCCCGAGACCGGCGACGGCAGTAGCTTGTGGGAATCGACTTAGCGTGCGCACAAGAGCTTCAGAGCCGCCCGGACGAACGACACTAACTCAGACGTGGGCTTCGGACCCGGATGAGCACCCATAGCTGTGCGCCTCTTCTGATACATCTGGCCGCACACCAGTCAGGTTTTGATGAATGATGCCGTTCACTTTGGCTAACGGTAAGGCCGCGCAGACATCAGGACCCGCGGCCCAAGCAACGTTCACCAGCAACGTCGACGCTAGCAAAAATAAGCCGGCTCTCCATGCTCTGGTCACATTCACCAAAATCGAAATTAATGTACGCATTGGCGCTCCCTGCTGTATATCATTATCCGTTAATTGACTTTCTCTCAGAAATGGAACCGCTTCTCGGTTTCGACGACGATAGCCTTGGAACGTTGCTGGCGCGGCTTTTTGCCGCTCACTTAGCGTAGCCAAAGATCATCGATTCATGACCCTTGCCTTTCGGGCCGAGATCGCCATCCAGTTCTTCGCGCAACAGCAGACCTGTTTTCTTCGAGATCCAAATTTGTGCATTCGTGATGCCGGCCGAGGACTCATAGCGCTGGCTGTACACCGATGCAGGCTCGCCTTTGAAGGGCTCATCGCGCACGTATGCGCAGATCAATTTGCTGTAATCGCTGAAAATCTTGGGCGTGTCTTTCGCGAAATCCACACCTGTCTTGTTAATTTTCGTGTTCACTGATACGCCGTTGGAGAAGGACTTGCCGTTGGCGGCAACGATGGCCTGACAGGCGGCGTCATCAGCTAGCGCCAATTGAGAAAGGGCGACGGCAGCGCAAATCGCCCCGGTGACGATCGAAAGCCTACGGAACTTCATAGATGGCTCCTTGTACGGTTGCCAATGTGCGCCGCCTATCGACGCGGCGGCGTAGTAGTCCAATCTATGAATAGCCGAAATCGACCGATATTCCCGTCATCAAGTAACCATGCCATTTTTGGAATATCGCCCTATGCCTGCTGTTGTTGGCCCCCAACCTGCCTGTGGCGAGTGGCAGGTACCGGGCATGGAATTGTCATCGGCAGATAGTCCTCGGGAGCCTGGATTGGCGGTTTTCGAGCGGCCGCAAAGCCGAACTTGCCCGTTTACGAGTATTGGCGCCAACCGCGTCTTCCCTGTTCGTCTCCGGCTGGCCGTAAGAAATCTCGGCAAACATGCCCATTTCGGGTTAAAAATGGGAATGTCTTTATACGGCCCTAAGGACAGCCTCGATCCACTGCTGCCATGCGAGTTCGAGCGGAGCAGATCTTCGCTTGCGCGCGCATCGCGGTAGCGGATTGTCAACGCTCATTAA
>OCTA010002174.1_pt1 | contig 17911 bp, 18 predicted proteins | sample 1538991 | NCBI WGS metagenome assembly OCTA01 (sample SAMEA3539302, study PRJEB22396) | soil metagenome | biome: tundra; feature: field; material: soil | place: USA | collected 2010-05 | depth 0.15 m | reverse complement strand
GATCTGGGCTGGCGGGCGGAGACCGCGCTCGCCGACGGCATGACCAAGGTCTACCACTGGATCGAAGCAGGCACGCCCGACCGGGCCCGCTGCTAGCGGCCGGATCACCCGGCCACGTTAGGCTGTCCGGCATGTCCAGACCCGATGGGCGCGGCCCCGATCAGCTGCGCGAGATACGGATGACCCGGCATTGGCTTGAGCACGCGGAAGGCTCGGTGCTCGTGGAGTTCGGAGCCACCCGGGTGCTCTGCGCGGCGAGCGCGACCGAGGAAGTGCCCCGCTGGCGGCGCGGCAGCGGCCTCGGCTGGGTGACCGCGGAGTACGCGATGCTGCCGCGGGCCACGAACACGCGCGGCGACCGCGAGTCCATCAAGGGGCGCCCGGGTGGCCGGACGCAGGAGATCTCCCGGCTCGTTGGCCGGTCCCTGCGGGCCTGCGTGGACACCAAGGCACTCGGCGAGAACACCATCATCATCGACTGTGATGTGCTGCAGGCGGACGGCGGCACCCGTACCGCCGCGATCACCGGCGGCTTCGTTGCGCTCGCCGACGCGATCTCCTGGCTGCAGGACCGGAAGCTATGCAAGGGCAGCCCACTCGTCGGCTCGGTGGCCGCGGTCAGCGTCGGCATCGTGGACTCACAGCCCCGGCTGGACCTCTGCTACGAGGAGGACGCCGCGGCGCAGACCGACATGAACGTGGTCTGCACCGGGGATGGCTGTTTCGTAGAGATCCAGGGCACCGCCGAGCGTGAGCCGTTCGGCCGCGACCTGCTCAACCAGCTTCTCGACCTTGGCGTGGCGGGCTGCGCGGAGCTGACCCGGCTCCAGCAGGAGGCACTCGCCCGATGACCGGCGCGGCCGCCAAGCTCGTCCTGGCCACGAGGAATCCGGCCAAGCTGGGCGAACTGAGCAGGATCCTGGCCGACGGCAACGTGCCGGTGGACCTCGTCACGCTTGACGACTTCCCGCCGATGCCCGAGGTCGCCGAGACGGGCCGCACCTTCGCGGCGAATGCCCTGGTCAAGGCGCGCGCGGTGGCCGAGTTCACCGGCTTGCCAGCGGTCGCTGACGACTCTGGGATCTGCATTGATTTCCTCAACGGAATGCCGGGCGTACTGTCCGCCCGATGGTCCGGGGTACATGGCGATGACGAGGCCAATCTGCGGCTGGTGCTCGGCCAGCTGGCGGACGTGCCCGTGGGTCAGCGTGGCGCACATTTCGCCTGTGCCGCGGCGCTGGTGCTCCCGTCGGGGTCGGAGCACGTGACGGAGGGCGTCATGTCCGGATCGGTGACTGACGCGCCGCGCGGCACGAACGGGTTCGGCTACGACCCGATCTTCGTGCCGGAGTCTTCTGAGCTGACGACGGCGGAGATGGACCCGGCGGACAAGGACGCGATCAGCCACCGCGGCAAGGCACTGCGCGCCCTGGCCCCCGTCATCGCGGCCCTTCTCGGCGGCTGACTGCGGGGGCGGCTGATTGCGGCGACAGAGACGGACAGGCCTAGATCACCGTCACCGGGTGGCTGACTACGCCGCCGAACAGGTACCCCATGGTGTTGTACGGCGTTGTGGCGGGCTGGGTGGCCCCGGTGACGTCCGTGGCCCTGGCCTGCAGGGTGTACGGTCCGGGGTGCTCCGGCCGCCACCGGACCTGCCAGCGCCGCCAGGCCAGGTCCAGCCCGGGATCGATCGGCTGGGCCAGCCGCCAGCTCCGGCCGCCGTCGGTGCTCACTTCCACCTGCCGGATGCTCCCGCCGCCGGACCACGAGCGGCCGTGGAGCAACTGCTCCTGGCCGGCGGCCAGCCGGGCATTCCACGCCAGCTCGAACGCGCTCTTGACGATCTGGGTGGTGATCGGCGCGCCGCCGTCCGGGTAGCCGGTCCCGAACAGCCGGTAGAGCTGGCTATCCCAGGGCGAGACCAGGGGAGTGCGGGAGACCTCGATCTGCCCGACCCATTTGATCGATGCCACTCCGGCCCAGCCTGGAACGACGAGGCGGAGCGGGAATCCGTTGTCCGGCGGCAGCGGCTGGCCGTTCATCTCGTAGGCGAGCAGGGTGTCAGACAGCGCCTTGGCCACCGGCAGCGGGCGGCGGACGCGCCCGAGGTCAGCGCCGGACTCGTAATAGTGCGGGTCGAGCCCCTGCGGCAGCACGTCCACCGCAGCCCTGGTCAGGCCCGCTCGTTCCAGGACGGTCGAGAGCCGGACGCCGCGCCAGCGAGCCACCCCGACCGCCCCGAGCATCCAGGGCGTGCCAGGGACGGTCTCGTTCTGCTGGCTGGTGAAGAATCTCCGGCCGTTGCCCGCGCATTCGATGACGGCCGTCACCGACTCCGCGGGCAGGTTCAGCAGGTCCTGATAGCTGAACGTGACGGCCCTGGCCAGGCTCGGGGTGCCGCGCAGTCCGCTGCCGAACACCCGCAACCGCCAGCTGTCAACGTCGATCACCGGCGTGCGGGTGTGGTTGCGCACGAAGAACCGGTCGGCCGGGACCAGGTAGCCCTGGCCCAGCATGGCCTCCCAGCGCATCTCGGCGTTGGTCCCGTGGTCCAGGAAGAGACCGGCCGGCAGCGGCTTGACGATCCGGGGCTTGACAATCGGGGCCGGCCGGGCGCCGCGGAACGCGTGGCGCGCCACGCGCTGCGGCATCCCAGTTCCGCGGGCGCGGCCGGCCAGCCACTCCGTCAGACGGAGCCTGTCGTAGTCGGCCTCTCCCGTAACACGCCCCACGATCTCATAATGCGCCGCTATTCCTATAAAATCAATCTATAAAGTAGATTGATCGAGGGATACCCCTCTCATCAGGCATATTGCTGGATATCACGGACGCCAGGCAGTTATTTCCTCTTGATTGCGGACTATAACCCCAGGCCACCGACGGCCCTGCCGTCGCCCTGCGCGGCAGGCGGCAGGCGGCTGGGCGGGATGACCGGTACCGTGTATGTCCGGCACTGGAGGGAGCAACGCATGACCGAGCAGAGGCTGGAACCCGGAGACGAGGCGCCGGACTTCTCGCTGCCTGACACCGACGGCCAGTCGGTGAGCCTGTCCGCGCTACGCGGGCAGCAGGTGATCATCTATTTCTATCCGGCCGCGATGACCCCTGGCTGCACCAAGGAGGCCTGCGACTTCCGCGACAACCTGGGCGTGCTCACGGCCGCGGGGCTCACCGTGCTGGGGATCTCCAAGGACGCGCCAGGCAAGCTAGCCAAGTTCCGGGACAAGGAGGGCCTGAACTTCCCCCTGCTGTCCGACCCCGGCTTGGACGTGCACCGGGCATACGGGGCATACGGTGAGAAGACCATGTATGGCAAGAAGACGGTGGGCGTCATCCGGTCGACCTTCGTGATCGACCCCGCGGGGAAGGTGGCGAGGGCGTATTACAACGTCAAGGCCACCGGGCACGTCGAGCGCCTGCGGAAAGACCTGGCTGCCTAACGGAAAGCCCCAGGTACTGCCGCCGGCCACCGGCGGCGTTCCCCAGGGCGGAACAGCAGCAGCGGGCATCCGGGGCCGTAGCCCAACGGCAGAGGCACAGGACTTAGGATCCTGCCAGTATGGGTTCAAATCCCATCGGCCCCACCAAATCGCCGTATCGGCCACGCTACCGAAACCGGCCACGCAGCCCCGGGCCGATCGCGTCCCGCGACCCCACCCGCGACGTGCCTACTCCCCGACGCGTCCCGACAGCGTCGACCGGGGCGCCCCCGACGCCCTGGACCAGGCCGGGATCTCGGGACGGGGAAGGGAGGGCACGAGGCGGACGGCCACGTACGTGGCGACCGCGCCGACCAGCACGGTCCAGCAGATCACCGTGAGCACCGGATCCGATGCGCCGAGGAATCGGGCGGCCGGCACGTCGGCGAAGCACGCCGCTGCGGACAGGGCGAGCACGAGCCGCAGCGTCCATCCCTCGGCGACCACGGCCAGCACGACGAAGCCCCAGGTCTCGTACCAGGGCCACACCACGGGTCCGAGGATCACGAACAAGAGCAGGCTCCAACCGAGCGCCTCGACCTCCCCTCGGCGGTTCGAGCGGAGGAGCAGCCCGACCGAGAGCAGGGCGGCCAATCCGAGGCCCAGGCCACGTGAGATCTCGACGAGGCCCGCCGTGTGCCCTCCAACACCGAGGGCGGCGGCGGCGTGTCCCATCGCCAGGCCGAGCGCCGTTGCCGGGTCGAGCCAGGAGACCACGGTGCCCGGGTTGGCCAGCCCAGCCAGCCAATGCCCTCCCAGGTTCGAGACCGCGCTGATCGCCCCCATGAGCGCGACCACGATCGCGACGGCAGCCACGACGCGCGGGGCCCGCTGGCGCCAGCTCCCGGTGGCATCACTCCACAACCATCCGATGAAGACGGCGCCGATGAGTGCCGGGAGCTTGACCTGGGCCGCGAGCGCGCACAGCACCAGCCCGGCCAACGCGTGGTGCCGGCGGCCCAGCGCACATCCGGCGACGAGGAGGCCCAGCATCAGCGCGTCGTTGTGGGCCCCCCCGACGAGCACCAGGAGGACGACGGGGTTCAGCGCGGCCAGGGCGAACGCCACGCTCCTGGGGCGCCCGATCGATCGGGCCAGGGAGGGCACGGCCCAGGCGATCAATCCCAGGCCGGCCAGCGCGACGAGGCGGAAACCGGCGGCGGCGAGCCAGACGTCGTGGTGTGACAGCGCCACGATCGCTCCCGAGAGCCGCTCCCACGCCGGGCCGTAGGGCGCGGGTGCGTGGCGCCAGAGTGGGTCGACGAGGTCGAGGAACCGGCCCCCCCTGAGCGCGCTCGGGGTGCGGATGTAAGGGTTGAGGCCCCGCTGCACCATCTCGCCCTGCGCCGCGTAGCTGTAGACATCCCGGCTGAACACGGGCGGCATGACGAGGACCGGGGCCACCCAGGCAACCAGGATCGCCACCAGCCGCGCCATCGGGATGGACGGCTGGCGGCGCACCGTGCGGACCAGCTCGAACCACGCACCGAGCATCAGCACGATCCCGGCGTAGACGAGCATGACCCCGAGGAACCGGGTAGATGTTGACAGCCGAGACCCGCCACTCGTGGCGAAGAACCAGGCGCCGGTCGCCCTGACCGAGAACGGCGAGCCGGCCTGGACGACCCCGAGCAACACGCACGCCGACCCCAGGAACCCGACGATGCCGCATACCCCGAGGGAGATCGGTCGCAGTGGCCGCCTCGTCGCTGGGGGGCCGAGGGGCGCCAAGGCCGGGCGCAGCACTCCCGTCGGTGCCGGGACGGTGGCTCGGCTCGAGGGGTTCGACACGCCCCAACGGTACTTTCCTGACTCCGGGACGTCTGCCGCCTGGGCAATCAGAACGACGCTCAAACCAGTCGGAAGGCGAGCACGATGGTCGCTCTAATCGACGAGTTGCGGACAGAAAGGGCTTCAGGCTTGCTTCGCTCGATCTTGAATCAGGCGGGAGTCACCGCTTCCTCATGCGGCCACAGGACGGATCATGATCTCAGGACTAGCGACCAGGGGCGGTGGCGGGTTCGGGTTGTGGCACGGTGGGCCCAGCAGTTCGGCGCGCCTCGGCGCGTAGTTGGCGCGTTGTCCCGCCCGACCGGCACCGTGTCGGCGCGGATGCCCAGGATGTCGGCGGCCTGCAGCACTGGGTAGCCGAATAGCGCGAAGCGCATCTTCACGCCTTTCGGGTCGGCCACTGCCTGGCCGGTGATCGCCGACGAACGGCTGCGCGGCAGGCAGATCACGCTCGGAGCCGGAGAGCATGGCCGCGCGGTCGCGGTAGCCGCCGACGATGCGCTGCAGGGCCTCGGCGCACTGGTCGCGGACGTCAGCGACCGGTGAAGGGGCAGCGCCGGTAATGCGCTCGCCGCGGCAAAAGAACTTTGGGTAACCACGGCACGTGGAAACGCTCGCGCGCCGAACCCGCTTGTGGACCGGCTTGTGGACGGTGCGGTGGAAAAGCACTCCGCCCGGGGGATAACAGCGCATGTTCTGTGGACTTCGTGTGGACGGCCAAAGAATCTTGAGATAACCCTCGGGTAACCCTTGTGGTCGCCCCCGTGAGGCAGTAGAAATGCTTTCACCGTTGGAAACGGGAATCGCCCGGGGGAGACCCCGGAACGCTAGATGAGCCGGGTGACCGGCACTTCAGGCGGGTCTCCGGCACCGGCGGTAGGCCACCGGATACGGGGACCAACCGGGAGAAATCCCGGAACGCGGGGAGAGCCGGGCAACCGGCGCTTCAGGCGGGTTTCTGGCCCCGGTGGTGGCCCCGGCGACGCAGGATGGCCGCGCAATCGGCAGTTCGTGCAGCGAGGCCGCGAGGCCCCTCCATTTCATACATGGAGGGGCCTCGTTGCGTTATGCATTAAAGCCTTCTAAGCGGACCTTTTCCATAGGCGATAAATGGCGATCCGTGATTCCCGGGCCGGCCGCCAGCGCGTACTCGGGTTCTGGCCGGAGTGAAGGCAACCGTGGGCCTTGTGCGCCTTCAGCGTGGTGAGCCAACCGAAGGTCCATGATCCTGAGCCAACTCAGGGCGGGCGTTTGCCGCTGGCATCCGGGGTGGAGAGTTCGATCTGCCCTGACCAGCACAAAGGGGTCAAAATTCGCTCGGCGTTGACAGCAGGTGATAGACCATGAACGCACGCCTGGTCAGCAGCCCTTCGCTCTCCCGCCAGCGGCTTCCTTGCCGACGGATTCGGCGGCGGCGATCTCGGCGGCGTTCATGATTTCCGCTCCTTCGCCTTGTTGATCACTGCCCATAGCGCATCCTCGAAGATGTCCGGGTGAGCGCGCCAGAGCAGCACTAGCGTGCTTGGGCGGCCTTTCAGCCCGGACGGGCGAGGCTCCCGGTGGACGGCCTGTGTGAGGGCTTCCGGTCCGAAAGACGACTCGATCCTGGCGCGCACGGCGTCGAGATCGATCCCGATAGCGGCCAGCGCGTCCCGGTCCAGGCCGCCGAACAGGACCGCTCCCGGTCCGGCACGACGGGCGATCTCCTGCTCGACGTCTTCCAGCGTGGCACCGTACTTGTGCAGGGCGGCGCGCGCCGGTCGGCCTGAGGGGTCTGGGTGAAGAGCGGAGACAGCGGAGACGAAGATGGTCATGAGATGCTCGCCGCTGACGTAGCGATGGGTGAGCCTGCATGCGTGCCTCAGGGCGCGGGCGAGAGAGGTGCGGGTGTCCCGGGTCAGGTGCCTGGGCATTACCGGCTCCCGATCCGCTTGCCGTGCTTGCGGTGCACGGTCTGCTTGGTGACGCCGAGCCGCCCGGCGATGTCCTGCCAGGACCACCCGAGCTTCCGCGCGTTCTCGACCTGGACGATCTCCAGCCGCTCGGTGAGTGCTCGCAGGGACGCCACGGCGCGGAGCCCGACATCAGGATCGGTGCTGGCGGCGCTCTGGGCGATTTCGAGTGCGGGTTCCATGCGCGTCAGCATATGCTGACGCCTGTCTTTATGTCAACATATGCTGACGATCCGCGGTCAGCGTCACGTTCGCTGGGTGAGCGGAGGTGCTGATCGCCGAGGCCTACTACCGTGACAAGGCGATTCCATACCACCTCCGCCACGCCGACATCGTGACCCACCAGGGCCGGCTGGCCAGCCGGCGTATCGTGCTCACGCACATGTCCGCTGACATGCTCGGGCACCTGGACCAGGCGCGCTTCGAGACGGCCCACGACGGCCTGGCCCTGCATATCTGAACGGCGGCCGGCTGGCAGCGTGATCGCCGGCCACCCGACGGCTGGCCGTCCGTCACCAGGCGTCCAGGTGCCCCGGCAACTCGGAGAGCCGGCTGATGACCGCGTCAGGGGCGGCTGACTCGAAGGGCGGGACGTCGCTGTTGCGGATAAGGACCGCCCGCATCCCGGCGCTCTTCGCGCCGTGCACGTCGTCATAGGGCCGGTCGCCCACGAACACGCATGCGGCCGGGTCGTCCACGCCGACAGCGGCCATCGCGGCCCGGAACGCCTCCGGATGCGGCTTGGTCCAGGCGATCTCGCTGCTGTAGACGGCGCCGTCGATCAGGCTGAGCACGTCGTCCCGGGCGAACACCCGCTCATGCGCGCTCCGTGGCCACATGGTGTTGGACAGCACGCCAACCCGCAGGCCCCGCTCCCGCAGTGCGCGCAGCAGCGGCGGCACCTCGGGATCGGTGATCGTGTGAGGCTCCCACGCCTCGAAGTAACTGGCCAGGAAGGCCTCGGTGGGCACCAGGCCGGCCCGCTCGAAGATATGGTCCAGGGTGGCGCTGGCGCGGCTGCCCTCGGTCGCCTGCCACAGTTCCATCTCCGCGGCCCTGACGGCCGCGGCCAGCGCGGCGGCACGGTCGGGGAAATGCTGCGCGCACACCCCCCGCCAGAGCGCCTCCTGGTCAATCGAGTGCCACGGAGTGAGCGTGCCGCCCCAATCAAAGATGACTGCCCTGATGGCCACGAAACGCATTCTAAATGGCCTAGGCGAGCCACCGGACTTGATGAAAGGTGGAGGCATGCGTAGCCCGAAGGCGACAGAAGCCTCAGGGAGGCCCACGGAGAGAGTTAGCCCCCGCGTCTCCCTGCTGTCGCCAGGAGTTCGGGCAGCATCCCTAGGGTCCACGGCAGGACTGCCCGGCCAAGCCAGCCAGGCAGCGGGCAGAGGAGGATCGATGCGACAGCACCAGCACCAGCACCAGCACCGACGGCGGATGGCGGTAAGGGCCGCTGCCATTACCGGATGTCTCTCGCTGCTGAGCGGGATCGCCGTCATGGGGGTGAGCGCGCCCGGGCTGGCCTCGGCTGTGCGGCCGGCAGCGGGGGCCTCGGCTGCCGCTAACCCGCAGGCGGGCAGCAGCTGCCGCCTGGGCAACGGAGTCAAGCACGTCATCGAGATCACCTTTGACAACGTCCATTTCTTCCGCGATAACCCCAACGTGCCTTCTGACCTGCAAATGATGCCGAGCCTGCTGCACTTCCTCACCAGCAACGGAACGCTGGCCTCCAACAACCACACCCCGCTGATCGCGCACACCGCCGATGACCTGCTGACGACCTTTACCGGCCTGTACGGCGACCGGGCCGGCATGCCGGTCAGCAACAGTTACCAGGCATACAACCCGAACGGCACGACCGACCCGGCGGGCTCGTTCGCCTACTGGACCGACCCGATCTACGACACCGCCTCCTCGCCCACTGCCGGTCACGACACCAACCCGTCGCTGGTGTACTCGCCAGCGCCGCCGGCCACCACCACTCCCGCGCCCACGCCCCACACGATCACCCCGGCGCCGTGGGTGCCGTTCACCCGGACCGGCTGCGATGTCGGCGACGTCGCCACGGTGAACCAGGAACTCGAGAACACCTCGGTGGACATCCCCAAGGTGTTCGGCACCAGCTCGCCCGAGGAGCAGCAGCTCACCGCTGATCCCGATTCCTTCAAGGACGCCGAGACCGCGGACTATGTCGGGATCGCCGTGCACTGCGCCCAGGGAAGCACGTTCTGCTCGACGGCTCAGGGCGTCAAGTACGGGCAGAGCACGGCCAGCCCGACCGCGGTGACTGACAGCCTGCCTGACGAGCCCGGCGGCTACACCGGCTACCAGGGCCTGTTCGGCCACCGGTACGTCGCACCCCAGCTGGGAGCGGGCACACCCAACGTGACCAAGAACGGCTACCAGGTGACGAACGCCGCTGGCAACCTGGTCGACGAGAACGGCAATCAGATCAACGGGGCCTTCCTCACCAATCACCCCGGGTTCCCCGGCTTCAGCAGCATCAACGCCGCCCAGTCGCTGGCTTACGTGGCCGACATGCAGGAGTCGGGGGTGCCGGTGACCAACGCCTACATCTCTGACATCCACGGCAACGAGCACATCCCGGGTCTGTCCGCGTGCACCAGCGCCCCGGCCGCGCTCGGCAGCGGGAGTGCCTGTTACGTCGCCCAGGCTCAGTACTACAACCAGGCATTCTCAACGTTCTTCGCGCGGCTCGCGGCCGACGGGATCACGGCGAAGAACTCGCTGTTCATCTTCAGCGCCGATGAAGGCGACCACCAGGCGGGTGCCAATGTCGGCCGGGCCATCCAGCCCACCCCGGCGAACTGTGATGGCGCCACGGTGAGCGGCGACACGGTAACCCCCGCTGTCGCGTGCACGTATCCCGCGGGGTCCTTTGGTGAGCTTGACGGCAACCTGACCGGCCTGCTGGCGACGCAGAAGGCGGATACCACCCCGTTCAGCCTGGAAAGTGACACGGCCCCCGAGTTCTATGTCACCGGCACGCCCAGCGCGGACGCGCCGCAGGTGCGGACCCTGGAGCACGACGTCGCCGGGCTCACCGCGGCCAACCCCTACACCGGCACAACCCAGCCGATCGCGAACTACCTGGCCGACCCGACGGAGGAGGCCATCCTGCACATGGTGAACGCCGACCCGGCCAGGACGCCCACGTTCGCCCTGTTCGCCAAGCCTGACTACTACCTGACCACGGGGGCGGCGAACTGCAGCAGCCCATGCGTCAGCCAGCAGACCGGCTTTGCCTGGGACCACGGTGACTATGCCGCCGAGATCGACACCAACTGGCTGGGTATCGCCGGGCCCGGCGTCGCCCACCTCGGCCTGGATGGCACCGCTGCCGACGCCGGCCCGAGTTCCGCCGGTTCCAACAGCGGCCAGGTCACGGTCCCGGGCAGTGGCACCACCGGCACATGGATGGACGAGACCGACATCCGGCCGACCCTGATGTACCTCACCGGGCTGAGGGACGACTATGAGCACGACGGCCGGGTGGTCACCCGGTTGCTGGCGCATCCCAGGGGCGCGCTCGGCTCCCCGGCAGTGACGGCGCTCGGCGCCTGCTACAAGCAGCTCAACTCGAGCGTTGGCGAGTTCGGCACAGCCACCTTGCAGGCCGCGACCCGGGCGATCGAGAGCACCAGCACGGGCGACCAGACCTACACCCGCACCGATCAGGCGCTGGCCGCGCTGGAACGGGTCAGGGACAGCCTGGCCGGGAAGATCAAGGGAGAACTGGAGGCAGCAGCGTTCAGCGGCACACCGATCCACGGCGCCGCCGTCCAGACGCTCGCCTGCCACGCCATCATCGCCACCGCCCAGCACCTAGCAACCGCCAGCTAATCCGCCAACTCCGCCGCCGTAACCTGGCGCGGGCGGGTGCGGTCGGCTCAGCGCGTAAAGCGCCGCAGGCGCAGAGCCGGCCGTGCCCGCCCACGCCCCCACGTCAGACCGTCCCGGCCAGGTCAACCTCGGCGCGGAGGATGCTGTAGAGCACCCCGTCCACCCAGCGGCCGGCCCGGAAACCGCCACCGCGTAGCACCCCCTCGCGGGTGAACCCGGCCTTCTCCAGAGCCCGCTGCTCCGCGACGTTGCCGATCTCCGTGGTGGCCTGGACGCGGTTCGCCGGGGTGTGCGCGAACAGATACGCCGTGAGCAGGCGGTGCGCCTGCGTGCCGTACCCCTGGCCGTGCACCTCCGGCGCTAGGGCGACGCCGATCTCCCAGCAGTAGGAGACCCTGGTGGTCTTGATCTTGCGCCAGTTCATGAAGCCGAGCGGCTCCGCGCCCTTCGCCACGATCAGCATGCCGCCGTCCTCACCCAGCAGCCCGTTCTCCGCCCAGGGGCGGCGGAACTCGCCGGGATCCCGCCAGCCGAACCAGGCAAACTCCCCGGTGGCCGTCGGGTCGTTGGTCAGCCGCTCTAGCAGAGGCAGGTCATCCTGGCCGACCGGCCGCAGGTGCATCTGCTCGTCCATGGCCTGACATGCTACGACCCCGGGCGTGATCGAATGCTGGGTGTCAGCTGTGCAGAACCCAGGGCAGCCTGGGACACTAACGGGCAACGGAACGTTGGGTAGAAGAGGTGGTTTGATGGCCGACGGCGACGGCGCGGTCGCGACACGCGACCCGGATGCACTGGTCAAAGAGATTGAGCGCACCCGCGAGAGCCTCGCACGCACCATCGATGCCCTGACCGAGCGGGTAAGCCCGCGGAATGCCGCGCGGCGAGTGGTTGCGCAGGCCCGCGAGCAGGCCGCGCGCCCGGAGGTCCAGCGCGCCGCGGGCGGCGTGGCGGCCACGGTGTTCGCCCTAGGTGTGGCCGCCTACTTGATCCGGCGCCGCCGCAGGTAGACGGCGCGGTCCGGCGCCGCCGCAGGTAGTCGGCGAGCCGGATCAGGCGAAGGCCTGGCCCTCGCCCCGGTAGGTGGGGACGGTCGCGGTGACGGAGCGGCCTTCGATCAGGTGCAGGTCCGTGAACCGCTCGCACAGCTCACCGGCCTTGGCGTGGCGGAACCAGACCCGGTCGCCGATCGCCAGACCGTCGGCCGTCTGCCCGAGCAGCGGCGTCTGCACCTCGCCCGCGCCTTCCTGGGCATCGAGGCGCAGCCCGGCCGGCAAATACGGCTGGGGCAGCCTGCTGGCCTGGGCCGGACCCGACGCCAGGTACCCGCCGCCGAGCACGGTGACCACGCCCCGCCCGGGCCTGCGCACCACTGGCAGAGCGAACAGGGCCGCGGGCCGCCCGGAGAAGCCCGTATAACTGTCGAACAGCCATGGCTGGTACAGGCCGGAGCCCGCGCCGATCTCGGTCACTGCGTCTTCGGCCGTGGTCTTCTCGATGGAGCCGGTGCCGCCGCCGTTGACGAAGTCGAGGAGGGCCACGGCCCGCACCGCCGCGACGATCGCCCCGCGCCGCACGGCCAGTTCCGCACCCGATTTCTTTTGCATATGCCTAACGGCTCTGGCGTAGTACGGCCGTCCCGCGGGGTTATCGCCGAACCCGGCAATCTGCGCCTCGTAGGCCATGATGCCGGCCAGCCGGATTCCGGGCCGGGCGACGGCATTCCTGGCCAGGGCGGCCGCGTCGGCGGGTGTGCGGACAGGGGAGCGGCGCGCGCCGGCGCGCATCAGGCCGCCGAGCGCGACGTAGGACGTGTCGATGTCGATGCACACCCTGACCGGGCCAGCGGCCGGCGTCGTCGCGGCGGCCTTCTCGATCATGTCGAGGTGATCCGGGCAGTCGATCATGACGGTGATCGCTTCTCGCGCCCCCGGGTCGCCGGCCAGCCGGGCGAGCGCCGACTGGTCTGCGGTCGGGTAGGCGACCAGGATGTCCTGGCTGGTGCCGTGCGCGGCGAGCCACAGCGCCTCGGGCAGGGTGAAGGCCATGATCCCGCGGAACCCGTCTGAGTCCAGTGCCTGCTCGATCAGGGCGCGGCAGCGCAGCGACTTGCTGGCCAGCCGGATCGGCTTACCTGCGGCCCGCCTGGTCATGTCCGCCGCGTTGGCCCGCAGCGCCCACAGGTCGACCACAGCGAGCGGCGGCTCCAGATGCGCGGTCGCCGCGTTGTACCGCTGCAGGTCAGCCTCGTGCGGGTCAGCCTCGTGCGGGTCAGCCTCGTGCGGGTCAGTCTCGCCGGGCAGGGTCACTCAGCCACTTTGATGAGCGCGGCATACTCTTCGGCGGTCAGCAGGCTGTCTGGGTCAGGCCCGTCATCGGCCAGCCGGATCCGCAGCAGCCAGCCTGCTCCGTACGGGTCGGAGTTGACCAGCCCGGGATCATCCTCGATCTCCGGGTTCGCCTCGATCACCTCGCCGTCCACCGGCGAGAAGATGTCGCTGACTGACTTGGTGGACTCGACCTCGCCGCAGGGCTCACCCGCCGTCACCGCCGTGCCCGGCGCGGGGACGGAGACGTACACCACGTCGCCGAGGGCGTTCTGCGCATAGTCCGTGACGCCCACGGACGCGACGGTGCCGTTGATGGCTACCCACTCGTGCTCCGCGGTGTAGCGCAGTTCGTCCGGAACGGTCATGGTTCCCCTCTCATCTGGATATTGGCCTCTCGATTTCTGGTTCTCGAAGTCTGGCATCCGGGCTGCTGGCTGCTCAGTCCGCCGGTCAGCCCATCCGTCAATCGGCCCGGCGGTAGAAAGGCAGGTCCACCAGGCGGGCTGGCTCGGCGCTGCCCCTGATGTCCACCGCGAGCGCGCGGCCCGTGGTGTCTGTGCCCGTGGTGTCTGTGCCCGTGGTGTCTGTGCGCGCCAGCCGCGCGACCTCCGGATCGACATAGGCCATGGCAATCGGCACACCGAGGGTCGGCGAGGGGGCGCCGCTCGTCACCGTGCCGCGCGCCTGGCCATCCCAGAGCACCGCGTAGCCGTGCCGGGGGACCCGGCGGGTAGCGCCCTTCAGGCCGACGAGCACCCGGCGCGGGCCTTCCCCGGCGCGCGCCTCGAGCGCAGCCCGCCCGACGAAGCTGTCCGGCTTGTCGAATCTGACCACGCGCCCAAGTCCCGCGTCGAAAGGCGTCATCTCGGGGCCGAGCTCGTTGCCGTACAGCGGCATGCCGGCCTCAAGACGCAGCGTATCGCGCGCAGCGAGGCCCGCGGCGGTCAGGCCGTCGCCGGAGCCTGCTTCGGCCAGCGCCTCCCACACGTCCTCGGCATCCTCCGGGGTGGTGAACAGCTCGAAGCCGTCCTCCCCGGTGTACCCGGTGCGGGCGAGCAGGACGTCGCGGCCCGAAACGCGGGCCCGGTGACCCGAGTAGTACTTCACGCCGCCGAGCGGGATATCGGTGAGCGGCCCGAGGATCCGGGCGGCGGCCGGGCCCTGGATGGCGATCAGCGCGTAATCAGCGGTCCGGTCGCTGACCAGGGCGTCGTGGCCGTCAGCCCGCTGCGCGATGGCCTCGTGGACGACCTGGGTGTTGGCAGCATTCGCGACGACGAGGAACTCCTCGTCGGCCAGCCGGTAGATGATCAGGTCATCGAGCACCCCGCCGTTATCGGCGCAGATCATCGTGTACCGGGCGCGGCCGGGCGGCAGTGCCGACGGCTGGCCGGTCACCGCGTAGTCGAGTGCGGCTCCGGCCCCGGGTCCGGTTACCGCGATCTCCCCCATATGCGACAGATCGAACAGGCCAGCGGCGCGGCGCACAGCCTGGTGCTCCGCGGTTTCGCTGCGATAGCGCAACGGCATCAGCCAGCCGGCGAAGCCGGTCATGGTGGCGCCGAGCCGCTTATGCACCCCGAGCAGCGGCGTGGGCCGCGGCGCGCTGGCCTGCGGTGCGCCGCCGGGGGCCGGTGAGCCGCTGGCCTGCGGTGGGCCACCTGGGGGCAGTGGAGCGTTCGGTGGCGAGGCGGCGGGGCGCGGCGGCGTGCCGTGCGGCTCTGCGGCGTCAGGCGTGGTCATGTGCGGGCGCTCCAAGGCCGGTCCGGGGGGCTGGCCTGCGCGGCCTAGCCTACCGGGGCTGGATCAGCGGTGGCGGCAACTGCCGCCGCGTGGGTTCGGTGCGGGCGGCCGCGCACCTGCCGGGGAACGTGGCCGACCAGGACCGAATGTTATTCTGGTCCCCTGGTCGGCTGGTGGCCGGCCATCGAAGCCCCTCGAGGGTTGCGTGATCATCACGTGGCTGTGTGGCGGGATTGGCATCCGCCCGCAACGAGGGGAGTACCGATGCTCGCGTTCATCGCCCGGCGGAGAGTCCAGGCCCTTCTGTTGGCCGCCGTCCTGCCCGTCGCCGTCCTGCCCGTCGCTGTCCTGCTCACCGGCGGCCCCGCGGTCGCGGCTGGGTCATCAGGCCGCTACCTGGTGTCAACCGCTCCCCACGGCGCACACGGGCGGCTGGACGCCGCCACGGCGGCGCTGGCGGCGCAGACGTGTGCCAGCTACGCCACGGCGGCGGGCTGGGCTAACAACGGGAGCCTGGTGACCGCGAGCGCGGTGTGCATGGCCGAATCCGGTGGCCAGGCATCGGTCTACCATTGCGACGCGACCGGCAAGGACGGCGTCTACCCGCCGGTCGCCTGCTCCGGCATCTACGACCGCGGGCTGTGGCAGCTCGACAGCGTCGGTCAGTCCGGGACGACGGACGCGTGCGCGTTCACCGCCCAGTGCAATGCGAACGTGGCCTACGTGGTGAGCCATCGTGGCATGACCTTCGCCCCATGGGCCGTGTACAACAGCGGCGACTACACCAGTTACCTGGGTGACGCCCAGGACGCGGTGGACGCGCTGGTGTCGGGCACTGTGCCCAGCGGTGTGCTCGGGGCCTGCCTGGCGCATGGGCAATACGCCGCGAACGCGCCCGTGGTGATCGGCAGCTGCGGCACTGGTGTCAGCGGGCAGCAGTGGAGCGCGGTGGGAAGCACGATCCGCGACGGCCAACTCTGCGTCGCGCCCGCGTCGGCGGCGGCCTACGCCAGCGTCCGGCTGCGCTGGTGTGACGGCCTGTCCTGGCAGGAGTGGACACAATCGGCTACCGGCCTGCTGCGCAACGCGCTGACTGGCGAGTGCCTCCGGGATCCGGCCGGCAGCCTGCTCCCAGGTACCCAGGTCACCGTGGCGCCCTGCGTGGCGTACCCGATGCGCACATGGTGGCTCTGGTGATCGCGTCATTACCAGCCGTCCGCGGCCGCCGTTCGGGCTAGTCTCCCACCATGGACCTGCTCACAGACGATGCCGTCACGGCGGAGCTTGCCACTGTGCCCGGATGGACCCGGGCTGGCGGCAGCATCACCGCCACGGCCACCCTGGCCGACTTCCGCGCGGCCATGCTGTACGTGGGAGCCGTGGCCTACCTGGCTGAGGATGCGAATCACCATCCGGACATCATGATCCAGTGGAACCGGGTGACGCTGACGCTGTCCACGCACTCGGCAGGCGGCCTGACCGGGGCTGACTTCGCGCTCGCCCGCCGGATCAGCCAGCTCACCTGACGCTGGCCGGATGCGGCACCATCACCGCGGGCGGCGCCACGCCCCCGGGTGGCGCCGCCCAGCATGCGACTGCCCCCCGGCACGGTGCGGCTCCTGGCTTCCAGTTATACAGGCTGCGTTTGCTCAATTACAGCTTGTCGTCAGATTACGGCGGAGCCGGAATGGGTCCGGCGCCAGAGCGTTACGGCTGGCGATCGGCGTGGGCTTGCCGTTGTGGTGGTCGTTCGTGCGGGTACGGCGCTGGCTCAGCGGGTGAAGTCGCAGGGCAGGCGCTTGATGCCGTTGATGAAACTGGACAGCAGCCGGTCGGGCGGCCCAGCCGCGCTGACATCCGGGACGCGGCTGAGCAGTTCGCGGAGCATGACAGTGATCTCCCGCCGGGCAAGATGCGCGCCCAGGCAGAAATGAGGTCCGGCGGCACCGAACCCGACATGCGGGTTGGGGGAGCGGGTGATGTCGAACTCGGCCGGATCGGCGAAGACAGTCTCGTCCTGATTCGCCGACCAGTAGAACAGGACGGTTTTGTCGCCTTCACGGTAGTCATGACCGTTCATCGCGTAGTCGCGGGTGAGCGTCCGCCGCATGAACATGACCGGCGAGGCGTACCTGACGATCTCTTCAACGGCCCCGCCGATCCGGTCCTCGAAGGCGTCGAGCAGCAGCGCGCGTTGCGCTGGGTGATCGGTCAGCAGCATCAGCGAGTGCGAGATGGCGTTGCGGGTGGTCTCGTTTCCGGCCACCACGAGCAGGATGAAGAACGACGCGAGTTCCGCGCTGGTCAGGTGCTCACCGTCGATGTTCGCCGTGACCAGGGAGGAGACCAGGTCATCCGCGGGGTGGTCGGCCCGCGCCGCGGCCAGCCCAGTGACCAGATCGGCCAGTTCCTGCCCGGCGCCCAGGATCTGCCCGACGGCTTCGTCGACATCGGCGCTGAGGAAATCGGGATCGGAGCCGGACAGGATGATGTTGGTGTTCCGGAGCACCATCTCGTAGTCGCTGTCCGGCACGCCCATCATCCGGCCGATGATGGTCAGCGGGAGGCGCGCGGCCACGTTCTCCACGAAGTCGCAGGGTCCTGTCTCCAGCAGGTCGCCGGTGATCTGGGTGGCCACCCGCGCGACGTCTTCCTCGAACTTCCCGATCATCCGCGGCGTGAAGGCACGGGACACGATCCGGCGCAGCCGGGCGTGCCGTGGGTCGTCCATGTTGATCATCGA
>OCTA010002172.1_pt1 | contig 17921 bp, 10 predicted proteins | sample 1538991 | NCBI WGS metagenome assembly OCTA01 (sample SAMEA3539302, study PRJEB22396) | soil metagenome | biome: tundra; feature: field; material: soil | place: USA | collected 2010-05 | depth 0.15 m | reverse complement strand
CCGCATAGCGACGCAGTCTTGGTGGCCGTGCCAATTCTGTTGCTGTGGGCATGCGCCGGCAGCGTGACCAGTTGGCTGGATGCACCGCCGCAGGAAGAGCAAAGGCGCCTCGGCACAGGAGAAGAAGCTTTTCTGCTGGGACACGCCATGCGGATCTGGCGTTATTTTTCGCAATTTGGCGGAGAGAATCACAACTACCTTATCCCTGACAATGTTGAAGAGCAAGGCCTCAAGGAGGCTCCGCGCGTCTCACCAACCAACATCGGCCTTTTGCTGAATGCGCGCCAGGCTGCGTGCGAATTTGGATTCCTGACGGTACCGGAATTTGCCATTCTGACAGACCGCACTCTTGCAACCATCACCAAGCTGGAAACCTTTCGTGGGCATCTCTTCAACTGGTACGACACCCAGACACTGAAGCCTCTGGGCGATGCACCGTTCGTTTCTTCCGTCGATAGCGGCAACCTTGTTGCTTCGCTCTACACTTTGCATTCAGGCGCACTTGAACTGATCAAGCAGCCATTGTTCTCACCGCATCTCTTCACTGCGTTCCGCGCGTTTTGGCAACTGATGCAATCGCAAAAGGCTCTGCCCGCATCGCTCGCGCGTTTGGACGTGCCCGGAAGCCATGCTTCAGTTCCTGATTGGATTGCGTGGCTGCCCGCCGCCTCTGCCGCTTTGTCAAAAGCCGCTTCCGATTCTGCGTCCAATGCGAAGGCCGAAAAGGCTGACCCATGGTGGTTCAATGAGGCGCGGAAGCGCATGGATGCGATGCAGACCTTGCTCCGCGACTACATGCCGTGGCTCATGCAGGAGTATGCTCCTCTTCTCAACGTGCTCGAAGTTCCGCGGAAGGGGGAGGCCCATTCGCTCTCGATCGACAAGGCCATCGTGTTCGCCCAAAGCCTGGATGCGAGTCTCGCCGGGTCAAAGGAATTACACGCGAACGATCCGTCGCTGCTCGCAAAGGGTGAGCAACTTCGCGAGGCTTTACGCAATGCTATGCGAACCCTGCGCATGCTTGTCTCGTCCCTTCAAGCAATCGCGCAGGCTGCAGAGCGCATGGCGGATGAAACGGAGTTTGCGTTTCTGGCCAATCCGGCTCGTCAGATTCTCTCCATTGGATACGACGTAAGGGGACAGAAACTGCACGAAGCCTGCTATGACCTGCTCGCCTCAGAGGCTCGCATTGCCACGTTTCTTGCCGTCGCTCGCGACGATCTTCCGCAGCAAAGCTGGGGGAAGCTGAGCCGCGACCATACGCGCGCCTTCGGACAATTCATACTGCTTTCATGGACCGGTACGATGTTTGAGTACCTGATGCCTGCCTTGTGGATGCGCAGCTATCCAGAAACTCTCATCGCCCATACGCTCGCCGCCTGCGTGGAAGTGCAATGCGCATTTACGCGCTCCATTGGTACTCCCTGGGGGATCTCGGAATCGGGAGCCGCGGACAGGAACGATTCAGGCCACTATAGCTACCATGCTTACGGAGTGCCGCAAATCGCTCTTTGGGTTGAAGCCCAAGCCGGCCCGGTGATTTCGCCTTACTCCACCTTTCTTGCGCTGGGGGTCGAATCCACGGCGGCGGTGCACAACCTGCGGCGCATGGCGTCTAGCGGTTGGGTCGGCGCATTCGGTTTCTATGAGGCCGCGGATTATGTCGTTTCCCCGGGCAAAGCTGTTCTTGTTCGCGAATGGATGGCGCACCACCAGGGCATGTCGCTTCTGGCGTTGCTCAATTTGCTTCACGGTCATGTTGTGCAGCGGTGGTTCCATGCCAATCCTTTGATTCAATCCGCCGAGTTGCTGCTGCATGAAATGCCAGTGAGCCAGGGCGTGCTGAAAGCGAAGTTGAAAGAGTAAGAGGAACGAAAGGCAGAAGATGGGAGCGGACGATGGCAGTGGGGGTTCCCGGTAACTGAAATGAAAGTGGATTAACGAGGCCATAGGGTGTCGGGCCTGAGATGATAAGAAGGTATCTCCACCAAGAGAAAGCCTTCAAAAAGGTAGAACGAAATCACGATGCGTCGTGTCGCGCTGATCTACAATCCGGCGTCAGGGCAGTATTCGGCGCGACGTGCAGGGTATGTGCAGGCCGCGCTTGCCATGCTTCGCAAAGCCGGCATCGACGCCGATGCGCTGGAGACAAATGCGCCGGGCAGCGCCGGCGTCCTGGCCAAGTTGGCCTTGCGCAACCACTACGACACAGTGCTAGCCTGCGGCGGCGATGGCACGGTGCATGAAGTGCTGCAGTGCCTGGTGGGGACAGATGTTGCGCTGGGAGTGGTGCCGCTGGGCACGGCCAATGCCCTGGCCCAGAACCTGGGCCTGGGCAAATCGCCGTTGAAAGCCGTGCGCGAACTGCTCAAGGCTGCTCCGATGCAGGTACCGGTGGGCCGTATCTACTACAGAGACAACGCGGGAGTGGAGCGGTCACGCTATTTCACAGTTGCGGCGGGAATCGGCGCGGACGCGCTGCTGATGTCGCGTCTGGATGCGGAGCTGAAGCGGCGGCTCGGCTACGCGCTCTACCTAGTTGAGGCTTTTCGCGTGTGGGCCACGAGCCCTTTTCCTCTTTTTGTCGTGGAATTCACCGTGGATGGAATTGCTGAACGGCGCGTGGAGGAAGTCTCGCAGCTTCTGGCGGTGCGCGTTCGCTCGTTCGGCGGCGTGCTGCGCAAGCTGGCGCCGGGGGCGACGCTACGCAATCACACTCTGAGCCTGATGGCCTTTAAAACGCGCAGCCGCCTTCGGTATATGAGTTTTCTGCTGGCGGTGGTTGCCGGCCGCCATACATTTTCAAAGCAAGTGGAATTGCTGGAGGCGGTCGCCGTGGAATGCCGCACCCGGAACGGCTCGAAGACAACGGTGTATGTCGAGGCGGATGGGGAAGTGCTGGGCACATTGCCGGCGAGGCTCGAAGTGGCGCGGGAAACACTCACATTGTTAATTCCGCCTCATGCCGAGCCGTGAGGTGAAATCCGAGCGCAATTGACTGAAGATATGAGGCGGGCAAGCCGTGCCAAAACACGCGCGGAGCTTGTGCTCGCTTATGCGGAGCCAGGGCGGATCTATTCGTCAGACGACTCGTAGCAGCTGCGCGACGATTTGCAACGGGAGAGATGGACGAAGTGCTCGTCAGGGCCGGCGGGCCCCATTGTGCGCAGACACCAGTAGGTTGAAGTGGTATCGACTCCGGGAAGCCATGACTCAGAATTCTGCGGCGAGGTGCCATAGGGATTTTTGGTGCGGAGGCACCGGCAGGGCTGCGAAGTGAGTTCGGTGGTGTTCATGCTGAAATCCTTTCTGCTCGTCTGGCAAGCTGCTTGCACACGCACAGGAATTGCGGTCAGCCGGCAGCGCTGGGGTCGCGATCCATTTGTCCGGCGGCGAGCAAGATGGTGCGGTAGATGGCGACGGGAAAAAGCTGGACCTTGTACGCATTCATGGAGAGCGGCATGGCGTTGGTCATGGAAGCTCGTCCGGCAGTGCGTGCGGTTTCCGGCGTGATGGGCTTTCCGGTGAGCGCGGCTTCGGCTTCACTTGAGCGGCGCACGACGGGCGAAGCGGCGCCCATGGCGACGACGGCACGGCGGCAGATGTTGCCATCCATTTCGAGCACGATACCGGCATCTGCATTGGCCCAGTCGTGGCTCTCCTTCTCTCCATATTTCTGGTAGGCGGAGCGAGTGCCGGGCGCGGGTTTGGGAATACGGATGGCGGTGAGCAACTCATCCGCCTCCATGACGTGAAACTTATGCGGATTGGCGTCGGGCCGGATGTAGAAATCCTTGATTGCCACGGTGCGCTTGCCTTTTGGGGCGGAGGTCAGTTCCACGCTGGCATCAAGGGCGAGCAGCGCGACTGCTCCAGAGGATGGGGCGACGGAAGGACAGCCGCCATAATCCATGATGGCGTGGTACTGATTCAAACCGGAGAAAGCAAAGCAGATGTCCTTGCCTTTGCGCAGACACTGGAAGTCGGCGGAGCGAAAATACCAACACTGCAACTCCTGCAATAGATTTCCGCCGAGCGTCGCCATGTTGCGGATGTGCGGCGTGGCAGCGTGCCCGCATGCGTCGGACAAGACGGTGTACTGCGAACGGATGGTGGGGTCATCGGCTACTTCGGCGAGCGTGGTAAGCGCGCCGATGGTGAGGCCCTCGGGCGTGGCTTGAATTCCCCGAAGCTCAGAAATGTTGCGGATGTTGACGAGGCGCGCGGGCGTATCGGTGCCGTTCTTGAGACGGTCAAGGAGATCGACGCCGCCGGCTTTGACGACTGCGCCGTCTTTGAGTTGAGAAAGAGCGGCCTCGACGGTAGAACAATCCGCAAGAGAGAAGGAGTTCATAGGGCGGCCTCCATCATTGGCTGGGGCTGGTTGAGGGCTGCGAGCACGACGGCGGGCGTCATGGGTAATTGGCGGATGCGGACGCCAGTGGCGTTGTAGACGGCGTTGCCAATAGCGGCTCCAGCAGAGATGATGCCAGCGGCTTCGCCGATGCCGGATGCGTCAGTGGAGCTTTGCCCGATGTAGGACTCGGTCAAAATGACTTCAATCTCGGGGATTTCGTATGAGCCGGCGATCTTGTACTTATCCAGGTTGGCGTTGACCATGATGCCATAGTTGGGATCGAGGAGGCGGTGCTCGAAGAGCGTGTACGAGATGCCCTGAATAACGCCGCCGTTGATCTGGCTCATGACCTGGTTGGGGTTGATGGGGCGGCCGCAATCGTGGACGGCAAGAACGCGCTTCACATGGATGCGGCCGGTTTCAGTGTCGACGGCGACTTCGGCAATGTCGACACCACCGTAGGTGTCGACTTTTTTGGGCGCGTAATCAGGGACGCGCCTGGCCTGGGCGGAAACCTCTTCTGTATTCATTTTGCCCGCTGCAGTGCGGAAGGGAATGGGCTCGAATTTGCCGGAGGCGCTGCGCACCATGCCACCCGTCAATGTGAGATCGGAAGCAGGGACGCCGAGAGTGGGAGCAATGCCTGCGAGGAACTTCCGCGAGGCCTGCCAGGCCGCGTCGCGCACGGCAGGAGTGAGAGAAGCGGTGGTGACGCTGCCGCCGGAGTTGGGTCCGACGGGATAATTTGTGTCGCCAATCTTTACCGAGACTTTGGCGGGCGGGACACCGAACTGTTCGGCGAGAATCTGCGCGAGGACGGTCTTGATGCCGCTGCCGATGTCCTGCACGGCAGAGAGGACTTCGACCGAGCCATCTTTGTGAACGCGCACTTCGGCCGCGGCTTCCATGGTGAGGTGGCGGTACCAAACGGATTGCGAGAGACCGATGCCGCGCTTGACGGGGCCGGGATCGGCATTGGGGCGGGGGTTGCGCGACTTCCACAGGGCACTTTCGCGGATGATCTGACGCTGCACGCGCCGCACGGGGTTCTCGTCGATGCGGTCGCGGAGATCAATAAGATCCATATTGAGGCGCTCGGCGAGTTCGTCGATGGACTGCTCCAAAGCGAAAGCTCCCTGCGGGTGGCCGGGGGCGCGAAACGCGGCCGCAGGACCGGCGTTGATGAATACATCGTTCTCCTCGGTGTGCAGTGTGGCCCACTTGTACAGGTTGGCCGCGGGGCCGGCACATCCGGCTCCGGTTCCGCAGCCGGCGGTACCAAAACTGATGAGCTGAATCGCGGTGATGGTGCCATCTTTCTTAGCGCCGATGCGGAGCCGCTGATCGGAACTGGGACGGTTGCCGACTGAGAGATGCTCCTCTTCGCGGTCGAGCATGAGGCGAACCGGCACTCCTGTTTTGCGGGAGAGCGTGGCGGCGACAACACCGGGGTTGCCCGCACCAAACTTTGCGCCGAAGCCACCCCCCATGTACTCGGTAATGACGCGCACCTTGGATTTGGGAAGGTGGAAGAAACCGGCAAACTCTTCGCGCACGCTGGCGGTTCCCTGGGTTGACGCGTAGACCGTGAGCAAGTCGGGCTTCCAGTCAGCGACTACACCGTGGGTTTCAAGCGCGGAGTGCGTTTGAACCTGGGTGATGTAACGGGCATCGACGATCACATCGGCATCTTTGAATCCCTGTTCGGCGTCGCCCTGTTTGCGTACGGAAGGGCCATGGACATTGCCTGTTTGGGGAGTGCCGCCTTCGCTTCCGCCACCGCCTGCGGTTCCTGCCTCGTCGGCCGCACCGGGAAAGACAAGAGGCGCGTTGGGCTCGCGGGCCAGGTTTTGATCGACGACAAAAGGCAGCGGCTCGTACTTTACCTTGACCTTGGCGGCAGCTTCTTCGGCCGCCTGGGGAGAGATCGCGGCCACCGCGGCCACTGGTTGGCCTGCGAAGCGCACGATTGGATATTTCACTCTCTCCAGGTTGGGGTCGCGCAGGACGGCAGCGCCGAGCAGCGACTCGATGACGTGCACACCCTTCACGCCGGGGTGGCTCTCGGCAGCAGAAGTGTCGATGGAGAGAACTCTTGCGTGCGGCACCGTAGCATTCACAAAGCAGGCGTAGAGCATGCCGGGCAACTGCACGTCGAAGGTGTAACGGGCGCTGCCCGTCACCTTGGCATGGCCGTCCCACCGCTCGGGCGACTTGCCAATGTATTCCAAGTCCTTGTTCACGGGGAGGACGGGCGGCTCTGAGGCGGGGACGGTGCGCTGCTCCTCGTGCAAGGTATAGCCGGGCACGCCGATCGGCATGTTGACGGTTTTCGTCGCCGGCGCGGCGGAATCGGCAGCGGCGGTGAGAATGGCATCGGGAACGTTGTGGAAGATTTCGGTCGCCATGTGTTTCTCTCCTATGCCTTCTGGCCGGCCACGTCGAGCGTCGCAGCAAAGATTTTGGGATAGGTTCCGCAGCGGCAAAGATTACCGCTGACTGCGTAGCGAACATCGGCTTCAGTGGGATGAGGATTTTTCTCAATCAGCGCGGCACAGCTCATGACCATCCCGGGCGTACAGAAGCCGCATTGCATGGCATCGTGGCGAACGAAGGCTGCCTGGACTGGATGCAATTCCTCGCCCGTGAAAAGGCCTTCGATGGTGGTGATCTGATGGCCGACTGCATCGATGGCCAGCGACATGCAGCTATTCACGGGCATTTTATCGAGCCAGACGGTGCAGCTGGAGCACACGCCGCGGTCGCAGCTGATTTTTGTCCCGGTCATGTTGAGCTGGATGCGCAAAGCGTCGGCCAGCGTGGTGCGGGGCTCGATTTCGAGGGCATGGTCCTTGCCGTTGACCTGCAATGTGACGCGGAAGGGCTCCGGGCCGAATTCCTTTACGTCGCTGCGAGTGCCTGCAACTTCGCGGGAAAACCCTTGCACGCCATCAATAAGAGCAGTGCCCGCGGCGGTGATGCCTGCGCCTTTGAGAAAGCCGCGTCGGGTTATGCCGGCAGGGGGAGAAGCGGGCGATGAAGCGTCTGGAAGTTTTTTCGGCGGCTGTGGACCTGACATGCTTTCCTCCTTGACGGGCGGAGCGTGTGAACGGGCCTTTATCGCCAGCAGACGGCGATTGGAAAATGGACGATGCGAAAGCAGGCTGACTGTTGGCGAAATGTGGCGATAGCCAACGATGAGCTACCGCGTCTTCAATGCTTCGGTCGAAGCGAGCGCAACGCACGGAGAAGTCGCCTGACCCGCCAACAGTATAGGCGAGCCAACTGGGACGTGTGGAGGGAATTTTTCATTTGGTGAAAAGCTTTTCATCTGGAATAAAGTGCGGCAAAGTGAAGATTTCCAACGTTTGGCGTCGTGAAGTATCGGTACAAGACCTTGCGGTGAGGCCGACATGGGGTCCGGGCGGTCACGATCCTTCCATCGACTTTTGTGACTCATTCCTCAGGGTTTGCGCTTGATCAGAGCAGATCGAAGAGTCGGCGTTATTCATCTCGGCCGCCGCGGCTTCAATCTCGCTGTCGATCTCAGCGCCAAGAAGAATCATGAGGCCGGTGATGTAGAACCACGTAAGCAGAATGATCACTGCGCCGAGAGAACCATAGGGAAGGGGCAAAGTATTGAAGTAATTGAGGTAAACGCGAAAGCCAAGGGAGGCAATCAGCCATCCGAGAATGCCGAAAGCGGCGCCGGGTGTAAGGAACTGCCAACGACGGGATTTAGTATCCGGGGCCCAGTAATTAACGAGGGCGAATGAAAGGGCGAGAAGAGCGATGGCCATAAACCAGCCAATGATTTTTGCGGCGACGGCGGCAAGGTCAGCGAGAAATGGAAACTGGATATTTTTGTGAGCCATGGTCGCGACAAAGCTTGCCCCGAAGAGAGAAGCCAGAAGGAGCGTGACCATCATGGAAAGAATGATTGTAAGACCGATGGCAATGAGGCGGGCCTTGAGGAAAGATCGAGTGTCCTGGATCTTATAGATCTCGTTCAGTATGTCCTGGATGGCGGAGATTCCGGCTGAAGCTGACCAAAGAGCTCCAATGAGACCGACGGTGACCTTTCCCGTAGCAGCGGCAAGGGTGATCTGTTCAAAGGTCTGAAGGACAGTCCCGAGGGCAGGACTTGGAATCACCAATGCCAGGTAGTCCAGGAGCCTTGAATAAATCTGGTTCGCGGAACGAGCGGCCAGGCCAAGAATTGAGCTGGCGCACAAGAGAGCCGGAAAAACAGCGAAAAAGAAGTAAAAGCCGAGTTCAGCGGCATGTCCCAGCAGATGATCTGCAACCAGGGACTTCCAGGTGCGCGTTGCCAGCGCCCGGATGGGCACACCGTGCAGGCCCCACAACGAGTGGAGCGGTGAGGGGGACGCCAATTCGCGGACACGCGCGTGCTGCCTCCCCAGGGCTTGATCGCTTATGAGATGTAGCCCGGTGATAAGTGGTCCCCAACGGCAGAAGTTGCTCCCCAACAAGCGGCCCTTGCTGTGGTAATAGATGCAGGACTCGGCCCGGGTGGATCGCCCGCTCGCCGATTGAGGCATGCGGCGTGAACCGCTCAATCGGCGGCGTGATGGAAGACGAACCATCAAACCAACTACCGTTGCCTCGCATCACACCTCTGGAGGGTAGTGTGTTTGTTCGATAACTCCAGCAATTTTCCCAGACGTTTTCTGGACAAGCGCCCAGCCGATCGCCTGTTCCGGGCCTTACTCTGCCTTTTCTTATTCGGGATTATCGATCCGCGCGCCTTCGCGCAGAAGCCGCAACAGGCATCCAGCCAGGTTCCGAAAGCCGCCCCCGGCGCGGCCGAACTTCTTTCGACATATGAGGGGCAAAACGTCGCGGCTATCGAAATTGCCGGCCGCCCGGAATTGAATTCCTCGCAGTTCACATCGCTTTTCTCGCAAAGGGAAGGGCAGCCTTTTTCAAAAGACAAGGTCGATCAAACGATAGCCGCGTTGAAGGCAACAGGAAAGTTTGCTGATGTAAGGGTCGATGTGCAGGCTGAAGCCAAGGGCGTTCGCGTCGTGCTAGTGTTGGAACCCGCCGTCTATTTCGGGATATTTCAGTTTCCCGGAGCCGAGCGATTTCCTTATTCCAGGTTGATTCAGGTGGCGAACTACACGCCCCAAACCCCCTTCAACGCGGCCGACGTCGAACAGGACAGGCAGAACCTTGCTACTTTTTTTCAGCAGCAGGGGTACTTCGAGGCCGAGGTCAATTCGGAGGTTCAAGTGGACTCCGCAAATGGGCTTGCCAACGTTCAGTTCAACGCCACGTTGCATCGCAAGGCAAAATTCGGCTACATGAAGATCGAGGGGCCGCCCGAGGAGCAAACGGCGAAACTGAGGCACAGCCTGCAAACACCATGGGCTCGTTTACGCGGTGTTGCAATTCGTCCCGGGCACGTTTATTACTACTCCACACTCACAAGGGCGGTTCAATTTCTTCAGACTGAGTTGCAGAAGGATGGACGGATGGGAGCCGAGGTCAAGTTGGCTGGAGCCGAATACAACCCGCAAACCAATCGTGCGGACGTGCATCTCAATGTCACTCCAGGTCCCACGACTCATGTCGAGATCGAAGGCGGGCGCGTATGGAACTGGACGCGCAAATCCTTGCTGCCTGTGTATCAGGGCGTGGGAGTGGATGATGAATCGGTGCAGGAAGGCCGACGGGCGCTGGAATCCTACTTTCAATCAAAAGCATACTTCGACGTGAGCGTACAGGCTCATTTCAAGAAAGAGAATGCAAGCACCACCATCATTTACGCAGTTACGAAAGGAAAGAAGCACAAGGTTGAGGACATCAAGATCTCAGGAAACGAACATCTGCCGGCATCCCAGCTCGCACCCCACATCACGATAGAGAAAGAGCATGTGCTTTTTCACGGGAAATTCAGCGATGAGCTTTTGCGCTCAAGCGTCAAGAATCTTACGGCGGTGTATAAGTCTGAAGGCTTCAGCAGTGCCAGCATTTCCGGAGACGTTAAAGGGAGCGGAGGAAACATCGCCGTATCCTTCCGCGTAACCGAGGGGCCTCGCGATATTGTGGATTCGCTCAAAATCGAGGGCGCCGAGACATTTCCCGAATCGCAATTCGCACCGGGAGGACTGAAGCTTGCTCCGAGCCGACCTTATTCGCAAGCCCTGGTGGACGCGGATCGCGCCACGATCGTTGAGCACTATTTGCAGGCCGGATATCTCACGTCGAGCTTTCGCGAAACTGCAACCGAGGTGTCGAAGGCCGAACCTCACCGCATCCAGGTCGTGTACCACATCTATGAAGGACCCAGGGTATCTGCAGGAGAGATCGTGACCCTGGGAAAGGTTCGCACACAGCAACGACTGATCGACATGGATGTGTCTTCGATCAAACCGGAACATCCGCTCACGGAAACGCAATTGCTTTTGGCAGGGAGCAAACTCTACGACCATACCGGCGTCTTCGATTGGGCGGAAGTGGACTCGAAACGGCAAATCACGACTCAGACGAAGGAAGACGTGCTGGTCAAGGTGCACGAAGCGAAGAGAAACCAGATGACCTACGGCTTCGGCTTCGAGGTGATCAATCGCGGCGGCAGCGTGCCGTCGGGAACGGTGGCCCTTCCTAATCTGCCTCCTGTTGGACTGCCGTCGAACTTTACGACCAGCCAGAAGACCTTTTATGGGCCGCGAGGAACTTTTCAATACACGCGCAACAATCTGGGCGGGAAGGACAACTCACTTTCGTTTACCTTGTTCGGGGGGCGACTGGACCAGCGAGGAGCGGTCTACTATATCGTTCCCGAGTTTCGCTGGTCGCATTGGAAATCCACAACGTCGATTTCCGCCGAGCACAACGAAGAGAACCCCATCTTTTCATCCCAACAGGAACTTGCAAGCTACCAACTGCAACGAAGCCTCGACGAGGCGCAAAAGGACACGCTTTTCCTTCGCTATAGTTTCAGCCAGACAAACCTGACTCGGATCGAGATTCCGGCGCTGGTGCCGACGGAGGATCAACATGTGCGCCTCTCGACGCTGGCGGCGAATATTACGCGGGATACGCGCGACAACCCGCTAGATGAGCATAAAGGCGTGCTGCAGACGATCGAAGTCGACTTCAACTCAACCAAGCTCGGATCGAGCGTCGACTTTGCGAAGCTCACGAGCCAGGCAGCATTCTACAAGCAGCAATTTCATCAAATCGTATGGGCCAATAGCCTTCGCATAGGACTAGCGCAACCCTTTGCGAACAGCCGCGTACCCCTCAGCGAGGAGTTTTTTACCGGGGGCGGCAATTCACTGCGCGGGTTTCCGCTGGATGGAGCCGGGCCGCAGCGCCAGGTTCAGGTTTGCAATAGCGGGTCAAGCACAGATTGCAGCTTCATCCAGGTACCGAGCGGCGGCAGGGGGTTGCTCATCCTCAATTCTGAAGCGCGGATCCCACTGCCGATCAAGAAAGGTCTGAGCATTGTTCCGTTTTACGATGGCGGCAACGTGTTTCCAAATGTGGGATTCCACGATTTTCTTTCGCTTTATTCCAACAACGTAGGTGTTGGGTTTCGCTATGCGACGCCGGTCGGCCCTATTCGGCTGGATATCGGGCGAAATCTCAATCCGATTCCAGGGGTAAACGCTACGCAATACTTCGTCAGCATTGGGCAAGCGTTCTAAGAGGTATTTGATGAGCAGATCGGTTGGGGCGGGAAATTCACTCAATTCACCTCGGCGGAGCGTATGGGGAAGAGTCGCCGCTTGGATCGGGATTGGCTGGATTGCAGCGACGCTGGCGGTTATCGTGACGGTCGCTATCCTGCTCAACAATCCACGATTTCATCAATATCTCCTTCGCACCGCAGAAACGAAGGCCAGCGAGAGCCTCGGCGTCAGGGTGCAGATGGAAAACTTTACTTTGCATTTGACCACGTTGAGCCTGGACCTCTACGGAGTTACCGTGGATGGGGCCAATCCGTACCCCAATCCGCCCCTGCTGCAGGTGGACCATATTGGAGCCGGAGTGCGCGTGGTGTCCATTCTGCGCCGAGCCTGGTATTTCGATAACCTTCGCATCGACCGCCCTGTTGCGCATGTATTTGTCGATGCCCACGGCGTATCGAATATTCCTTTGTTTCAGAGCGGCGGGCAGAGCAACAGACCTACGAGCGTATTCGATCTCGGGGTACGGCATGCGTTGCTTGATCAGGGAGAAGTCTACTACAACGATCGGCCCACTGATCTGGCAGTCGACTTACATGATTTTGAAATTCGAAGCTCGTTTAATGATCTGCTTCAGAAATATTCCGGCAGCTTAGGGTATGAGGACGGGAGGCTGGCCTACGGCGCGTTTCGGCCTGTTACACACAGCTTCGAGGCGCAATTTGAAGCGACGCCGGATAAGCTCGATGTTACACAGAGCAAGATTGCATTCGGCAACTCACTCATCGCTCTTTCCGCGACGATGCGGAACTACAATCGGCCGGATGTTCAAGGCCACTTCGACATTACGATCGATGGCAGGCAGATGGCGGACTTGCTTCATAATCGAAATCTGCCGGTGGGGATGATCCACACATCGGGCTCGTTGCAGTACCAGCAGGTTGCGAATCGTTCGGCAATTGAATCTATCTTGCTCGACGGGGATTTGGCCAGCCGGCGCCTTGATGTCATGACATCTGCGATGCGCGCTGAGGTAAACGACATTGCGGCGCACTATTCGATTGCGAACGGCGACGCTCTCTTGCGCGACTTTCGCGCCAAGCTACTTGGGGGAGAGCTGACCGCCCAGGGAAGCATGAAGAACATCGGCGGCAAATCGCATTGCAATTTGGTCGCGGCGGTGCGCGGGATCTCTCTGGGAGATCTGACGCGGGCCACTCGCGGCTCGGCGGCGCGCGCGTTTGCGCTGCAGGGACAGTTGAATGCCGACGCCAATGCTTCCTGGGGCGACACGCTGAATGATCTTGTGGCGCATACGGACGCAACGATCAACGGGCAAGCACAGAGAAGTCGAGCCAGCTACGTGCAGGTTTCCACTGTGAAGTCAGAAGCGCCCGGCAATGGAAGCGAGATGCCGGTCAGCATTCCTGTTGAAAGTGCGATTCACGCGACCTATCGGGCCAAAGCGCGCGAATTCGAATTGGACAACAGCTATGTGCAGACGACGCAAACCAACCTGACGATGAACGGCAATGTCAGTTCCCATTCGCGCCTGAATCTGCACCTGCAGGCCAATGATCTGCGCGAGGTTGAAACGATCGCAGATGTTTTCAGATCGCCCACGGCCAATGGCGCGCTTAAGTCGCTTGGGCTGGGCGGCACAGCAACATTTCAGGGGACAGTGCAAGGCTCGACGGCCGCTCCACACCTGACGGGACAACTGATGGCCCAGAATCTTCGATTCAACGGGACGGACTGGAGAGTGATGCGAACGGATGTGGACTTGAGCCCGTCGTTGGCGAGCTTGCAGCATGCGGATCTTGAATCGGCATCTCATGGGCGCATTGCATTCAGCGCGAATACCGGCCTGACGCAATGGTCGTTCACCCAAACCAGCCCGATCCGACTTCAGCTCAGCGCATCGCAGGTGGACATCGAAGAACTCGCAAAAGTTGCGGATCAGGAGATACCGGTTACGGGCACGTTGAATGCCGCGATCAGCCTGCATGGCAGCGAGATGAATCCAGCGGGAAACGGCGATGTGACGCTGACCAATGTGACGGCCTATGAGCAGCCGGTCCCGTCGGCAAAGCTTATTTTCTCGGGTGCTGGAGACGAAGTGCACGGGAACTTATCTCTGAATCTGCCGGCGGGAAATATTCAAGGCAAAGTGAGCTTGAGGCCAAAGGAAAAGAGCTATAACGCGGAACTGACAGCCCGAGGAATTGAGTTGGATAAGCTGCAGGCTGTCAGCGCACGGCAAATCAATGCGTCAGGCATTGCCGCAGCTACAGTGAAAGGGAGCGGATCGTTCAGTAACCCGCAATTCGATGCCGATCTGCAGATACCGAAACTGGTCATTCAGGGTCAGACTGTCACCGGAATTAATCTGCACATGGATGTGGCGAATCATGTGGCGGATGCAACCTTGCAATCTTCGGCAGTGAACACATCCATCAATGCGAAGGCGAAGGTTCAACTGACGGGGGACTATCTTGCAAATGCGAGCCTGGATACACAAGCGATTCCGTTGGAACCATTGCTTGAAGTCTATGCTCCTCAGATTACGAAAATGTCAGGCCAAACGGAGATTCATGCGACGCTCCATGGCCCTCTGAAGAAAAAACAGATGCTTGAGGGCCATGTGACGGTGCCGGTTCTCAAGATGGTGTACGGGGATACAGTGCAGCTGGCTGCGGTATCCCCGATCGAGGCCGATTATCGCGACGGAGTCATCACTCTTCAACGCTCCTCGATTCGAGGAACGGATACCGATCTGCAATTCCAAGGTTCGATTCCTACGAACGGCAATGGTCCCATGTCGGTTGTTCTTCTGGGGACGGTGAATCTAAAGCTTGCGCAACTCTTTGATCCGGACATCCGAAGCTCCGGCGAACTGCGGTTCAACATCAACTCGCAGAGTTTATCGGATCTCGGCGGCCAGATTACTGTCGTGGATGCGAATTTCGCGACTTGGGACTTACCTGTTGGGTTGGAACATGGCAACGGTTCGCTGACGTTGACACGAGATCGCATCAATATCCGCAGTTTTCAGGGAGTGGTGGGTGGAGGGACCGTGACTGCGCAAGGGGGAGTGGCCTACAGCCATGGAATCGACTTCGACCTCGGCCTGGCCGCCAAGGAGGTTCGTATGCTTTATCCCGAGGGCCTTCGCGAGAGCGTCGATGCGAACCTGAGGCTTTCGGGCACAACTGAGAATGCAATACTCGGCGGATCGATCGACTTATCGGATCTCTCGGTCACGCCGGCGTTTGACTTGACCAGCTTCATCAATAATTTTTCAGGTGGAGTGGCCGCACCGCCTTCGCGTGGATTCTCCCAGAACGTTCGGCTCAATCTGGCAGTGCGCTCCACAAACAACGTGAACCTGACAAGCAGGGCGCTGAGTGTTGACGGCAGCGCAAATTTGCAGGTGCGCGGCACGGCGGCCGATCCAGTGATACTGGGCCGGGTCAATCTGAATGGCGGAGATGTCATTCTGAACGGCGACCGGTTTGTGCTGAACGGGGGGACGATCCAGTTTGTGAACCCGACGGAAACGCAGCCAGTGGTGAATCTAAGTTTGAACACAACCATCCAACAGTACAACATCAGCCTTCGCTTCAACGGGCCAGTCGACCAACTGCGTACGGAGTACAATTCCGACCCCGCGCTGCCATCAGCCGACATCATCAACCTGCTGGCATTCGGGAAAACGTCTGAAGCCAGCGCTGCCACGGCGACGCCGGCAAACCAGGCGGCTGAGTCTCTGCTCGCATCGCAGGTATCGAGCCAAGTGACCAGCCGCATCTCCAAGATTGCCGGTATCTCACAGCTTTCCATCAATCCGGTATTGGCGGGAAGCAACAGTCAAGGGCCGCCCGGTGCGAATATCACAATTCTGCAACGGGTGACGGGGAATCTGTTTGTCACATTCTCGACGAATGTGGCATCGACCCAGGGGCAGACGATCCAGGGGCAGTACCAAGTTTCACCGCGGGTGGCCGTGAGTGCGACGCGCGATCCAAACGGCGGCTTCGCAGTGGATACGCTCATTAAGAAGAGTTGGTGAGGATCGTGAAACGTGACCCTCTCCATGCCTCCGCCGCCGCTTAATCGCGTGAACTTCAATCGATCCGATTCGTCGACAACGGAGCTTAGCGCAATTCTAGAATGGTATGTCGTCGTCGGAGATTTCGGCCTGTTGTGCGACGTCGTCATGTCCGGCTGGTGGGCGCTGGTCGAAGCTGGCTGTCGAACTGCTCGAACTGGTTGACCGGCTTGAAGCGGCCGCTCCCGAGCCCTCATCGCGGCCGGAGAGCAGCACAAGCTCGTTGACGAGAATCTCGGTGCGATAGCGTTTCTGGCCCGATTCTTTGTCGTCCCAACTGCGAGTCTGGATCTTGCCCTCGATGTAGAGCTTCGAGCCCTTCTTCACGTAATCGCGGACGATTTCAGCGGTGCGCGTGAAGGCAACCAGATTGTGCCACTCGGTGCGGTCCTGCCAGTTGCCCTGCTGGTCCTTCTGGCGGTCGCTGGTGGCGAGGGTGAAGTTGGCAACCGTGGTGCCGCCTGCGGTCGAGCGCATCTCGGGGTCCTTACCCACGTTGCCTAGAAGTGTGACTTTATTGACGCTTCTTGCCATGTTCTTCTGCTCCTGTGTTCACTGCCAATTTTTCGTGTCCTGCGCCTAAATTTCATGTCCGGCACGGCCAATATTTCGTGTCTTGCCAAAATCTCATGTCCCTGCTCTTCTAAGTCTCGGTGACACAGGAGTTTGTGGCTAAACTGGTCAGGAACAGTTTATCCTTTCCGCTCAGATCGCTGATGAAAAGTATAGGTGATCGGCCCGAACCCGGTAAAACGAGAGATTGTTAGCGATCTGAGAACGGAGGTCGGACTAGATCCGGGCCTCCAACGTCAAAGCGGTCCGAAAAGCAGGGGCAGATCATCCGATTTCGTTTGTGAGGAGCTGACTCTCTCGGGTTGAAGCAAGGGCCCAGCGTACCTCGCATTCGGGGGCAGCTGCGCGATCGGTGAAAAAGGGAGTTCCACTGAACGACCTTGGTTCGCCTTGAATGTAACCTGTGATCGTACCCGCCGGGTTGATTCCACCAAAAGAGTACATGAATTCGGCAGCGTAGGTGCCTTGATAAGTGCCAGTGCCGGCACCGGGAACGTCAACTGGCGTCATGTCGCCTTCGGGTGAGCGCAGAAAACCGTGAAACACATTGCTCGCATCGATGTAGAAACCAACTATTTCTCCAGCCGGGTTGATGCCGGAAGTGCCGGTTCCTTGGCCAGCGCCGGTGCCAGCGTTAGGGTAGTCGAACTCTGTGATGGTGCCGTCAGCAGATCGCAGATAAGCATGAAACGCGTAATTGGCGTCCAGGTATTCTCCTATCGTCGCCCCCTTAGGATTAATGCCTGAGAAGATCGCGGGGTACGTGCCCTGGTAGGCACCAGTCCCAGCGTCGGGAGGATCGAAAGTGGTGAAGGTGCCGTCGGGAGCGCGCAGGAATACGATTCTCTTCCCGTCAGGTGACCAGTTCGGATCAGCCTCGGTGGTGGTATCGACGGGCAGGAGGCGCGATGGCACACCACCCTGACTCGGCACTGTATAAATCGCCTCCTGAGCCGGTTTCGGAAATTCGGACAGCGGGATAAGTGAAAGGGTTGTTCCTTGACGGCCATTAAGATGGCAGAAGCGAGGAGCAACGACCGTTCTCTAAGCTGCACATTTGCATAACTGAAAGCAAATGACTTACTGCCGATCATGAATCCATCATCGGCGCATGGAAACTCATCATGCGCGCCCAGAAACTGATCAGGAGCCCATCAAGACCACGTAGCGATACCCGCCCAGAGTGACCTCAGCCTGACCGGCTGAGGAGCACTCCGAT
>OCTA010002170.1_pt1 | contig 17922 bp, 19 predicted proteins | sample 1538991 | NCBI WGS metagenome assembly OCTA01 (sample SAMEA3539302, study PRJEB22396) | soil metagenome | biome: tundra; feature: field; material: soil | place: USA | collected 2010-05 | depth 0.15 m | reverse complement strand
AGGCTCCAACTTTTGGATTCTGACCCTGTTTGGTTCCGGCTACGCCGGGTTAGGAAAGCGCGCCAGACACTATTGCGGCGTGGTTGCTCCGCCACTTTGTACCGAACCTCCCGTTGCAATCGGCGGCACACCGTTGCCGCTCATCCCGGAGCCGGGAGTGGCCGTCAACGGCTTCTCGGGCTCCATGCTTTTCAACAAGGACTCTATCGGGATGGCAGCAACTGGCGGAGTAGCAGGCACTGGGCCGGTCACGTTCTGACCCGGCGTCGCCATGTCATGCGTCGTATTGGGAGGCAGGAAGGTCTGCGGGAAATTTAGCGCGGGAATCGGCTGGCCGGAGGGAATCGGCCTTACGATCTGCGGAGTGACAATGACCATCAGCTCCGTGTTCGATTTGGTGAGCGTTCTCGATTGAAAAAACTTTCCAAGGATGGGGATATCGCCGATGAACGGTATCTTATCCATCGTTTGCGTTTCGCGGTTATCCAAAAGACCGCCGATGGCAAAGCTCTGTCCTTCCGCTAATTCGACTTCCGTATTTACATTCCGGACCGAGATGCCGGGAACCGTGAACCCCGATACCGTAATGCCATTCACATAATCCAGCGAGCTAACCTCGGGCGCAACTTGCAGCCGAATGGCTCCCGAAGGCATGATTTTGGGAATGAAGTTCAGCCGGACGCCAAACTGTCGGAACTGGATGGTCACAGCGTTGGTTCCCCCGGCGGAAGATCCCTGCACTACTGGGTAGGGGAACTCGCCGCCCGCCAGAAAGCTCGCCTGGTGACCGTTCTCCGCCAGCAGGTTCGGCTCCGCGAGAACCTGAACGACGCCCCGGGCTTCCAGCGCCTCAATGGTAGCGCCTAAGTTCAGGTCGGGCCGAAAGAAGAAGAGATTGAGAGCGTTCGAAAGGGTCGCCTGGCCCCCCCTCCCTACCGCGCCCCCGGTGTTTCCCGACGTACTGGAATTGTTGCCGACGACGGGCGCGGAGAACTGCTGCGTGGTGACCGAACCGAGTGTGTTCGTCGCCCCCAGACTGAACAAATTGATACCTAACTGATTGCTTCGCGTACGGTCCACACTCGCGAATTTCACCCTCAGCAGGATCTGCGTCTCCGGCTTTGGCGCTTCGACATACAGCAGGTTGACCGATTTCCCGAATGCGCCCGCCACAGCCATCGCCCGGTCGGCGCTCGTCAGGTCCTTCACGGTGCCGCGCAGGAACACCAAGTCATTCTCGATCGTCGCGTCCACTTTCTGTCCGGGAAGTTCTCTACCCATTTGCCGGCGCAGCACCTCCAGCCTGCTATCCGAGACAAAGCGGCTTGGCTGGACGTGGATGTCGAAAAACAGCTTGCCGCCGCCCTGCTGCCAAAAAATCAAGCTTGTCTCTCCCGGAGCTTTGCCGTTGACGAGAACTTCGCGTGGGCTTACCGCCGTGGCTTCCGCCACGTCCCCATATCCTACCGAGACGCGCTCTATCGGGAGCGAACTGTTGACGATGACGGATTTACCGACGCTCACGAACAAATCGTTTGGAGACTCCTCCCCAACGCTCCCCGAACCCTGTTCCGCGTTGCTCTGAGCCGGACTTGGACTCGGAGCGGGTCCCGCTTGTTGCGGCGCGACCCCAAGCGCGATTGAAGCGGATACGATACATGCAGCCACTGCTTTCATGGCAGGGCGTTGCAGCCAAGGTGTCAATGTTATTCCTTTGTCAAGCAGAATTCTTCTATGCTACTCGTGATCGGGAGAAGTGAACTTCGCTTCGGATTTCTTGGCCCCGTTCATCACCTCAACCAGATAGACCCGCGGCGGCACGACAACTGTCGCCGGAACGGGAGTCCGCCGGACGGAAGAAACTGCCTTTGGTTTCGGCGGTGTGTTTCCGTCCGACAACAGGCTCGACATGGCGACGCCGGGCGTCTGGGAGGTATCGGTGTCCATCGGGTTTCGGAGAACCAACTGTATCCGCGTCTGATTGCTGGCGAGGCTTAGGATTTCGGCCTGCGCGGGCGTTACCAGCAGATTCACAACCGGAACCTGAACGGGCTTCCCCTCATTGTCCTTCTGCAGATTCGTTCCCGCCGAGAGAACCTCGATATTCTGAAGAATCGTCTTAACTCGCGGACCCTCGCTGGCTGTCGCTCCGGGAGAGGTTCCCGACACCAGAACATCGACACGCATCCCGGCCACGACAAAGCCCGCCACGCCCACGACGTCATCCACCTTCACGGCGCAGGCCCGCATGCCGGGACGAATCGTCGCCGCCAAGCCGCCGCCGGACCCCATCGAAGCCAGTCTTGTCTCAAGCACCGGCTCGCCCTCGTAGAGCGTCGAAATGACGCCGCGACCAATGACGGCTTCTTTGGTAACGAGCGCGCCTTTGGGCGGCGTGCCAACCCATTCGCCGGTCTTTAGGTCCGCGTCCCGGATGACGCTCCCGATTTCCAGATCGCGAGCCGCCACCATGATTTTGGTTGTCTGCGGCTTTGCGCCAGCCATCTGTCTGCCAGCTATTCGATACACCAGATAGCTGCAGGCAGCCGCAACGATAAACGCAAAGAAGAGAATTCTTGAAAGTCTTTTGTTCATTTACACGCTCAGTTGTCCAGGACGTTGAAAGGGAACGCTGGCAATCCAGAGGCCATTGGCGAATTTTTCAATCGCACTGAAGAATCTCCCGCCTTCTGCCTTGCCGCCGAAACGCGAGTGTGAACCACTGTTTACTCTCGCTGGAGGCGCGTCTATCGACGTAGACAGTGGGACGCTCTCGATGTTGCGAACAGGGTTCAGTTCCGCTTCGGCCTTTCCATTGCAGTGCGGAATGCTTCTGAATGAGATCCACACCCGATGTAAACCTGGACTGGGCATGGGCGTTCGAATGATAGTCCGAATGAAATCCGAAAGGAGAAACGGAAAGCGTTCGCCAGCGTTCGCCATTTCACTCCTCTTCCACTGCATTGCGGTGTTTCTCATGACGAGGGTGCCTCGACAAGCGGCGCAAGCCCAAGAAACCGGGCGCGCGCATGTTTATTCAGTTCAATTACTTCGTTTTAATCTTCCGCGCTACACCGCGCGGATTCCCGTGACTGGGCACCGGGCGGCGGGCTCGCCTGCAATGGCGAGTCGGAGGAACGCCGCGCGGCCCAACACGGGACAGAATTCGGCCATGGCGGCGGCCGCCTCGGGCAGCGGAGTTGGAAGCCCGGCGCATCGGGCTTTCACCATGCCCGACTTGGTGATTGCCCGGCCGGCCCGCCAGACCTTGATACGGCCCGACGTGGCGCCGACAATCCCGCTAAAGCAAAACGTGCCATTGCCGAACATGTTGCTGGTGGCCGCCGAGAAACCGCCGCCGTTTCCGTCCAAGCGCTTTTTGACCCCTTCCGTCCATCGAATCACTCCCAAATCCGCGGCGATTGCGCTTGCTTCGGCTCCCGAGGTCCAGGCGCAGGCGGAAATTCCAAGCGGGATGCGAATCGCCCCGGCGTTAACGGATATGGCGCGGCTGCCGGTTCCCGCCGGGCCGCCGACACCGCTGCGGCACTATTCCGTGCGGCCGGCGCATGCGGCATCCGTGCCGTATCAAGGCGGGGCCGCGCCCAGCATTTCCCTGCTCTCCATTTCTGATAATCCAGTGCTTCCCAGTGAAATCGTGGCCGTCCCGGTTGCCAATCAAGCCGCGCCAGGCACTGCTCTGCAGGCAGACGCCGGGCATGGCGGCGGATCGGCAAACGGCACCGGATCGGGCTCCGAGGCGAAGGCTGGAACGGCGGAAGGCGCTGGCCGTGGCGACGGGGGTCAGGGCGCGGGCGGTGCCAGTGGGTCGTCAACGGGCGGATCTGGCGGGTCGTCGTCATCTGGCGCCTCGTCGTCGAGCGGCGGGATGGGTTCCGGAACGCTATCAGCGTCAAATCGCGGGGTTGAATCCGGAGGCGGTCTCGGAACGAATGGCGTTGGCTCGAACGATGGCGGATCCGCGGGGTCCGGAACCGGCGGTGCGGTCGGAGCGGGCGATGGCGGAACCGGAAACTCGCTCAATGCCAACCTGCCAGGCACTACCGCGCTGACGCTTCCCAAAGATGGCAAATTCGGGGTGGTCGTGTTGGGATCGGCCGTTGCGGCGCCCTATCCCGAGAGTTCAGGCACCCTGAGCGGCAAAGTGGTCTATACGGTGTACCTGCGCGTCGGCCAACGGAAGAATTGGATTCTGCAGTATTGCCTTCCGAAGAGCGCCGTCTCCAGATCTCGGGTGGAGGGAACCAGGACTCCTCTCGAAGCGCCGTGGCCGTACAACATCGTACGTCTCAATCACGCTCCCGATTCCGATTACCTGCTCGTTCACGGCATGGTAACCGTCGATGGACGCTTCGACCAACTCGCCATGGTTTTTCCCCAGGAAGTCGATGGCAAGGATCTGCTGCTGCAATCTCTGAATCGATGGACTTTTCGCCCCGCCACTAGGGATGGAGAGCCAACCCCAGTTGAGGTTTTACTGATTATTCCGCGCGAGGAGTAACGCGCCTACTGCACCAGGGCAACCTGTCTGACCGGGTAGGTTGAGGCGGGAAGATTGACGGTGATTCCGCTGCTTCCGCCGAGGTTGAGAACGCCGGTGATGAGTTCGCCTCGAATCGTGACAACTCCTTGGAGATTGAGGCCCTGGTTTGGCAGGTAGATCGTCCCCGTTAGTGACAAGGAGCCGCCCCCACCGCCAATCGAGTGCGTCTGCGATGCTCCGTTTTCGAAGAAGAGAATGCCTTCGTATGCCGACGCGACAGGCGACCCAACCAGGTCGGCGGTACTGACGCCATTCGCCCCGACGGAGAAAACGCCGGTGTTATAAACGAGCATGTTTCGCGTCCAGCCAGTGTTCGTGGCGCCATCCGGGGGGACTCCAGTGGCCATCACCATGGCAGAGGCCGCCGAACTTCCGAAACTGCCGCCCTGAATGTAGTAGATACCAGGCTGGAATACCGCGGTTTGATTTTTCGCGTCGATGCCGCCGGTATACAAGCCCGGGGAGTAAAGCCAGCATGGATAGGTCGGCGAAGGTGGACAGCCCTTTACTCCCGCGCCAAGGGTTGTTGGAGCGGCAGCGGCGATAGGCACTGGCGGAGCCGACACGCCGGCGAGCGGGTCGATCACCGGCGACGCCGGCTGCACGTAGTGACTCGTCGCTCCCGCCGTAAAGGTAAAGCCCGGTGATCCGGGGCCGCCAAAGACGCCGAAGTCGGTGCCTGATCCGGATACGCAAGCGCCGTTTGATAGATCGATCGTCGTACTATTGCTCAACGAGACGGCGGCAGCGCTGACGGAATTCACTTGAATGCCGCGGCTGGGCCCCCCGCAAACGGTCAAAGTCGGGCTCCCGCTTGAAGAAAGAGCGCCCGACGCGCTGGGATCTAGCACCATGAGCGGCACCGGCGAATTCAGGCTCACAATCGCCGCCGTTGAACTGACCCCGATGGTAGACGCCGTTGGACCCAGCAGTGACATGAGCGTTGTGTTCACCTGTCTTTGAACCGTCACCTGCAGCAGGTTGACGGGATCGCTGGCGCTGAGATTCGGAACCGCCACGCCAGCAGGGCTGGTAGTGAAAGTCACCACATCGGTGGTGGCATTAAATCCGTTCATCGTTTGGGCGTAATAACAGGGTGTCCTGGCATCGCCGGTCGCACAGGTGAAACTGCCCGCGGCGAACCCGTTCGCGTTGCCGCCCGCATTGTAGGAACCGTCGAAAACACTCAACATGCCGGCTTGCGCCGCCGCGTCCGCCGCCGCTTGGGCCATCTGGCGTTGCGCGTACAAGTGAGAGCCATCCAGCGCCAGTCCGGCCGCGCCAATCAGAAAAAAGCTCATCCCCAGAACGACCAGCAACACCGCCTGGCCCGCTTCGTTTTGCCGTTTTCTAACCAGGATCTTCAAAACGAAACCACCCCCGCGCTAGTGCTTCCAAGAGTGGCCGAGAGCGGAAAATATGTCGTGAACGGGTCGTAAACGTACGAAACTTGCACCGTCACAGTTGATCCGATCGAGCCCCCAGCGCCGGACACGTTGACCGTGGCGCTTGCGGCGTTCATCGGAGCCGCGCTCAAGTAGGCTGTAACGACCGCCTTCACCTGAGACACCGTGGCCGGCGAATCGGCCCCATGCACGGCTGCATAGCGCGCGCCCGCCCGGGCCGCGTTCGCGATGGTCGTGTACACCAGAACCATGCGCCCGATTTCAACGACGCCAATCAGCAGCATGACGAGCAAAAAGACGCACAAACTAAACTCGACGAGGCTTTGGCCGCGGGCGTTGCCAAACCGCCGAACAGAAGCGTCTCCTCTCAATTCAACACCCGCATGACCGTGCGCCGGTGAACGGTTGTCGGCGGCGATACGATGCCCAAGAGGCCGGTGTTAAACGCCCCTATAAAAGGCGTGTAGGTATAAGTAACGTCGATGGCGACGGTTGTGTAAGTGGACGCTCCGCCCAGTCCGGTAATGGTTTCAGGATCTTGCGGTGGCGCCGTGCCGCTGGCGCAGGCCGCCGTCGGATAGGTGGGCGGGAAGGCAACCGCCGTTCCGTTCTGGTTCTCGCAGATGGTCACCGCCGGATTCGACCCGCTCGCTCCGGGAAGGGAGGAAGTCTCGCTCTGGATCAGCGTCGCGACTTGGCCGAGCGATGCCAAAGTAGGATAGCTGGCGTAACTGGCGCCCATCGCGGCGTATTGTCCTCCAGCGCGGGCGGCATTTGAAATTGTGATCCAGCTATAGAGAAACCCGCCAAAGTTGACGGCGTTGAAGATCAATAAGAACAGCAGCGGAACCATCAAGGCAAATTCGATCAGCGCCTGTCCGTCCCTGTCTCGCCGCCGCACCAGCACCGGACCGCGCACCGGCGAGGCTTCGATAAACCGCTGAATCGCCTGCGCGCTATCGGCATCGTCGAACATAAACGCGACTCCCATGCCATCGGGACCATGCCGGACCACTTTGGACAGCAGGGTTATGGAATCCTGGCTGTCCAGTTCTCCGGTCCCGCGCTGCAGCGTGATCCGCAAAATCGTTCCTATATACCAGCGCGCCGGGAAATGGATATAGGCTCCGCTCGAACTGATGTTCTTGACCGGAGCCGCATTCGAATCTCCCCCGTCCCAGCTACAGGCCCACAGAAAACGCGGGTACCTTTCGGCTCGCTCGAAGGGAACCGGTTCGGGTCCGGGAGCGAGCCAATCTAGAAATGTATCTAAGGAGATCGGTTTTTCTTCCTTACTCATGGCGAAGCGACGGCCCGGGTCACTTTTGTCTGGCTCTCCCTTAAGTATTCCTGCATTTTATCCGGCGGATAGATCAGCAGCTGATCGCCAACCTCCGTCTGGGAGGTGTAAATTGTGCGCGTCGGCATTTCAAGCACGCTGGCGCAGTTCATACGCAGCGGCCCAATCCGGAAACTGCCGAACGATTCAACCAGGTGGACCACCCGATAGCTCGCGTCAAGATACAGCAGATCGATGGAAAACAATACACCGATAGTGTGAATGCCCTGCGACGGCAGCACCCAAATCCCCTCGTCGGCTTTCAGACGCAGTCTTCCAGCCAACCCTTTTAGCCGGGCCAGCGATGTGTCAGCCGGCGCCACGCGCAGGCTGAGGAACGACTCCCGCGTCTTATTGAAAACACAGTAAGTCTCGCGCGATTTGCGATTTTTGAGCCCCCAATGCATGTTTACTGAACTCCCCGCCCCACTCCCTCATAAGAATGCTCGCGGGTTGCTCTCCTCTCAACGACCGCCGCTTCTCAGGCGGCGTCGTGAATTTACAAGAATCGATACAGTTCTAACGAACCCGCGTGCGGCGGCGTTGAATCAGGAAGATCAGCACCACCACAAAAAGTATCCCGGCGATGATCCGAATCAGAGTTACATTGTCCACGTCAATTTCCTCTCCGCTGCTTACTTGAAGTACTTATCGAAAGATTCGGCCATGATAATGATGGCCGGTCCGACGGTGACGACAAAGATCGATGGGAAGATGAACAGAACCAAGGGAAAGACAAGCTTGACCGCCGTCTTCGCGGCTTGTTCCTCCACATTTTGGCGGCGCTGCACGCGCAGCGTTTCCGACTGGACGCGCAGGATCTTCGCCACGCTGGTCCCGAACTGGTCCGCCTGATTGATCGCCGCCACCAAGGCACGAACTACGTCGATATCCACTCGTTCGGCTAAATTCCTCCAGGCGTCTGCCCGCGGCCGTCCAGCGCGCTGTTCCAGAATAACCAGCGACAACTCGTCGCTGATCTCCGGCTGGCTGTTCCGCAATTCACTCACCGACCGCAGCAGCGCCTGATCGAGACTGAGGCCGGCTTCGATACAAACCACGCACAAATCGAGAAACTCCGGCAAGCCGAAACGGATATTGAGGTAGCGCGTTGCAATACGGCGTCCGAGCCAAAAATCCGGACCGAGAAAGCCGATAGCCAGCGCCAGAGCGTACACAAAAAACTCGCGGTCGTGCGCGATACCCGAGGCGGCGGCCAGCAGGCAGAGGATGACGGGCACCAGAACTTTAGCCCCATAAAAAATGCGGATCGCGCTGTCGTCCCGGTAGCCGGCGCGCATCAAGCGCTGTTGCACCACCGAAACTTCCTTGGGACTCTTGGGCAAGACCTTTTCGAAAGGCTGAATGACCGCCTTCAAAGAATCGCCGGCGCGGTCGCCCCTGAACCAACTGGAAAACTTGCGTCCGGTGCCTGGAGAGGTTGCGGCGGAGAGCCGCTGCAGCATCGCCGCCCGGTAGAACAGAAGGATGCCAACACTTCCCAACAGGAGAAAGATAGTTACGAATGTAAATAGAGCAAGCCCCATAACCTCTCCCTAAACGCGGACGCGCACAATGCTCCGAATGATGAGCGAGCCGACAATTGTCATGACCGTAGCCGTGTAGACCATCTTCAGTCCCATGGGGTGCGTCCATAGCAGAGTGACATGTTTCGGATTCACCAGGAACATAATCAATTCCAAGGCAAGAGGAAGCAGCGCCAGAACCAGGCCGGTAAGCCGTCCCTGCGCCGTCTTAACTCGAATCTCCCGCTTGAGCCGGAACCGCTCGCGGATTACATGCCCGCACTTCTCCAGCAATTCCGCAAGATTGCCGCCGGTCTCCTTCTGAATTAGAATGGCCGTCACCACGATCCGCACGTCCTGAAGCGGAACGCGTTTGGCAAGGTTATCCATCGCTGTCCGCAGTTCCAAGCCATAGTTCTGCTCCTCGAAGCAGATGCGGAACTCGGGCCCAATCGGCTCCGGCGTCTCTCGCGCCACCAGATTCATTGCCGACACCAGACTGTGTCCGCTGCGAAGGCCGCTCACCATCAGATCGAGCGCACCGGGCAACCCCTGTTCGAATTGTTCGAACCGCTGATTCCGTTTGTACAGTACATACACGACTGGAATGCATGCGCAGCCCGCCCCCACCAAAAAAGACACCGCAAAAACGTCAGTTCTCAGATAGACCAGAATACAAGGAATAAAGAAAGCGCCGGCGCAGAGCAGCAACAGCCGCGCAAGTGTCCAATCCAATCGCGCCTGGCTAAGGAGGTCGCGCAATTTAGGCGCTAGATCGAGGCCCGCCAGCCAGCTATTCAGAAAAGGGATGGAACTGAGCGTCTGCTGCTTGCGGAGGTCGGGCACATCCTCGGCTTCTAGTGAGGCCGTTCCGAGGATGGCATCCAAGCGCGCGGCCGCGAGCTTTTTTTCCTCGGCGGCTCCGCCTGCAATCGAAAACAGCAGCGCCGCAAGCGTAAAGATCGCCACGAACAATAGCAACGCGGTTAGCATCGAGCCCTATCTCCCCTGCTATTCAATACGGACTCCGAAAACTCCATCCTCAACACCTTAAGCCACTTCCATGCGAACTTCAAATACGGCTGGCGGCAACACGACCCCGGCTACGCGCAGTTTTTCCAGGAACTTCGGGCGTATCCCAGTCGGCTTAAACGTGCCAAGCACTCTCCCGTTCGGTCCAATACCCTTACGGTCGAACGAGAAGATTTCCTGCATGCTGATCACGTCTTCGTGCATGCCTGTGATCTCTGCGATGCTTACGACCTTTCGCGTTCCATCGCTCAGCCGCGCGCATTGGACAATGATGCCAATGGCGGCCGCAATCTGCTGGCGCACGGTTCGTTCGGGCAGATTCATCGAACTCATGGCGACCATGGACTCCAGCCGGGAGAGAGCGTCGCGGGGCGTATTCGCATGAATGGTGGTCATGGAACCTTCATGGCCCGTGTTCATGGCCTGTAGCATATCGAACGCTTCCTCGCCGCGGACCTCGCCGACGATCACCCGATCCGGACGCATGCGAAGACAATTGATGAGCAGTTGTCTTTGGCGGATTGCGCCTTTCCCTTCCACGTTCGGAGGCCGCGTCTCCAGCCGGACCAGGTTCTCTTGCGCCAGCTGCAATTCAGCGGCATCTTCGATGGTGATCAAGCGCTCCGATTGCGGAATATACTGCGACAACATATTCAAGAATGTCGTCTTTCCCGCGCCTGTTCCGCCCGAGATCAAGATGCTGATCCGCGCCTTCACCGCCGCCGAGAGCACTTGCATCATCTCCGGCGACACGCTCTTCAAATCGACCAGCGCATCCACCGAAAGAGGTCCGGTGCCGAAGCGTCTTATCGAGACCGCCGGGCCATCCAGGGACAAGGGCGGGATGATGGCGTTTACACGGGAGCCGTCCGGCAAGCGCGCATCAACCATCGGGGACGATTCATCGATGCGCCGCCCCACCTTGGACACAATGCGGTCGATGATTTGCAAGACGTGCCGGTCGTCACGGAAGACAATGTCCGTTTTCTTCAGCTTGCCATCGCGCTCCACGTAAACCATGTCTTTGCTGTTGACGAGAATGTCGGAGATTTTGGGATCCCGCAGCAGCGCTTCGAGCGGGCCAAGACCGAAAACCTCATCCAGCAGATCGGCTTGGATCTTTTCTTTTTCCGCGGCGCTGAGCGGGTGTTTGACGACGCTTACAAGCTCCATGATTAGAGCCGAGACGGCTTGCCTGGCTTTGGCGGGCTCGGCGGTGGACAGCCGCTCCAGATCGAGTTTCGAGATCAGACTCCGATGAATGTCCGTCTTGATTTGTTCGAGATTAATTTTGTCTCTCAACTGCAGCCTTTACCGGCACCCCGCGCGGGGCGTGCCTCTAGCGAAATAAGCCGAACCGCTTTTTCTTTTCCTGCAAATTCATCTGGCCGGAGGCCGCTTTCGCCATCTCGCGGATGGCGCGCCCCAGCGGCGAATCTTCCAGGACCACGGCCGTCCCGGTGTTCTGCGCCCGCCTCGCAGCGGCGTACTCGTTAGGAATCTTCCACTTGGCCGGGCGCGTCAAAGCTTTCGTGACGGCGGCTTCGTCGATTTCCGCGGAACGCGCGGCAAACCGGTTTAGCACGATCTCCAACTTGGCCTGGTCGCCGCCGGAGAAATAACGCGTAATCAGGCGGTTCGCGTTGCGGAGTTCCGGCAAAGAAACCTGAGTCACCAAGTACACAGTTGTGGCGGCATCAAACAGCGCCAGGCAAACATCGGCCGGGTTGGCGCCGGAATCCACCACCACGTTGCCGAAGTCTTCCCGCGCCACTCGCAGCAGGCGCTCAACGGCATGCCTGGTTGGGCTGTGGCTCGAAACGGAATCCGGAGCCGGCAGTACGCACAATCCCGAAGCGTGCTTGGTAAGCATCGCGGCCAGGAAGTCCGAATCCAGGCGATGCGTGTTTTCAAGCGCGTCGGCGGTCGAGAATTTCGACGTAATTCCCAGCGAAAGGGCAGCGTCGCCAAGATGCAGGTCCAGGTCGAGCAAGGCGACGCGGGCGCCACAATCCTTCGCGAGAGAGAGAGCAAAATTGCTTGCGATGGTGGTAACGCCCGAGCCGCCCTTGGCGCCGGCAAAAACATATAATTTGCCAAGCGTTTTCTTCACTCGCCGCACTTCGTCCCGCCGCACCGAGGCGCGCACCAGCGCTTCGGTCACGGCGTTCGGCAGTACGGGTTCCGTTAAAAATTCGCGCGCTCCGGCCCGCATGCAGCGCACCAGAAGCTCCGGATCGGTGCGGGCCGAGTACACAATGACAGTCAAAGACCCGTTCGATGCGCAGACATTCTCAATGACATCCAGCGCCGCTTCCGGATCGGGATCCAAATCGACCAGCACCACGTCGTGGTCGTCATCGTCAAGGACCTGTCCGAGGTCGTCGATAGTCGGGTATTCTGAAAATTCCCTTCCGATGCGCGATTGCGGACCGGAGAACGCTTTGGCGATGGTCCGCCGCCGCTCTTCGTTCGGTCCAATCAAAACCACCGACAAAGCTGCGCCCATGCTGATCGTTTCAGTATCGCGCATGAATGTGGACATCAATATAGATTTAGCCTCTTCTCCAACCCGCTCCGGGCTTTATTTCCCAACCGCTAGAAACGAGAACAATGCGCCGAAAGCGATGGCCGGGGCGTACGGCAGCTTTCGTTTGGCGGCGTTTGGCAGAACCCGCTTGCCGCACACCAAGTCGCCCGCTGCATCGAGCGATTCTTCCAGAAATCCGCCACGCCATGCCCATAGGAGCGCCATCACCCCGCCGGCAACTCCCATCACCACGAGCGCTATCCCGGTTTGACCCGGTCCAATCCATGCCCCGATGGCCGCGCACAGTTTTACGTCTCCCATCCCCATGCCGCCGAGCCAGTACAGGAGGCCCATCGGAACTGCCGCCACCAAAATGCCCAGAAGACTTTGCCCTAAGCCGTTCCAACCGTGCTGAAGAGTCGAGATGAAGATGCCCGAAAGGAGGAAAGGGAACACCAGCCAGTTCGGAATTCTACGGCTCCGCACGTCCGAAATGGCGGCGATTGAGACTGCGATAACGGTTGGCCACCAGGCGACGGAGTGCATACGAAAGCCACCTTTGAGCAATCGAACGACCATTTGGAAAGGCTATTGATGAAATCCGGCCGTGTTGCTTTTTGACGCCCCGGCCCGGCGCAAGTGTCAACAGACGTAGACATTCGCAGGTTTATCGTCGTGCAGCGTATACACGGCCTCGTTGGTTTTCTGCTTCTTCCAGAACCCGCTCCTTCACATTCACGGCTCGGTAAGCTACTGCAATTAATGGCATATTCTCGGCATTTAGAAATTGGCGCTCAAATTGCCTGAGGATGGGTACTTGCAGAGCAGCAAGAACCAAACTACTTCGAGGAACACTTGAATGCAGGATATGATTTTGAAGTTGTACGTGAAAGGCCAGTCCTTGAAGAATATCCTTCAAGACGAAGAAGGCCAGGACCTCATCGAGTACGCGCTGGTCGTCGCTCTCATCGCTTTGGGAGCTGTGGTTGGTATGGGCACGCTGGCAACCGGCATCAACGCCGCTTTCGGCACCGTTGCGAGTAGGCTGGCGAGCAACGTATAATCGCCTGTCGCCACCTGGATGGTGGCGCGAGTCCACTGCATAGCGTTTTGGGGGCACTGATCGCGTTCGAGACTGCGGTTTAACGGTCGTCGCGCATGGTTCCGTTTCCAGCATCCGAGGGCACTTCGCTCTTCCTGATCGAAGGTGCCGTCACGGCAACTTGCATCGCGGTAGCGTTATTTGTTCCGCGCGTTCAGTCGCGGTCGTCTGGAAAGGTCCGCTCCGGACCGCTGGCGCACGCCATTACTGGCCTCGCCCGGGAAAAACGCCTTTGTGTTTTCCTGGTGGGCACCGGCGCATTTACACTGCGCCTTCTGATCCTCCCGTTTTCACCCATCCCAAAGCCGTTCAGCCTGGGAGATTTCAGCTATTTGCTGGCAGCCGACACGTTTTCGTCAGGCCGCTTGACTAACCCGCCCCATCCAATGTGGACCCATTTCGAGAGTTTCCACATCACCGTCAGTCCCACCTACATGTCAATGTACTTCCCTGCCCAGGGCATGGCGTTAGCCGCTGGAAAGGTCGTCACTGGAGATCCCTGGTTCGGCGTTCTCGTTAGCACCGCCTTGATGTGCGCGGCGCTGTGCTGGATGCTGCAAGCCTGGTTGCCTCCCAAATGGGCGCTGCTCGGCGGCCTTATCGCGATTCTTCGAATCGGCTTGTTCAGCTATTGGATTGACACCTATGTCGGGGGGTCGGTGGCGGCGACCGGAGGCGCGCTGATCACAAGCCTGGTTGCCTCCCAAATGGGCGCTGCTCGGCGGACTTATCGCGATTCTCCGGATCGGCTTGTTCAGCTATTGGATTGACACCTATGTCGGGGGGTCAGTGGCAGCGATGGGAGGCGCGCTTGTCATGGGAGCGATTCCCCGGATCTGGCGAAATTTCAGAGCTCGCGATGCTCTCTGGCTGGCGCTCGGAATGGCGCTGCTCGCCAACAGCAGGCCGTACGAAGGTCTCCTGCTTTGCGCGCCGGCGCTGGCGGTTCTTGGCTGGAAAATTTCCAGCTCGCGGCACCCAGCCGTTTCTATTATGCTTCTGCGATTCGCGCCCGCGATTCTTCTGCTGCTCGGAACGATAGTTTTCATGGGCTATTACAATCACCGGGTGTTTGGGAGTGTCTTCACCCCCCCGTATAAAGTGGACCGGGAAATGTACGCATCCGCTCCGCACTTCTTATGGCAGAAGCTCCGGCCGGAGCCCGTTTACCGCCATAAGGCCATGCGCGACTTCTATTGGAAATGGGAGCGGGGTGAGTTTCTTAAGACGCGCGGGTTAGCCGGTGTACTGAGGGCGACCGCACTGAAAGCCGTGGCCGCCCAGTGCTTCTTCCTGGGCGTTGTCTTTCTGGTGCCGATGGCGGCGCTGCCGTCTGCCTTGAAGGACAAGCGGATTCGAGTGCTTAGCGTGATTGCCGCAATTTTCGCGTGCGGTCTGGCAGTTGAGACCTGGCTGATTCCCCATTACGTGGCGCCGCTCACGGCGGTTTTGTACGCGATCCTGCTGCAATGCATGCGGCACATGCGGACGTGGCGCTTTGACGGCCGCCCCATCGGCGTTTTCCTGGTGCGCGCCATTCCGGCGGTCTGCGCGCTGCTGTGCGTTGTCCGTTTATACGCGGAGCCCCTGCATCTCTCGCTTGCTCCCGCTAAGTTTTCGAGCAGGGGCTGGTTTGGCACTCTGCCTTTCGGCCTGGAACGAGCTCGTGTCATGTCAGACTTGGAGCGCCAGCCCGGCAAGCAACTGGCGATCGTGCGCTATTCTACGGACCACGACGCGATGGACGAGTGGGTCTACAACGCGGCGAACATCGACGGAGCAAAGGTGGTGTGGGCGCGAGATATGAGCCCAGCCGAAAACAAATCGCTGATCGACTACTTTCGGGACCGGACCGTGTGGCTGATCGAGCCGGACGCTATTCCCCCGAAGGTTGGCCGTTACTCAGCGACAAGCGAAGTTAAACCAATAACGCAAATCCGACAGGCTGCCGCAAACGCGCATGACTCCCCGCCGTCAACTGATTGATCTAAATTTCCTTGGCTGGGTGTTTTGCGCCGCGGTCTTTGTCATCGCGGTTCATCAACTCGCCAACAAAAGTCATCCCAGAGACTTCGTCTATTTTTATTCCATTGGCCACATACTGAATCACTATTCGCCCGAACGGCTCTACGATTTCAGCCTGCAGAAAGAAATTTTCAACCGAATACTTCCAGCAACAGATGGAGAATATGGACCCAGCCCCTATCCTCCGTACGTCGCTCTACTCTTCAGGCCGCTCGCATTACTGCCTTTCTGGATCGCGTGTCTGATCTGGATGGCGTTATCGCTAGCGATGTATTTGACGGGACTGCTGCTGCTTGTCAGGCGCTTCTTTGCGGGCGACCCGCTCAGGCAATCTATACTGTTCTGCTTTGCCTTGTCGCTCTGGACCTTCCTCGGGCGCACTCTGATGAACGGTCAGCTTTCCGCGATCGGTTTTCTGGCAGTTGCCGTTGCGATCTGCTTCGAAGAGGCGGGTCGCCCTTATCTCTCGGGCCTGGCCCTGGCGGTTTGCGCCTACAAGCCGACCTTGCTGCTGCTGATCGTGCCGATGCTGCTGGTCACGCGCCGGCTGAAAACCCTCTTCGGACTTCTGGCCGCCGGAGTTGCTGTAGCAAGCGTGACGACTCTTCTCGAAGGCCCCCGGGTCTGGGGGGCCTACGTTCGCTTATCGACGCAGTTCCCACACTTTCCTTTTCTTGCGTCCGATCACGTTGACATTCCGTCGTTTGCGCGCCTCATCGCGCACGGCTCCGCTCCGGTAGAATGGCTGACGCTTGGGCTGGCGTTTCCGGTCGGCCTGATCCTTGCCCGGATCTGGTGGCTCGACGCTCGGAGTGCTATTCCTTTGCCCGCCCAACTGTTGTGGGGCACCACGCTCACCTGGACCCTGCTCCTAAACGTTTATGTTCCCTTGTACGACACCGTTCTGGCCGCTATAAGCATCATCCTCACGGCAAGAGTGCTCAGCCAATATAGCCATCGGGTATTCGTTGCCATTTGTATATCGGTCGTAGCATCGTCCTATGTTTCGCGATTGGTTGCCGAAGCCACCGGAATTCAACTCATGACCGTCTCGCTTGCAGCGCTTGGAACCCTGCAGATGGCGCTCTGCTTGAGAACGCTGACATCTGGAAATCGCTTGCTCACGCCCGAAGCTCAGCAAGGGCTTCAGAGCCACGACCGCCAGGGAGTGTTATGCGCGAACGTGTGCAAGTAGGTACTGGCGAACCGGGAGCAATGCTACCGCAGCGCCCGCAGGGCAACTTGACTCGTACGCAAATTGTCCGTACAACCTGATAAATTGAGTGGCAGGAGGAGCATCATGCGTGGCCAAGCAAGCGAGTCCGGCCGGAAAGACTCCGTTTCCAAACCATACCGCTTCGATGCGCGCCTTAGTGAAAATCAAAAGCTCCTGATCCAACGAGCCGCTGATTTGGAGGGGCGAACGCTTATCGACTTTGTTCTTCACGGTGCCGAGTCGGCTGCGGAGCGCACTATCCAGGAACGAACGATTCTCGTTCTGAGCGCGAAGGACACCGCAGCCTTTGTGCAAACTCTCCTCGCTCCTGCGCCAGAGCCTGGTCCAGCGCTTCGCAACGCGGCAAAACGTTATAAAGAAAGCCGCAAGTCCTAAGTGGAGACGGCTCCCGGGCCGCGACTTTCTATCGAGCCTTTGCACGAGCGTCACGATAGGACGAGCTTTGCCAGTGGCGTAGCCGAACTGGATCGATACTTCCACACGCAAGCCAGCCAGGATGCAAAGCGAAGCGTCGCCGCGCCATTTGTTCTGCTCGATGGCGAGACCGTCGTCGGCTACTACACGCTTTCCGGCTACGGCATTCGCCTCGCCGATTTGTCCGCTGAAGCTCGCAAGAAATTGCCTCGCTATCCGGTACTTCCAGTCAAGCGACTGCCTCATCTGTAGGGAGGAATACTCTTAGACGTTTAAGGAGGGGGTTTGAGGGGCTCCCAGGACTCGGGAAACCAGTCCGGGAAAGTAGTCGCGCGCTGACTACTTGTTTTTGTTTTGGGCTCGCGCGGAACCGCCCACGAGTATATAAAAACGTGCCCCTGCCGTAAAGGGCCGCCGTCGTCGGATACCCGTTTAGCGAGGCCGGCGTTCTCCACGTTCACGAGGGATCGCCTGGCGTTTTGGTTGGAGATCCCGGTTTGGCGGGCGATGTCGGAGGGGGTGAGCGGCCGCTCCTTTCCGCCCTCTTTTATCACGGCCAACTCCTGCCGGAAACCCATCGTATGGAGTTCGAGACAGGCGTGGACCCGGCGGTCCTCGGGCGACAGCGAGTCCTGCATCATCCGGCGGCAGCGGGCCTTCGTGTTGAAGTAGTATTCCCCTCCCCCAATCGCGATTGTCTCGCCGTACGCGCCTTTGATATTGAAGGGCTTGCGCTTTTTTGCGTTG
>OCTA010002169.1_pt1 | contig 17942 bp, 9 predicted proteins | sample 1538991 | NCBI WGS metagenome assembly OCTA01 (sample SAMEA3539302, study PRJEB22396) | soil metagenome | biome: tundra; feature: field; material: soil | place: USA | collected 2010-05 | depth 0.15 m | reverse complement strand
GCCCGGACACCGCTTCAAAAACAGTAACGCTGCGCCTGAAGCCCGACAACTTTGATGGCGTCGCGCAAGACCTGCCCCCGCTTGTGCTCACCGCCGCTCCGGGAGAATCCAAGGCAGAGGCCGAGGTGCAGGTGCCGCAAGCCAAGCTATGGTGGAGCTGGGACAAGGGTCCGCAGAATCTCTATCGACTTGAGGCCTCGACGGCTGCCGGTAAGGGCCAGTGGGGCGACCAGCGCTCGGTCGTCTTTGGCATTCGCACCATCACGCGCGACCCGGACATGGCCTATCGGCTGAACGGCAAAAAGATGTTCATGAAAGCCTCGTGGTTTTCGATGGAAGATTTCTATCGTTCCACGCCGACCGTCGAGAGCTACGAGCGGGATCTGCGGTTGTTTCGCGACGGCAACTTCAATATGCTGGTCAACTTTACGGTGGTTGAAAAGCCGGAATTCTACGATCTGTGCGACCGCCTGGGAATCCTGGATGTAGTCGAGCTTCCCTTCGAGCAGTTCGGTCCACAACAGATTTTGGGAATGGACAACCCGCGCCGAGAGCCCTACATGAAGCAGGCCACGTCGCAGGTCCGGCAGATCATCACTGCTCTGCGCAATCACCCCTCCGTCGTGGAGTGGGCGCCCCTGGCCGAGGCGCATGAAAAGGCCGGCGAGTGGAGCAACGGCGTTGACCAGAAGGGCTATGACGATTTCATCGCGCAGATGAAAGCCATTGTTACCGAGCTTGCCCCGGACAGCGTCTTTCACCCCAGCCTGTGCGACCTGGGCGAGCAACACTTTTGGACCGCCGCAGCCGGAATGCTCTGGGCGGGAGAGAGCTATGCGGACCTCTTCGACGCAAAGACAGGCTTTGTTTCGGAGTATGGCGGCATCTCTTTGTCTTCCTATGAAAATCTGGGCAAGTACCTGACTCCCGCGCAGCAGTGGGGAACAAACGCCGGTTTGCCGCAGTGGTTCAATCTGCCTGTGGATACGGCGGCGTACGCATACCTCACCAGCTTCGATAGCAACGGCTTGTACAGCATGTTCTATCGCACCAAGCATTTTATCGATAGCGATCCGCGCTCCGCGGCAGAGCTTGTAAGCGATACGCAGCTTTACCAGGGGTTCGTGCTCAACTACGCTGCGCAGGCGTTTCGGCGCAAGAAATACGATCCGGTCAACGGCATTCGCTCATGGAATTTCATGGAACTCGGGCCGGGCTTCCGCTTCGGCGTTGTGGACTACGACCGTGTACCCAAGACGGCCTACTGGATGATGAAGCGGGCGCAGGCGCCGGTTGCGCTCAGCTTTGCTTACAAGGAATCGCTCGATTCTGAATTGGCGGGGAGCAAATGGTCCGCGCCCGTTTGGCTCATCAACGATACAGACCTCGAGGTTCGCGGCACGGTGCATGCGTCGCTGATTGCGCTGGATGGCAAGAAGGTAGCCGCCGCCGATTTTCCCGCCTCAATCGCCGCCGATGGCAAGGGTTCGGTTGGGGACTTCTCCCTGACCTTGCCCGAGGCGACTGGCGTCTATGTGTTGCGGGCTTCGCTCAGCGGCGCGGACGGCGCAGAGTTGGCCTCGGAAACTTCCTTCATCAAGGTCGTGCCGTCCGCCTTCAAAGGCGCGCATCGCGTCTTGCTCATCGCGCAGTCCAAGTTCGGTTCGCCCATCGCCGCCATGTTGCGCGCCATGGGCCTGGACGTCGATGTGTACGACGAAAACTCGCTCGATGAAATGGGCCGCGAACTTGTCGACGGGCCAACGCTGCGAACCAAGTACGACGTGATCTGGCTGGGATGCTTTGAGTCTCTGGCAAAGGTGCTGCCGGCGGAAACCGGCAAAGCGATCGTGGACGCCGTGAAGGCCGGCTCCGGGTTCATTCATACTGGCGGAGACGGCAGCTATCACGGCGGGCTTGGCCACGCTGCCGTCATCGAAGCCACCGCGCTGGACGCGCTTCTCCCAGTGGAAATTCAAGGCCACGCGGACCTGATTTTTGGGCCGCACGGAATGGACGACTCCCTGCCGACTCAGAACATGATTCACGAGATTGCCGCGGGAAGCGATGCAGCCGCGTCCGGTGTTTCGGCGGAGGACCTTGAACTCCTTCGTCACTACGGACTGCTCGGCTTCAACCAGGTAGCCGCACGGTCAGGGTCGCATAACGTACTGACCATCGCCGGACAACCGCTTATGGTTACAGGCATAGCAGGCACAGGCAAGACAATTGCCTTTACCGGCTTCACACTGCCGGTGAGCGTCGCCAGCGCTATGCCGATCGATCAATACCTGGTCGCCGAGCCCCAAGGGCGCGCCCTTTTCGTGCTGTACGCGGATATGCTCGCCAACGTGATGCCGGGCGGCCAGCAGCGTACTACTGACCTGCTCTCAGTACACGAGAAGCCGCTCTTCCAGACTCTCAAGGAGCAGCCAAAAACTGAGCTTGCTGTTACCAAGGTGGAATCGGCGCCCGCCGCCGGGTCCGCCGCCCACACAAAGGTTCGCATCTCGAACAAGGGAAGTTACGCGCATCTGGTTCACATGAGATTCGAATGGCCGGGCGCCGGCATCAAGCCTTTCCTGGCAGAGCTGAGCGATAACGACTTCGAACTGTTGCCCAACGAGTCCAGAGAGATTGAACTCACCTGGCGGACCTCAACCACAACCGCGCACGCGAACGGAACACTGATTGTGAATGCGGCCAATGCGCCGGAAACACAATTGGCATTCTGAAGGCCTCGAAATTGATGCTGGGTGCCCCATCCTTGCCGCGCGGCAAGGGTGGGATACCTCGAACCTCGATACGCCCCGTACATGAGGAGCGACCGAAACGAGTCGTTGACAGATTGAATGAGTTAAAGACGGCGCCCTTGCCTTTCCGCCAGCGAAACCAGAAGGTTAGTTACCATAACTCCCGGTAGTAACTTATGCAGGTTACCATTTCTCTATTTCATAAGTATCGCACGGTGTGGTCTCATAGTTTTTTGCTTCCACCTTTTCGCCATTGTTACCAAAGCTATCGGAAGCATAGCGTCTAATCAATCGTTCCATCTGTGCCGATGAAGAGTAAAATCTCGCGGGAGAGAAGCAACGTGAGTTAGGCAGGATCGGATGATTGGCCGGGCTGGGCAAAGAACAGCCGCAGCTTACAGCAAGCTCTCAGGTTTTGCTTGAGTAAGTGGAATGGAACCTTGAGATGAAGAACGATTTCGAGCACCCGGTGGCTGTTTTGGGATTGCCCCTGGATTGCCTCTCGACCGACGCCGCGGTTGAGGCCCTGGAACGCTTGGTCCTTTCCGGCGGAACGCATCAAGTGCCTACCGTTAATCTCGACATCTGGCTCAATTCGCAAAACGACCCTCATTTGCATCGCATCATCGCCGGATGCAGCCTGGTGCTTGCGGATGGAATGCCGCTGGTGTGGGCTTCAGGATTGCTGGGGTGTTCTCTGCCGGAACGAGTCACCGGTGTGGATCTCGTCCCCAAACTGGCCGCGCTTTCCGCGCGCAAAGGATACGGGATCTTTTTGCTTGGCGGCCGGCAAGGAGTAGCCGAGCGGGCGGCGCGGATGTTGGAGCGCGACAACCCGGGAGTTCGCATTGTGGGCACCTATGCGCCCCCCGAGGAAGACCTGATCCGGATGGATCACAGTGAAATTCTGAACCGGATTCACGCCGCCAAGCCCGATATTCTCCTGGTCGCTTTTGGAAATCCCAAGCAGGAAAAGTGGATCTGGATGCATCTCAAGCGGTTGGGCGTTCCGGTATCGATGGGCGTGGGCGGGAGCTTCGACATTCTGGTGGGCGACGTGCGCCGCGCGCCGCAGTGGATTCAACGATGCGGCTTCGAGTGGGCGATGCGTTGTGTGCAGGAGCCTGCGCGCCTGGCGCCGCGGTACTTGCGGGACTTTGTGGGGTTGGCCAGGCGGTTGCCCTTGGCGCTTTTGGCTGCCTGGAGTCAGCGGCCTTACTTGGGACAATCCACTGTTACCTCCATTAGCACTCCCGGCGCAATCCACGTCTATGTGCATGGCAAACTGGGAAGCGAAGTTGCGCCTGCCCTGCAAGAGGCCGTATCTGCCGGCATTGGCAACGGGCTTGTAACGGTTGTCCATCTGCAGGCCGTGAAACAAATCACCACGTCGGGTCTCGGGGTTTTGATGTCGTTGCGGCGCCAACTGCTGGAGTGCGGCCTGTCCCTGCAATTGGCCGGCCTGAATTTGCGGCAGCGTTTTTTGCTTCATGCTTGGTGCGCGCAACCGTTGTTTGACGATTGGTATCCGGTGAGCGCGCAGGGCCGCTCGCTGGCATTGGAAACCGAAGCCGCAGCGAGTATTGGCATGACCGCAGAGCAGGACGCGGCTTCCACGCAGACCCGCTCCCGTGGATAGGGCCGCGCCTCCGCTGTCTCCGATGAGGACGCAATGAACGTTATCATCCTCATCCCGGCTCTGGCCTGCTGGTTGGTGCTGGCCAGGGGATCGATTCGGCAGGCATTTATCTATGTCTACCTGCCGGCGATTCTGTTGCTGCCCCATTACTATGTTTTCCGTCCCCCTCACATGCCGCCCCTCGCTTTCAGCGAAGCGGCCATTCTGCCTTTGGGCATAGCTATGTTTGCCACCGAACTGCGACGCTGGCGGCTGCAGTGGATGGACCTGTGGGTCCTCCTGTTTGCCTTGGCAGCCGCCGCTTCTGAAGGCCTGAGCGCCCAGTTGGCCTACGGGAATTGGGTACGGCTTTTTACGGCGGACTCGACGGCTTCCACAATACTCACATACAACATCAACAACGGCATATTCCAGTTCTTTACCGGACTTACAACGATCATCCTGCCTTACATGGTGGGGAAGTTGCTGATAGAGGGTGGAGAGATCGGCGGTGTCCCGGTTAGAAAAGTGTTTGTCCGCCGTATGGTCATGATGTTGGCTGTTGTGGCAGCGATCAGTGTCTTCGACTTTCTCACCGGCACCAGCAGTTGGCAGCGTGTGTTCGGACATGTTTTCCCCGGCCAGGAGGTGGATTGGCCGCAGCAGGTTCGTTGGGGTTTCGGGCGCATCGCCGGACCCTTTGCCCATGCCATTCTGGCCGGTATGGTTTTCCTCACAGGACTGTTCTATTGCCTGTGGCTGCGCATGGCGGACCCGAAGTGGGGCACGCGGAGAGTGCTGAGTGGCCTGCCGCTGACCCAGCGGGGGCTGGGACTGGCCGGGGTCTTTGCCGGTCTGCTGATGACACAGTCGCGCGGGCCGTGGCTGGGGGTTGCTCTATCGCTGCTCCTGGCCCTGCTGGTGCGTGTTTTCTCGGTGCGCAAGGCGGCGGTGGCATTTGTCGTGCTTCTGGCGGTATTGGGTTCCATGGCCTTTGTTGTTGGAGATAAGTACACCATAGGATCGCGCGACGAGGCGACCAGCGAGGCACAGTCGAGCGCCATTTATCGAAGGCAATTGTTGCAGAGTTACACCCCGCTGGTGAAGGAGCGCATGGCCTTCGGCTGGGGCATCAGCGACTACCCGGCGGCAAACGGACAAAGGTCAATCGACAACCAGTTCCTGATGCTGGCCGTGACCCAGGGCTTTGTAGGTATGGGGTTGTTTCTCATCATCGCCGTCGGTAGCGGCATCCGCCTCGTGCAAATGGCCGCGCGGCCCATGCTGCCTGAGGATCGCATGCTGGTTTATGCCCACATGGCGGTGCTGATAGGATTGATGACCACGCTCACAACTGTTTATATGGGAGAGCAAGTGGTCATGGTGTTTTTCCTTCTCATTGGCTGGGTGCAGGGCATGAATCCGGCGCGGGTCCAGGCGCGAGTCGCGGGTACGGTTGCACCCCAGTTCAGGTTCCGGCGGGTATTGAGTTAGAACCTTTCCATAGTTAGAGAGACATTGATGCAGCATTGGGCAATCACGGCGCTGGCTGTGGCGTTGGCGGTCTTTACCGCCCCGCTGTTTTTTGACCTTGCGCTGGCCATCGTGGGCAACCTGTTTCCGGCCCGCGGGCCGCAAGCCGATGCAAAACTGAACATTCGCCTTGCCGTGGTGGTGCCGGCGCACGACGAAGAAGCGATGATTGCGCGGACAGTTGCGTCGATTCGCGCTGCGGATCTGGCCGTGCCGGTGTTTGTTGTGGCGCACAACTGCACCGACGCCACTGGCGAGGTAGCGGCGAAGGCCGGCGCTCAGGTGCTGGAGTTGAATGACCCCGCGCTCCGAGGAAAAGCAGCAGCGTTGCGCGCGGGCTTCGCCGCTGCGCTCGAGGCAGGGGCCAGCGCATTGCTCGTCATCGATGCGGACTCGGTGGTGAGCGCGAATCTTATCGCGGCCACTCGCAAGGCCATGGAAGCGGGCGCCGAGGCCACGCAGTGCCGATATGAATTGGAGATCTCCGCAGCAACCGGTGCGCGCGGCCGGCTGCGGGCGCTTGCATTTCGCGGCATGAACGTGTTGCGGGCGGCCGGAAGAGCGGGCCTGGGCTTCTCAGCCGGCGTCTTTGGAAACGGATTTGGTTTGACCGCATCGACCCTGAATAGCGTCCCGTTTGCCGCCGACAGTATTGCCGAAGACCTCGAGTACCACGTCCGGCTGGTCTCGAGCGGCCTGCGGGTCCATTGGCTTGAAGACGCCTTCGTCCACGCTCCCCTGGCGTCGGCGGGCCGTGCGCAGGCAGCACAGGAATCCCGCTGGGAAGGTGGGCGGCTGGGCGTAGCGAGACGCTCGACGGGACGATTGCTGGCCGCAATTTTGCGCGGCAACTGGCGCGCGCTGGAGACGCTGGCCGAGGTCTGGAGCCTGCCGCTGTCGCGCGGAATTCTGGCTTTGCTGTTGGCAGCCGTGGTGCCCGTGTTTTGGCTGCAAATGTATGCCGTGGCCTGCTTGGCTATCGCGGTCATCTACGTGCTTGAAGCGGCCCTGCTGGGCCAAGAGCCTCTCCGCGACCTTGTAGCGCTGGCCGCTGCGCCGTGGCACATGGTTTGGAGGGTGGCCATCACGCCGCTGGTTCTGCGCCAGTCACGGAGGCGCGCCGAGTGGGCCAGGACCAAGCGAGAGGCGCCCCGGCCATGAACGAAATCCAGTTGATTCCGGATTCGCCTGACCGGGAAACGGGCTGGATCCTCGACCCCCAGGCAGCAGAACCTCTGCACGACGTCAGCCGCCAGTTTGGGCGAAATGTAGCTGCAACCATCGTCGCGCGCCTGGTGAACATGGCTCGAGGCGTTTGCCTGGTGCCCTTCCTGCTGGCGCACATCGGCCTCGAAGCCTATGGCATCTGGACCACCATCTTCATCCTGGTGACCTATGTGGGAGTTACCACGCTGGGTATCTCCAATGTGTATATCAAGTACGTTGCGGAGTTCCACGCGCGGCGCGAATACGACAAGGCAAATGCACTGCTCTCGACAGGACTGGCGGTAACCATCCCCTTATGTGGCGCGGTCTTTCTCTGCTTTCTGCTGGGGTGGGACCGGTTTGCTCCATGGCTGCGGCTGCCTGCCCAGCACGCCGGCGATGGCAAGGAAGCAGTGCTGATTGTGCTGGCCGTCTTCCTGTCCAGCATCGCGCTGAATGCTTTCGGCGACATGCTCACCGGCACGCAGCAAATTGCCTCGACACAGATATTTCTCAGCATCGGCATCGTCACCGAGTTTGCATTGATCGTCTGGCTGGTCGTCGCCGGGCGCGGCATCCGCGGCCTGGCCGAGGCTTACCTGGTCCGGACCGTCATCAACGATGGACTTACTATCTGGTGGGCTCGGCGGCAACTCAAGTGGTTGCACTTGTCGCTCCGCCTGGTGCGGCGCGAATCGCTGAAATATGTAGTGCATTTCGGCGGGATGGTTCAGTTCCAGAGTATGCTGTCGACTTTTCTGAACTCCGTGGAACGGGTGGCTGCGCTTGTGTTGATCAATGCATCGGCCGCCGGCCTGCTGGACGTAGCCAAGAAGTGGCCGGTTTCGCTTTCCTCCATCCCAACAGCGTTTTTTGCCGCGCTTTTGCCCGCCGCCTCCCACGTCGACGCCGCATCGGCGCGGGCCGCCAGAAAAGACAACCTGCGCGAGCTCTACCTCAGCGGAGCGCGCTACTCCAACCTCTGCACCGCGGTCTTTGTGGCGGCCATGGTGTTCTGGAGTACCCCAATTCTGCACGTTTGGTTAGGTCCTGGGTTACCTATGAGGGACACGCTCATCCCCCTGTTCGTGGTATTTAGTTTGGCGATGCAATTTCATATGCTTACAGGTCCGGGAACTTCTATTTTGCGCGGTATTGGGCGCATTTATGAGGAGTTCACTTACTCGCTGCCAAACTTGCTGCTGCTGATGGTATTGTTACCCGCGGCCCGTTGGATCGAGGGACGTTGGACACCATTGGGGATTGGCCTGGCTGTTGCAGTGGCTACCGCAGGTTCAGCATGCGTTCTGATGGGACGTGTACTTTTTGTGCTGGATCTGCCGCTGACACGTTTCCTGCGGGTAGTGGTAGCGCCGGGATTGGCGCCCTATCTGGCTGCCGGATTGTTGGCATGGCCCACAGCACGGATGGTAGCGGCGCTGAACCGGTGGCAGGGGGCTGGAGTCCTGGTCGCCGTGGGTGCGGTTTACGGGGCAGCAGTTTTTGCATCGCTGCTGCAATGGGTTTTCACGGAGCAGGAGAAGCAAAAAGGGCGCGGAATAGTTCGCCGGGGATTGGCATTTCTCCGCAAGGGCGAGGCAAAAGCATGAAGTACCGAATTGGCGTCGTTTGCATCCTTCTACTTCTCTCTGGAACCTCTCGGTTCTGGGGTCAGGACGGTGCCTCGGCCCAAAAGTCGGCGCAGGAACCGCCCGATCCGCAACTCAAGCAACATTCGCTCGATATTCTGCGCAACTTCGAACCCGCCGCCGATGAAGAATATCGCCTTGGCAAAGGCGACGAGATTAACCTGGACTTTTCCGGGCGGCCCGAAATGCAGGCCAAGCTCGCCATCGGACCGGACGGGCGCATTTCGCTTCCGTTGGTTGGCGATATCATGATGGCCGATCGCACCCGCGCTGAAGCGGCCAAGGCCATCGAGTCTGCGCTGGCGGAGTACTACTCCAACATGGCGGTCATGGTTACTGTAACCAAGTACACCGCCAACCGCATTATGGTCACCGGCGCGGTCGATCGCCCCGGCATGTATACATTCGAAGGCACGCCGACTTTGCTCGAGGCCCTCAGCCGGGGTCTCGAAACCGGCGCCAGCAAGATTGGGCAAATGCCCGAGCGCTGCGCCATCTACCGTGGTCGCGACCAGGTGGTGTGGGTCGAGCTCAAGACACTGCTCGATTCCGGGAACATCTCCGCGGATGTGCGCCTGCGCCGCGATGACGTTGTGTATGTGCCCAGCCTCTCCGAGCGCTTTGTCTCCGTTCTCGGCGAAGTGAATCGTCCCGGCGCCGTCACATTGACCAACACCTCGACCCTGGCCAGCGTGCTGGCCGCCGCGGGTGGATACACCAACAAGGCCGGCAACAAACCGCACATCCAGATCGTTGACCCGGCTAACGGAACCTCGCGCGTTTTCTCGATGAACGATCTGCTGAACCCCGCCCGTTCACTGGAAGTAACCTTGCGGCCGGGCGAGATCGTCTTCGTACCCCAGAGCGGCTTCTATCGCGCCACCTATTTCCTTGAGCGGCTCAGCCCGCTTACCACGCTGGCCACTTTAAGCGCAGTCACGGGGGCGCTATGAAGCAGCTTCGCGTGCATCCCGAACCTCAATACCAGCGCCGCGCCAGCGACAGAGCCCAAGCCGCTTCATCTATCGAGGTCCGGCCGGATTCTTCAAGTGGCGAGCAGCCGATTTTCCGGCTGGATCTACTGCGCAGCCTGCAACTCCATCGCGGCCTGGCATTGGCAATCTTGCTGGCCGGCCTCGCGGGGGCGGCGGCTTATTTGCTGGCACTGTGGCCGCTCTATACTGCGCAGAGCCTGGTTTACATCCAGCCGGCTCCGCCACGGGTCATGGACCTGGGCTACACAACACGATGGCCATTCGACACAAACACCTATGAGTCCTATATCGCGCAGCAGATGGTCCACGTCACCCGTTACGACGTGCTGACCAATGCGCTGCGCAAACTGGAGCCCGGCGCCTGGCAGCATAAAAACGAAAGCGACCAGGAAGCCGCCGAGCGGCTTGCCCGGGCGGTCGAGGTCAAGCGTCTCGGCACCAGTTATGAGATGTCTATCGCCGCGCGTGCTTCCAGCGCGGCAATGGCCGCAAAGTTGTCCAACGCCGTCACTGCCAGTTATTTAGAGAGCGCTGCGCGGGAAGGGAAGTCAGGGAACACCGAGCGCATGGGCATGCTGCGCGAAGAGGAAGAGCGCGTTAAGGCAGCGCTGACCTCCGACCGCACCGAGCAGCATGAGTTGAACAAGAAGCTGGGCTTGGCTGGAGTGGGAACGAACGCCCCCGATCTCTATGACGAAGACCTGAGCCGGGTCCGCAACGAATTGGTCAAGGCGCGCTCGGCAAGCGACGAGGCAGCGGCCAGGCTGGCTACATTGGATGGCAAAAATCCGCATTCATTGGCATCTCTGGACGCCGAGGCCGATCAGGTTCTCTCTGCCGATGCCGGCCTGGCGAGCATGAAGGTCACGCTCTTCCAGCGGCGGGCCACGCTCACTTCACAAATGGCAAATCTGACGCCGAATCACCCTCAGTACAAGCAGGATGCGGAGGAGCTTTCGCAGATCGACAATACCCTCGACTCAATGACCAGGGATCTGCGCTCCAAGGCATCCGTACGAATCCAGCAAAGGCTGCACACGGATTTGGAGCGAACCGCGGGGGAAGAATCGCGGTTGAACGCGCAATTGGGGCAAATGTCGGCGGCCGCGTCGGGAGTGACCCCGAAGATGCAGCGGGAAAACGATCTGGCAGCGGACATCGTCCGGTTGCAGAATCGTTACACTGCGGTAGACGACCAGTTGCACAACCTCATGCTTGAAGACGCAGCGCCCGCCTCCTCCTACATGGCAGCCGCGGCAGTGTCCCCGCTGCAGCCCGTCAAGTCCGGTGTGATGCGAAATACCCTCGCCATCGCGCTGGCCGGCCTGCTTCTGGGCATCATGGCCGCTGTCACTGCAAACAAGCTGGACCAGAAGGTTTACATTGCCTCCGACGTCGAACGGGTTCTGGGTTTTGCACCCATGGCCGTGCTGCCGGACTTTGCCCAGGTCTCAATAGGAGTGGCTGAAGAACACGTCTTGCGTCTCTCCTCCGGCATCGAACATGCCCGCCAGCAGGGCAACTTGAAAAGCTGCATCTTTACTGGAACCGGACAGGGCACTGGCGTTACAACGGTGGTGACCCGGGTAAGGACGATGCTGGAGACGATGGGCAGAGCCACGGTGCTGGTAGATGCCTCTGGAACTCCGCCGCCGCCGGCACGCGCCAAAGGCGGGCTTGGCCTGAATGACGTCGCGAGCAATCTCGCAACCCACAGCGGCAGCCGGTCTACGGCACTGTTGCAGCAGTTGGCCGATGAGGAAGCCGGAGAAGGGAGTCTGGTCCTCACGGATACAGCGCCGTTGGCAGTCTCCGCCGAAACCGAGTACCTGGCTCGCTTCGTCGACGCCGCAATCGTAGTCATCGAATCCGGCGTCACCACCCGTGCAGAACTGCGGGATGCGGCCGGCGCCTTGCAGCGGCTCGAAGTGGGCGCCGTGGGATTCGTGCTGAACCGGGTAGGACTGCAGAAGGCCGATGCGTCTTTTCGCACTTCCGTTCGAGGCATCGAACTACATTTGCGTGCGCTGGGCCGCACCTATGCAAGGAGCACGGAAAGGAGCCGCCTTTCTGCCCCCGCTCCGCGGTCAACAAAGACCAACCGAAATTCAGAGGAGGCTAAGGCCGAGCCAAAGGTTGCGGAGCCCCCTGCCAGAAGCGAGACCGCCTCGTCGCAGTTCCGCCGCCGCTCCACTGACAGGCCCGCTCCTGAACTCTCAGCTCCTTCTCAAGCGCCGTCGCAGTTCCGGCGTCGCTCCACCGACAGGGCCAGCGTCGGCATACCCCTTGCCGCGAAACGCCCCCAGCCGGATTCTTCCGTTCCCCTGATGCCCCAAGAGGCCCCGGTCGAGGTCCGGCCGGCTAACCCGCCCCTCCCATCGGCGCCGCCACAACCACTTATCCGGGGCCCCGAGCCTGCCGTCGCGCCGCCACCCGGGGCTACTGAGCCTCAAATTGCTGTCGCCCCGCCGCCGGCCCCCAACGTGCCCTGGTATCGAGCCCAGGCAGCTCCGCAGCCAGTTCCTGCGGCGCAACCTTCGCTCGCCCAGCCCGCTCCTGCCCAGCCCGCTCCAGCCCAAACCTGGGAGCGCATAGCCACCCGGTTCGATGACACACAGCCGGAGCCCGTCCCGGAAGAGTTGCCGCAGCCCGAACCCACCGATACCCCGTTCGACGCCGCAACGCGGATGACAGGCTTGAGAAATCTGATCTTCTCCCTGGGGATGAAGAATCCGAACATGCCCGCGGAAGAACCCGAGCACGTTGCAGAGGTCCCGCCGCCTTTTCACCAGGCGACGGAGCAGCCGGCATACGATCCGACTTATACGCAGCAAAGCTATACGCCTGCTCCACAGCCCTCTTCACAAAGAGAAACTGCCGCCCCTTCGAGGCTGGTTACTGCCAGGCCGGAATTCCTGCCGCCAAAGCCGGTTGTTGAGACATCGGACGAGGATCAGGAGTGGAACAATCCCACCAAAGGTCACCGCGACCGCCGCGATGCCTACGACGATGTAGAGATTTTGCCGTCATGGCGCGGTCAATACCGGAAGAAGAATTAGCTTTCAAAAAGCTACTTTGGGCGGACTAATTCAATCCGGTCCCGCGTGCGGACCCACGTATTCCCCGCCATGCGGCCCACAGCATCCAATCCGGCCGGATCGACACGAAAATCCTCCATCAGGTCCTCGCGAAGATGAAAACGGACCACTTCGCCCAGCACGATCACGCCTCCACCCGGCCCGCGGTTGGTGTAGATAACCTGTAGCAGCCTGCACTCCATTTGAGCCGGGGACTCGGCCACGCGAGCCGGCCGCACAGCCTCGCTCGCCACCGGCGTAAGCCCGGCCAACGTAAACTCATCCACCTCCGGCGGCACCTCGGCAGACGATGCGTTGGCCGCCGCGGCGATGGCTTCGCTCACCACGTTGATCACAAATTCGCCGGTTTCCTCCACATTGCGCAAGGTGTCTTTCCGCATTTCAGGACGGCCAGGCGCGCCAATGGATGCCGCGCGAAGAGTGGGACAAAAGAGGACCGTGGGCGGGTTCGAGCCCACCCCGGAAAAGAAGCTGAACGGCGCCAGGTTGGCCACTCCCTCCCGGCTCATCGTGGAGACCAGCGCTATGGGCCGCGGCACAATCATGCCCGTCATCAACTTGTAGATTTGCCGCGGTTCGCAGTTGGAGGGGTTGATGCTGAGCATCGGGACGCCCGAGAGTCTTGCTGCTTCCATGTTGATAGCCTAGAGCATTTTATCGGCCCATCGCGTCTAATCCACATCGGGGCTGATTTGATACTGAATATGACAAATTTGATGCTGTCCCTGAAATTCGTCAGCCAGTAACATTCCATGATGCACAATCGTTAGTAAGGGAGAGTCTGTCGTGCCGCGTATTCACTTTCAACTACAACTCGCCGAACTCAAGGACAAGCTCCTTGCCATGGCTGCGTTGTCGCAGCAGGCGGTTGAGTCCGCGGTCGACGCTTATCTGCAGCGGGACAAGGGCCTGTGCAAGTACGTCAAGCAAAACGAGACCGCCATCAACACCGCGCAACGGGAATTGGACGAGATGGCCTACGAGTTGCTGGCCAAAGAGCAGCCCATGGCCATCGACCTGCGCTTCATCCTCGCGGTCATCAAGATCAACGGCGACCTGGAGCGGATCGGCGACCAGTCCATGGGCATCGCGCGCCGCACCAAGGAGATTCTCAATGCCGAGGAGATCGACCTGCCGGTGGACTTTGCCGCGATGGGCGAATTTGCCGGACGCATGATCCGTTCCGCGGTGCAGGCGCTTCTCGACGGCGACGCACGGCTGGCTGACTCGGTTCGCGAGATGGACGACGAAATCGACCGCATGAACCGCCGCGCTCACGCCGACCTGCTCAAGCTCATCGAGGAAAAGCCGCGTTATACGCAGCAGGCGATGAACGGAATCCTGGTAGCCAAGAACCTTGAACGGATCGCCGACCACGCCTCCAACATCGCCACCGACGTAATCTTCTGGATTCGCGGCGCCGATGTCCGCCACCAGCTAAGCATGGCGATGGATTGACCAGCGGCCTCTGGCGTCCCCCGGCGCTTAAGCAGGCTGTGGACGCCCGTTGCTTTCCGCCAACCTGCTAACTCGCCAACCCCGCGCAGCGGGGGCTAACTCGCCGCATTTGATTGAAGATTCTTCGCTTCCCTCTTCTTTTTGCCAATTTGGCCGATACCATCCCTTTGCCGCGCCGTTTTATACAGGCACCTTATCGGCCCGCCGGCACCGCTGCCTGCTGAAGCCCCGCATTCCAGGCGTCCACGGTCACCAACGCGCCACCCTTGGTCGCTGCATCTTTCCACTGCACATTGAGGTCAATCGTCTTCGTCTCCCCCGGCGTGAGCCAGAGGTCGTTGTCCGTTCCCCAGAAGGTCCGCTTTGTCCCTGAAATGTTCACGTGCGTCTCGAATGCCGGAGTCTTCCCGGTATTCCGCACCTCAACCCGGACCACGCTTTCCGCATCGCTCACATCCTTGCGCGAGATCACTTTTAGACCAAGCGTTGTCGGTGTTGCCGCCACCTGCGGCCTGAGCCAGGGCCCGTTTTCAAATTTCAGCGAGGGCTGCGGCGAACCGCGATACTTCGTCCGGAAAGCCGAGTCGTTCATCAGCTTCAGGCACCGCGGCCAGTAAACCGACCGCGACAGCAGCTTGCCGTCCGCGCTCTTGGCCTCCGCCACCACAAAGAAGAACTTGTCTTCCAGGCCGTCGGGAATCGTAAACGCGCCCATCTCCATGCTCTTGGCAGACGGTCCCGCCGGGACATTCATCGGTTGTGTTTTGCTCCACAACGAATGGAATGCCGGATCGAGAATTTGCACCGACACCGAAACTCCGGCCAGCCCCGCCGCCGGCGAGTGCACCACGCTCACCGAAATCGGAATCTTCTCGCCCTTTGCCCAAAGCAGTTCGGGAAGTTTCACCACCACGTGGGTCGGCTCGTAGGTCCGTTTGACCGTGTAATACGACGTCGTCGGTTGATTGAGCCCATCGACGAACATGAAGAACTCGATCGGCCACGGCACCGTAAACGACCACGGCATCAATCCCGCCGTTAAGGGATAGTTGGCCTGGGTCAGGTCGGAAAGTATCTGCGTGAACTCCGACGCCGCCATCTGCGAACTCTCGGAAAAACCCTTCAAATCTACCTTGGCCATGTCGTCCATCTGGTAAGCCCGGGCCCACATCAGCCGCGGCTCTCCGCCCACATATTCCAGGAAATGATGGATGAACTCCGGGTGTTGTTCGGCGTACCCCTTGTCAAAAATGGTCTGGAATTGACCCTTCAGTTCCTTTGCATCCACCACTTCCAGGATCGAGTCGGCGTCCGGCATGTTATAGATGCCGGTCTCACTGATAAAAGGCACCGATTTGTAGCGATGCCCATACCACGTCGGATCCTGGTCGTAGTAGATATGCACGTCGCCTGGATCGGGCGTGGTGCGGATAAACATCCGCGTCCCGTCGAAATCGCGAACCGAGCGTTCCACGATTCCCACCACTGCCGAGTTGCCCGCGTCATAGGGATTGAATTCGTTTCCGCCGCACCACACTGCCAGCGAAGAGTGATTCCGCAGCCGGAAAATGGTATGCATCACCTGCGCTTCCCACACGTCCTGGGGCAAGATGGGCGCGTCCGCGTTGGCCAGCGGGAAGTCTTCCCACACCATGATGCCCAGCTTGTCGCACAGCCTGAAGAATTCGTCGGTCTCGGTATTCCCGCCGCCCCAGACGCGCAGCATCTGGATGTGCGCGGCTTGAGCTTGGGCCAGCACCAACTGGTATCTGTCCGCCGGCAGATGCAGCAGCACATCCAGCGGCCACGCCCAGTTCATGCCTTTCACAAACAGAGGCCGCCCGTTCACTACGAACTGCCAATTCTCCCAGCGGTCCTGCGTCTTCGGCCCCGGTGTGGGCACGCGTTCGATGGTCCGAATGCCAAAGTCGAACTCCATCCGGTCAATCGCCTTTTGCTGCCGTAGCAATGTCAGGTGGACCCGGTAAAGATTCGGATCGCCCATGCCGTTCGGCCACCACAGCCGCGGATTCGGCACCTCGATCTTCTCTTCAACCCAATTCCGCCCCTGCACCGCCTTCACCGGCCACGCCCGCTTCAGCGCCACGCGCGAAGTGCCCTTCTCAACCAGTTCCACCTGCAGCGACAGGTCCTTTTGCTCCGCCAGCGCAACCGCCGAGTCGCGCAGGGCCCCGAATTCCTTCTGGATGTCGGTGTCCAGCGCCGTTGTCTCCGCCAGCACCTCCACCTTCAGTTTCAGCGACGCATTGGTCCCCGACGCCTTCTCCGTAACCAGAAACGGCCGCGCCAGGTGCACCTTCGGCGTCAACTCCAGCCGCACGCCTTGCCAAATCCCAAGCGGCTCAATCTCTTTGGGGTCGATGCCGCTGCCGCCGGTCACATATTTCTGTCCGCCGTTCACCCCCCAGGGCTCGGCGGTCTTTCCGTTGCCGTAGTTATCCGGGTCCCAGGTCTTTTCCCCGTAACTGCCCGCTTTCACCTCGACCACGATTTCGTTTTGCTTGCCCTGCTCGATCCACTTGCTCACTTCCACATGCGGCCCGCCAAACATGCCCTCGTGGCGCCCAACCAGCGTCCCGTTCAGCCAGATTTTCGTGTGATAGCCCGCGCCGTCGAAGCAGAGAAAAACGTAATCGTCCTTCGCTCCTGCCGGAACCTCGAAGTGCCGCCGGAAGTACCACACCTTGTCCGGAACCCATTTGTACTTCTGCGTATTCATGTGCGCATAGGGATACGGCAACTCCCCGGCCTTGTAAAGCGCCCATTGCACGGAAGTAGGCACCTCGGCCTTGATCCATTTCTGCTGGCCCAGGTCTGCAACAGCGGCTATTCCCGCATTCCGCGAGCCCAACTCCCAATCGCCGTCCAGCGAAAGATGTTGGTCTCCCTGCCGGGCGTCCACGTAAAAGGGCTGCCAAAGGGTTTTTTCGCTTGCCTGCTGCGCATTCACCAACTGGTGCCCCATGCTGAACAGCACAATTGCCATAACTGCCGCGCCACAAAATCTCGTTCTCATCTGCACTCTCCGATACGCCCATGAACCCTTCCGCCGGCTTTAGAAGGGCGCCAAAGCCGCCGGCATTCCCGGGGGAAGCCGTGCACATCGTGGGCACCTGATCCGCTGGCCCATCGAATCGCAAGCAACAAGATTCCCGAAAGAAGAATGCAACCATCTTACCCCAAACCCCTAATCCCTACCCCCTGGTCCCTGTTCCCTTGTACGATGAATATTGGGGTGTATTGCCGAAGACCCCCGGACAGGAGTCCCCTCAATGACCAAGGAGCCAGACACTGCGCAAAATACCTTGATTCCCCAGAAGCCCATCCCGGCCGGCGCCGAAGCTTCTTCAAAGCAGGTACATGGCCTGCTCGACGGCCAGCCCAAGGACGAAGCGACCGTGACCAGGGCCCTTGCAGGCATGGACGACCTGTTCGAATTGATTGCCGCCGGGCTCTACAACATGGCTTCCATGCTGGTAGGTGAAGGCGAAGACGGCGTGCGGCTGGTGGAGACGGCGATCGCTACAGCCGAAGTTTCGGCCTGCCACGATCCAGTCGCGGCGCGCAAAAGCAGCCGCCAGGCACTCTGCACGGCAGCCCTCAAAATTATC
>OCTA010002168.1_pt1 | contig 17944 bp, 18 predicted proteins | sample 1538991 | NCBI WGS metagenome assembly OCTA01 (sample SAMEA3539302, study PRJEB22396) | soil metagenome | biome: tundra; feature: field; material: soil | place: USA | collected 2010-05 | depth 0.15 m | reverse complement strand
ACGCTTTCGTCTGTCAGGCCGGCCATCCGCGCGATTTTCTCACGGCTTCTGACGGTCGCGGCTCGGCAAGTGCTGGCGCGCTTCAGCAAGCAGCGCGGAAGAGGCAGACGACGAAGGGCGATCGTCGGCCCCACTACTGCCTAGCGGGCAGCAGGCGCGAATCGGTGGTGAAGCGCTGGCACGAGCGGAAGCTGACTTCGTTCCGCACCAGCGTGCGCCTTCCCATGCGCACGTCCATCGTGAACGAGAGCGGCAGAGTGTAGACTTGGCCGCCAACCGGCACGTCGCCGTATTCCAGCGACAGGCTCATCTGGCGGATGGGGAAGGCATCGGGAAGCGCGCTGGTCTCCTGCGTGATGCGCAGAACCAAGCCGGTCTCACGGTTCAGGAAGACCGTCCCCCGGAAGGCGCTGATTACGGAAGTTGGCTGCCCCTGGACGCGATGCGAAACCAGGTACTTGGAATGCTCCGCGTCGACGGCGTAGGAGAACACCTGGACGGGATGGCCCCGAATGCTGTCGGCGCGAATCCAGCGGAAAGCGGCGGTCGAGTCCGGCTCGAAGATGGATTTGAGCAGGCTGCCGAATTCGCCGCTGGAGGTCATCAAGGGCGGAAAGCTGCCGCTATCGGCGGCGGAACTGCGCGTGGTCAACCGGTCGTAGTGCTCCTGCCCGTCGTAGAAGGTCACCAACTGCGTGGATTCGTCCAGGTTGCGCCACTGGTCCCGGCCGGCGTCGTCCACGAGGCGGCGCGTGACCTGGGTGCAAAGGAAGTTGGGCAAATGCTGCACGTACTCGATGGCGGTGGAGCGGGCGCGCTCAATGAGCCGTTGCTGCTCGGCGTTGGGCGGAGCGGAGGGCAGCTCGGCCGCGGGAATCATGGCGATTTCAGGCTCGGCGCCCTGCTCCGCGGGACCGCCCTGAATGACGACGATGGTATGGGAGGAAACCTGGCGAGTCCCCTGAGACGCGACGACGGCGAGATAGTAGGCCCCGTCCGGCAAAGTCGCCACGTCCAGGGAGACGACCTGCCCGGCGCCGTCGGCGGCGTCTGCCAGCTTGAGCGGCTTACGGACGATTCGCCGGCCGTTCTGGAGAATCTCGAAGGCGACTTCCGGCGCGCCCGCCGCGGGTCCGGAGTATAGCCGGAAGAAGAGACGCGCCACGGCGCCCGGGCCGCCCCGGACGACGCCGTCCAAAGCGGGGATGACGCTCTTGCCGGCAAGCTGGAACGCGCCATCGGGGGGGGCGTCCTCGCCAGCGGGGTTCACGCCGCTGACCAGCGCCAGACTGCTGATCCCCATGCCCTCCTCGGGGGGCGCCACGGTGAAGGCCTTCGTGGTGGCGTTGTAGTGGCCCGCCAGCCGATCCTGAACGGCGGTCTCGAGGGTGTAATGGCCCGGAGGGAGCTCAACCCGTTCCTGAAACAGGAAGCGGCGATGGCGCGTATCCTCCAGCAGGCTGGGCAAGGTTTGAAACGGCATATCCCGGCCGAAGCTCTCGACGATGGCGCCGTCGCGATCGCGGATCACGGCCAGGGCGGAAATATGCGCGTGGAACAAGCCGGCCGCCGGGTCTTCGTCGAACTGAAGCCCTCTGCCGGGGATCTCGACGCCAAACGACACCAGCCCCATATCGGGGGTGGAAGCGCGGAACTGCATCACTTCCACGTACGCTGGGATGTCGAGAATGGGGGCGCGGCGCATGATGTCGAAAAGCGGCAGCTCATAGGCCAGAAACTCGCCGGGAAGCCCCGGCGAAGCGTAGAAGCCATCGGGGCCGCGGACGGATCCCTTGACGCGGCCGAGCGAGAGGCGGAGCTTGTGATAGCGGCCGTCGAGAACGTCGTTCGGGCGCGAGTAGGAGATCTGGTAAAAGGCATCGAGATCTTCCAGCAGGCGGCGCATGGGACCCCGCACGTCGTTATTCTTGGCGATGGTGAAGCCGCCCGTCTTGGCGGCCAACAACTCGAGCGGGGAAGTGCGCTGGCCGGCGGGGCTGCGCGGGGCCAGCAGCGAAACAGGCGAATCGTGAGCGGCGCCGGCCAGATCGCTCTCACCCTCGCTTCCCGGAGTGGGCTGATCCGGAGAACTCATTACCTGCCTGTGGACGATGCCCCGGGTGGAGTACGCGGCGACGCGGGCGGCCTCTTCTTCGTTGGTGATCGCCATGCCGCTGGCATCCACGGTGTAGACGGCCACATCCGCCTGGCTGGCGGCGCTGGCAATGGCGAGCAGCGAATCGTCCGCCTCGGCAATGGGCAACCCTTCCGAGAAATAGACGATAGCTTTACGCTGGTCCGGCGCGGCCTGCTCGCGGATTGCGGCGATGAGCGCCGCCACGCAGGGCAGGGCGCGGTCATCGCGCGCGAGACGGGCGGCGGTCCGCACGATGGCCCGTTCAAGCTGGGCGGATTCGCCGGCGGCGGGCTCGACTCCCGAGGGCGCCACTTTCCCGGTGGCCGCCTCGACGGCCGCCCTCACGGCTTTGCGGTCCGCGGTCGAGGACCGCAGCAGCAGCAGCTTCCGGTCGATCACCCAGACGGAGAAGCGCACATCCTCCCCGGCCAGGGAGAGGAGTACCGCGGCGGCCTCCCGGGAGAGCCGGGCAGGCTCACCGCGCATGCGGTCGAAGATCAGGGTCAGCCGCACCGGCCCGCCGCTCTTGGCATCGATGAACTTCGCGGAGAGCACGGGCGCGGCCGTCCCGTCCTCGGCCACCGAAAAATCGGGCGCTTCCAGGTTGCGGACGATGCGGCCCTTGGCGTCGCGCACCACCGCCTTCAGGCGCGTCGCGGGAGGCGCGCCGGCGGGCGGAGAACTCGCGGTTTGGCCAGCGGCCGTGAATGCGGCGGCGAAAAGTAAGATCGAGGGACCGATAATTCCAGCCATTCCAGTACCCGGATCGAAGCAACTCCCTTGCGCCGGCGATGCGGCTTCGGCAGAGCTAGAGAAGATGGTAGCATCAAACCTGAATGGCTCTGGGCGAATTTACCAAACAGCTCGCGCAGCAGGCGTTGTTGTCCGCCACGAAGGATCCCCCCGCCAAAGAGCCCGTTCCGGCGACGCAAGCGGATAACATCGGCGCGACCATCCTCGGACAGGTCGGCGCCATGCAGAAGGCCCTCAAGGAAGACGAGGAACTGGCGCTGCATTTCCAAAACGGCTCCGATACGATTCGGGTACTCGAGATTTTCCTGCCTTCCCCCAGGGTGGCCGTGCTCAGCGGCGCCGACCAGAGCGGGTTCGCGCGGGTGATCGCGCCCGTGGAGACCTTGCGGCTGGTGGCCAGGGTGCAGAAGGCCAAGCCCGGCGCCAAGCCGCACCGGATCGCACTGATCACACCGAAGGCGTAGGTGGCCGCCGCCGCGCTTACTTTCGCCCCAGCATGCGCAGACGCACGCTGAAGGCGCGGACCTGCCCCCGGCCGTACGTACGGAATTGCGGCGTGCCCAAAACGTTGTTGACGGTATTCGGATTGCCGTTGTTGGTAATGTTGTTGAATCCGAAACGCCAGGCCCACATGTAATGTAAAACCTGGAACTTGCGCTCGAAATGCAGGTTGATGTTGAAGTAGTCCGGGAAGCGCATGGAGCCCGGCGCCCCGACCTGAAAACCGCTTTCATCCACCACCGAGAAGGGAAAGCCCGTGCGGTACTCCACCAGGTACGCGGCCGTGGTGTTTCGCGTGGCGAATTGCAGGAAGTTGGGGAACCGGCGGCTGGGCACCGGCAGCCATCCCCACATGTGAAAGCGGTTGGGCGCATCCCAGGGAAACGGCCCCGGCAGTTGTGGTGCGAAGACGGGGTTTTCCAGGCTGTAGTCCATCGCCTGGTTGGTGCGCGAACTAGATCGCGTGTAGCCGGCGAACCACTCGAACTGGCCGGCGAACGTGCGCCGGACGCCGATATCCAGCGCGTCGTAGCGGTCACGGCGCGTATTGCTCAGGTTATAGTCCGCGACGCTCGCCGCCGGGGACGCCGTGGCGCTTGCCGGCGGCGTGGTGGGCATGCCGCCGGGCGGCGGCGTGAACACGAACCCGCGGTCTCCCACGCGGTGCGTGTACTCGGCCTTGAGGTAGAAACTGAAAGGCAGCTTACGCTCCACGCCGGCGCCCGCCGTACGGTACTCCGGCGCTTTCAAGGCGTGGTCGTTGACGTGAAATGCGGTCAGCACCTGCTCCTGGGCGACGCCCCCGGGAGCGTAAAACGTGGCCAAGCTCACCTGGTCCTGCTGGCTCGAGACCAGCGCCAGGCCGATGGCATCGTGGTAAACGCCCCACCCGGCCGAAAACTTGGTATCCGGCAACCGGCTCGGGGCCCAGACCGCGGCCAACCGCGGCGCCAGCAGCACATCCCGAACGATCTCGTTCCATTCCGCGCGCAATCCGGCCTCGAAGGCCAGCCCCTTGACCGGCGTCCAATGGTCCTGAACGTATTGCGCGGCTTCGAAGTTCTTGCGCGCCTCGAACGGGCTTCCGATGAATGATACGTAACGCGCCACGGAATTGTCGTCGCGCAGAACCTCGTAATCGTGGCGCATCACCTTCTGATGAAACGCCTCCCGCTCGAAATCGATCCCGAATTTCAACTGGTGCTCGCCCCGCAGGTGGATCGTGGGGAGATACAGGTCCGCGATCCACTGCTGCCGGTAGGCATGTTGGTTCCGGTCGACGAAGTAGTTGCCGCGATTGCCGAACGGCGTGATTTGATATACTTCGGCGCCCTGGGGAACGTCGCGCAACAGCGTGCGGGTATCCGAGAAGCCGGCCTCGAGTAGCGCGCCGCCGAAATACTGCTGATCGCGCACGCTGCTGACGAACAGCATCTGGCGGTGCGTGCTGGTGGTCTCGGCTGGATTCAGGATGGTGAGACCGTAGTGCGAACTGTCCGCCAGGTTGACCAGGAAACTGGCTGTGACGATATTGGAAGACGTCGGGTTCACTTGAAATCGAGCCAGGTCGCTGGCCGTGATTCCGCGCGTCCGGTTCTGCCCATTCGGAAGGCCGTGGACCACATCCACGTTATAAAACGCATCGAACCCGTTGTGGAACCAGGCGCGGCCTTTGGCAAGCGGCCCGGAAACCTCCAGCCGCGGGGTCCATTTGTTCACGTGAAAGCCGCCATCGGTGGCAACGCCCGGGATGAAGTTGGTGCCCCCGAAGCGCCAGCGGTCGTCTCCCATCTTGGTCTGCAAATCCAGCGCGCCGGCGGATCCCCGCCCGTTATCGGCCGAAAAACGGCTGGTTTCCAGATTCATGGACTGGATGGTCTCGATGTTGACGCGCGCCTCCAGCCGCCCCGTGACGGGGTCGGAAATATTGAAGCCGTCGAGCGTGTAGTTGGTCTGGCTGGTGTCGGCGCCGTTGATGTGGATCTGGCCGGCGTTGTCCTGGAGTACTCCGTTCATCAGCGGCAGCGCGTTCCGGTAGTCCTGCGGCGCCGGAAACGGGACCGCCTGGATTTCAGTCTTGTCGAGTTCCTTGTGCGCGGACGCCTGCTGGGGATCGATCGCGGGCGGAGAGGACGTCACGTCGACGCGCTCGGAGAACTCCTGCATGTGATTCAGCACGATGGTGAGATGGCTCGCCCCCTCCTCGAAACGCTGGCCCCGGCCCTGGTACAGATAGAAGCCCTGACGTTCCACGCGGATGTCGTACTCTCCCGCGGCGGGCAGGCTCAGACTGAAATTCCCCGTGGCATCGGAGGAGGTGGCCGTGGCGGGCGCCCCGGGCAGGCTCAAGTCGATGCGCGCGCCCGCCACGGCGGCCCCGGTTTCATCCACCACCCGGCCCGAGACCGAGACTTGGGCGCGCAAGACCGCGCAAGCGAGCGCGATCGACAAGAACAGGCGCGCAGCCAAAGTCGTGGGCTTCATGAGCTTGCGGGAGAGAAGCCCCGCTTGTTTAGCATAGCGCTCCACCGAGCAAGCGGCGCGTTAGCGGGCGCGGACTGCGCGGACTTGGCAGGCGAGAACGGCGGCGCCGGTGGGTGCGCCAATACCGGCGTCGTGCGGACCTGGCTGAAAGAATGCCGCCAGGAATGGCGGCAACGCCGGCGGCAACCGCTCCATGACTGTCGCGGCTCGGTACGAAGTCGTGCTCGACGCCGAGCCGCGAACGTAAGAGAGCGGATCTTCCGGCGCTCCGGATCCTGGGGTTAGGGCAAACAGGTCACAACAGCCGTGCCAGCCAAGCCCTTCCGCCATATCGAATAGAGTTGCTCGCGCTCTTCCGCGCCCAGGGGCGTGGGATTGGGGCCGGGTTGGTCCTCCAGGCAGTGGTTGTTGACGTAGCAATCGAGTTTCTGACGCAGGGCCTGCCGGCCGCGATGCAGACGGGTTTTCACTACGTCCACGCCTAAATCCAGGATTTGGGCCGTCTCTTCGGTGGAGAGTTCCTCGAGGTCGCGCAACAGAACCACAGCCCGGTAGATGGGCGGAAGCTCCACAATCACGCGGTCGAGCACGGCGCGTAGTTCGGAGCGCAGGTATTCGGCGTCGGGGAGCCGCGCTTCGCCCGCCGGTTCGGCGTCCGGAGGCAAGTCCTCGACGGAAAGCTCGTGGGCCGGTGCGAAAACGCTCTTGCGGCGCTGCATGAGGCAGGCGTTCTTGGCGATGCGGAAGATCCAGGAGCGTACACGCTCTGGTTCGCGGAGCCCGTCGAAGTGCTCGAAGGCATTGAACAGCGTTTCCTGGGCCACTTCCTCGGCGTCCTCCGGCCGGCCGCACATCAGCCAACTGTAGTGGAACACCTTGGACCGGAAATGCTCAACGAAGCGTTCGAAAGCCAGCGGCTCACCCGCCAGAACCGCGCGCGCGAGTTCGGTTTCGCCTTGCCTGTCCACGCCCCGATTGTAACGTGCTTAAGGTGGGGTAGGCCTCCGGGCCTGCCCGGCACGCGCCTTCGGCGCGAAGGCAGGCCGGGAGGCCCGCCCCACTACACCAAGGCGCCCGCGTGCACCACGGTTTCGATGACCGGGCCGTTGATCAGCGTGTTGTGGACCAGGCAGGCTTTGACGGCGCGTAAAACTCCCGCTTCGTGCTGGGGATCGAGGGCCGGCGCCAGCACCTCGATGCGGAAGGACCCGAGCCGCGCCGGTTGCCTGGCCTTTTCCGCGGAAACCTTGATTTCCAGGCCATCCGCGGGCAGTCCGCGGGTCTTGAGGTACTGCGCGGCGTAGAAACCGGCGCAGGTTCCCAGGGAAACCAGCAGGAATTCCGGCGGCGTCATGCCGGAGTCGGAGCCGCCGTTGCCGGGCGGCTGGTCGCACAACACGCGGTGGCCGCGCGCGCTGGCTTCGAACTTGACGCGATCGAGGTATTGAACGCTGACTTCCATGTCTAAACGGAAGGATGCAATCCGCGGGAGGAAGTGACGGGGCGTGGTAAGGTTGCATTGGTGAACCGGGAAGAGCTAGGCGAACTCATACGGCGGCGAGCAGCGGAGGGCGGAACGGCCGTTCTCGATATCGGCTGCGGGCTGAGGCGGGCGGAACCCGGCGCCATCGGCATGGACTGGTCGCCGGAGTCCGGCGCCGAGGCGATCTGTGACGTGAACCAGTATTCGTGGCCGCTCCCGGATGGCGCTTTCGAGCGCGTTCACATGTCTCACATCATCGAACACCTGGACGACATTGTGCGCGGGATGAAAGAGGTCCATCGCGTTTCGAAGGACGGGGCCGCCGTCTTCATCACGACGCCCCACTTCAGCTCCCACAATTCCTATACGGACCCCACGCACCGCCACCACCTGGCCGCGGCGACCTTCGAGTACTTCACGGACAGGCGTTTCGAGACCTTCGTTGGCCCCCAATGCGGTTTTGCGCTTGAAAAGGTGGAGCTTACCTTCGGCGGCAACCTGCTGCTCGACAACCTCGGAAGGGGCATTGCCAACCTATCCCTCAAGTGGTACGAGCGGCACTGCGCCTGGATTTTCCCCGCCCTGGATATACGGGCGCGCCTGCGGGTGATAAAGTAGTAACGCGGCTGAGGCCGGGCTGTTCTTGACTTTCCCGAGCGCCGTAATATATTCTGACCATTCGCTTTGGCCGGTCTGCGTATGGGGGACAACTCGCGCCAGGTTCCGGAGACCGTCGAACGGTTCCTGGACTCGACATTGGACAGCGTGGACGACGGTGAAGAACTGGCCGTCGGCGCGGCTCAGCGCGCGGGGTTCGACGACGACGACCTGATGAAGATCGGGATGGCCGTGCGCGAATCCATGGTGAACGCCGTGGTGCATGGCAACCGGTACAACGCGAACAAGAAGGTCAGGTTGTCCGTAGCTAAGAATTCCGAGCGGTTCACGGTGAGGATCGCGGACGAAGGCGAGGGGTTCGAATTCGAGCACCTTCCGGACCCGCTGGCGCCTGAGAATCTCATGCGCACGTCGGGCCGGGGCATTTTTCTGATTCGGTCGTTCATGGACGAGTTTCAGATCCGGCGCCTGGATCCCGGCGGGACGGAAGTAACTTTGGTCAAGTACATGGTGTCTAAGTAGATTGTTGGCTTCGGCCAGGAGGCATATTTAGTGAGCGTAAAGTTGAATGTTCGGCAAGTGGGCGACGTCAGCGTGGTGGACGTGGCGGGTCGCATCACCCTGGGCGAGGGTTCGAGCGCGCTACGCGATGCGCTGCGCGATCTGGTGAGCAAGGGCCAAAACAAGATCCTGCTCAACCTGGGCGACGTGTCTTATATCGACAGCTCCGGCATCGGCGAGCTGGTTTCCGGGTTCACCTCCGTCACCAACAGCGGCGGTCAGTTGAAGCTCCTCAACCTCACCAAACGCGTAAAGGACCTGCTGCAGATTACCAAGCTCTACACCGTCTTCGACGTGCATGACAGCGAGGTGTCGGCTATCCGTAGCTTCCAGTAGGATTGTGGCGGAGGCTATCCTCCGCCCACGAACTGCACGATTTCCAGCCGCGCGCCGGGGCTCAGGGAAGTCGCGTCCCAATGCGGCTGTTTCACGATGAGGCGGTCCAATTCCACGGCGACGCGCGCGGGGTCGATTCGCAGGTCGTGCAAGAGGCCGAGGATCGTCTGCCCCTCGGGGACGGCTCGATCTTCTCCATTGACGACGATCTGAATGGACATGCTTGGTTGACACCCCTGTTTTCCAACCATTATAGTCAAGTTTGAGCCTCCGCAACCCAGGAATCCATGCCTAACTCCTACACCGAATTGTATTTTCCCGTCCTGGTGCAGGCCGTGCTCGCCATGGCTCTGGCGGCGGGCTTGCTCACCGTGTCGTACTTGCTGGGTAAGCGGGTCCGCAACCGGGTCAAGGACCTGCCGTACGAGTCGGGCATCACCCCGACCGGCGACGCGCGCCAGCGCTTCAGCGTCAAGTTCTACCTGGTGGGCATGCTCTTCATCCTGTTCGATATCGAAGCCATCTTTCTCTATCCCTGGGTGGTGGTTTTTCGCGAGCCTGGGATGGCCAAGCTCGCGTTCGTCGAGATGCTGGTGTTTGTGATCTTAATCCTCTCCGGGTTTTTTTACATCTGGAGAAAGGGCGCGCTGGACTGGTCGGAAGCGGGCCGTTCGCGGCGCAAACGGTAACGGATCGACATGCTGACCGGCAATTTACCAGATCGCCCCGTGGCCGCGGCGCTCGATGCCTTTGACGCCACCGCCGTCACGGGCGGCAAGTTCGACCGCGGCGAACTGACGCTGGAGATCGCCCCGGCCAAAATTGCCAGCGTCTGCGGCTTTCTCAAGTACGACCAGAAGTTCGTCCGCTTGAGCAGCGTCACGGCGGTGGATCGCTATCCCGCCGCGCCGCGCTTCGAAGTGGTCTACCACCTGCATTCCATCGAGCGCAACGAACGGGTCCGGCTGAAGTGCCGCCTGGGCGGCGGGCAGCCCGAAATCGATTCCGTCACCTCGGTCTGGCGCTCGGCGAACTGGTACGAGCGCGAGGTCTTCGACCTGTTCGGCATCCGGTTCGCCGGCCATCCCGATTTGCGGCGCATCATGATGCCTGACGACTGGGAGGGCCACCCGCTACGCAAGGACTATCCCACAACGGGGTACAGGGTATAAGGCATGGGCGAGAGCGTACCGGGAATCACCGTTCTCGATGACGACCAGGCGCAATCCGGCCCGCGCCGGATGGTCCTCAACATGGGGCCGCAGCACCCGTCCACGCACGGCGTCCTGCGCCTGGTGGTGGAACTGGACGGCGAGACCATCACCAAGTGCTGGCCGGACATCGGCTATTTGCACACCGGCATCGAGAAGGAGTTTGAGGTCAAGACCTACCAGCAGGCGGTCACCCTCACCGACCGCGTGGACTACCTGGCGCCGCTCTCCATGAACCTGGGCTACTGCCTGGCCGTGGAGAAGCTGCTGGGCATGGAGATCCCGCCTCAGGCGCAGTGGATGCGCGTCATGCTCACGGAGTTGACGCGCCTCAACAGCCACCTGGTTTGGCTGGGGACCCACGCGCTCGATATCGGGGCCATGAGCGTGTTCCTCTACTGCTTCCGCGAGCGCGAGGATATCCTGCGAATCTTCGAGATGTTCTCCGGCCAGCGGATGATGACCAGCTATATTCGCATCGGCGGGTTGGCTTTGGAGCCGCCGCGCGGCTGGGCCCGTCGCGTCAAGACCTTTATCGACGGTTTCCCGGCCAAGGTGGACGAATACGAAGATCTGCTGACCAACAACCGCATCTGGACCGGCCGCACGCGCGGCGTGGGTTATTTCTCTCTGGAAGATATGATCGACCTGGGCATTACCGGGCCGATGCTGCGCGCCGCCGGGCTGAAGATCGACGCCCGCAAGGACGAGCCGTACAGCAGCTACGAAAAATTCGATTTCGAGGTCCCGACGCGCTCGGAAAGCGACGTCTACGCGCGCTACCTGGTGCGCCTGCAGGAAATGCGGCAGAGCACCAAGATTGTCCGGCAGGCCATGGACGGCATGCCCTCGGGGGATTGGAAGGCGTCGGACCAGCACGTGGTGTTGCCGGATCGCGAGAAGATGAAGACCCAGATGGAGGCCCTGATCTACCATTTCAAGATTGTGACCGAGGGTTTCCGCGTGCCCGAGGGCGAAGTCTACCAGGTGATCGAATCGCCGCGTGGCGAACTGGGATTTTACGTGGTCAGCGATGGGACGACGAAGGCCTACCGGGTGCATATGCGCACGCCCAGCTTCGGAAATCTGCAGGGTACGCCTAGAATGGTGGAAGGCACGCTGATCGCGGACATGATCGCCTCCATCGGCAGCATGGATTTTGTTCTGGGGGATACGGATAGGTGAGGGAAGAAGCTGTCAGCTATCAGCTTTCAGCTTTGGGCTTCGCCTTCGGCGAAGCCGCGAAGCCGGACGTTTTTAGCTGATAGCTGATGGCTGATAGCTGATAGCTGTTTTTTATGACTTTTTCTCCACAACTGGAAGCCAGGTTCGACAAACTCCTGAAAAGCTATCCGCCCGGGCGGCAGCGCTCGGCGTTGATTCCGATGCTGCTCTACGCGCAGGACGAAGTGGGCTCGATTACCGACGAGCTGATCGACGAGATCGCCGGGCGGGTCGGCGTTACCCCGTTGCAGGTCAACGAGGTGCTCTCCTACTACTCGATGCTGCACCGCAAGCCGATGGGAAAGTACCACGTGCAGGTCTGCACCAACATCAGTTGTCTGCTCAACGACGGCGACAAGCTTTGGGAGCACGCCTGCAAGAGGCTCGGCATCGGGCACAAGGAAGCCACCGCCGACGGGCAAATCTCGCTGGAGGAGGTGGAGTGCATCGGAGCGTGCTCGTGGGCGCCGGCCATCCAGGTGAACTACGATTTCCACCATTTCGTGACGCCCGGCAAGCTGGACGAGATTCTTGACGGCCTGAAGGAAAAGCCATAGCGCATGCTGTACAACGAACCCAGTCCGCTGGAAACCAGGGTGCTGTCGCGCCGCTTCGGCCTGCCGGACTCGGCGTCCATCGATACCTACCTCGCCACCGAGGGCTACCGGGCGTTCATGAAGGCCGCGGGCATGAAGCCGGAGGAGATTATCGACGAGGTCAAGGCTTCCAACCTTCGTGGGCGCGGCGGGGCGGGATTCCCCACCGGGATGAAGTGGAGCTTCGTGCCGCGTACTTCGCCCAAGCCGAAATACATCGTGGTGAACGCCGACGAGAGCGAGCCGGGCACGTGTAAAGACCGTGTGCTGATCGAAAACGACCCGCACCAGTTGATCGAAGGCGTGCTGATCGCCGGCTTGGCGGTGGCCGCGCACGCCGGTTACATCTACGTCCGCGGCGAGTACCGCTACCTGATCGAGATCCTGGATAAAGCCATCACCGAGGCGTATGCCAGAGGCTGGCTCGGGAAAAATATCCAGGGGACGGGCTTCGATTTCGAACTCTACACGCACACCGGCGCGGGGGCCTACGAATGCGGCGAGGAATCGGCGCTGCTCGAATCGCTCGAAGGGAAACGCGGCATCCCACGCATTCGGCCGCCCTTCCCGGCTGTGGTGGGCGCGTTCCAGTGCCCCACCGTGCTCAACAACGTGGAGACCTATTGCGCCGTGCCCGCGATCCTTCGCGACGGCGGCCCGGCGTTCGCCGCTCTGGGAGTGCCCAAAGCCGGCGGAACCAAGATGACCTGCCTCACGGGCAACATCAACAAGCCGGGCGTCTACGAGCTTCGGATGGGCTTCCCGGTGATGCGGATGATCGACGAGGTGGGCGGAGGCATCCGCGGAGGCAGAAAGCTCAAGGCCATGATTCCAGGGGGTTCTTCGTGCCCCGTGCTGACGGCGGCGGAATGCGAAGGCGCCACCATGGACTACGATTCCATGGCCGCGCGGAAGAGCATGCTCGGCTCCGGCGGCGTCATCGTCATGGACGATCGGACGTGCATGGTGAAGGCCGCGCTACGCATCATGCGATTCTACGCTCACGAAAGCTGCGGCTGGTGCATCCCCTGCCGCGAGGGCACCACCTGGCTGAAGAAGATCCTGGTGCGGTTCCACGAAGGCGGCGGGACGCGAAGCGATATCGGCCTGATCGGCGACATCGCCAAGAACATGCTGGGGCGGACGTTCTGCCCGCTGGGCGATGCGGCGGCCATGCCCACGATCTCCATCGTCGAGAAATTCCGCGAGGAGTTCGAGGATCACCTCCATGGCAAGCCGTGCCCCTTCGAGCATGCGGACCACATGGTGATGGCGTGAAGACCACAAGACCGCTCTCTAACGTTCGCGGCTCGGAATCGGAGCCGCGAACGTTAGAGAGCGGTTGGTGTGGTCTTTGAGCAGGTAATTGTTTGAATGGCTGATTTGGTAAAGCTCACAATCGACGGCCAGCCGCTGCAGGCCCGGCCGGGGACTCTGGTGATCGAGGCCGCGAAAACCGCCGGCATCGAAATTCCGGGGTTCTGCTATTACGAAGGCCTCACGTTGCAGGCGGCGTGCCGCATGTGTCTGGTGGAAGTGGAGAAGATGCCCAAGCTGATGACGGCTTGCACGCTTACCGTTTCCGAAGGCATGGTGGTGCGCACCGATACCCCGCAGGTCCATTCCGCGCGCAAATACATGCTGGAGTTCCTGCTGACCAACCATCCGCTCGATTGCCCGGTATGCGACAAGGGCGGTGAGTGCGAATTGCAGGACATGACCTTCCGCTACGGCGTAGGCGAGAGCCGGTTCACGGACGAAAAGGTGCACACGCCGGAGAAGCAGTTCTCGCCGGTGGTTTTTTTCGATGCGCCCCGTTGCATCCTGTGCTATCGCTGCGTGCGCATCTGCGATGAGGGCCTGGGGGTCAACGCGCTAGGCGTGATCAACCGGGGCGTGGTTTCGGAAATCGCCCCCAACAAGGGCGACCATCTGGAGTGCGACGAGTGCGGCGCCTGCATCGACATTTGCCCGGTGGGCGCGCTCACCAGCGGCGCCTACCGCTACCAGACGCGCCCCTGGGAAATGACTCACGTGGGCGCCATCTGTACGCACTGCGCCGACGGCTGCAAGACCACCCTGGGCACGCGCAACGACCGCATCCTCCGAGGGAACAACCGCGATAGCTCGGGCATTAACGGCGAGTTCCTCTGCATCAAGGGGCGCTACGCATTCGATTTCTACGACCACGCCGAGCGCTTACAGGCGCCGCTGGCGCGGATCGACGGAAAACTGGTGGAGGTCTCCTGGTCGCAGGCGCTGGAAACGGTGGCGCGGAAATTCAACGATACGCTCGCCGGCGGCGGCAGTTTCGGCGCGATCGGCTCGAACCACACCACCAACGAGGAGAATTACTACCTCCAGAAGTTCGCGCGCCAGGTTCTCAAGACCAACAACATCGACCACCATCGCACCGGCGACGTGGTGACCCTCCTGGATGCGCTGAGCGGCAAAGAAGGAAAGCTGGCCACGGTGGCGGATCTCTACCATAGCAAGGCCATCCTCATACTCGGCGCCGACCTGGCGCTGGAGCATCCCCTGCTCTCCTTCCAGATTCGCGCGAATTACCGCCACCACCAGGCGCGCGTTTATCCGGTGACGCCCGGGCCGGTGCGTGAGGACAAGTATGCGGCGCTGAGCATCCGGGCCGGCGCGCCGGAGGATTATTTCGCGGCGATCGAACGCCTGCGCGAGAAGCTGCGGGCCGAGCGGGACCTGGTCATTCTGTTCGACGACTCCGTCAAGGGCGACGACATCCGAAAACTCGTGGATGCCGGCGAATCGCTGGGCATCCCGGTGAAATACATCTGCCTGCTGGACTACTCCAATTCGCGTGGCGCGGCGGACATGGGGTTGATGCCTGAACTGTTGCCCGGATACAGACCTTCCGAACAGGCCGGCATGCGCGTGCATGAGATGCTGGACGCGGACCTGGATGTCCTCTGGGTGATTGGGGCTAACCCGTACAAGGCGGGGTACCCGCCCCTTCGGCGGGTCGGGGCCAGGAAAGCGCGCTTCCTGGTGGTTCAGGACATGTTCCCGACCGAGACGGCGCAATTGGCGGACGTGGTTTTGCCGGCCGCATCGGCTTATGAAAAAGAAGGCACCGTCACCAACGGTACCGGCGAGGTGCAGCGCCTCAGACGGGCCGTGAGTGTGATGGGGGCCAAGACGGACCTCGAAATCATGGGGTTCATCGCGCGCGAAATGGGCGTGGCTGCGGCGCTTGGCCCGTGGGCGCCCAATATTGTCTTCGAAGAGATCCGCGCCAACGTACGCGGATACGATATCCCGCTCGCCACGATCGCCACTGGCGGCGCCGTGCAGTCCATGCCGGCAAACGGGCGTATTCCGGTGGAGGTACGGCCCGATCTGGCGCGTTCGGACCACAACGGGTTGTTCGCGTCGGGCACGCTTGGGCGCTATTCTAAGGTACTGAACTCCGTTCTGGAAGGTCGCTTGAGCCGCTAATGGACTCGTTCATCGTCATCAGCCTGGTCAAGGTCGTGGTGGTCTTTGCCGTGCTCCTGACCACCCTGGCCTACCTGCAATGGGTGGAGCGGAAGGTCATCGCGCACATCCAGGTGCGTCCGGGGCCTTACCGCGTGGGCCCGCACGGGCTGTTGCAGCCCCTGGCCGACGTGATCAAGCTCATCACCAAGGAGGACCTGGCGCCGCCCTTCGCGCACAAGACGCTGTTCCTGGCGGCGCCGTTCATGGCGATCACGCTGGCGCTGATGTCCATTTGCGTCATTCCGTTCGGGCCGGTCATCCACATGGGCGGCGTGCGAACGTGGATGCAGCTTACGGACCTCAATATCGGCGTGCTGTTCGTGCTGGCGGTCTCATCGATGGGGGTATACGGCGTGGCGTTCGCCGGCTGGGCCTCCAACAACAAGTACGCGCTGCTGGGCGGTCTGCGCAGTTCGGCGCAGATGATCAGCTACGAACTGCCGCTATCCATTGCCATCGCCTCGCCGCTCCTGCTCTCCAATACCCTGAGCCTGCGCGCGCTGGTGGACAGCCAGGCGGGCGGCATCTGGCATTGGAACGTCCTGCGCGGACCGTTTCCGCAGATTTTCTCGTTCATCATTTTCCTGATCGCGGCGTTCGCGGAGACCAACCGCGTGCCGTTCGATCTGCCGGAGGCCGAGAACGAGCTGGTGGCCGGTTTCCACACCGAATACAGCAGCATGAAGTTCGCCTCGTTCTTCATGGCGGAATACGCCAACATGATCACGGTGAGTTGCATGGCCGTTCTGCTGTTTTTGGGCGGATGGGCGGCGCCGTGGCCCGCGAAGTACGGTTCCAGCGTGGTCCCTGTGGCGGTTTTTGGATGCGCCGGCCTGATCGCCCTGTACCACGGCATGCACCCCGCGCGGCGGCGCGACCGTTATACGCTGCCCGTTGCCGGGATAATCTTTTTGATAATTGCGGCGATCTTCCTGTTGCCCATGGTCCAGAACTGGCTGCTGCCGCTGTTCTGGTTTGGCGCCAAGGTTGGCTCGATTCTGTTCACGTTCATGTGGGTTCGCGGCACGCTGCCGCGATTCCGTTACGACCAACTGATGGGCTTTACCTGGAAGTACCTTTTTCCGGCCGCGATATTGAATCTGCTGGTGACCGGCTTTTTGGTCGCCTGGGTTTCCTGAAATGGACGTCATTCTCTTCCTCGTCTTCGCGATTTTCGCCGTGGCGTGCGCCATCAATGTGGTGGTGCAGACGCACCCGATATCGAGCGCCATCTCGCTGATCGGCGTGATGGCGTCTCTGGCGGTGCTTTATCTCCTGTTGGGAGCGGAGTTCATCGCGGCGGCGCAGGTGATCGTCTACGCCGGCGCCATCATGGTGCTGTTCGTGTTCGTGATCATGTTGCTGAACGCCGGCACGGAGTCGAAGAAGGGCCGCTCCCTGGTGGCGCAAGCGCTCGGCGCGCCGCTGCTGGTCGCGCTTCTGGGGATTCTGGCTTTCTTCGTGCAGCGCCTGTTTCCGCGGGAGGTCGCGACGCATTTCGGAGGCTTCACCGGCGGTACCGCGAAGGACGTAGGGATGGCCCTGTTCACCACGTACCTGCTACCCTTCGAGGCCACATCGATCCTGATCCTGATCGCGATCGTGGGCGCGATTGTTTTGGCGCACAAGGAGATGGACTGAGATGGGCACGGTCCCTATTTCCTGGTTCCTGACGCTGAGCGCGGTGCTGTTCGTCCTCGGCGTGGCAGGCTTCCTGCTCCGGCGCAACATCATTACGGTATTTATGTCGATTGAGTTGATGCTCAACGCCGTGAACTTGAGTTTTGTGACATTCGCCTACCAGTTCAAGAAAGTGGACGGGCACCTCCTGGCGTTGTTCGTGATGGTGGTGGCCGCGGCCGAGGCGGCCGTTGGGCTAGCCATCATCCTGACGGTGTTCAAGCACCGCGCGACGCTGAATATCGATGACGTGAATTCGATGAAAAACTAAATGCCAAGCGGACCGATGCAACTCTGGCTCATACCGATACTTCCGCTGGCGGGCTTTCTGATTAACGGCCTGTTCGGGCGGCGCTTTTCCAAAGGCGTCGTCAACGCCATCGCCATCGGCAGCGTGGCGCTCTCCTTCGCGTGGGTCCTCAAGACTCTCTTGGGGCTCGATCTCAGCCACCCCTACTCCGAGCGGTACTTCACCTGGATCCAGAGCGGGGCGTTTCGCGTGGACTGCGAATTCACGGTGGACAAACTCACCGCGGTCATGCTGCTGGTGGTCACCGGCGTCGGTTCGCTCATCCATGTTTATTCGGTCGGCTACATGGCGCATGAAGGAGGCTATTACCGGTTCTTCGCTTACCTGAACCTCTTCATGTTCTTCATGCTGACGCTGGTTCTGGCCGCCAATTACCTGGTGCTGTTCGTCGGTTGGGAAGGCGTGGGACTGTGCAGCTATCTGCTGATTGGGTTCTACTTCGATAAGAAGTTCGCTACCGACGCCGGGAACAAGGCGTTCATCGTGAACCGCATCGGCGATTTCGGATTCTCGCTGGCGGTGTTTTACATCGTCAAG
>OCTA010002162.1_pt1 | contig 17966 bp, 11 predicted proteins | sample 1538991 | NCBI WGS metagenome assembly OCTA01 (sample SAMEA3539302, study PRJEB22396) | soil metagenome | biome: tundra; feature: field; material: soil | place: USA | collected 2010-05 | depth 0.15 m | reverse complement strand
GGAAAAGCTTGACATCAAAATTGGCCGAATCCAGAGCATGCCATGCGAGTTCCTGCTCGCCAACCTTCACCGTGTCCCCGTTCTTCGGAACGACGGTGAACTGGTTGGGGAAGTATTCGGTATTGAAGGCGGCCCGGACGTAGGTGTCGGTAAATACCGTGTTGGTGCGGTTCGGCTTGTTGATCGGATCGAGAAGCAACCAGCGCTGTAGGAAGCCGTCAGTGTCCGGCGCCTTGGCGGGCGCTGTGGCCGGCGTGAAGTAAGGCGCGATGCTGCGAAAAGCAGTGTCGGGCGCAGCGGCGGGAGCCGCCCTGCCAGGCGCGGCGGAAGGGGCTTGAATCGCCAATACGGGCAGGACACCGATTACCAGCATCACCATTTTGCGGAGCGTGTTCATAGTATGACCTTCGCGGGATTTCCGGTTTTTGACCGCAAGTCTGAAGGGATTAATGTAAGCGATTGCAGCCGGAATGTCCAGCCTGCTTCAGGCCCACGGAAAGCCCATTCTTACACAACTTCAAATTCGTAGAGGCTAACGCTAAAGGGCGGGACCTGCACGGTCGCGGGAACCCCGTTCTGCGCAGTCTCGACGATTTTGACCGCAGGCTCCTTGCCCACCTCATTAGTCGAATCGAAACTGGGCGGCGCAATCTGATAAAGCTCGCCCGGACCGCGCAGGTTGACGCCGCCGATCTTCGGCGTAAAGCTGTTGACCTCTTCCGTGGGGTTGACCACCGAAATGAGGAACTTCTTGCGGTCGCTGGAGAAAGCCGCGAGAACATCCAGCGGATAGGTCGGGCTCCCAGTGGGCTTAATGCCCCTGTCGACATATGCCGTTCCGGGCATCAGCGGCTGCGGCGAATTCCCGTCGACCGCTACCGGAAGAGCGTTGAGAAAGTGATTTTGCAACAGTTTGAATACCACGCCCTCAGGCGCCATACCCACGCCGTCGCCGGAGTTATCGGTCAACACGCGCAGTCCTCCGGTCGCGCAACTGGCAGCCACCTTATCGGAGTGACGGAACAGTTCGTGCAGGAGAAGCGCGTAAGAGAGCGGCGTCAGCATTCCGGTTGACCGCCCGAAGCCTCCGCCGCCATTCGGCGCCATCGAGCGGTTACGATTGCCCCATTCATCGAAGATGAACTTGATATCCTTGTCTTTCAACGAAGGGATCTTCTCGACGTACTTGTCCCACGCATCGAAGAAGCCGCCGATGCGGTTGGCTATCCGGCGGGCTCTGAACTGCAGCGGATCCTTGACATCCACGAAGGAATCCTTCTCGGCGTCGAACATCAAGTCCGGATACGCGTAGGTATGTTCGGACAGAAAGTCTACGTTGTCGGCGCAGTTGGCGAGCAGATAATAATCCCAGTCGTCCAAACTGTAAAACTCAAAGGGCAGCTTCGCCGTAATAGGCGGCTCCCAAATGCTCGGGAAGAAGTTACCCTTTTTCTCCGCGCCGCCGACGGACTTCTCGCAGACGCTCGCCCCGCCCAAGACCACCTTGATCTTCGGGTCCACTGCTTTCATGGCCTCGACGATGTTGTTGTACTTCACCCAGTACTGGTTCAGCGACATGTGGCCGGCCTGCCAGGGGCCGTACATCTCGTTGCCGATCGTCCAGCAGCGGATATTGAAGGGTTCGGGACTGCCGTTCTCCGCGCGCATTTTGCCCATGCGGGTATTGACGGAGCCATTGCAGTATTCAACCTCCTCGGCCGCCTCGCGCGCCGATCCGTATCCGCTGTCGATCGCCAGATCGGGCTCGGCTCCGACCAACCGGTTGAGGGCGATGAAGTCATGCAGGCCCACGTCGTTCGACTCCTGCCCACGCGGCGGGCGCTTGTCACGATCGCCAAGACCGTCGCGCCAGTCGTAAGCGGAGACAAAGTTGCCGCCGGGCCACTTGAACATCTTGAAGCCTTCCTCTTTGAAGAGGCGGATCATGCCGGCGTGGAATCCCTGCACGTTATCGGCAGGCATCAGCGAAGCAGTCCCGATATGGAATGTGCCGCTGCCGGTACCCACGATTTCCAGGCGCGCATCAGCCGAGTCGGCCGTCGGCGTGAACTTGAACGGGAATTTCTGGTACACGCTCGTAAGAGCGGGAATCGTGACGGATTGAGAGTCGCCGGGGCCTGGTCCCCAGACCATACGCACTACAACCTTCGCGCCGGGATCGCCGGCAAGCCAAACACGGCCTTCGTAGATCTTGCCCTTGACCAGGCGCAATCTGGACTGCTGAATGCCGCGGGGATCGGAGCCGGCCAGCTTGACGCGCGGGCTGTGCTTGCCAACGAACGGCCGCACGGTGTCCATTTCGACAGTTCCTTCCGGTCCCACCGGCCTGAACGGCTCGCGGAAGCCGCGGAACCCGGCAGGGGCATTCCCCGGCGCCGCTGCAGGCTGAGAGCTGACAACCGGCCTTGCGAACTTCCTGTCGCCCAACATCTCGGCCCACACACTCGTGGTCGCCGGCTCCATGTATCCGCCGAAGATCATCGGATTGATCGGCTTGCCTTTCTTGGCTGCATCGATCGCGACTTGAATGTTCCCCGCTGGAGCGGCGAGCGCCTTTTTCCCTTGCTTCAACACGGCGGCGCCTGCCACCGAAGCCCTTAGAAGCTCACGTCGGTTCATTGGCATGTTGTCTCTCCTTGAGTTAATGAGGATTAGTCCACGGCGCCTCTACAGCGGCAGCGATGCCGCCAACGACAGCGTCTTCCCTGAGGCGCGGTCTTCCACTACCAGCTTGCCGTTTTCCAGCCGGACGTCGTCCACGCGAGTCATGCCTTCCGGGCTCTTCACGTAGAAAAGGATGAAGCGGCTCGCGATTTTGGACTTAGCAGGCAGCCAGCGGTAGACCGGCGTATCGAATATCCGGTTCAGTTCCACCATCTGCCGGCGCGGCAGGTCGAACGGCTGGGTGGCGAACTCCACGCCACGGCCCGACCAGCCGTTCGGCGTGTAGCTCATGTAGTTCTGCACCCACGGATACTCCTCCCGCCGGAACACGTACCCCAGCAAGTAGTGTCTGGCTGTGTTGAGCACCGTGACATAAGCCAGCGGGTGCGACGGCTCCATGAGCGTGGTCGTATGCCCCATCCAGGTCACGCCTTCCGGCTGAGCCCGCAGATCCACCGGTTTTCCATCCGTGCCCGGAACCGTGGGCCAGGTGAAGTCCAGTCCTTGCGCGAACGGCAAGCGCTGGCCGCCCGTACGGGTGCGGGCGCGCGTCCCGGACATGTCTACGACCGTCTTCTCGGGTTCGAGGAACGGCGGAAACAGGAAGGGATGCTCGCCCCAATTGGCCGTGCGGTCAAACGCCACCTTGCTCTCCAATTCGCTATCGACGTAGATCACGCTTTCGCCATCCACCATACGGAGAACCCGCGTGAACGTTTCCTGCAACAGGGGCATATCGACGTTGAACTTCACGGTTGCCGTGGCGCCCTGCTTTTCCGAAGCCACCAGCTTCCAGGGCTGGAGGTAAACCTCGCCGTGCATGGCCAGCCCTGCCGCGCGCTCTTCGGCGCTGGGTGAACCGAAGCCATCCACGCACACGAAGTGCCCCACCATCGGTCCTTGAAGCTTCCGGTTGTCGGGAACCTGCGGAACCATCTCGGGGTTGCCGAACGGGCTCAGGCCCTGGGAATCGCCCTGGATCAGGATCCGCAGCATCGACCCGCCCTGCTTCACCACGGCCACTTCCAGCTTGTCGTTGGCGACAAAATACACCGGCCGGTTGTACACCGTACCTTCCTTCAAGGCGGGCGCCGTCTGCGCCACGGCGCCGCCGCAGGCGCAGCACAACGCCACTGCTAGAGCCGCAATTGGGACGCCCTCGCGCTTCGGAACACATTGTCTGGTTACTGCACGTTCGCAAGAGAAAGGCATGGGTTGGACCTCGACTGAGATGGCCTTTTTCCCTTCCACGCCCAAGCGATCGAATTTGCGGCATCGCTTGATGACCATACCGTTAGTTACTTCTGAAACAGTAACGGAGCGAATTGATACAGGCTGCGCCGCCAACTCAGCCACTCGTGAGCGGTGAGCGGGGATTCATAGAACACGGCATTGACGCCGGCTTTCTTTAGCTCGTCCACGGCCGCCTTGCCCGGAGCGCCGTTCTCGCGGCTGCCGTAGCTGACAAAGACCACCTTGACCTTCTTCTTGAAGTCGTTCACGTCTTTGATTTCCGACATGGCGATGTTGCCGCCGCTGAAGATCCCGATGTTCGACAACTTGTCGAGGTGGGCGAGAGTGATCCCATGGGTCTGCATGCCGCCCATCGAGAGGCCGGCCATGGCGCGATGCTGCTGATCGGCCAGGGTGCGGAAGTTCCCGTCGATGAAGGGAATCATCTCCTCGATGAGAATGTGTTCGAACGGGGTGTTGGTCATTCCGCGTCCGCCGAAACCGCCCGGTCCGCCACGACCCGCTGCGCCGGGAGCGCCGGCAGGAGCCTGTCCGCGACCCGCGGCTGCGCCGGGGGCGCCGGCCGGAGCAGCAGCAGGAGCCGCGCTGGGGGCGCCCGCGAGAGCCGCGCCGGGAGCGCCGGCGGGAGCCTGTCCTCGACCGGCGCCAGCGCCACGGCCGCCGCCAGTGCCGGGGATGGAGCTGTTGCCTATCACGATGATGAAGGGCTTGGCCTTACCGTCGGCGAGCAGGTTGTCCATGATGAAACCGGCGTATCCCTGACCGCCCCAGCCGTGCTCGTCTTCGCCTGCGCCGTGCTGGAGATACAACACCGGATAGCGCTTCGACCCCTTTTCGTATTCCGGAGGGGTATAGACGTAGCATCGAAGAGTTGCATTGGCAATCTTGGAGGGGAAGTAAACCTCCCGCAATTGGCCATGTGGCACGTTCTTCACGGCATAGAAGTCCGCGTCGTGCGCAGGGACTTCGACCCCGCTGCCCCAGCGGCTTGCGCCGTAGAACATCAATGTTCCGGGGTCCGGGACGCTGACGCCATCGACCCAGAGCTGGTAGTAGTGGAAGCCTTCGTCCTGAGCGTTCGAGACGCCGATCCACGCGTTGTCCGCCCCTTTGGTCATGGGATACCGAACGCCGCCGATATCGAACAGCACGCTCTGGGCCTGCGGCGCCACGAGACGGGTGCGCACGCGCCTTTGAGAGTTGACCTCAGGATACTGTCTGCCCTGCTGGTTCAGCGTCGAGGGCTTGAAATCTTCCACCGGCGGGGTCTGGTCTATCTCAACCGGCGGCTGCGCCCCCCGGCCCACCTGCCCTCCCGGGCCGGCCGGCGCCCCCTGCGGCGGCTGGGCAAGCGCTGGAAGCGCCGACAGAGCCGGCAGAAGAACGAGAGTCAGAATCGCTTTCTTCACTGGAACCTCCTGTTAATTGCGAATTTACAGTGCGGCATTAGTATAAGTGAGCCCTTCGGCGGCCTGCCGATCGCCTCGCGAGCGGGCCGCGGCCTACCTGGGAAGCTTCTGCTCGCCTTGGATCTTCAGCGCCAGCTCGGCTCCCGGCGCGCCGGTTCCAGGCTGGCCGCCGCCCACGAATACTTTATAGTCGCCAGCCGCTACGAGCGTGGTTCCATCTGCATTCACCATGCTCAGGTCGCGCGGATTCATCGTCAGCCGCACGTGCTGCGTCTGGCCGGCGCGAAGGTTTATGCGTTGGAAGCCGCGCAAGGCCCGCAACGGAGCGCCGGGCAGCTTGGGAAACACAATGTAAGCCTGCACGACTTCGTCGCCGGCCACGCCGCCGGTATTCCGGACATCCACGTCCACCTGCAAATTGCTTCCGGCTTTCAGAGTGGTAGCGGAGAGCTTCGCGTTGGTGTATGCGAACTTCGAATAGCTCAGACCGTATCCGAACGGGTAGAGCGGCTGGCCTTCGAAGTATCGGTAGGTGCGTCCCTTCATCGAGTAATCGTCAAATGGCGGCAAATCGGACACGCTCTTGTAAAACGTGACGGGCAGCCGCCCGCCTGGATTGTTGACGCCCGCCAGGGTTTCCGCGATGGCTGTCCCGCCTTCTTCACCTGGATACCAAGCTTCCAGAATGGCGTTGGCGTTTTGATTGGCCCAGTTCACTCCCAGCGCGCTGCCGTTCATCAGAACAACCACCAGGGGCTTCCCAACGCTCTTCATGGCTTCGATGAGATCTTCCTCGTCCTTCGGCAGATCGAGCGACGTGCGGTCCCCACCCTGGAAGCCAGGGAGGGTGACGCCCATCTCTTCGCCTTCCAGATTCCTGGTGATACCAACGACGGCCACGACCACATCGGCCTGCCTCGCGGCGGCCACCGCTGTCGGTATATCGTTTAGGGCAGGCTGCCAGGACAGCGTGGGCCCAGCAGCGCCGCCGAATCCACCTCGGCCACCGCCGGCTCCGGCCCGCCCGCCGCCGGCGCCGGGAGCTCCAGCCGCGGGTGCGGCGGGCGCCGACGCGGTGGGTGCCCCAGTTGTCGGCGCGGCGGGCGCCGTCCGGAAGAACTCCACCTTCAGCGCGTATGACTTGCCTTTTTCCAATGCCACCGTCGCGCTACGCGCGGCGGCAATAGCCGGGTCCACCGGAGCCCCGCGGCCGCCGGCGGCGGCGCGCTGCGTCCAGTCGTCGATGATTTGTTTACCGTCCAGCCACACGCGGACGCCGCCCCCGCCGTTGATCGAGACGCTGACGCGTCCGGTTTCCTCCGCCGTCAGGGCGCCGGTCCACCGCGCCGAGAAATCGCCCTGGCCGATGCCCTCAGGCAGGGCGCTTCCGCCGCCGCCGAACATGCCGCCAAACCCACCGCCGCGGCCGCCCGCCGGCCCGAGCTGCGTTTCCACGCGCGTCGCCGCCGGAGAGCCGGAGAGGTCCTTGTTGTTGAAATACACGGCCGTGACGCCGGGCTTTCCGTCTTCCGTGTGACAAGCCGTCGCCGGAATCGTAACCGGCGTGCGTAGGAACGTCGTTCCGGGTACGTATGTGACCTCGGCCGACGGGAACTGTTTGCGAATACCGTCGATCGGCGTCACGTAGTGCGACGATGTGCCGTTGTAGTTGCCTTCGAGAGCCGGAATGGAATCGGCCAGCGGCCCGACAATGGCGATCTTCCTGACCGACGATTTGAGAGGCAGCGAACCGTCGTTCTTCAGTAGGACCATCGCCTCGCGCGCCTCTTTCCGCGCCAGGTCGCGGTGGGCGGCGCTGTCGTTCTCGGAGAACGGAATCTGCGCGTATTTCACCATCTCGGGCGGGTCGAACATGCCCAGTTGGAAGCGCGCCTTGAACAGGCGCTTGAGGTTGATATCAGCCTCCTGCTGGCTGATCAATCCCTTCTGGAGGGCCGTAAGGTAGCCCTGGGTGTCGGCGCCGCAATCGAGATCGTCGCCGCGCTTGAGCGAAATGGCCGCGGACTCCTCAATGCTCGGTACGAACTTGTGGTTCCTGTTGATGTCGGCGATGGCGCCGCAATCCGATGTCACGTAGCCGTTGAACTTCCAAGCGCCGCGCAGCGTGTCATCCAGCAGAAACGTGTTCGCGCAGGCCGGCTCGCCGTTGATGCTGTTGTAGGCGCACATCACCGAATCCGCCTTGCCTTCGACGATGGCTTGCCGGAAAGCAGGCAGATAGGTGTCGTCTTCGTCGTGCAGCGATATCTTCACGTCGATCGTGTGCCGCGAGGGTTCCGGCCCGCTGTGCACGGCGTAGTGCTTGGGCGTGGAGATCACTTTGAAGTACTTCGGATCGTCGCCCTGCATCCCTTTGACGAACGCCGTGCCGAGCCGCCCGGTGAGGAAGGGATCCTCGCCGTAGGTTTCCTGGCCTCTGCCCCAGCGCGGATCGCGAAAGATGTTGATGTTTGGGGACCAAAAATCGAGTCCGGCCGGCCCTGGGCGCACGCCCATGCCGCTCCCGGGCAGGTTGGCTCCGGTCGCACTCGCAGCCGCCTGAGTGCGCTGATACTCGTGGAACTTGGCGCGCGCCTCGGTGCTGATAACGGTCGCCACCTCATGGATGAGCGGCTCATCGAAAGTGGCGGCGGCGCCGATAGCCTGGGGAAACACCGTCGCGATTCCTTGATTCGCTACGCCGTGGAGCGCTTCGCTCCACCAGTTATAAGCGGGAACCTGAAGACGCGGTATGGCGGCGGAGGTGCTGCTAAACTGCGTAGCCTTCTCTTCAATCGTCATCCGCGAGAGAAGGTCGTCCACGCGCTGGTCAAACTGGAGCGCCGGATTCAGATAAGCCGGGCGTTCGCCGGCGGGCGTCTGCTGGCCCACGGCCGGGCCGACCGACGCAGCCAAGAGAAGTAGAACGAGCTTTTTAGGCATTTGGCTCCATAAATATCGGAATTGCGGTCACTTCGTGGCGTCAACCACGCTCACGGTGAACCCCGTCAGCGGTTTATCGTCGGCGTCGAGGAACCGAGCGCAGAAGTCGGTGGCTCCGCCGCCGTTGATAACAGCGGCGCGCACGATGTTCGGCCCCTTCTTGAGCGTAATGCGCTTGGAGACGCCATCGTCGATGACAGTCTGGCGATCGCCGAAAATGCCGATGATCTCCTGGCCGTTGACCCACCATATCGAAGCTGCATTGGAACCTATAGCCAGGCGCACGTTAGGCATTTCCCGCGGGCAGTTGACAATGGTGACGGCCCAGAACAGCACGTTGGAAGTCGGTTTGTTCAGCGCCCAGGCGAAGTGATAAAGGTTGACGTTGTATAGCTTGGTGTCCACGGCGTGCCAGGTGAGTTCCTTGCCGTCGACGGTCACCTTGTCGCCATCCTTCGGAATGACGGTGAACTGGTTGGGGAAGTACTCCTTCTTGACGCCCGCTCGAACGGCGCCTTCCGTGAGGTCGTTGAAGGGGATCGGTTCCAGGAAGAGCCAGCGTTGGATGAAACCGCCGGCGTCGGGGACCTTAGTTGGAGTCGCGGGTCTCGTGAGCGTGGGCGCAGGTCCACGAGCGGCGGCGGGCGCCGCCGGGGTGGGCGCGGCGCCGCGACCTTGTCCAGTGGCCGCGGGGCTCGTCTGGGCAGGCGCGGGACCGCCAGTTTGGCCGCTGGCTGCGCCGGCAATCGTCAGAAACGCGGAGCCAGCCAATACGGCGGGCGCCATATGAAAAAGACAGCGGAGAGTACCCATAGAAAGCCGTTGTCGAGATACTCGATCTATGTCGGCGATCATCGAACCTCGATTCATGGTCAATGCGTTCTCTGCAACCAAGCTCCCTGCCTCCGTTACGGAGTCTTGAGCAGCCAGCGCTGCTTATCGCTCGCGGGATCGAACTTGGCCAGCGTCGCAAAGCTGCTGCCCACGGCGGAAAGCGCCAGCGGTACTTTGGAATTCGGGACCGCCTTGGGCATGATGCGCCAAGAGCCATCGGCAAGCTGGTCGAAGCGCCACAGTTGTTCGGGACCGCCGGTGAACGCGGGAAGCACCACCAACTCGGCGTCTTCGGCGGCAGCCAGCGAGCGGTCCGTGCCGGCGATGGTGATCTTGAAGTACGGCGAGCCGGGATAGCCGCCGGAGTTCGGGACAGCCGCAATCGCCCACTTCTGCTGGGCCTGACACAGGTAGTTGCTCAGGCGGGCGTCAATCTTGCCCGAGGGCCAGTTGGCGGAAACCTCGGCGACATCCTGATTCGGAACCGGGGCGCCGGAGCCGCCGAACATTCCTCCCCCCCTCGCGCCCTGACCACCCGGTCCACCGGCTGGCGGAGCTCCACCAGGAGCGCCTGGGCCGCCCCGTCCGGCCCCCGCGGCACCGCCTCTGCCGCCACGCCGGCCGCCTACTGGCACGCCCTCCACGGCGAGCTCAAGGGCCGTGCCGGTGCGCACGGATTCGATCTCATACGTACCTTCCTTCGCGTTCTCGCCAGCCACGGGCCAGCCGTCCTTCCACAGCAGCGGACGCAGATCGAGCACGCTGGCGCCGCCCCGATCCAGGTCGGCTTCCCAGTGCATGGAGAACTTCTGCACGCCGTCGCCGAGGTCGAGCAGGCCGAAATGACCGGCGCCGACAACGCGCCCGCCGGAGCCGATGAGCAGCTTGCCGCCGCCCTGAATCATGTCGACGCCCATGGCGTCAATGAAAGGACCAGTGACTCTTTTCGAGCGGCCCATGCGGATGTTGTAGCCGGAGTCGGCGCCGCGGCAACAACTGCCGTGCGTAGCCAGCAGGTAGTAGTAGCCGTCGTGATACATCATGTCCGAGGCTTCGCAGTTGATGGCGATGTCGCGGGGCTTGTCGTTGGGGTTGAGCCGCATGCCGGTCTTCGGGTCGAGTTCCACCTGCCGTATATAGCCAAAATACGAGCCATAGACCAGCCACATCCTGCCGTCATTGGGATCGAGGAAGGCGCCCGGGTCGATGCCGTTGCAGTCTTCAATGCCGTCGGTGGATACCACGACTCCGCCCTCTTCCCATTTGTAATCGGGGGAATTCGGGTCGAGGCTCTTACTCCAAATCATGTTGATCTCGGCCTTGGGCTGCGCCCCGACGTTCCTCGCAATGTACTGGTAATAACGGTCGCCGACATGAATGAGGTCGGGCGCCATCCCGCTGCGCGAGGCCCTGGTTCCGGCATGCCAGGTCCAGCCGTCGTCGGAAACCAGAGCGGTTCCGCCGGTGCCGAAAGTGTAGTATTTGCCGTCGCACAGCACGATCGTGGAGGGGTCGTGGATTCCGGACTGGCCGTCCAGCGCAAGGGCCAGCGAGGCCAGCGCGAGAACCGTTGCTAGAAAAACGTATTTCATCCAGAGATTCCTCTTTTGCACCTTGGGCAATCTCAGCTCATACCTGTTGCGGTTCAGCGGGTCCGATTTTGGCTCGGCTTCCCCTGGTAACCGCACCACCGTTCTGTTGCTCGGTCCGCTATGGCCCCGAGTGTATGCGTTTGCATCGTCGGAAGATAGAACTATAACTCGCTTCGGCAGTGAATTCAAACCAGTCTATGAACGTTTCCTTGCCGATTCGGCGGCAAGCGATTACAATACGTCTCGTGATCGCCATATCTGAGGGCCTACGCCTTTGAGGCGCATCGCTCGCCATCCGCGACGCCATTACGCGGGAGGCGGAGCCGGCGGGTGCGAAGCCGCCGGCAGTTTGGAGATAGCGGCCGCCGAGCCACGAGGGTTCGCCGAAAGCGGCGGCCCGGAAGGACATCGACAATCATGAACCGAGTACATACTATCCTACTGAGCGGCGGATTGGTGGCCGCTGCCTTCGCTGCATACGGCGCCGACCCGGGAACCAGGGCCCTTCTGCCGGCGGACTCCGCCTCCGCATTCAAACTGAGCGCCAACGCCGGCGAGTACGCGAAGATGTCCACGGCGGCGGTTATCGGCCGGCCGTTCTCGAACGCGCTTCGCATTGAAGTGACTAAGAAGCCTCAGCGGACAGCGGACGTGCAGATCTCCGCTCCGGTGGATGCCGCCATGGCCACCGGCGACGTGTTGCTGGTTTCGTTTTGGATGCGGTCCGGAGCGGCCGGGGAAGCGACGCTCGATGCGGGATTCCGCACGGCGCCCGGAGCGGCGGGAGTGCCCGTTGCGGCCGGAGCAGGACGAGGGCCGGGAGCACCAGTGGCCCCAGGAACCGCGGGTGCGCCAGGAGTCGCGGGAGCAGGACGAGGAGCAGTTGCTCCGGGAACCGTAGGTGTGGCAGGAAGGGGAAGGGGAATGTTCGGCGGCCAACCGGCGCTGAACGCGCCCGCCCTGGCTGGGGCGGCGTGGAAGAAGGTTCAATTTCCTTTTGCGGTGACGCGGGACTACAACAAGGGAGAGGCCGAGGTTTACTTTACCGTTGGATTGCGCGAGCAGATCGTGGAGCTCGGCGGCATCGAGCTGGTGGACTACGGAACCAGCAAGAAGGTCGCCGACCTGCCGTACACCAAGCTCGGGTACGCGGGCAGCGAGCCTAACGCCGCGTGGCGCAAAGCCGCGGATGCGCGCATCGATAAGTACCGCAAGGGCGATCTCACCGTCTCGGTAAAAGACAAAGCCGGCAAGCCGGTTCGCGGCGCGGAAGTCTCCGTGCAGATGAAGAAGCACGGGTTCCTGTGGGGAACGGCGGTCAGCGGCGCTTCGTTCTCAAGTGGGCGCATGAATGCGGATACGCTCGCGAAGTATAAAGAGCAGATCGTGAAGCTGTTCAATTTCTCCGTAATGGAGAACGAAACCAAGTGGCCGCAGTGGGCGAACGAAGCGTCCCGCCCTGGAACGATCGCGGTTATCGACTGGCTGCGCCAGAACGGCGTGCAGGTTCGCGGTCACAACCTGGTGTGGCCCTCCTGGAACAACACCAACGTGAAAGCCGCGCAGGACGCCAGGAACGATCCCGCCGCGCTGGCGAAGGTCATCACCGACCACATAACCGAAACCACCCAAGCTCTCGGCGGAAAGCTGGTGGACTGGGACGTGATCAACGAGACCTTCACAAATCACGACTTCATGGACATTCTGGGCCGCCACGCCATGGTGGACTGGTTCAACGCCGCTCACGCAGCCGACCCTAAGGCCAAGCTCTACATAAACGACTTCAACATCATCGAAGGCGAAGACACGCCGCACCAGGACGACTACGCCGCGACCATCAAGTATTTGATCGACCAGGGCGCGCCGGTGGACGGAATCGGGCTGCAAAGCCATTTCCCAGCGCGCGTCACGCCGATGGACGAGTTGTTCAAGCGGCTCGACCGTTTCGCGGCGTTCAACAAAGAACTCGAAGTCACCGAGTTCGACATCAACACGAACGACGAAGGCACGCAGGCCGATTACACTCGCGACTTTATGACGGCGGTGTTCAGCTATCCACAATTCAAAGCCTTCATAATGTGGGGCTTCTGGGAAGGGGCCCACTGGCGTCCGAGCGGCGCGATGCTGCGGCGCGACTGGTCCGAAAAGCCCAACGCCCAGGCGTACAACGACCTGGTGTTCAAGAAGTGGTGGACCAACGCCACTGGCAAGACTAGTGGACAAGGTACGTATACAACGCGTGGCTTCCTGGGCGATTACGAAATCGAAGTGAAAGCCGGCGGCAAGTCCAGGACGCAGCACGTGACTCTTGGCAAGGACGGCGCGAAAGTCGAGTGCGTCCTGGATTAACCGGTGCAACGCTAAGACGATTCAGGGAGATTGCAGCCTATGAGACGAGCATTGATCTTTGCTTTTTCCGCGGTCATTCTGGCTGGTGGAACCAGTTTCGCTCAGACGAAGAAGGCTTCGACTATCGCGAAGCACGAGTTGGTCCCCCCTCCGGTGGCCCCCGCAAACGCCCCCGCCGTACCGGCGCACCCTTCACCCTACAACTTCCCGGGCGTTCAGTTTCCGCGAATTGAAGCCGACAATCGGGTGACTTTTCACTTCAACGCGCCCACCGCGCAGAAGGTGCAGGTCTCCATCGTCAATGTTCCGTTTGACATGGCAAAAGGCGCCGACGGAGTGTGGACCTACACCAGCGCGCCGCAGCCCCCCGGTTATCACAACTACTGGATGATCGTGGATGGCGCGATCGTGGTGGATCCCGGCACTCAAGCATTCATCGGTTACGGCCACATGTGCAACGGCTTTGAGATCCCCGAGGCGGGCGTGGATTTCTATGACATCAAGGACGTGCCGCACGGCGATGTGCTGAGCAGGGATTACTTCGCCAAGACAACCAATTCATGGCGGCACGTTTTCGTCTACACGCCGCCCGGGTATAACGCCGACCTCAAGAAGCGCTACCCGGTTTTCTATCTGCAACACGGCGGAGGCGAAGATGAGCGGGTGTGGATCGAGATGGGCCGGACGAACGTGATTCTCGATAACCTGCTTGCCCAAGGCAAGGTGAAGCCGATGATTGTCGTCATGGAGACGAGCGCAACGGGCGCTCCGGACGCTGCCGGTGGCAGACCCGGTGTAGGCGGGGCCCCTCCCGCCGGCGGTGCGGGCCGTGGTCCGGGCTCTGCCCCCGAAGCCCCTGCTTCTGCCCCCGCCCCAAACACCGTGGCTGGAACTGGCGCTCCCGCTGCCGCCGGCGCGGGACGTGGACCCGGAATCGGCGGTCCCGGAGGCGGGGCATACGGGCAGTTTATGACCGCAGAATTGATCCCGTGGATTGACAAGAACTTCCGCACGCTGCCTGACAGGGAGCATAGAGCCATGGCCGGCCTTTCGATGGGCGGCATGCAGACGGCGTCCGTCACCATGGCCAACCTGGATAAGTTCTCCCACATCGGCTTCTTCAGCGGCGGAGCTGCCACTGGTGGCCGTGGTGGCCCGGGGCGAGGCGCAGCGCCTGGAGCGGCCCCCGCGCCTGCGCCTGCCGTGGCGCCCGCACCGCTCGACCTCAAAACCATCTATAACGGGCAGATGGCCGATCCGGCCGCGTTCAACAAAAAGGTCAAGGTCCTCTTCATGAGCTGCGGTTCTGTAGAGAACCCCGACGCGTTGAAGGCGCACCAACAACAGCTCATCGCCGCCGGGATCGCCAACACCTACGTATACGTCTCTCCCGGAACCGCGCACGAATGGCAGACCTGGAGGAGGAGCCTGTACGCGTTCGCTCCACTCCTGTTCCGGTAAGATTCTGACAGCTCGTCCATTCGGCTTGAGCCGCTCCGCATTCGTTTCGGGAGCGTGCAAGCCGGATGGATGCGGCCATCACAGCTTGTGGCAGATGCTATAAAGTCCATTCAGGGAGATTGCAGCTTATGAAACGAACGTGGTTGTTTGCATTGTTCACGGCCATTCTGGTTGTTGGAGGCTATCTGGCTCAAACCGATGGAGCTTCCGGCGCCGTCGCGCAGGCGCCGGTCGCCGCTCCGCCCGCGGCTGGCCAGCAGGCCCCCGCAGCTGGCGTTCCAGCGCCGCAGGGCGCCGGCCGGGGCGCAGCCGGCAGAGGCGGATTCGGCGGACCGATCGAGTTGGGCCCGGACGACAAGCCCGCGTTCCCCGATCCGCCCGCCGGGTTCAATGTCAAACGCGACAATGTCCCTCACGGCGAGTTGACGCCCGTCGAGTACGACTCCAAGTCGCTCGGAACGCGTCGCCGGATGCGCGTCTACACGCCGCCCGGCTACTCGGCCAGTCACAAGTACCCCGTGCTCTATCTGCTGCACGGAATCGGCGGCACCGACACCGAGTGGACGGAAGCGTGCCACGCGAATGTCATCATCGACAATCTGCTGGCCGAGGGCAAGGTTCAGTCGATGGTCATGGTCTTCCCCGACGGGAATTCATCGAGGACGGTGGCCGACCTCAACGCTGGAGGCCGCGGGGCAGGCGCTGGAGGCGGTGGACGCGGCGGAATGAATATGGACGCCTGGCTGACGCCTTTCGAGAACGACTTGCTCAAAGACATCATCCCCTATATCGATTCTCACTATTCCGTTTATACCGACCGCGATCGTCGCGCATTGGCCGGACTCTCGATGGGCGGCGGCCAAACGCTGAACATCGGATTGGTTCATCCGGAGACGTTTGCCTGGGTCGGCGGGTTCTCCTCGGCCCCGGACACCAAGCAGCCTCCGTCCGCGCTCGTGCCCGATCCGTCGGTTCCTAAGCAGTTGAAACTGGTGTGGCTCGGTTGCGGGAACAAGGACGGCCTGATCCGCATCAGCCAAGCCGTCCACAACTATCTCAAGAAGAATGGCGTGCCGCACATCTGGCACGTGGACGGGAACGCCCACGACAACACCGAGTGGGACAACAACCTGTACCTGTTCAGTCAGCGCATCTTCAAGTAGCCGCGAGCGAACGCGGAGTTGGCGCGCAAATGAACACTGAACCGAAATGGACCAGACGGCTCTTTGCAGCGGCAATCACTGGTTCGGCTGCAACCCTCGCTCAGGAACCGGCAGTCTCGCCGGCTCCGCCCGCCGCGGGCACCGCGCAGGTTCCTCCGATTCCCGGCAGACGGCCGCAGCCGGTCGAGCCGCTTCCGTTCGCCGAGACTCTCGTTTTCACGCGGAAGGACGCCGAACCGCGGATCACGCCTTACCCCATGCAACAGGTGCGCCTACTGGCTGGCCCGTGCAAGCAGGCCGCGGACTACAACCGCGCGTACATGATGCGTATCCCGCCGGACCGGCTCCTGCACACGTTTCGCCTCAACGCCGGCCTCGCCAGCTCCGCGCAGCCGCTTGGCGGATGGGAAGCGCCCGGCGGCGAACTTCGCGGCCATACCACGGGACACTATCTATCCGCGTGCGCTCTGCGCGCCGCTTCGGCTGATACGGAAGTGAAGTCTCGCGGAGATGAGATCGTAGCGGAACTTGCGAAGTGCCAGGCTAAACAGTCTGGCGGCTACCTCAGCGCGTATCCCACCGAGTTCTACGACCGCCTGGACAAGGGAGGGAACGTCTGGGCGCCGTTCTATACCTACCACAAGATCCTGGCGGGCGTGCTCGACATGTACTTCCACGCCGGCAACAAACAGGCGCTCGAAGTCGCCAGCGGCATGGCTGCCTGGGTGGACGAGTGGAGCGCTTCCAAGCCAGAAGCCCACATGCAGGAGATCCTGCGGGTTGAGTTCGGCGGAATGAGTGAGGCGCTCTACAATCTAGCCGCCGCCACCAACGAGGGTCGCTGGGCGAAAGTGGGTGACCGCTTCAACAAGAAGGAGTTCATCACCCCGCTCGCGCAGCACCGCGACGAACTGCGCGGGCTTCACATGAACACGCATGTGCCGCAGGTGATCGGCGCGGCCCGGCGCTTCGAGCTGACCGGCGATCGGCGGTTCCACGATGTGGCCGATTTCTTCTGGTACGCGGTCGCCTCGGCCCGGACCTATGCCCCCGGCGGAAGCAGCAATAACGAGCACTGGATCACCTCTCCGGGCCGCCTCGCGGCGGAGTGGCGGGCGGGCACGCATCACCAGGAGTGCTGCTGCGCTTACAACATGATGAAGTTGACGCGCCATCTCTACGCGTGGAGCGGAGATCCAAGGTACTTCGACTACTACGAGCGCAATCTGTTCAATCACCGGCTGGGCGCCATACACCCCGAAACGGGCCATACCGTCTACTTCCTGTCGATGGCACCAGGAGCATGGAAGGGGCTCTGCGCGGAAGACAAATCGTTCTGGTGCTGTACGGGCACGGGGTTCGAAGAGTACTCCAAATTGAACGACAGCATTTACTACCGCGACGCGCACGGCATTACGGTGAACTTGTACATCGCCTCGGAATTGGACGACCAGGAGCGCACCATCGGCTTGCGCCAGGACACGCAATTTCCCGACGAGCCGCGCACATCTCTGACAATCACGAAGGCGCCAGCCTCCGCCTGGACGCTGCGCCTGAGGATTCCATCGTGGACCTCAGCCGCGGCGGCAAAAGTCAACGGCCGTCCGCTGGATGCGACGCCGGGGTCCGGCAGCTATCTCAGCCTCACGCGCGTGTGGAAGAAGGGCGATCGTATCGATCTGGAACTCCCCATGGGCCTGTCTGCTGAACCCTTCCCCGACGACCCGCGCGTGCTGGCCTTCTTGTATGGTCCTATTGTTCTGGCCGGCGATCTTGGCGCTCAGGGATTGTCGGAAGACCTGATCCTCGATCAGCAGGGACCGGCGGTCGCCAAGATTCCAATGAGCGTGCCCGAACTGCGCGTTTCGGGGAAGACGCTCGAAGACTGGATCAAGCCCGACGGCTCCGCGCCTCTAACGTTCCGCGCCGCGGCCTCAAACGGGAGCGTGGCGCTGAAACCCCTGAACCGGTTGTGGGGAAGGTTCGCCACGTATTGGAACGTGGCGTGATCGCGGCGAAGCGCCAGACCCTTTCGGCGATGAAGTATATTTTCTTTTCGGAGGTTTTATGATTCGAACCGGTCCACGCCTTATCTTCGCTCTCGTGCTCGGCGCTGCGCTCGCTATTGCGCAGCGGGGCCAGCCTATCCCGCAGCAACTGACCTTCGCGCCGTACCATCCCAGCGGCATTTACGACATCGGCGAAACCGTCGGCTGGACAGTGAACTAAACCGCTTTGCGGTAATTGTCTTCGCCCGTGCATCTCATGAGCCAGGC
>OCTA010002159.1_pt1 | contig 17973 bp, 11 predicted proteins | sample 1538991 | NCBI WGS metagenome assembly OCTA01 (sample SAMEA3539302, study PRJEB22396) | soil metagenome | biome: tundra; feature: field; material: soil | place: USA | collected 2010-05 | depth 0.15 m | reverse complement strand
GCTGTCACGCAGCCAAGCGCCCACCTACTCCACGACCATGCCCACTTTCACGTCCGAGCCGACCCGCACCCGAAGTTAAGTGGGACAAAGTGCGAGCCGATCCGCTTCGCCTGGCCCGCTCGGATGGAGCCGCACCCTTGTCGAGGGCGCGCCTCGAGAAGCCCCCGAAAGGAACGGTTGCTGTGAACATCGTCCAGCATCCCGGCGGATATGCAAAGAAGTACTCGATACGCAACAACCTCGTGTGCTCGTCGACGGCGCGGGACCTGCGATACTTCACGGACACGTCGTCGGGTTCGTCCGGGTCTCCGGTATGCGACGACGACTGGCGTGTCGTCGCGCTGCACCGAGGAGCGACCGTCGCCGAGAACGTTCAGTTCCAAGGTAGGCGAGTCGCATGGGTGAACGTTGGTAGTCATGTTTCGGTCATTCTGGCCGATCTTCGCGCGCAAACCCCGGCCATCGCCACAGAGATCGCCGCAGCAATGGAATAAGTATGAAGACATCAATCACAGAAATAGTGACGTGAGCCCTCCCTTCCGCATCGTCCGGGCGGGCGTTCCTCAAGGGATCGTGCCGGAGGTCGGGGGCAGGGGGGGACCGCCACCCCCTGCAGGTGCTGCCGCCGCCGGGGCGCCCGGCGCCGCGGACGACATGAGCTTCTACCTCGACAAGCTGATGAAGATGATTCCGACCGAGGTCATCGGCCTCTACCTGGTCGGCAGCGGAATCATCCCGGACGACCAGCACGCGTACCTCCTGGGATGGTCGACGGTGTGCCTGATCGGGGTGGTGATCGCGCGTATCGCGGGAACCCGCGACAAAGCCGCGAACAAGCCGCCGCAGGCAGGCCTCGTCGTCGTATCCGCGATCGCGTTCGTCATCTGGGTGTACTCGCTAGGTGGCCCCTTCAAATGGTACATGGGCGCCAACTACAAGCCGTTTTTAGGGTCCCTTTTCGTCCTTGTCTGGACCTTCGTCGTGCCGCTCGTGTACACGCCGGCCGATTGAGCGCGTAGAAGAGTCGGCACCCCAACTGGCCGAAGCTGCCTTCTTGCGCCCTTGGCGAAACGTCTCGCCGTACCCCCCCAGGATCCACGCCCGACATCGTACGCCGTTGCGGCGCCGAACGTCCCATCGGTCGTTCGAGGAGGACGCTGACGGTGGCCGCCTCTCCGTACTCGAAGTTCGGACGACGAGGTCCGGGCGGCCATCGCCCGTTCAGATCCGCGCTCGTCACCCGAACAGGGCGAATCCCCGCGTATACGCGCCGGCGCTCTGGAAGGTGCCGTCCCCGGATCTCAATTCATGTCGATGAGAGGAACGTACATTCCGAGGGTGAGGCCCACGTTGAGCGTCCCCTTCGTGTCCTTCGTCGGCGACAGAGCGAACGTCGGCGAATAGCTCGCCGTGGCGCCCAGGATCACCGGAATGCTCTTTCCCCAGCCTGCGGCGATCGTGAAGCTCGGCGCAACCGCGTCCGCGACTTTGGGGGTATTCACGGTGGCCTTGTTGTCGTATGCGATGTATTGCCCAAGGTCGAAGATGCCGAACTCGAGGTGAAGACCAGCGCCGTTGCCGCTCGATACCTGGTCGAAGCCAATACCGATGGGGAGGCTAAGCGGGCCGAGGAGCGCGGGCGGCGCGCCGCCAAGTCGAGCGCCGCCCACAAGGCGAAGTGATCCGCCGAAGGAGAAGATGCTGTCGCCGTCGCGCGCGGTGCGATCGGTCATGTCTTGTGTCAGCGATTCGAGGATCTGCGTTCGCTGATCGTGGAGTTGCTGTGCTGTCGCACCGCTCGTCTCGGCAAAGGTGGCCGCATACTGCACGAGCGACCCCAGGAGCAAGAAGGCCCGCTGGTTCGTCTTCTGGTACGCCGAGGTTGCATAGAACTCGACGACGCGTGCCAGAGCCGTGATAGTCGCATTGCTGTCGCCGTCGAGAGCGCCATCGAAGATAGGTTGAATTATTCCGAGCACCTGGCCCAAGGTCAACTTTGTACCGGGTGCGATCGAGTCGACGCTAGGGCAAGCGAACAACGGTGTAGGGAGGTCCGCGTCGAGCATGCACGCGGAATCGAACAGGGCATCGACGGCTCGAACAACGCGCTGCCGGTTGTCGGGCTGACCTTGGCTGGTCGTCAACGTTGCGGCAGCCACGAGCTGGGCCGCCACGGCGCGCGCGGCCGGTTCGGCAGCCGGCGTCCCGCTCGAGTAGTTGTTCGCGTAAGTCACGAAATCGCAACTCGCAATGGGCTTCGGGCTTGTGGGTGCGGCCGCCTCTTCAGCGCAGCGCGTGAACGCGAGGACCCCAGCCACGAGCGCGGTCTGGGCGGGTCGCAGCGTTTTGACGGTGTCCTCGCTTACGACGTCGTTGCCGGAGTCGATGGTGTCGACGTAGGCGAGGACCTCTCCGACGACCGCTTGGGCCTGCGCGTTGTCAGCAAGCAGCTTTGGACGAGCGACGAGTGGCACGATGACCGACGTCAGTACGGTTCCGACGGCGATCTTCGACGCCTCCGCGTTTCCGCCGACGAGCTTGGTCTCCATGTACGTGAATCCGTCGGAGGCGAGTGCGCCGAAGAGTGCGTCGCGCTGCGTGGCGATGTCCTGAAGCCGCAGCGGACCTAGCACCTTGCACGTGGCCGGAAAGGTGAAAGAGGTCGTGGCGGGCGCGGCCGGGGAGGGCGCCGCGGGAGGTGCAGCCTGCGACGTGCTGCTCGCACCGAGTCCGGGTTGCTGTGAGCTGCTGGTGGAGCTTCCGTTCGCAGGCGTCCCGGGCGACGCCGTAGTGCATCCGAGGAGGTCCTCGAGCTTGTCCTTCAGCAACCGGTATGCCTCCGCCGTGGCCCGATCGACGATGATCTGTCCCAAGATCTGCAGAGCCTCGGCGGCGGCGTCTTCGAGTCCTTGCGACGTGCCCGACGAGAGCGCAGGCACCCCGCCAGCTCTTCGCTCGAGCCGGAGGGCACTCAGCGCCTCGGCGGTCGACTGATTGGGTCGAAGGGCCGGCTGGAGAGTCTGCGTTGCCGGTGATGCGTTGGCGGTCGTCGACGGCGCAGCAGGCATGTTGGCAGCCGGGGCTGGCGCTGCAGGTCCGACGACCGGAGCGACTCCCTTCGGCGAGAACCGGATCGACTGAAGTCCAGGACACGAAGCGCCGACGCCCGTCACCGCTTTCCACGTAGGCGATGCCACTGTCCCGTAGCCTGGAGCCGTCACGTATGCTGCCGGCGCCTGAATTGGTGGTTTCGTGGCCGAGTAGTAGACGAGCAGGCACGATGTCCCAGTGCACGGCTGCGTCAGTGCAATCGGCGCGGAGGCGCCCGTGTCGTGGAAGAACGTCGCGGCGACGATGTTCTTGTGCCCGGACCCCGAGTTTGCCGCTTGCCCGGCAGCCGCGAGACAGTCCGCGTCAGCCGCAAGGGCGACAGGTGAAAATGCAACGAGGAGCGTAGCGAGGGCGACCGCAAAACTGAATGCCTTCATCGATGGGGTTCCCGTCAGAAAATGAAATTCAATGGATGACCCGTCAGCTGCCGTAAAAAACGGAGGGCACGGTCGAACGGTTCGAAGATCGAGGTCGTGCCGAGTTGGCCCACGCAAATCCCCAAGGCAATCCCCGAATTCGTCTCGTCGATGAAGATCGTCCCGGAGTCACCGGGGTTGGTTACGAGTGACCGCGTGGCCACCACGCCGCGAACTGCGTACGTCCCTCGTGCGGGCGACGTCATGAAAACGTCGGTCGGTCCGTCTTGGGTCGTCGTGGCGTTCGAACGGTCATGAGTAGTCGGGAGAAATGCGAGGACGTCGATGCTAAAGAGCTCGTCGTCCGGCGCGTCTTCGCGGAGGCGCGGGCCCTCCGTCGAAGCCACGGCGGCCGAAGCGCCGGCGGGCGTGAGCTGGACGAGAGCGGCATCGATCGCGGCTGTTCCATCGGGCTGGGGCCCGTCCAGCAGATTCAGCTCCAGCGTCCCTATTTGCTGCGGCTGCGCGGAGCCGGGAACGCCTCCCGTCACGGCAACGCGACCGCCACCCGCCGAGAAGAGGTGGCCGGAGGTCAGGAGGTGCGTGGGTTCCTGAGGGCCGTTGCCGAGGACGGCCGCAACGCCACCGAATTGCTTGATGGTGGCTTCCGAATGGATCGCCGCGCCTGCGTACACGCCCGTCATGGGTGGTTTGAACCCAGAATCGTGGGCGTTCGGCGAGGGACCGATCCCGACGACGTTTGGGACGACGACCAGGTCCCTCTCCGGGACCTCGAGCGGTGCGACCGGCTGGTCGGGGGTGGCCTGCTTGTGCGCGACATAGACATTCAGTGCGCGCTCCGAGACTCGGCGGCCCGCGATGACCTTGCGGTCAATCCCGAACCCCAGAACGCCATGCGCGTTTCCATCGCCGAACGTCTTTCGAGCGCTTTCCATGATCGCGGAGATGTCTGCTCGCCGAATGCGCCGTCGCTCCATACGCGGAGACGGTAGGGGACGCGCCGCGTCTCGCGCAATTGCATCCGATTTCACCCCGCGTATCGGCTGACAAATACCCCTTCGTTGCGGGGACGCGGCTTCCCCCCTCAAACCAGTGGTCACGGCCGCTGAGGGCGGCTTTCTGCGCCGGACGGCCACTCGCCGGATCAAGGCCTGGCGAAAGTCAGCGCGCGACGAGCGGCTGAGGGCGCACGACGCCCTTGGCATGGCGGTCGAATGCTCGGCGGAGGTAGCCATCCGTCTTCAACATGTCGGGCGACGGCCGAGGCGCTGGGACCGGACATCGCAGAGCGCATCGCGTGGATCGAGGGCGATCTGGCGGTGTCGACGCCGCCGCGCGACCACTTCGACCTGGTGGTGTCCCTCTATGTGTCATGTCGCGGGATCGCTGGACGAAATGGTGCGGCGCATGGCGAGCGGGGTCGCGCCCGGCGGGACGTTGTTCATGGTCTGCACCGTCCGATCGATCCGACGACGGGAAAGCCGACGGCCGCTGCGAGTCAGGTGCAAGTCTCGCCGCGAGGCGCCCGACGTGAGCGGGACCGGGGCGCACCACCGTCTTCCCAGATGGTGCGCCCCGTTTCCCTGGAGCGCGGCCCGCGCGATGCCAGGCGCAAGCTCTCGCGAAGGTACATCTCGTCCGAATGGTCGGTGATCCCCTGGCATGAACTCAGAACGGCAAGAACCACGCCTCGAGACGACCAAGCGGGGAGTAGTGATTGACCGATACCGGTTTCCGCCGCAGGACACGGACTTCGAGGAGCAGGACGACGCCTACGAGCCCGGCAGCGAGAAGGTCTCTGCGATCGCCAGGGTCGAGGGGCTCGACCTCGAGCAACGAACCGTCGACATCCGAAAGGGTCGCGCACGCGCGGAGCGTCATCCCGCCGCGCTGTTCAAACAGGACAAGGTGAGCAACCCGGATGCGGTGCAGGCGCTGATTCGCCTGGGGGAGTTCGTGCGCGACCATGGGATCGACTCTCCCGGAGCCCACCGTGCCGAGCGGGATCTCCTGCTCCGGCTGAATCCTCGGTTGCTCCCGGGGGAAGCGTTGCGCACGCCCGGCGAAGCGACTGTCGCGTCGGCGCGGCGCACAGCTCTCGCGCTCGACGGCGGGATACTCGCGGTCCAGGGGCCACCGGGCGCCGGCAAGACATTCACCGGGGCACGGGTGATCGTCGATCTCGTGCAAGCCGGCCGCCGCGTTGGCGTCACCGCGGGTAGCCACAAGGTCATCCGGAATCTCCTGGACGAGGTGGTCAGAGCCGCCGCGGAGGAAGGCGTTCGGCTTCGCTGCATGCACCGCCTGAGCGACCCGTCGAAGACGCCCGATCCGCACATTGACGAGGAGACCGACTCCGCGAAGGCGGTCGCCAAGATCCTCGCCGGCGAATACGGCGTCGTTGGCGGTACCGCGTGGGTTTGGTCGAAAGAGGAGCTCGCGCGCTCAGTCGACGTGCTCGTCGTCGACGAGGCGGGACAGATGTCACTCGCGAACGTGCTCGCCTGCGCGCAAGGCGCGAAGAACCTCATCATGCTCGGCGACCCCCAACAGCTCGAGCAGCCTCAAAAGGCGAGTCACCCTGAAGGATCCGAACTCTCTGCGCTCGAGTATCTGCTCGAAGGGCACGAGACGACGCCCGACGAGCGCGGCTTGTTTCTCGGTGAGACCTGGCGACTTCACCCGGCCATCTGTAGTTACACGTCGGATCTCTTCTACGAGGGCAAGCTGCGCTCACATGCGGGCCTCGGCGCCCAGACCGTGGTCGGCACGACGCGGTTCGCGGGCTCGGGCCTGTTCCTCGTGCCTGTCGAGCACGAAGGCAACCAGAACGCGTCGCTCGAGGAGGCCGCATGCGTCGCCGAGATCGTGACCGAACTGACGATGGCCGGCGTCACCTGGATCGATCGGCACGGCGCGACACGCCCCGTGACGCTTGACGAGATCCTCGTCGTCGCCCCCTACAACGCGCACGTTTCCGAGATCGCCGAGCGGATGCCAGGAGTGCGCGTCGGCACCGTCGACAAGTTCCAGGGCCACGAGGCGCCCATCGTGATCTACTCCATGGCGACGTCGCGTCCCGAGGAGGCGCCGCATGGGATGGAGTTTCTCTTCAGCCGGCATCGGTTGAATGTTGCGACCTCGGCAGCGCCGAGATCGCGAACTTGAGGATCTCCGGCGAGAGCGTGATGCCGATGTACGGCCGCACCATGTAGCGCGTGAAGGGCGAGAACGCCGCGCCGGAGCTCGAGCCGAGGATCCCCGCCGCGTCCGTCGGGGGGCAGGTACTGGCCCTGGACGAAGGCCGCCCCAACGTTGAAGCTCGCGCCTCTCACCGGCTGGAAGGAACCCCCCAGGAAGTACTCCTGGAACGTGTTCGTTCCCAGAGTCGTGGCGCCTTCGAGGCCGAGTGGCTGGATGAAACGTCTGTAGAGCCACGTGAAAAAAACAAACTCCTTCGTGGTGTGCCGACCCGCCTCACTGGCCGCCGTGGCGTCGCCACTGGAGCTCGCGCAAGACCGCCGTCCGTAGACCGTCCCGCCCGCGACGGAACCCCGCCGACGTCGCGAAGGTCTCGAGATCGTCGGGCGCCGGAATGCGCAAAACTTCGGCGAAGTACCATGACCAGAGCTCCGGCTCGGTCATGGTGACATCGGACAGCGAGGGCTGTGGAGTGCCGAGCTGACGCAGCTTCGCTGCCTTGGCGTCGGAGCGACCCGCCACACGCGCGTAGTCGTTATTCGCGCGGAGATGGTCGACCAGATACCGTCTTGCGATCTCGTCCATCATCGGTGCGGCCCAGAGCACGCGCGCGTGGTCATGGAAGAAGGGCGCTAGCTCTTCTCTTTCGAGACCCTGGTCGCGCCACCACCGCTCGAAGTCGTCGCGCCTGGCGAGGCCAAGCTCACGCCGGAGCTGCTCGGACGCCGCACCTACGCCGGCGTCGTCCGGGAGCACGCCTGCTCGAGCCGCTACGTCGACCGCCGTACCTCTCGCGAGCGCGCCGACCATCGCGTGCCGGTAGGCACCGGAGAGCTTGAGCTCCTCCTCGAGCGGCGAGTCGTCCCGCAGCGACTCGAGCGACTCCCTCGGCGCGCTCACCGAGACGGTGCGTGTCGCCTCTTCCCACGCGTCGGTCGCCTCGAAGCGATAGTTCACGCGCTTCTGCTGCGGCTTGCTCGCCCTCCAGCTGGCCAGGTGGCGGACGAGCGCGAGCGCGTCGAGCCTCTTCTGATCAACCCTTCGCGTGGCGAGCCATGCCCCGAAGTTCGCCATCTCATCGGCCGCCATCGACCCCATTTCGGTCATGATGGCGCGATACGTCCGATCGGCGTAGAAACGCGTCTTGGCCGCGCGGAGGAGCGCCACACTCACGTCCGGAGAGAGCACCCCCTCCGCCTTCGCCACCTCGACCGTCGCCCGGATGTTGACCATCGCCTCGGAGAGCATTCGATAGCCCTCCTCGGCCGGCCCGTGAACGACCGCGACCTCGTCATCGTCTTCGAGGTCTCCGCGGCGGAAGGCTTCGTAGATGAAGCCCACCCCGACCATGCCGAACTCCGCGAGCTCGGCGGCGCGGAGCGCGCCCATGCTGCTCGCGCCGAACACGTGCACGCCCTCGGCCATGGCCCAAAGGATCTCCTTATGCCAGACGGCGGGGACCCTCTCGAAATACCCGTCGATGACGGCGATGGCGGCGGGACGCGTTCGGGCCGCCCGATACACGTCGCCGAAACGAGCGGGCCCACACACCTCCACGTCGTCGAGCTCGGCGCGTACGGCGTTGGCGTCGATCGTCGGCCCCGCAAAGACGTAAATCTTCACGCCTGGCCCTCGGCGGCCAGGCACTTCAGACGTGCTCCCGGAGTGAAGCCCGGAACGTCGCTCATGCCCTCGAGCCCCGGGATCACCACGCGGACGACGGGGATTTCGAATTCCGGCAAAGTCAGGTCCACGACGGCCACCTCGTCGATTCCCGCGCTGCGTAGCCGGCCGAGCTCCCAGGCGAGGTCGTCCTCGAAGCTGTCCGAGTTGAAGGTCCCGATCGAGTCGAACCGGCGCTCGGGGGTCAGATTGAAGAGCCGGTGTGCTTCGACGAGGCGATTGCCGTCGGCGGCTTGAGCGTATTTGGTCAGGCCGACGTCGTCCCTCGCGCCGGCGATAACGGTCAGCCGGGTTTGCGCCGCCTCGGTCAGCGCACGCAGCAGTGCCACTTCGCGACTCGGATGGCAGCCCGAACCGGACGCGGGCCCCAGAGGCCGCCAGGCGTTGAGCGGCTCGATCAGAGTGCAGAAGAAAGACGCGATGCCCAGGTCGCTCGTCACGTCCCATACCGCCACCCCTACCGATGCCTGCGCGAACGCGTCGAGCACGAAGCGGCACGAGGGATCGTCCACGGTGCCAAGGTCGACGCGACGCGACTGCTTCGCGGGGGCGTCGAGAAAGTGCCAAAGCGTGACGGCGTCGCGCTCGACGAGCTCGCAAATGCCGTGACTCATCGCCTCGAGCGGATGATTGCCGGACGCAATCCCGCTGTCGGACATCTGAAAAGCGCCGGAGCCCGTTGGTAGCGGCACCACGTAGTCGGTGTGAACAAGCTCGAACGGCAGCATCACCCGCTTCCGACCCAGCGCGTCATGGCCCTCGATCCACAGCATACGGTCGTCGGGATGCAGAGCGCTCCCCGCCAACCTCGGAAGGCGGGACAGGTCGAGGGTTGGGCCACGGGCCGCGAGACTCCGCCAGCTGGCGAACACGAGCGGCTTCTGGATGCGCTCCGCGTGATAGTTCTCGATCGACTCCATGATGCCAGAGACCTTCGCCGCCGCGAGATCGAGGCCCTTGCCTTGCGCCACGGAGATCGACCGCGAGTTCGGTCTCGTCACCGCCACGACGGGGAGGCCGATCACGTCCAAGCCCGTCACGTTCGCGACCCGCGTGATGCCCATCGCGCCGATGACCGGAAGGATTCGCCGCAGCGTCTCCTCCGGCGAGACGGTACGGTGGGTTCCCGCACGATGCCCCTTGCTGGCGCGGGGCGGCGCGGTGGTGCCGGTCATCGCGCTCTGTCGCCTGTCGCGGTCACGGCGATTTCACGATCCTGCCGAAGTGCTCGAACTTCGATAGCTGAGCGCTTCCCCGGACGTTCACGAGCCCCAGAATGATACAGCTCATACCGCAGAGCTCCAGCTTCGGAATATTGGCTACGACCACGCCTTCGTCGATGGCCATGTAGCGGAGGTCGGAAGTTTGCGGGCCTTCGAGCGACGGGCAGTTGAGCAGCGCGCTGTATGGGACGCAGTACGCCGTCGCCAGGTTGGCCTTCGGCCGCGGCTGGGGCACTACGACCAGGTCGCCCGGGCCGGGCGTCAAAGCCGTACCGCGCGGCTTCTCGGACAATCCTTCGACGCTCGAGCCGGCCGGTAGCAGTTGAAAGAGATTGACCACGTGGTAGGGCGCGCCGGCACGGACGCCCTTCGGCGCCTCCTCCGGGGGAAGTGGCTTCGTATCTTCCTTCGTGAGGAGCGATTTCGCCCAGTACGCCTTAAGAGACCCATCGGTCATGGCGTACTTCGGATCCGTGTACGTCGCATAAGACAGCCACACGGACATCAGGTCGTCTGGCCCCGGCTCCTTGTCACCGTTCTTGTAGAAGAACAGAGCCAGATCATCCACTTCGGCGTTGAATTCAGACATGACGACATTTACCTCTACTTCTGAATGGGAACGAGATCTTGCGTCGGGCAAACGATGCCCGTCTCGAGAATTTCCGGATCCTTTTCCTCGATGGCCCCGGCGATCATGTTGTCGAGCTGCTCGGTCGCTATGGGATAAAGAGGATAGCGAACGAGCGAATCGACCTGTTCCAGCATGCGTGCGTAGCGACCCTGGCGCGATTCGACCACCTCGCGTCCGCCGCGCATGACGGTCACTGGCGTGCTCGATTCTTCGCGAATTCGCTCGAGGTCCTTCTCGAGGGTCGCGAAGTCTCGCACTTCCCACAGCAAGCAGATGGCTCCAGGCGTCCCAGTCACCTGGATCGCGCCCCATACCCAGCGCCACCCGCGCGCTTCCATCGTATCGGCGAACCAGTTGAGGTCGCGCAGGTAGCTATGGGCGGAGAGCGGCAGTCGCGTTCGCGACTCGCTCGAAAGGTTCGCGTGGGCCTGTTCGTGGAGCTGTCGCCTTCCCCCGGACGGTGCGCTCTTGAGACGGACCTCTTCGTACAGATAGACGTGGTTCGGCCGCGCGGTCCTCTTCGAATTGCTCCAGCCGAAGCGCGGCGTGGTGCCGCTACCGACCTTCAGCCCGACCAGCAGGTCCTGCTGTTCGCGCCTTATCGTCTGCTGCAGCTTCGCGTACCAGGTCGTGTCGGTGAACCGGTACATGTCCTTGTAGAGGGTGTCCCAGTCGTCGACCCGCCATACGTTCATCATGGCAGTGGACGGCTCGGGCAGGTTCTCGTCGATGAACAATGGCGCGCCACCGGCGGCAGCCACGAGCTCCCACGCGCCGTGACCGGCGCGCAACAAGTTCTCCTTTCCGCACAGGAAATTGCGCCACTGTCCGGGCAACACCGAGAACTTGTCGCGGAGGTAAATCGTGGCTTTCGGGACGGACGGCAACGGGACGCGTCGCGGAAGTCTCGCTTTGGTGGGCATCTTGGAGCTCCCTTGGCCGGGGACCGGCAGTGACGGGTATCAGCAACTACTGGGCCGAAAGTAAGCGGCAGAAAAAGAGCACCTGACGTGAGTCGTAAGGTGCGAGAGCGATCGCAATCGCGGGTTCGACTCGCGCCTCATAGAAGCCGTAGTCGGATCGCAAGGTCCAGCACTTGGGCCGCGCTTTCGTTCGCGGACGGGCCGTCGCCCGCTTCGAGGGCCGCCCGGATCGCCCCTTCGAGCGAGTCCGGGAGGCGCTGCTGGCGCTCGTCGAGCAGGAACCTCCATTGAGCGAGGGCCTTGGGTGCGTCTCGCGAGCGGAGCGCATGGGCGGCGAGGGGCATACGCGCCAGCCACTCGAAAGGAAAGACGTACGCCGAGCGAAGACTGTCCCAGGCCGCGAGCGCCCGAGCGCCGTGGACCGCCACGTCGGCCTCCCGGTCGTCGCGCAGCGCCGCCCAGGCGAGCGTTCCTTCGGCCGAGCCGACGTAGTCGAACATCTGAGTGGCGGATGCGTGTGCGAGCGCTCTCTCCGCCATGGCGCGTGCTTGCTCGACGCGCCCGAGCCTTCGGTGGAGGAGGGCGTGGTACGAGCAGAATCGTGCCTGGAGACCCTGATCCCCGAGACGCTCCGCGCCGGCGATCGCGTCGCACAGCAACGGCTCCGCGGCGGCCTCTTCACCGCCGAAGAGGAGAAGGAAGGCGTGCGAGAAGCGCGCGACCGCGAGCAGCTGAATCTCCCCGGCAACGGTGGCCGATTCGAGCAGGGAGCGCGTGTAGCGCATTGACTCCTCTCCCACCCGGTAGCGGCGGCTACGGATCTCCGCGTGGGCAGCGGCGAGGAAGAACCGCGCCCGCTGCGCGGGCTCCGAATAGCGGTCGACGATGGGTCGCAGTCGCCCGACCAGCGCCGCGAGGGCGACGGTCTCGTTCAAGAAGTACAGGTCCCAGGCCTTCTCCACCTGGATCTCGACGAGCTCGCGCCACCAGACCGTCGGTTCACTGTCGGTCGCCGGTGCCTCGCCCAGTTCGACCTCCGCGAGAGCGTAGCAAGCAAGGGCTTCGGTGTGACGGTGGTCTCTCTCCCATGCCCGAGCGAGTTTGCGGCGCCTGCAAGCGCGCGCGATGCCGTCCGGAGCCGAGCTGTCGAGCGCCGAGGCGAACGAGGCGCGGGCGGCCCCCGCGTCACCGGTGAGCAAGTAGAGGTCCCCCATGGCCTCCCGCAAGCGGCTCGAGGTCTCGCGATCCGTGGGCCCGTTCGCGAGTTGCTCCACGGCCAGGCCGTAGAGGCGCAAGGCGTCCTGATTCGCATAGCCGCGCCGCGCGTGCTCGCCTGCGCGCTCGAAGTAGCCTGCGGCGTTCGACGAAAGCCCGGCTTGCGCGAAGTGATGCCCCAGCGCGGCAAGGTGCAGGTCGAGCTCTCGTCCCGCGTACCGCTGTTCGAGGGCCCGGCCGGCGCGCAAATGAAGCATCGCGAGCACCCCCCTGTCGATCCGCGAGTACATCGTTTCGCGCAGATAGTCATGGACGAATCGCATCGAGCCGTTCGCGTCTTCATCGAGAATCTGCCGCGCGCGCAGCGACCCGTAAGTGTCGAGAACCGCCGCGGAATCGACCTCCGCCGTGATCGACAGGAGGTCGACGTCGAATCGTCGTCCCAGGACTGCCGCCGCCGAGAGCGTCGCCAGCGAGGCACCGTCGAGATCAGCCAAGCGTCGCTCGACCAGCGCCGCGATCGTACCGGGAAGGCTCAAGGTCTTGAGCCCGCCGCCGCCGGATCGAAACATCCATTGTCCGGAGCCATCGCGATCCAGCAACCCGCCGCTGACCGCGGCGCGGAGGTACTCCGCGATGAAGAACGGGTTGCCGGCCGACTCGCGATGAAGGTCGTCCACGACCTCTCGCGGCACCGCGTCCATCGCCAGCATGCCCCCGACCATGTCGGCAACGGCGCCCCGGTCGAGGTGCGGGAGCCTCTCATGGACCACGCTCGGCCCGTCGGCCCACCGCCGGAGCGCTGGGGTCATCTCCTCGCTCCTGCACGTGGCGACGACCACGATCGGTCCGCAGGGCTCCTTCGCCAGGGAGATGAGCAGGTCCGTCGACAGGTCGTCCGCCCACTGCAGGTCGTCGATACAGAGGAGGAGTGGCCCCGAGGCGGCTTTCTCGCTCAGCAGGGTCCTCAGCGTCGAGACCACACGCGCGCGCGCCGGCTGGGGCGGTAACGCCTCGGGGGGGGCCAACGCGACACTCGCGACGCAATCGCCGAGCGCGGGCTCGTAGGGAGCCAGCACGGGACCGAAGCGGTCGAGGAGCAGCGAACCCGCGTCGGCGCCGCGATGCGCGTCGACGATCGACAGGAGCAGTTCGCGAAAGGGCTGGAGCGGCGCGCACGGGGTTGCGCGTTCGCCCATCGACGCGCTCACGGGGGAGCAATCGCCCGCGATGACCGGGATCGCGAGATCGGCGGCGCGGGATGCGATCTCCATCAGCATGCGCGTCTTGCCGATGCCGCTCTCGCCCGAGATGAGCACGGTGGCGCCACGGCCCGCCCCCGCGTGCTCCTGTAACTTGCTGACGCGCAGCAAGAGGTCCGACCGGGCAATGAGCTCGGCCCGGTACAGGTACGTGCTGGGCCGCGTCGGGTCGGCAGACGCGCCCACGACGAACGCGTCGAGCGCCTTGGCGACGTCGTCCGCGTACCCGATTCGGGCCGCCGGGTCCCGCGCCAGTAGACGGGACGTGAGCCGATCGAGGCTCTCAGGGACGGCCCCGAGCGCGCCCGCGCGAGCCGACGGTCGGGGCGGCGAATGCGGGCCGTTCCTACCGATTCCCCCGGCGCCGAACGGGAGCTCGCCGGTCAGGATCTCGTAGAGGAGACACCCAAGCGAGAAGAGATCCGCGCGCGCGTCGACGAAGTGATCGAGGCGCTGCTCGGGCGCCATGTACGCCAGCGTGCCCGCCCGCGGCATCGCCATATCAAGCACCTCGCGCCCCTCGATTCCCGCGAACTTGGCGACGAGCCCAAAGTCGGCGATGACCGGCTCGCCATTCGGGCGAATTAGGATGTTGTCCGGCTTGAGATCCCGGTGCACCATCCCGCGCTCGTGCATGAAGGTGAGCGCATCGCATATCTTGCGCACGATGCGTAAGAGGTCGGTTCGCGGAAGCGCCAGGCGGCCGCGCTCGGGCGGAGACAGCGGCCGCCAAGGTTGCGCGGAGGGAACGTTCAAGGGGACGTCTTCGGCTCCCGCGAGGCGCGGTAGGCAGAGCGACAAGGGCCGGCCCGGGACCAGTTCCATGGCGTACCAGGGGGTCTCGTCGGCGAGACCGTCGTCGAGCAGCTTCACGATTCCTGGGTGATCGAGCTGCTTGAGCGCGTGCGCCTCGCGCCGGAACGAGGCGACGAGATCGGGAGACTGCAAGCGCACGCTCTTGATGGCGACGGACCCGCCCGAGATCGAATGTTTCGCGTGATAGACGACCCCCATGGCGCCGTAGCCGACGGGCCCTTGGACGACGTACGGGCCGAGGGACCGGCCGGGCATGAGCGCCGTCAAACCGAACGCCGGCGCGGTCACGACGCGCGCCCTCCTCGCGGCAAGGCGTCCTGACGATGGTCTCGACGAAGGGCAGCGCCGCTGGCAGCCATTCTTCGCCGCGGGTACGCGCGAGAGCTTTGCATATGCGTTCGAACCCCCATCCACCCCCCGCCGCCGAGACTCTACTGCACCGACGACCTCTCGTCTGCGAATGGGGCGGCGCGAAGCATTTCAACTGCGCTGGACGGTGGTTGGCGAATCGTTACGGGGTTGTTTCCGCCACCCCGCGATCCTTCGCGCTTCATCCATCGTCAACGGCGCGCGTCGCGCCTGGAGCGAGCCTTGCCCGGCTCGGACGGCTGATATACCGTCGGCAGCATCAACGTGCTGCGGGTCATCGCGAGAGGCGCCGATGGAAACCTCGAGCAGACGATAGAGCTCGACCACCCTCGTGCTGTACTCCTCGGGCGAACGCCCGATCCCGGAGCCGCTGCGGTGGTGCGCGCCGCGAAAGGCAAGCCGGTCGAGGCGATTGGCGTGCCCGGGGTCAGCGTCTCGGCGAACCACGTGCTGGTCTGGTCCGACTCCGGCGCGGTGTGCATCAAGGACCTCGACAGCCGCAACGGCACGTGGGTGCGATTGCACAGAGGCGAGGCGCTTCGCATCCCGGCTTCCGAAGTGGTCGTGCAGCTGGGTCAGTTCGCGAGCGTCGGCGTCGCCGACGGAGAGCCAGAGCCACCGTCGTGGACCGGATCCGCTGACTACGGGAAGGCCATCGCGACCTCGGTCGAGGCGTGGTTACAAACGCGGGGCCTCCGCGTCTCGGCGACAGTCGTCGCCGAGCCCAACGATGACACGCTGGCGAACTGCATCCCGCTGGCGACCCGCGAGGCCGTGGAGATCGTTCCCCTGGGGACCGTCGACCCGAGCTGGGCGCCCTTGATGGAGCGCCTGTGGCGCTGGACGACCCAGCAAAACTCGATTTTCGAAGCGGAAGAGACCACGCGGCGCGAAGGGATGATCCTCGCATCGCGCGCGATTCGTTCGGCGCACCGAGAGACGATCGACGCCGCGAAGAACGGCGTGCCGACGTTACTGTTGACTGGCGCGACCGGCGCCGGAAAGGAGATGCTCGCGGAGGCCTACCATCGCCACTCCGGCCGGAGCGGCTCCTTCGTCGCGGTCAACTGCGCGCTGTTCGTTCGCGATCTGCTTCGTTCCGAGCTCTTTGGTGCGGAGATCGGCGCATTCACGGGGGCCACGCGCCGCATCGTTGGCGCCGTCGAACGCGCGGCGGGCGGAACGCTGTTTCTGGACGAAATCGGAGAGATGACCCCCGATGTCCAGGCGATGCTACTGCGCTTCCTCGATCGCCGAGAATACGAGCGTCTTGGTCTACCGGGAAAGCCTCAATACGCGGACGTCCGTGTCGTGGCGGCCACCAATCGTGACCTCCGCGAGGCGGCGCGGGCGGGCACCTTTCGCGTAGACCTCTGGTTCAGGCTCTCGCCCCATGAGGTCGTCGTTCCGGCGCTCGGCGCTCGCTGGGACGACGTCGAGGCCTATCTGGGCATGATCCGCCTCGACGGCGGCCGATGCTCGGCGTTCGAAGCCATCTCTCACGACGCGCAGCAGCTGCTTCGAGCGCACCCCTGGGAAGGGAACTTCCGTGAGCTCGCGGCGTTCACGGCGCGCCTGCCTCGGAACGCGACGCGCGACTCCATCGACGGGCCGACGTGCCGGCACGCCCTCGACAGGAGCTCGCTGCGGCCTTCGACGCCGACTCCACCGGCGCCCGATGCGACGCTCTCGCCCGATTGGAGCGCACTTGCAGACCGGGCACTGGAGGCGTTCCGGGAGGACCACGGCCGCGGCCCCGGTACGTGGGACGATCAGAAGGAGTGGAACGAGAAGTATCTCAAACCACTGCTCTTCTCCCATATGAGCGGTGCTTCCGGCCAGCCGGTGCCCGCCGACGACGGAAGTCTCGCGAACCTGGCGGCAAAGACGGCCTCACGGCTCCGCGCCGACCGCGGGACCGCCTCCAAGCAGCTCGCGCGCTACTTCGACCGATTTCGATCCTGATCCTAGATTGGGGTCGCATTCTCGGCTCGAGGCCGGGGCGATTCTCACGGTTCTCCGACTGATAGCGTTGGGTATGGATCCTGCTGAGATGCCGGATCATGCCAGCATCTTCTGCCATGCGCGTTCCTTCCGCCTCGGGAGCCGCGCGGGCCTCCCGCGGTCGAGAGCTCCCGCCGGTGGACGCCGGCGCATGGCCCCAACCTTCCGAGCCGCCCCGCTGCACGTCGGCGTCGACGTGCACCGTCTGCACGGGTATCGCGCGGTGCTCGGAGGACCGGGACTTCGACCGCTGCGGCCGGACCCCTTCGACCGCCCTGACGATCGCGGTCTCATCCGACGAGGAATACGTTCACGTTCAGTTGACGATTGGCTCACAATCGTTCGATCTCGCGGCTCGCACCCATAACTACCTATTGCTGATCCTCGCGCGCCGGCGCCTATCGGACGCCGCTCGGGGTGTACCCGACGAGGCGTGCGGCTGGGTGGATAGCGACGAATTTTCGCACGACCCCAGCCTCACGCGATCGCGGATCAACCTCGACGTGCACCGTATCCGACGGCAGTTGAGCGCCCTGGCTCTGGGTGACCCCGTCGAGATCGTCGAACGGCGGCCTCGCACGAAGCTCCGAATCGGAATCGGTAACCTGTCGATCATCCGAACCTGACGGTGGGGGCGGGCGTCATCGTCATCTCCATTGCCAGGCGATGGGAAGAGGCGCAGCTGAGGCGAGCGGTAAGCCGTCGTCGCGCGGAAGGCCATGCCCCGATGAGTCAGCCTTCGTCGATCGTGCCCGTCCAGCACGAGATGGCGCTGCAGCCCGTTGACCGATCCCAGAAGCACCGGGGCAGCCGCCCGTCGTGCGCTGACTTTCGCCAGGCCTTTACCCGACCATCGGTGGGAGAAGACAGCGAGCGTGCCCCGGCCACCGCCCTCGTGACCGCGTAGATGGCCGTCGCGATCGTGCAGGAACGAAGACCTTCATGTGGGCGTCGATGCCGTCATCCTCGCGAGCCGCCCGACGTGAGCGGGACCGGGGCGCACCACCGTCTTCCCAGATGGTGCGCCCCGTTTCCCTGGTTGTCGTCACCTCACGGGCGCCAGGCTAGTTGGGCGCCTAGAGCGCCGATCAGGTTGTTCCACCTAAGATTCCGATCACTTACGTGCAGGGGATCGACAAGGCATGCGCAGCATGATCT
>OCTA010002157.1_pt1 | contig 17984 bp, 15 predicted proteins | sample 1538991 | NCBI WGS metagenome assembly OCTA01 (sample SAMEA3539302, study PRJEB22396) | soil metagenome | biome: tundra; feature: field; material: soil | place: USA | collected 2010-05 | depth 0.15 m | reverse complement strand
CCCGCCTGCTCGCCGCCGCTCACCGGGTGGCGCTGGAGCGGGGCCAAACCCTGGAGGTGGCGCTGGCCGCCCCCACCGGCAAAGCCTCGGCGCGCATGACGGAGGCGGTGCACAGCGAGGTCGAGATGGCGGGCCTGCCCGAAGACGTCGCCGGCGCCCTGCACGACACCGGGGCCACGACCCTGCACCGGCTGCTGGGCCTCCGCGGAAGCGGGAAGCCCCGTCATGACCGGTTCAACCCCCTGCCCCACGACATGGTCGTGGTCGACGAGACGTCCATGGTGTCACTCCCTCTGATGGCCCGTCTGCTCGACGCCGTGCGCCCCGACGCCACACTCGTGCTGGTCGGCGACCCGTTTCAGCTGGTGAGCGTCGAGGCCGGCGCCGTGCTCGGGGAAATCGTCGGGCCCGCGGCGACGGAGGCGGCCGAAGGGCCGCTCGCCGCCGACATTGTGCTGCTCGAACGCGTCCACCGGTTCGGCTCAGACTCGGCCATCGCCGCCCTCGCCGATGCCATCCGGACCGGCGACGCGGACCGGGCCGTCGACCTGCTCCACCACGACAAGACAGGCGAACTGAGCTGGGTCGACGGCGACGGCGGCGGCATCGACCGCCTCCACCGGGAAGCGGCGGCCGCTGCCGTCGAAGTGGCCCGCGCCGCGTACGCCGGTGACGCCGGGGCCGGCCTGCGCCTCGCATCCGACCTCAAGGTGCTGTGCGCGACCCGACTCGGCCCCCTCGGGGTCTACAGGTGGAGCGACCGCATCGAAACCCTGGTGGCGCGGGAGATGCCCGAAGTGGGTGGCCGACGCTGGTATATCGGCCGGCCCATCATCATCATCACCAGCAACGACTATCTCAACCGGCTCTTCAACGGCGACATCGGGCTCGTCGTCGCCGGCGACAACGGACCTGTTGCGGCGTTCCCCGACCCAAGCGGTATCCGCGAGCTGGCCATGTCACAGCTGGGAGACGTCGATACTTGGTGGGCGATGACGATCCACAAGAGCCAAGGCTCGGAATTCCGACGGGTGATCGTCACACTACCCCCACCCCCGTCACCAATCCTCACTCGAGAACTCCTGTACACCGCTGTCACTCGTGCCAAGGAGCAGGTCACCTTGGTGGCCACCGAGTCATCACTGCGCGCCGCCATCGATCGCCCCGTGGCCAGAGCTTCAGGCCTTGGCCCGAAGCTCTGGCCTTGACCGGCTGTCCGCCGTGGCGGACCAGAGGCCCTGGCTGGGTCCCCCCGTGTCACCGCCGAAGGAGCCTCGGAGGCATCCCGAGTCAGCGTCAAAGAAACTCCGGAACCGACCTTCGCCCTTTTTGGTGGCACGATTGATCTGATGCCATCGATCACTGGGTTGAATCACGTTCGCCTCCCTGTCAGCGACGTAGGCACCAGTACAGATTGGTACGTGACGGTCTTTGAACTCGAAACCCTTCTCTACAATGAGGAGGAATCCGGTCCCATCGGCGCCGTCCTTCGTCACTCGAGTGGTTTTGTGATCGGGTTGCATCTCGACCCGGCCAGGGCAAGAGCGATGCAAGGCTTCGCCATCCTTGGATTGACGGTCGATGACCGTAACGATCTCGAATGGTGGATTCGCCGGCTCGACGGACTGGGCATGAGCCACAGTGGGCCCCAGAAGGGACAGCTGGGGTGGTATCTCGAGGTACCTGATCCCGATGGAATCATCCTCCAGCTGCACACCGGGGAACAGCCGAACGCCGAGGAGGACTGAGGGCCTGCCCCGGCGGTGCTTCTTCCGCGAGACGGTGGAGTGGTGGACCGGATCGGGTGTTTCGCCACCCTTACGGTTCTGATGCGGACGGTGAGGTGAGGACCTTCGGCACTACTGGGCTATCGGCTGTTGGTGCAGCATGGTTCCATGAATACTCTCATTACAGTCTTGGTCCTCGTTGTCGTGGTGCTCCTGATCGGCATGGCGTTGGCGTTGCGGATCGTCAAGCAGTATGAGCAGGGCGTCCTGTTCCGACTGGGACGCGTGATCGGTACGCGCGAGCCTGGGTTGCGGATGATCATTCCGTTCATCGACATCTTGAGACGAATCTCATTGAGGATCGTCACCATGCCGATCCAATCCCAGGGCATCATCACCCGGGACAACGTCAGTGTGGACGTCTCTGCCGTCGCGTACTTCCGTGTCGTCGACGCGGTGAAGTCGGTTGTCGCCATCGAGAGCGTCGACGCCGCCATCGACCAGATCGCTCAAACCACACTCAGGAAGGTGGTGGGCCAACACACCCTCGACGAGACGCTGTCCGAGACTGACCGTATCAATCTTGATATTCGCGAGATCCTCGATCGCACTACCGCGGACTGGGGTGTCGAAGTCACCTTGGTGGAGCTGAAAGACATCCAGCTGCCCGACAGCATGAAGCGGGCGATGGCTCGTCAAGCTGAAGCCGAGCGCGAGAAGCGGGCAAAGATCATCAACGCGGAGGGAGAGTCCCTGGCCGCAGCGGCGTTGGGTGACGCCTCAGACATCATGATGGCCCACCCTTTGGCACTGCAGCTCCGGAATCTCCAGACCCTGGTCGAGATCGGCACGGACAAGAACTCCACCGTCGTGTTCCCCGCCCCGCTGATGTCCACCATTACGGAGCTCGGAACGTTCCTCGCCCGCGAGGCGTCCGCTTCGAAAATGCCAGCACCGGATGCCGCCACCGTGGCTCGAGCAGGCGTGGCGAGAGAGAGCGACCGAGACTGACGAACTCTCCGAAGAGGGTCCAAACGAGCAATGCCGCTAGACGGCCGGTCATCGGGTCACCAGGACCACCCAAGGCAGCCAGCGTCGTCCCGACCAGTCGGCCAGAAGGCTTCGCCACCGGATTGCGTTCGCCCGTCGTCCCGACCGGAATGGAGCACCATCGCCGGGGTTGAAGGCCCGCTCCACCTGGCGATCAAGCCAACGTCGGCATCATGGCCAACTTCGGAGAAATGCCGATCTCAAGAGCGTGGCCCGGCGCGCCGTCGCCTCCTTGCTCATCGCCAAGCTCATCGATTGGCGGGACCGCCGAGCCAGTTGTGGGGCATTTAGCGGGTCAAGTATCACCAGATGAACAGGTTCTTCCAGACAGAAGATCTACATTTCGTCTACACTTGGGCAATGGCGTCGTCCGATACCACCACCGTCCGGGTCCGCCGACCCGATTCCGAACGCCTGGCGGCACTAGCGAAGAGCCGACAGACAACCGTTGTCGAGGTGGTTCACACCGCAATCGACGCTCTGGAGCGCCAAGAGTTCGCCCGTGGCCTGAGCGAGGACTACCGGCACCTGGACCCCGAGAGCCGGGAGGCCCTGTTGGCTGAGTGCCAGGAGTGGGATCCATTGGCTTGATCTGGCGGGGTGAGGTCTACGCCGTGGACCTGGGCATACCGGTTGGACATGAGCCGGCTCGTCTTCGGCCTGGCCTCGTGGTGTCAGCTGACCTGATCAATAATGGGCATGGCGAACTTGTCGGAATCGTTCCCATCACCTCGACTCGGTACGGCTTGCGTAGCCATATTGAACTGGGGCCTGGTACAACCGGACTCGACCATGAGTCTTACGCCCGGTGCGACCAAGTTCGCATGATCTCTACCCGGCGCCTTTCGGCACAACGAGGGCGTGTCGCGAGCGATGAGCTCCACGCGATCGAACAGGCCTTGCAATTCGTCCTCGACCTTTGACAAGTGGGTTCCCACCCGTCATGGGTCGACACCTGTGCGCCATGCGCCTTCCCGGCGTTCAGTCACACCACGAACCGTCTGATCGGCGCGCGTGAACCGCGCAGTGAAGGACGCTCGCGATGCATACAGATCAAGTGATCGGTCGCTGTCTCAGGTGGTAACACCGCCGGCGCTGCGTGCGTCACAATGGAAGAGGCAATTCGAGCGACGGCAGGTGGGAGTCGACGTGGAACCGGCGATTCGTGTCGAGCACCTACAGGTGAGGCGTGGTGGGAGGACCGTGGTAGCGGACGTCTCGTTCACCGTTCCCTCGGGATCTCTGGTCGGCTTGCTCGGCCCGAGCGGATGTGGCAAGACAACGCTCATGCGGTCCCTGGTCGGGACGCAGATCGTAGCCGCCGGGTCGGTGGAATTGTTTGGGCAGCCGGCCGGGTCGCCGGCCCTGCGAAGTCAGGTGGGGTACGTCACCCAGGCACCGTCGGTCTATGCAGATCTCACCGTCTCGGAAAACCTTCGCTACTTCGCCACCGTCTTGGGGGTGCCACCCACTGCCGCCGACCGCGTCATCAACGATGTCGGCCTTGGTCGACACGCCGATACGGTCGTGGGACGCCTCTCAGGGGGCGAGCAGGCGCGCGTCTCGTTGGCCACCGCCCTTCTCGGTTCGCCCCGACTGCTTGTGCTCGACGAGCCCACCGTGGGCCTCGACCCTCTGCTACGGCGAGACATCTGGGTGTTGTTCGCCGCCCTTGCCTCATCCGGGACGACGCTCATCGTGTCGAGCCATGTCATGGAGGAGGCAGAGCGCTGCCAGAGGCTCCTGCTCATGCGCGACGGCCATATCCTGGTGGACGACTCGCCAGAGGCGCTCTTGGCGCGCACCGGATCGACCGACTTCGAATCGGCCTTCATCGCCCTCATCGAGAACCCGTCGACATGACCCTGCGCCGCACCGTTGCCACTACCCGCCGCGTTCTGCGACAGCTGCGCCACGACCTGCGGACTGTGGCCCTGATCTTGGCTGTGCCGGCCGTCCTGATGGGGCTGCTCGCTTGGATCCTCCACGGCCGCGCCGGCGATTTCAACCAGTTCGGGCCACCCTTGCTCGGGATCTTCCCGCTCATCGTCATGTTCCTCGTGACCTCGGTCGCCACCCTTCGCGAGCGGACGAGTGGGACCCTCGAGCGCCTGTTGACCACGCCACTGGCCAAAGCGGACTTCGTCATGGGCTATGCCCTCGCCTTCGGGCTCAGCGCGGTCGTCCAGGCTCTCGTCGTGTCGGGGCTCTCGTTCAGCCTCTACGGCCTTCACGTGAGCGGTTCGGCGTGGCTGGTCGTAGTGGTGGCGGTGATGGACGCCTTACTGGGTACCGCACTCGGACTCTCGCTCAGCGCCCTGGCGTCTACCGAATTCCAGGCCGTGCAGTTCATGCCCGCGTTCATCCTGCCGCAGCTGCTGCTCTGCGGCATCATCGTGCCCCGCTCCCAACTGCCGCCCACCCTCCACTGGCTGTCCGACGTCTTGCCGATGTCGTACGCGGTGGACGCGACGCAGCAGCTGAGCGCGTCCGCCGCGGTGACCTCCGAGTTCCTGCTCGACATCGGTCTGGTGGCAATGTTTGTGGTGGCCGCTCTACTGATCGGCGCTGCGACCCTCCGCCGCCGGACCCATTAGGTCATTCGGGGTGCCCGAGAACAGAGGGAGATCCATTCGGCGTCGGCGAAGAACTACACGAACGTTGCGCAACGAGTCAGTGGAAAAGTGCCGCCGTCGCCCGGCGCGACACCGACAAGTCCCCCGAGGATCGGGGTTCCGTGTGGTCGAGACAGCCTTCGGCCTCGATTCATGAAACGGTTGGACCGCATTCTCCGATTGAGCATTTTCCCGCGCCCACCGACGACCAGATGCCAGAGGTCGCTCTCGAACGGAAATGGTCACCATGGACGTTTGGAGCTTCTCGAGTAGTTCGGTGAGAGTTCGAACCTGATCGGTTTCCCAGTCTCTTACGTACAGAGCGAATCGCTTGAGTCCGAATTGGAAGAACACCGCGGCGTACCGATTTCCTGACGAACTTGATGCCCTGGTCAATCGTTCGGTTCCCCAGCAATCGCGGATGTACCCCTGAATCATCCGGTTCTGTGACGTGCCAGAACGCCATCCGCTAACGGCGCCGGCTGCCAAATAGCCGGCACCCCGCATCGGTCAGGACGCACGTGAGTATCCGGCTGATTGGAGCGCTGCAGCTAGCTGTCCGCCCAGAACTCGTCGAACTGGTAGGTGTCGGCCTGGTAGACGGTGACCTCGGTGACCTTCCCCTGATGGATCTCGAAGTCGACCGCCGCGATCACGTCCAAGGCTTTACCGTCCCGTGTCGCCGTCTCGCGCTGAAAGACCACCGCCCGTTCCGGCTCACTGAGCACGTCCAAGACCTCGATCTTGAAGGTGCCGCCGCTGCGTGCCTTCAACTCCCCCAAGAAGCCAAGCACGGCCTCTGGGCCTTTGTAGTCACCGGCCAGACTGCTGCGCCCCGGCTCGTGCCATACCACGCTCTGCCCCATGACCACTCGAAGCAAGTCCGGGTCACCCAACTCGAAATCCTGGTATGTCCGCCGGATCAACGATTCATACGCATCTTCCTTCATAATGCTCTCCTTCCACTCCCCTTGGCTCTCGCGTCAAGCCTCTGCTCCTTGCCGGCCGGGCGTCAAGAGGCGAAAGTCCTCATTCTGGAGACCGCAAGACGGTTGTCCTTGCGTGACGGACCGCAGTATCCCAGCACCGCCGTTGTTCCATGCCTGTGAGGTGACACGTGTAGGACCCGTTGTAGGACACGCCCCATGGTCATCGGTGGGTACGCAACCAGCCTTGGCTATTCAGCTATCTAGCGGTGAACCCGGCATCGACAGGTAACGCAATGCCTGTGATGTAGCGGGCTTGATCCGAGACCAGCCAGGCGATGGCATTGCTGACGTCGACGGCTTCGATGAGCTGGACATCCAGGAGATTTCCCACGTGAGCATCGCTGGGCGTGGCCGAATTGGCGAACAGCTTGGCAACGGCTTCGTTGACCACCATCGGCGTGTTCGCTCCGGCCGGGTGCACGGAATTGACGCGGATGTTGTGCGGTGCGAGCCAGTGGGCCCAGGTGCGTCCCAGGCCGACAATCGCGTGCTTGCTGGCGCAGTAGCCATCGGACCCTCCGGTACCGTCACCCCCGCGTCCAATCAGGCCCAAAGTTGAACCGGTAAGCACGATCGCACCGCCTCGGCCTTGTGCGATCATGACGGGGGCAGCGGCCTGGACGGTGTTCCAGACACCGAACAAATTGACCTCGATTTGGTCGCGGAAAGCCTGTTCATCGTCAACTTCCTCTGACATCAGGCCGATGCCTGCGTTGGCCACCACGATGTCCAAAGTGCCGAGTCGGGCGACTCCATCAGCGACGGCGTCCCGTAGCGCAGCGGCATCTCGGACGTCGGCTTCGACCGCGACAATGCGCCGTTCGAAGGCCTCGACCTCGGACACTGTCCGTGCGAGATCGTCTTGCGTCGCCATCGGGTAGGCGACCGAGTCGATCTGCCGACAAATGTCTATTGCGATCACATCGGCACCCTCCTGGGCCAAACGCACCGCGTGACTGCGCCCCTGCCCCCTGGCCGCTCCGGTGATCAGTGCAATCTTTCCGTCGAGCAGCCCTGGCATCAGATGTTGTTCTCCTTCGGCCTCGCGTCCACTTTAGGATCAGCACGCGACTCATAGTGGCAGAGTGGGCATTGGGTTCCTCAGTCGTCCATCCGGGTCCGATGGGAGCTGCGACGGCTCCACCTGGGCTCGATCGCCCAAGCCTCAGTTGAAGTGCCCGTATGGCGCACGGACAGGGTTGACATGACTTGCCCCGAAGTGCCGCAGTAGGGCACATTCGGCGTCAGCCTCGACCACGCTTCGGGTACCACTGGGAGGATTCCGAGGCCACGAAGGTCCAGTCGATGAGCACGATCTCGCCTTCCGTGGCGAAGAGCGAAGAGGTTGCCCGGGTGAAAGTCCAGGTGACAAGACGGCCGAGGCACCGACTCCATCACTGCCGATAACCACTCCCGACGATGCAACCGTTGACAACGCCCTGGTGAGGTCGTCAGGTTCGTAGCCGCCCATCGGGGCGTGGGGATCGGGCAGAGTATGGATCATGGCCGGCAATCGTGAAGTGGTCGACCGGCTCCGCGAGGTCGTCGGCCCGCAGGTGATCGTCGATCGTGACGTGGTCGCCTCGTACACGACGGACTGGACGCGGCGGTTCGGGGGCCGCTCGGTGGCCGTGGTGAGGCCCGCTTCCACCGAAGAGGTGGCGGGCGTTGTCCTCGCCTGCCGGGAGCTCGGCGTCGCCCTGGTTCCCCAAGGTGGCAACACCGGTTTGGTGGGTGGCGGCGTTCCACTGCACGATGAGGTGGTTCTCAGCCTTCGGCGCCTCCAGACCCTGGAGTCGATCGACACTCTTGCCGGTCAGGTCACCGCCGGTGCCGGCGTCGTCCTCTCCACGCTGCACCAAGCTGCCCGCACCGCTGGCTGGGCATACGGGGTGGACCTCGCCAGCCGAGACTCGGCAACTGTGGGGGGCATGGTCGCCACCAACGCTGGTGGGGCGCACGTCCTGCGCTATGGGGACACGCGGGCACAGTTACTCGGGTTGGAAGCCGTGCTCGGAACGGGTTCGGTCATCTCCCACCTCGGCGGGTTGGTGAAGGACAACACTGGCTACCACCTTCCCGGCCTGTTGTGCGGGAGCGAGGGGACCTTGGCGGTCGTGACCGCTGCTCGATTGCGCCTCGTGCCCGCGATGGCGTGTCGGACCGTCGCCGTGCTGGCATTCCCCACGGTCTCCCACGCGCTCGAAGCGTCGGCGGTCTTCCGACGGTCGCTCCCCGCGCTCGAGGCTTCCGAGCTCTTCCTCTCGTCGGGGATTGAGCTGGTGTGCTCGGTGACCGGGATGCGGGCGCCGTTCTCGGGCTCGCACCCGGTCTACCTGCTCGTCGAGGTGGCCGATCACGCCGACCCCACGGAGGCGTTGGCGGAGGCGACAAGCTCGGTCGACCACGTGATCGAGGTGGTCGTCGCCACCGATCCGTCGCGACGCGCCCAGCTGTGGCGCTACCGCGAGGCGCACACCGAGGCCATCAACACCCTCGGTCCACCGCACAAGCTCGACGTGACCCTGCCACTCGGGTCACTGGCCGAGTTCATCGACCGGGTCCCCGAAACGGTGCAGGCAATCGCTCCGGCGGCACGTACCTGGCTGTTCGGACACGCCGGAGACGGCAACGTCCACGTAAACGTGAGTGGCCTCCCCCCTGACGACGATCGAGTGGACGAGGGGGTGCTGCGTATGGTCGGAGACTTCGGCGGAAGCATCAGCGCAGAGCACGGCATCGGTGCGGCCAAGAGACGGTGGCTGCACCTCTCGCGGAGTGCCAACGAGATCTCGGCATTCCGGGCCCTCAAGCGGGCTCTCGATCCCGATGGCGTCCTGAACCCCAATGTGCTCTTGCCGCCAGACGGGGCGTGACTCCCTGCTATCCGAGACGTACGGTCTTGTCCGGGCGCCCAGGCGAGGGCGCGACGGCACGGTGACTGTCCCGGTCCTCCGTGGTCATGGCCCCCACCATCGGGTCGCCGATCCCAAGGCACGGACGAGCCAGCGAGCCTTGGGCCATCCTCTGCTGCCATCGGCAGATTCCCGAGGTTGGCCAGACTTGAGTAATCCCATGTCTGCCGGAATGCCATCCGCTCCTGGCGTCTCTCGCGAAAACAGCAGTTCAGCGGGTTGATCACCGGTTTCCGACTTCAAATGCCCCAGAACCGCGGCGCGACGCCGGTTGACAAGGCTAACGCTGTAAGCCATACTGGCTATCAGCGTTAGCCTCACGATGAAGTGCAGGTGAGAGGAGAGAAGGATGGACAGGATTGCCGCCTACAGAGAGCCTGGGTTCCTCACGAAGAAGGTGATGAACCGCTTCGTCCTCGTCATGATGCGCATGGGTATCAGTGTCTGGGGAAGCCGGATCCTCGAGGTCCGGGGGCGACAGAGCGGAATGCCCCGCCGCACGCCGGTGAACCTGCTCGACTTCGAAGGACGTCAGTACCTTGTGTCACCTCGCGGTGACACGCAATGGGTCCGTAACGCTCGTGCGGACGGCGGTCGCCTCGCATTGATCCTCGGTCGGCGCCGGGACGAGAGAATTGCTCAGGAGCTGTCGGACAGCGAGAAATCACCCATCCTTCGTGCCTACCTTCGGAAGTGGAAGATGGAGGTGGGAATCTTCTTCGAAGGTGTGACAGCCGATTCCAAAGAAGAGGACGTGTTGCGGATAGCGCCTGACCACCCTGTATTCCTTCTCTCGGCAACAGGGGAGTGACGGGCGGGCGAGGTGACCGCAGATCCCCGAACTCGCGGAGATGGGCTGCCGAACACCGAGGAGCTGCTCCCCGGTGAGGTGCGGCGACCTGATCGTCCGTCCGCACGCCCGAGGCGAGTAGCTCAGACCATCGCCGCTGCCCGCAAAGTGTTGGAAGACGAAGGGCCCGGCGCGCTCACCATGCGCAGACTCGCCGATGAGCTGGGCATCCGGGCACCCTCGCTCTACAAGCACTTCGAAAGCAAGGCCGCCGTTGAGTTGGCCGTCATCGAGGAGGCCTTGTTCGACATCGGCGATGTCACCCACAGAGCCATACATGAGCCTGGGGCCGTGGATCCGTTGCTGGGCTTGCTCACCACCTATCGCAGGTACTGCCTGTCGCACCCGAACCTCTATCGGCTTGCCACCATCGGGCACCTTCCCAGAGAGAGTCTGCCTCCAGGATTGGAGGATTGGGCCGGCAACCCGTGGTTCGTCGTCACCGGTGACCCCCATTCAGCGCAGGCCCTCTGGTCCTTCGCCCACGGCATGGTGGTCCTCGAGCTTGACGATCGATACCCACCGGGCTCCGACCTCGACAGCACTTGGCGAGCCGGAGCCGCAGCGTTCGAGCGATTGACGGCGCACAGCCAGGCCGGGAGAGGACGAAAGGCCCTATTGATCGGAACTATATGAGGGTAGCTTTCAGATTACGGGTGCCATTCTTTGGAGGCAACCATCATGGAGGCTCCGGGCAATCGAAGGTGGTGGGCCCTGGGGGGGCTCACGCTGGCCGTCCTGGCCGTCGGCTTGGACGGCACAGTTCTGAGCGTGGCGCTGCCGACACTCTCCAAGGCGCTTCGTGCCTCGGAGTCCGACCTCCAATGGTTCACCTCGGGGTACCTCTTGGTGCTGGCGGCCATGATGCTCCCCGCCGGTCTCCTCGGTGACCGCTACGGCCGCAGGAAGGTGCTGCTCGCCGCCCTGGCGCTCTTCGGGGTGGGGTCCGCGGCATGCGCCTACTCGTCCTCGGTGGGTGCGTTCCTCGCCGCTCGGGTGTTGCTCGGCGTGGCCGGCGCCGGCGTGATCGTGATGGCGCTCTCGGCACTCACCGTGCTCTTCTCCAAAGAGGAGCGTCCCAAAGCGGTCGGGATCTGGGCCGCCGCCAACTTCGTCGCACTCCCCATTGGCCCGATCCTGGGCGGCTGGCTGCTCACGCACTACTGGTGGGGCTGGGTATTCCTGATGAACGTCCCGGTCGCACTGATCGGGCTGGTCGCGGCCTTTGTACTGATACCTGAGTCCCGGGCCTCGCACCGACCGGGCCTCGACCCGGTCGGAGTTGCCTCCTCGGTCGCCGGATTGGTCGCCTTGACCTACGGCCTGATCGAAGCCGGCCAGTATGGCTGGGGCGACGGCGACGCCTGGCTGCTGATAATGGTCGGTGTGGCGGTGCTGGTCGGGTTCTTCGGCTGGGAACGCCGACTCAACCGACTCCCCGGGGGCCAGCCCCTGCTCGATCTCGACCTCTTCCGCTCGGCCTCGTATCTGTGGGGGGTGATTGTGGCCGCGGTGGCTGTTCTATCCATGATTGGAGTCCTGTTCACGATGCCCCAGTACTTCCAGGGTGTGCTTGGTGCGACCGCCATGGGGTCAGGCCTGCGATTGTTGCCGCTCATTGGCGGGTTGGTGCTCGGAGCGGTCCCGGCCAGCCAGGTGGCACGCCTGATAGGAGCCAAGCTGGCGGTCGCAGCAGGGTTCACCTTCCTTGCCGCGGGCCTGATGCTCGGAACCACTACGAGTATGGGTTCGAGCGGCGGATTCGTGGCTCTGTGGATGGCAATCACCGGTTTGGGCATGGGGCTGGCCATGGCTACCTCGGCGTCGGCAGCGTTGTCCGAGCTCTCCGAGGACCTCGCCGGGGTGGGATCAGCAGCGATGCAGGCGCTCAACAAGCTCGGAGGACCCTTCGGCGCGGCCATCCTCGGGAGCGTGCTCAGCGCCGGCTATCTTGCCCAACTTCAGCTCTCGGGCCTGCCGGCTCCCGCTGCTGCAGCGGCACGCCAGAGCGTGTTCGGGGGAGTCGCCGTCGCCCAGAAGCTCGGCTCGGCGGATCTGCTTCACTCGGTCCGAGCCGCGTTTGTCCACGGCATGGACATAGCGTTGGCTGTCTCGGCCGGTTTCGCCGTCACCGGGCTGGTGCTGGCGTTGGCCTTTTTGCCTCGGACCAATGCACCGCAGGCTCTACGACCTACCGACACGAACAAGGAGGCCGTCATTGCCATCAAGTGAGCGACGAACGACCGGGCTGCGGGAACGCAAGAAGGCCAAGACCCGAGGCGAGATCCAGGCCCACGCACTGCGACTGTTCCGCGAGCAGGGCTACGACGCCACCACAGTGCAGCAGATCATCGAGGAAGCCGAGGTCTCCGAGAGCACCTTCTTCCGCTACTTCCCCACCAAGGCCGAAGTGGTGCTGTCGGATGATTTCGATCCCTTGATCGTCGAAGCGTTCCGGGCCCAGCCGCCCGAGCTGAGCGTCCTCCGAGCACTCCGGGCCGCCTTCCGTGCAGCGTTCGCGCAGGTCTCCCCACGAGAAGAGACCGAGATGAGGGACCGGGCAGCTCTGTGCCTCTCCGTTCCCGAACTACGAGGAGCAATGCTCGACCAGTTTGCCTCGGCCATGCGCCTCCTCGCCGAGATCGTGGCTGAGCGGACCGGCCGCCCGTTCGAAGATCCAACCGTGCGCACCCTGGCTGGAGCCGTGGTCGGCGCAGCCGTGGCCGTCATGTTCGCGATTGCCGACGACCCATCGGCCGACCTCGCCGCGCATCTTGACACAGCGCTGGTGTGCCTCGAAGAAGGGTTCAGGCTCTGAACGCCAGGTCGACACCACGCCACAACGATGCCCGCTCCGGCGCTTGGTACCGTCGTGTTTGCGCCCCGAATCATCGTTATACGGGTGATCCGTGTCAAGAGGTCGCCCACGGCGCGCTCATGCACCGCCGATGGCTCGCCCCGATATGCCACAGTGCTGGTCGGCCATGGGCGGCAACGCTGGAATCAGATCGGTTTCGCCCACTCCGCCGGCTGAGCAGGCAGGCCCGATCGCCCGTCTTCCACCCAGCCATCGGGTCATCCTCTGCGGCCATCGCTGGAACAGTGAGATTGCGCGGTCGGGTAGGTGCTCCGCTCATTTCGGCACTTGCAGTTGGAAGTTGGGCAAAGCGTCCGATCCCCGTCAGTTCGTGGGGCGGGCGTTTTCGCGTGAGTGGGTTGTCGGCTCTGGAATAATGGGAGTGAGGACCGTAGCGGCCCACGCTTCCGGTCGGGTCAGTTCCTCCTGGCCGTACGTCCCTGGGACCGCAGCATGGAGAGCTGCACGAACCGGGCAATGTCGCTCGGCGACACGATGCCCACGAGGCGGCCGGTGTCATCGACGACGAACGCCCTGCCGTCGGGTGACGCCTGCATGCGCTGGAGGAGGTCGGGGATCGGCTCACTGGGCGCCCCCACGGGGACATCGGACAGCGGGCAGGCAGTGTCGATCAACCGGGTCGTCTGGCGGAGGTTGGCGGGGACGTGGCGGACCCTGCCCATGGTGGTCAGGCCTTCGAGCTGCCCGTCCGGCCCGACCAGCGGGTAGGAGCTGAACCGGTAGTGGTGAAGCTGGTTGTCGACCAGGTCAGCGAGCGTGGTCGTCGAGGCGAACGTGGTCGGCTCCTGGGTCATGATGTCGCGGACGTGGACGTCGGCCAGCGAGGACCGCATGACGGTGGCGTTCTCCTCAGCGCGGGCCGCCGACAGGAGGAACCACCCCAGGAAGACGAACCACAGGCCGATGAGTCCCACCGTGAGGAACTCCAGGATCCCCAGGACCACCAGGACGTAGCCGAATACCTCGCCGGCGTGCGCCGCGGAGGTGGCGGCACGGACCCGGTCGCCGTTGCGCTGCCACAGGGCGGCGCGGAGTACCCGACCACCGTCCAGGGGTGCAGCCGGCATCAGATTGAATCCGCCGAGGAGGAGGTTGATCCACGCCAGCCACCCAAGGGCGGAGGCCACTACCCCCCCACCACCGCCAGCGCGGTGGAGGAGGTACCCGAGGACGCCGTAGATGCCGGCGAATACGAAGCTGGTGATGGGCCCGACCACGGCGATGCGGAAGTCGGCCCCGGGCGTCAGAGCTTCGCTCTCGAGCTCGGATACCCCGCCGAACAGCCAAAAGGTGATGCGCCGGACCCCGATCCCGTTTCGCTTGGCCACCACGGCGTGGGACAACTCATGTGCAAGCAGGGAGACGAAGAACAGGACTGTGGCGACGATGCCGACGACCCAGTAGATCGCCACGGCGTCATGGGGGTGGTCACCGGGTAGGACCAGATCAGCCAACTCCCAGGCCAAGAGGAAGAAGATGACCAGGACGCTCCAATTGACGCCGACCGGGATGCCGACGATCCTGCCGAGCCGAATGTTCTGGTCCATGATCCTTCCGCTGCTATGGCGCCGCGATCACTTCCGACCGCTCACCGGGTGGCATCACAGTGCCAGCATGACCGGCGGGCGTCCGTTGCCGGTAGGGCCGAAGTGCCCAAGTTGAAGGTGTCGGGGGCGCAAAGCTCAAATGCCAGATCGAGCAGGCAGAATCCCCCGGCAAGCCTCTCTTATCGTGGCGTGCCTATCCGTCTACCGTCTGGTCCGTCGATCCATCGAGTTGTTTGATGTTCATCGTTTCGACGTCACGGAACCGGCAGTGTCATACGTGTAACCCGCGTCAGGTCGGGACCTCCATGACCTTGGCGGCGAGGGTGTCGAAGAGTTCGGCCCGGTCTTCCTGACCGCTCTTTCGGGCGTCGTCCCTCCATGTATCGCCATGTCTTGCTATGTCTGGCCATGCCTCGCCATGCACGGGCTTCGGCATGGCGCTCTGAGGCGAGCCCGACCGACCATCCCCAGTGGGGTTGACAAACTTACCCATATTGTTAATATGTCAACATGCCCACCGTGATCCCGGTCCGTGACCGCATCCTCGACGCGGCCATCGACGTGGCCATCGATCACGGGATCGCCCGGCTGTCGGTGGGGGACGTGGCCCGTCGGGCCGGCCTCTCCCGGCAGACCCTCTACAAGTACTTCCCCTCGAAGCAGGCGCTGGTAGCCGAGGTGGTCCTTCGCGAGGCGGACCAGATCGTGCGCCAGGTGATCGAAGCTGCCGTACCGTTCGACGATCCGAGGGATGCACTCGAGGCAGGGTTTCGTACCACGCTGCGGCTGACCCGTGAGCACCCGCTCCTCGACCGCCTGGTGCGGACGGAGCCCGGTTCGCTCCTACCGCTGCTCACGTCGGCGGAGGGGCCGGTCATGTCGGCGGTTCGGGCCGCCGTCGAGGGGATCGTCGAGTTGAAGTTCCCCGAGATTTCGCCATATCAGCGCCGCCGCGGCGCCGACGTGATCGCCCGACTGCTCGTCAGCTACGCGGTGGGGCCGCCCGAGGACCAGTCCGAAGTCGTGGCGACAACGATGGCGGATTTCTTTACGGTCGGGATGCTCACACCACCGGTGCGAGCATGACCGGAATTATCGGCACCTGCCGACATCGGCTCTGGACGAAGGCTTCTTGTAAGGAGAGACAGTGACAACGACAACGACGATCCAGGAAGAGCCCCGAATGGAACAGCCGTGGCGCGATCGCAAACGACTGCTGTGGCTGCTCGGCCTCGCCGTGCCCCTGCTGCCCTTCGGCGGATGGCACCTGTTCCGGTCCACCGGCCTGAGCGTATTCCTGTGGATGGGGCCGATCTGGATCCTCGGTGTGATCCCGCTGCTGGATTGGATCGTCGGCGAGGATCGCTCCAATGCGCCCGATTCGGCGATGGAGCACCTCGAGCAGAACCACTTCTACCGCTGGTGCACCTACCTGTACCTACCTCTGCAGTTCGCCGGCCTGGTGTGGGGGACGTGGGTCGTGTCCCACTACAGCCTGTCGTGGTCCGAAGTGCTGGGTTTCGCCACGACCATAGGGGCAGTCGGCGGTATCGGCATTGCCAACGCCCACGAACTCGGTCACAAGCGAGACGACCTCGAGCGGTGGTTGTCGAGGGTCGTACTGGCCCAAACGTTCTACGGACACTTCTACGTGGAGCACAACCGGGGTCACCACTCGCGGGTGGCGACCCCGGAGGATCCGGCCAGCTCGCGGCTGGGCGAGTCGTTCTGGGCGTTCCTTCCCCGCACCGTGGCCGGAGGGCTCCGGTCGGGCTGGGGCCTGGAGAAGGGTCGGCTGGCCCGGCACGACACGGGACCATGGAGTGTGCACAACAAGATCCTCCAGGCGTGGGCCATGTCAGTGGCGCTCTTCGGGACGCTCATCGGGGTCTTCGGCGTGAAGGTCGTACCGTTCCTGGTGATACAGGCGGTGTTCGGGTTCTCGCTGCTCGAAGTGGTCAACTACCTCGAGCACTACGGCCTCCTCCGCCAGAAGCTGGCCAATGGGCGCTACGAGCGGTGCATGCCCCGGCACAGCTGGAACAGCAACCATGTCGCGTCGAACGTGTTCCTCTACAACCTCGAGCGGCACTCGGACCACCATGCCAACCCGACCCGCCGATACCAGATGCTCCGACACTTCGAGGAGGCGCCGCAGCTCCCGTCGGGCTACGGCCTGATGCTGGGCATCGCCTATATCCCACCCCTGTGGCGCAAGGTCATGGACAAGCGCGTCCTCGCCATGTACGACGGCGACGTGACCAAGGCCAACATCCAACCGACGAAGCGGGAGAAGGTCCTGGCCAAGTACGCGGCCTGACCTCTGTGGGAGGTCAGACCTGGTTGCAGCCCTCGACCGCGCTGTCCATCACTGCAGCGTTGCTCTCTTTCTGCCGGACGGGATACTTGATCCGCCGGATCGGCATGTGCAGCCGAGCCGTCCCGACCGAAGTCACGAAGTGGGCGCCGTCTGACCGGTGAGGTAGACGGTGATTGCCTGGGCCATGGCCGCGGCCGCCGACATCTGGAACCCAGGGGTGACCAGAATTGCCGCATCGGTCGCGTTGCGCATGTTTCCACATTCGATGAGCACCTTGGGAACCGTGGTGAGATTGAGTCCGGCCAGGTCGTCCCGGGGCTGCAGTCCGTCGACCCCGTCGTAGGTGCTCACCGGCATGCCGGTATCCGCCAGGAACGTGTTGTCCATGATGGTGGCGAAGGCCGCCGACGACGCGATCACCGCGTTGTTCGGCCCGTCGGCCACTGGCTCGAGGACGGCGAAGCCCCGACCATCGGCGGGCCCACCGTCGGCGTGGATATCGACGGCCACATCGGCGTGTGCCTCATTGATGATGGCCGCTCTCGTGGTGACACACGGGCCGATCCCGGAATTGCTCGAGCGAGTCATCACTACCTCGGCACCTTCGGCTTCGAGGTCGGCTTCGAGGTCGGCGGCAACGTTGAAGTTGTACTGCGCTTCCGTGTAGCCACTGTCCGTTTCGGTCCCGGTGGTGTCGCAGGCTTCGTCCTCCTGGCCGTTCCAGACCGGCTGATTGATGATCTGGGGAGCGGTGTAGCTCAGCCCGTTGTGGCCAGGGTCGATCCCGACGATCTTCCCGGCCAGCGGCCGCAGTGGCCCGAACACCAGCCAGTATCCGGCCCCATTGGGTGCGGCCGCCATCCCTACGGCCGGGGCCACGAGCTGTGTACCACCCCCCGAGCCGAAGAAGCCGGCATCGCCGAAGCTGAAGATCCCCCCGTCAGAGGCAACCAGCCAGTAGCCCTTGCCATCAGTTGTGGCGGCCATGCCGACGACCGGTCTGTTGAGACTGATCGAACCGGTCGAACCGTAGAACTGGGCATCGCCGAAGCTGAAGATCCCCCCGTCAGAGGCAACCAGCCAGTAGCCCTTG
>OCTA010002156.1_pt1 | contig 17984 bp, 13 predicted proteins | sample 1538991 | NCBI WGS metagenome assembly OCTA01 (sample SAMEA3539302, study PRJEB22396) | soil metagenome | biome: tundra; feature: field; material: soil | place: USA | collected 2010-05 | depth 0.15 m | reverse complement strand
AGCCCGCAAGATCGTTCTCACCGCTAATGGCTGTTCCGTTGTTCCTCAACCCCGGGGTCCAGCTCTGGTCAGCGACCAAGTCGGACGATCTGTACTGCAAGTTCGACAAGGGTCCTTGCGCGGCGAACAAGCGGTTCGGCCTTGGTGGCAGTGACGAGTGTGACGCCGTACTCCACATCGCCTTTGGCTGAGATCAACTCGCGAAGCGCGCGCTCAGTCGCAGCTGCGTCGGGTCGCTGACCTAGTGCTTGCCTCAGTTCCCTGGCTGCGGTGGCGTGGTTCTTGTCCTTGCTGGTTGTACCGGTGAGTGCGGTTACGATGGCGTCCTTAGCGCTGATGCCTGCATGGATCGCGTCGCCGGCTGCGGGCGTGTGGCGTTCGGCGGCCAGACTGTCCTCGGCGGCAGCAAGGTACTCTTGGGCCTTCTTTAGGAAGCTCCTTGCGTGATTCATGTACTCGGCTGTGACCATTACGTGGCTCCGCTCTTAATCCGAGGCATGGTGCCGATGAGCGGGATGCCGTCGGCGAGTATCTCATCAACGACGGGCTCGTGCGCTGAGGCGAGGTGCGCGAAATCCGTAGCAGTGAAGGCGAGGACGTCGCAGTCATTGCCGAGGCGTCTTCGGATGGCGTCTTCTAGATCGACGCGTCCATCCCAGGCAGATTGCGCGATTACTGCCAGGTCGATATCGCTTTCCGCGTGAGCTTCGCCGCGGGCGACGGAGCCAAAGAGAATGACGGCCTCTACCTGGTCGTCAGCCACCCGAGTCACAGTCTCGGTGAGGGCCGCCATCGGGTCGAGGAGAGAACGCAGCGGTGTCACCGCACAGTGGTCCTCGTTGACTGCGTGGACAACCGCGCGGCCGATGACCTGGGTATCGACCAGACCGAGCTGGACCCATGCTTTCAATGCCTCTTGGACAGACCAGAGGCTGTGCCGGTCGCTGACCAAGGCATGGATCTGTCTGCCGGTCAGCCGGACATCGGTACGCAGGAGGGCTGCGAGTACAGCTCCACGTGCACCAGGGATGACGCCGCCAAACGGTTCACTCAACAGCATGAGGAAAGCTTACCAGTCACATGATTGTTATACCAGTCATGTGACTGGAATGCGGTTCTCGAACAGGGAACCGGCGTGGACCGGCTAGTCAACAGCCTGCCGTCTCGATCTAACGGCTCCGCAGCGATGGCCTCAGCCGGGGCTCGCTGGTCTGCGCCGGTGTCGTCGCACTCGGAGCCGTATTTGCCTTCCTCGTCCTGCCCCGCCGGCTTCCCGGCACCCCGCCGAGCCCGCCAGCTGAACCGGGACCCAAGCCTAGCCTGCGGGCAGCGGAAAACCCGCGCTCCGACCTAGAAGGAGCGCTGAGCACTCATCAAGCATGAGCGTAACTGGATAGGTGCCGGTTCGGGCATGATGATGTGACGCATGGCGCTCCTGCGGACCGGCGGATTCGTGACACCGGGCCCGTCGCGGGGCAGCCAGCCGGGATGCCGGGCGGCCGCCTTGACGACAGGGTGCCTTCCATCCGCGGATGCTGGGCTGGCGGCGCTCCTCGGGCCTGTTCCCGATGTCACCGGAACCCGCCGGGCAGTCCGCCATGGCGCTCGGGGACGTCCGGCCCTGGTTCGATTTGTGCAGCCGGGTCATAACATGTGCGCGCGGGCGTGAGATGAGATGCGTCAGCCAGGAAAAGAAGGCGCTGATGGGCACACAGATGACGGTTGCGGTCGCAGCGGCTGCGGGTTTCCTCGCCATTGCGGCCTTCCAGGCCGCCCTGGCGCTCGGCGCCCCCGTCGGTCGTGCGGCCTGGGGCGGGATCCACGCGCGGCTTCCGGTCAAGCTGCGCATCGCCAGCGCGTTCGCGGTCGGGGTCTGGATGCTCGCCGCACTGATCATCCTGGGCCGTGCCGGGTCCCAGGTCTCCCCGCTCCCGCCCGCCTTCGCCCGGTGGGGAACATGGATCCTGTTCGGCGTGAACCTTCTCGCGGCGCTGATGAACTTCGCCTCGCACAGCAGCTGGGAACGCTTCCTCTGGGCGCCGGCCGCGCTGATCCTGGCGGTGCTGTGCCTCATCGTAGCGCTCAACGGGTCGCCGGTTTCTCAGGCGGACCGGGCATCCGCATCGATCATCGGCGCAACCGCGCGGGCAACCCGGGCGACCACCGCAGGGGATCGATGTGGTGCATTCCCCCGGCTGATGCAGCGCAACACCCCAGGCGGAGAGATGCTGTGACCGGACAAGTCACGGTCTTGGCGGCGGTGGCCAGTTAGCTGCCAGAACCGGCTCGTAGGTGTGATCGCAGTCGTCTGCTAGCCGGCCCAATTGGACCGTTACTACCCACACCACCCTCGACGCAGAGAGGGCCCTCTCTGTGGATGCGTGCGGCGTTCCTGGCAGGGCCCAGCCGGTTGCGCTGGCGCCGGTTCCTGCATCCCAGCGCCGCCGGCGGGATCTGCGGGCCGCCGCCCTGTACCCTCGCCTGCCACCTGGCCCGCAAGCCTTGCGCAAGGTGGGGGCATGGGATTGACTATGCCGCCCTGCGAGAAGCTAAAGGACTAGGCGGCAACGGTAACGATTGCGACATGGCTTGTGGCTGGCGGTACCGGTTCGCCAGCCAACCGCAGGCCTTCGATGTGAAAGGCGATCGCCTCTCGCATCTCAGTCTCGCACTCTCCTAGTGTGTCGCCCGTCGCGACCACGCCAGGCAGGTCTTCTCCCGCACCCGAACTTGTGGGGTTTTTGTGTTGCTCCGTCCTGTCTGGTGCGCAGGAAGGGGACCCAGGGCCGGTCGTGCGCGCCGATCTTGCTCGATGCCTGGTCGCTGGAACCCCGGCACGAAGTCCGCCGGGGACTTTCGGGTGGGTGGGGGTAGCCCGGCGTCAAGGGCCGGGGCGCAAAGCCGGCGGCCCGCCCCGGCGACCGAGGTACGGCGGACGGTGAGACGTTCGGGCCGACGGCGGTCGCTTCCGTCGGTGGCGGGCAGATTGCCGGGGCTGGGGATTGTCCACAGGCCGGGTCCGGGCTGCCTTTTGGCCCTTCTTTGGCGTAGCGTTAGTGATGAGAGGCCCGGCGGGCCTGGCCCGGAAGGGCGTTGAGTCCAGTCCCTGCTGACGCTTTCCTTTCTCAGCCGAAGGAGCCGGCAGGTGAATGATCGCCCTGATCGAGCGGGCAGAGGGACGTATTTGTGCCCGCGGTTGCGTCGCTGAGATGGCTGGCGACAGGCTGCACCGGATACTGGCTGCGCTGTCTGGCGGGGGAGATGCGTGGTCCTCTGCCCGGCTGTGCGCAGTGTGCCCGGGGATCGTGGGGGTGAATGGTGCCGGGGTCATGCTCATGTCGAGTGACATACCGCGGGTCGTTGAACAGCACCGATGATGTTAGTGAGCTGATCGAGGAGCTGCAGTACACGCTGGGCGAGGGTCCGTGCGCGGATGCCTGCCAGCAGGACTTGGTGGTGGACCGCCTGCTCGCCGATGTGGCCGATGACGTTGTCGCCCGCAGGCTGAGGCTGGAATGAGCCCCGCTCACCCGGCGCAGTCGGGCGGGGACAGGCCGCCGCAAGAATGGATGCCGCGGCCCGGGGCTCGATCTGGTAGCCGGCCGGTCCTGACGGGCCGCCGGGCGTTCAGGAGGTGAGTTGACTTGTTCCAAGAAGCCGACGCGATGCGATCACTCGCCGAGATGGCCGACACCCTCGTTGAGGACTACGACGTCGTCGACCTGCTGACCGGGCTCGCGGACCGGTGCGTAGAGTTGTTCGGAGTTTCCGCCGCCGGGGTGATGCTGGCCTCTCCCGAGGGCAGGCTGGGGCTGCTGGCCTCCTCTAGCGAGGCGATGCGCCTGCTGGAGCTGTTCGAGCTGCAGGCCCAGGAAGGCCCCTGCCTGGATGCCTTCCGCACCGGGGAGCGCGTCGAGCACCAGGACCTGGAGGCCGAGTCCGGCCGCTGGCCGTCGTTCTCCACCGCCGCCCTCAGGGAGGGTTTCCAGTCGGTGTCCGCCTTGCCGCTGCGGTTTCGTGACATCACCCTCGGCGCCCTGAACCTGTTCAGCGTCACGCAGGCCCCGATGTCCGAGGCGGACGTCACCGTCGCCCGCGCCTTCACGGACCTCGCCACCCTCAGCATCGTGCAGCGTCGCGCCACTGCCGAGGCCCAGCGCGTGAACGAGCAGCTTGCTGCTACCCTGGCCAGCCGCGTGGTAATCGAGCAGGCCACGGGCGTGCTCGCAGGGCGCGCCGGCGTCGACCTGGCCGAGGCCTTCTCCCGGCTGCGGGCCTACGCCCGCAACAGCAAACTACGACTCACCGATGTCGCCCAGGCGACCATAGCCGGCACCCTCGATCTGCGGGGGTGAGCCGGCTTAGCCGGCTTCCCCGGCGCAAGCGCCTCGGCTGGCTCATCGCGGTATACGCCGGCAGCCAGGGCTGCGGACAAGTACTCGCATGGCGATCGCCGTTTCTGATAGTCTCCGCCGACGTCCGGTGGCCAAAGTTCGCCGCCGCCCTCGCGGCGGAACACCTCGATCTCAAAGGGCATTCAAGCGCGCCCCGTCCATCGTGGTGTTCGGGCATCGGGCGGGAAGCCGGGGCGACCGGATGGCGGTGGTCGATCCTGATCAGTGCTCTGTGTGTCCGTTTTGCGTGCGCGGGATTATTATCGAGTCGTGCTGCAACGAAAGATTGAGCTACCGCCGGTGCACCTGTACCCGGCGGATGAATGGCGCATCGTGGAGGCCCGGTACTCAGATGAGTTTGTCGGTCTGACCGAGACCGTCTTTTCGCTGGGAAATGGTTTCGTCGGTGTCCGCGGCAGCTTCGAGGAGGGGCGCCCGGCGCTGGTTCCCGGGACGTTCGTCAACGGGTTCCATGAGACCTGGCCGATCATGCACGCCGAGGGGGCGCATGCGCTGGCCCGGACCGGCCAGACGATCGTGAACGTGCCCGACACGACGATCCTGAAGCTCTACGTGGACGACGAGCCGTTCTTCCTGCCGACCGCGCGGATCCGGGACTACGAGCGGGTCCTGGACATGCGGGCCGGGACGCTGACCCGTGAGCTGGTGTGGGTCACCGACGCCGGGAAGCACGTCCGGGTCCGCTCGCGCCGGATCGTCTCGCTGGAGTACCGCCACCTGGTCGCGATGACTTATGAGGTCACGATGCTCGACCGTGCCGCGCCCGTCGTGATCTCCTCACTGGTGCTCAACCGCCAGGACGCCCACCTCAGCGGCCTGCCCGGGCACCTGCCGGGCGATCCCCGCCTGGCGACCGTGCTGCCGCACCGGGTGCTCAACGTGCGGGCGGCCGAGCTGGCTGACCAGCGCGTCCTTTTCGGCTACCAGACGACCGGCAGCGGGATGACGCTGGGTATCGGCGTGGACCACGTGATCGACGCGGCGTGTTCCTACCGCGCGGCGGGGTCCGTCGATGACGGGACGGGCGAGGTACTCCTGACCGCCGATGCGGTGCCCGGCGTCCCGATCCGGATCACCAAGTACGCGACCTACCAGACCTCCCGCAGCATCCCGGTCCCCGAGCTCGTCGACCGGTGCCGCCGGACGCTGGACCGCGCGGTCCCGGACGGGTTCGACACACTCCTGGCCAGCCAGCGCGCGAATCTCGCCCGGTTCTGGGATCGCGCCGACGTCCGGGTGCAGACCCGGCTCAATCCGGTGCGGCAGCAGCAGGCGGTCCGGTGGAATCTTTTCCAGGTCGCGCAGGCGACGTGGCGCGCCGAAGGGGCCGGGGTGCCGGCGAAGGGACTGACCGGGCAGGCCTACGAGGGCCACTATTTCTGGGACACCGAGGTCTACGTCCTGCCGTTCCTGTCCTACACCCAGCCCAAGATCGCCCGGAACCTGCTGCGGTTCCGGCACAGCATGCTGGGCCGCGCGCGGGAACGGGCGGCCGAGATGAGCCAGCGCGGGGCGCTGTTCCCGTGGCGGACCATCAACGGCGAGGAGGCGTCGTCCAATTTCCAGCAGGGCACCGCCCAGTATCACATCAACGCCGATATCGCTTATGCGATCGGGCGCTACACCCACATCCAGGGTGACATCCGGCTGCTCGGCGAGATCGGCGCGGAGATCCTCGTTGAGACCGCCCGGCTGTGGGCGGACCTCGGGTTCTACGGCGCCGACGAAAGGTTCCACATCCACGGCGTGACCGGGCCGGACGAGTACACCACCGTGGTCAACGACAACGCCTACACCAACCTCATGGCGCGGCTGAACCTCAATTTCGCCGCCGCCACCGTGCGCCGCCTGCGCGAGGAGCGGCCCCGGGACTACACCGCGCTGGTGCATACGGTCGGACTTCAGTTCAGGGAAGCCGAGGCCTGGGAACGCGCGGCGGCCGCCATGCACATACCGTTCGATGAGACACGCCGCATCCACCCCCAGGACGAGACGTTCCTGGACCGCGAGCCGTGGGACCTGGACGCCACCCCGCGGGAGAAGTTCCCGCTGCTGCTGCACTACCACCCGCTAGTGATCTACCGGCACCAGGTACTCAAGCAGGCCGACATCGTGCTCGCGATGTTCCTGCTCGGCAACGAGTTCCCCGAAGAGCAAAAACGCCGCAACTTCGACTACTACGACCCGCTCACCACCGGCGACTCGTCCTTGTCGGCGTGCGTGCAGAGCATCATCGCCGCTGAGATCGGCCGGGAACGCCAGGCCCTGGAATACTTCCAGTACGCGCTGCTGATGGACCTGGGCAACGTGGCAGGCAACGCCTCCGACGGCGTCCACATCGCCTCCGCCGCCGGGGTATGGTCATCGCTGGTCTTCGGGTTCGGCGGCGTCCGCGACTTCGACGGCCACCTGTCCTTCACGCCCCGGCTGCCCCGCGCCTGGAACGAGCTCGCCTTCTCACTCCGATTCTGCGGACGCCAAATCCGGATCAGGCTCACCCACGACGAGGAAAACTACCTCATCGACGAGGGCACCCCGCTGGAGATCACCATCCGCGGCGAACCCCACCTGCTCAGCCCCGGCACCACCGTCACAATCAAGCTCACACCACCCTGACATGAACGTATGCCCCTTGGACTCACCATTGGTGACCGTGGGCTACCTCGGATGACAGGCCGAGCAGTGGTGTGGGCCGATACTGGGCGGCGGGAAGCGAGGGCATCAGGCCGCATTCCCGGCCTGATGCCCTCGACTGTCCACTCATTCCATGCCGCCAAGCTACTTCTTGCTCGTGCAGAGGTTCGCCGCGCGCTCGTGCACGATGCCGAACGGTAAGGGCCGCCGCCGCCGTTTCGGCGCCATCCGCCGTCTTCCCTCGGGCCGCTACCAGCCGCTATCCCGGCCCTGACGGCGTGGTCCGCCCCGCTGACGACACCTTCGAGACCAAGACCGAGGCTGAGACCTGGCTTACCCGCAAGGAAGCCGAGATCATCGAAGACGACTGGATCGATCCGGACGCGGGCGAAGTCCTGCTCTGCGACTACGGCGCAACCTGGATCGAGGAGCGCCCTGGCCTGCGTCCCAAGACGGTCACGCTCTACCGCTACCTGCGGCGCTCGCACATCGCGCCGTACTTCCCGGCCATGACGATAGCCCGGCTCAAGCTCGCCGCTGTCCGCCGCTGGCGCACGAAGCTGCTCGACAGCGGAGAGTGAGGAAGGTGCACGGCAAGGCGGGTCTATTCCTCGCCGGAAAATCGCGTCCATGCCGACTGCCGGGTCATTCCTAGCGCGTCACCAATACGAGCCCAGGTAGCTCCCAGCTCCCGGGCTCGCCGTACCCATCCGGTCAGGCTCGCCTCGACCTGCACGCCCGCCTTGGCGATGCGGGGAAGGTTCGCCAGCACCGCCTCGACATCATCGACCTGGAGCCACGGGGCGAGCCTGGGGACGGCCTCGGCCCTGGCCTCGATGACCTGCTGGGAGAGTGCCACGCATTCGTTGCAGATGTACACGCCTGGGCCGGCGACGAGGGTCGCGACCTCGGTGTTCGGTTTCGCGCAGAACGAGCAGGCCGCGATGACAGATTGCTGGGTGCTGGGTGTCACCGTACTTGCCCCCTGGGTTGTCAGCCTGCGCCTGACGATATGAGTCCAGAGTTTACGGCGTCAGTTGCAAACTGACAAGAGGGGTGAGCCGACACTCTTGAGCAAGCCGCTGACACGCCGCACAGCCCTCTATTAGCGGCTGTAGCTTGAGCGCCGCCCGGACCGTTGGATATTGCTGCAGGAGCGCTGTAGTGGAACCGTTAAGCTTCACGATAAAGTGTTTTCGCAGGTCAGCGCGCCCGTCAGGATTCGAACCCGCAGTCCCGCTGCTTAGAAGCTATCCGGGCATCAGCGCTGTAGCCAGCAGGGGAAACGCACGTCGCGGAGAAGCGTCATAGCCCAAGTTATCTGCTCACGTCCGCGAGCCCGTCTGGCCTGCGCAAGGCCACTGGATAGATTACTGGCAGATTTGAGCGTGTCGGGGAGTGCCCGCCCAGCGGATGATGGGCGCCGAGGTGGAGGTTCGCTGCAATGCCGGGTCCGGGGAGGTGACGCGGGCGCGGGTGAACTCCGTAGCGGGTACCGGACGCGGGAGTGGGACACCCGGGCCGGGACGATCGAGCTGGCGATCCCGAAGCTGCGGGCCGGATCATACTCCCCGTCGTTCCTGGAGCACCGCGCTGCGCCAAGCGGGCGCTGGCCTCGGTGCCACGTCGTACCTGGTAGGCGTGTCGACTCGCAAGGTGGAAAAGCTCGCGGCTGCGCTGGGCGTCGCCGGGCTGAGCAAGTCGCAGTTCAGCGCGATGGCAGCGGAGCTGGACGAGCTGGCGGACAGTTTCCGGAACCGGCCGCTGGACGCTAGGCCGGTACACCTTCATGTGGATCGACGCCCTCACCCAGAAAGTCCGGGAGAGCGGGCGACCATCAAACGTGCACTGCCTGATCGCGACCGGGGTGAACGCGGAGGGGCACCGGGAGATCCTCGGCATCGACGTCGGTCAGTGCCGCGTCGATGCGGTCACGCGAGGCCTCGAACCACCTGGGCAATTGGCGGTCGTAGTCCACTACCACTGCTGGAGTGTCCACGCCGCGATCCTGCCTTACGGCAAGGTGCCTGACTCCTACCCCGCTCTGAGGGAAGGTGGTGAGCGGCCCGCGATTGACCTGCGGTTAGCCGCCCGGCTAGCCTCGCTCCTGTTATGTGGGCCGCCAGACTGCGATATTCCGGACTCGGCATACTCCTGCTAGGCGTCACAGGTGCCCTGTTGATGGCCTGGCGGTTGAGCCATGTGTTGTTCGCGATCGTCGTCGGTTTCATTGTCCTCGTCGTGACGGTGCTCCTGGTCGCCCGGGACGGATGGCGCCAGACGAGTCCGGAGAGCCTCAGCTCACACGGTTTCAGGCCGGACCCGGGTCTGAACGTGATGGATCCGGGCCTGCGCCGGGAGTGGGCGCCCATAATTCCGGCCGCTGTATCCTGGCGGATTTCCGGTAACCCCACCCGGCGCCCGGCAGCCCGTTCGGCCGCCAGGACAAAGCCCGCCCGAAGCGGCCGGACTCGCCGACGGAACGAAACGCTGCAGCCGGGTGCCACTATCACCCTCGCTGATGAACGGCGGGCAGCACACATCGATGACCTGTTCATCGAGCTGGACCTCGAACTGGTCGGGCTCGTCCCGGTGAAGAAGAAGGTGGCAGAAATCGGTTCGCTGCTGCTGGTCGACCGGGCGCGACAGCGGTTCGGGCTCTCCGCGTCCCGCCCGAACCTGCACATGTGCTTCACCGGGGCGCCGGGAACCGGGAAGACCACGGTTGCGCTGACGATGGCCGACCTGCTCCGTCGGCTTGGCTACCTGCAGAAGGGTCATCTCGTGCATGCCATGCGCGATGACCTTGTGGGTGAGTACATCGGGCAGACCGCGCCGAAGACCAAGCAGGTTCTCGAGCGCGCGATGGGCGGCGTGCTGTTCATCGACGAGGCCTACACCTTGTACCGCGCCCAGGACTCGAAAGACTACGGCCAGGAGTGCATCGACATCCTCATGCAGGTGATGGAGAACGAGCGGGACAAGCTCGTGGTGATCCTCGCCGGATACAAGGATCGTATGGATCATTTTTTCGAGTCCAATCCTGGTATGAGCTCGCGCATCGCGCATCACCTGGACTTCGCCGGGTACGAGGTCGACGAGCTGCTCGCGATCGGACGGCTGATGCTGGACCGGTCGTCCTACTACTTGTCGTACGAAGCGGAGACGGCATTTCGCGACTATCTGTCGCTGCAGATGAGGCAGCCCCGGTTCGCCAACGCCCGCAGCGTCCGGAACGAGCTGGAAAGTGCCCGGCTCCGGCACGCGTATCGTCTCGCCGCCGATCCGGAGCGGCACTGGAGTAAAGACGACCTGATGCGCCTGGAGCCGCCGGACATCTTGCCTAGCGACTTGGTAACCGGCGATCCGCCGTAGCTGCTCGTAGTGGCGCTGACGTATCCAGCCGGGCGCAGTCGATTAGTCAGTGGAAGGGTTCTACGGCCGGAAAGGACATGATTACTCGACAATCCACACCTTCCGATGCCGGACGCCGGTCTGCGATCTCTGGTTATCTGCTGTCTGAGCGCTGTAGCTATCGCCGCTAAGAAGTCCAAGCCCATGTCTGTGCAGCTAGCGCGCCCGATGCTGGGCTTGGATGATCTGCGCCGGTGACCGGCTGCCTAAAAGCGGCTACAGCCGCAGAAACCACTGTCGGCAGCGTTTCCGCAGGTCAGCATGATCGCCACCCTGGACCGGTTCGCCGACGACGAGATACCCGTGCCCGAAGGCTCATCAGTGGCCGAACTGCGGGCCTTCTACGCGGCCTGGCGATCCGAGCTGATGGAGCTGGGCGAACGCTAGTCTCAATACTCGGTGGACTGTCCTTACCGCGCTCACGCAAGGTGAGAAGGCTTCCGCCTTGAATCGGGTGGCGGAATCGGACGTTACGCGCTACCCGCCGCGTCCGCATCATGAAGAACTGCTACGGATGCGCTGTAGCGGGGGAACCTTCGGACTACTCGATGCATATTTCTGGCAGGTCGGCAAGCCGGCTGGCGCGCCCGGCACCACCTATCGATCGTTGGACATCGACCTGCGGGCCATTTAGCTGGACCGATATTGGCTCGCCATGGCCTGACGTAGCCCGAAATCTGTCCCTGTTGGCTCCCCGAGAAGCTCACCCGGGTAGCGATGTGGATCTGCTTGTGGATTTCGAACCGGGTGCCTCCCTTCTGGACCATGTCGGCTTGTTCCAGGATCTTGAGGAACTCCTTGGCGTTGGTGTCGACGTCGTCACGCGGAGCGCCCTCAAGCCTCGGGACGACAACATCCGCGCCGAGGCCGTAGATCTGTGACCAGAGGACTTGATGACCTTCTGGCAGATCTGGCTGAAGCAGCAGATGCGGCAGCCGAGCTTGTGAGGCTTGGAAAAGAGCGCTGGGATACTGAGCGGCCGTTGCGCCTGGCAGGTGAGGCCGTCATCGGCCGACTGGGCGACATCGCAACCAAGTTGCCTGATGAGGATCATCGCCGCGCATGCCTACCACCGCATCGACTACGAAGAGGTCTGGGTCACCTTGCGCGACGACGTCCCGCGGCTGGGCAGGGCGATCAACCGCTGGCGTCAGGCGCAAGATTGATACCCTGCGTCAGAGCCAAGCTACGGCGAAAGCGGCTTGGCGGCCCGCGCCTCACTCCGGAAGGCCCGGCAGCCAGGCACAGCATCGCGCGCGGGTGTGGCACGCGCGCGCGGAAACCAGTGATGAACATCTACGGCAGCGGACAGGATGCGCTGTAGTCTTTGCAGGAAGGCCAGCGTAAGGGCACATCGTCTTGGACCTGCACACCTGCTGCCTGGCTCCGGACCTGGCCAATCACCTCCGTCACTGTCGGCAGGGACACGCGATGGGGGTCCGCATGAGGGCGGGGAGCGCGGTTTCCCGGGCCCGATCCGGCCCGTGACGGCCGCGTGCCGTCGCTTCACCAGACGGGGTCCTCGACCGGGACGGCGGTGCCAGGGCCGGCGGGCGACGGATGCTCGTGCCGGGTTACCTGCGGCGGTGGTGACGGACGGGAGCGCCGGGCGAGGGCGATGCCGCCGAGCGCGGCCACGAAGCAGGACGCGCCCCCGACTGCGAGGCCGGTGCGCGGGCTGGTTGCGGCGATGATCCAGCCGATCGCCGGGCCGCCGACAGGCGTCGTTCCCTGGAAGGCGACCTGCCACAGCGCGATCGCCCGTCCGCGCATGCTCGGCTCCGCGCTGAGCTGGATCGTGGAGTTGCCGATCGCGATGAAGGAGACACTCGCCCAGCCGACGAACAGCAGCGCGGCGTAGGCAAGGCCGAGGGCGGGGGAGAATGCGCAGGCCAGGATCGCCGCGCCGAAACCGGCCGAGGCGATGATCATCGGACGCAGTCCGGTCCGGCCCCGCGCGGCGGTGAACAGCCCCCCGATCACCGCCCCGACGCCCATCGCCGCGGTCATGAAGCCGTAGGCCTCCGCGCCGCCGTGGAATGTCTGCCGGGCGAGGACCGGGAGCGTGACCTGGAATTCATATGCCAGCAGCCCGACCAGGCTCATCATCGCCAGCGGAATGGCGATCGTGGGAGTGCGTGCCGCGTAGTGCAGGCCCTCGCGCAGCTGCCCGCTGGCCCGCCCTGCCGGGGGGCTCGGCCGCAGGGCGGAGCGGTCCATGATGAGCAGGGAGGTGACGACGGCCGCGAAGCTGGCTGCGTTCAGCAGGAAGCAGACCCCGATGCCGACCGTGGCGATGAGGACGCCGCCGATGGCGGGCCCGACCGCCCGGGCCGCGTTCACCGTCACCGAATTCAGCGTGATGGCGTTGCGCAGCTCATCCTTGCCCACCATCTCCCGGACGAAAGCCTGCCGGGCGGAGTTCTCGAAGGCGTTGTTCAGGCCGAGGATGACGGCCAGCGCGCAGACCTGCCAGAAGCGGACCGCTCCGAGAACGGTGAGCAGCCCGAGCGCGAGGGCCTGGAAGCCCATGGCGATCTGCAGCACGATCATGAGCCGCCGCTTGTCCACCCGGTCGGCGACAACGCCGCCGTAGGGGGCGAGCAGCAGCACGGGCAGGGTCTGCAGGGCCACGGTGAAGCCCAGGTCCGTGCTGGAGTGGGTGAGGGTCAGCACGAGCCAGGACTGCGCCGTCATCTGCATCCAGGTCCCGGCGAGGGATATCGACTGGCCGGTGAAGTACAGGCGGTAGTTCGGGACCTTCAGCGAGGAGAACGTCTGGCGCCAGAACGCGCCCAGCCGGCGCTTCACGGCCGCCGTCCCGTCAGGTCCCTGGCGAGCTGCTCAACGACCGGCGGGGCAGTATCGAGGGCACGGCGCTCGTCGTCCCCGGGCCGCTCGATGTGCCGGCTGAGAGCGCCGGTCAGCCCCGCGTGCGCCGGGAATTCTGGCCGGCTGCCCAGCGGGGTGGCAGACCGGACCTGATCAGCCAACCAGCTCGACATCCCCGGTGAACGCGGCCCACAGGGCCGCGTAGCTGCCGCCCCGCTCCAGCAGCTCGTCGTGGGTGCCGGCCTCGGCGATCTTGCCCGACTCCATCACGACGATGCGGTCGGCGCGGGCGGCGGTGGTCAGCCGGTGCGCGACCACCAAGGTGGTGCGCCTGGCGGTGAGACGCTCGGTCGCGGTGTTGACCGCCGCCTCCGACGCCAGGTCGAGGGCCGCGGTGGCCTCGTCGAGCAGCAGGATGGCCGGATCGACCAGGTAGGCGCGGGCCAGGGCGATCAGCTGGCGCTGGCCCGCGGCCAGGTTGCGTCCCCGCTCGGCCACCTCGTGCCGGAAGCCGCCGGGCAGCCGCGCGATCATCTCGATCGCCCCTACCTGGCGTGCCGCGGCCTCGACCTCCGCGTCTGTCGCGTCCGGGCGGCCGTAGGCGATCGCGTCCCTGACCGTGCCGGGGAACAGGTAAGGCTCCTGCGGTACCACGCCGAGCTGCTGCCGGTAGCCGGCCAGGTCCAGCTCCCGCACGTCAGTGCCGTCGATGAGCAGGGTGCCCGACGTGACGTCGTAGTATCGTGCGACCAGCTTGACCATGGTGGACTTGCCCGCGCCGGTCTGGCCGACCAGGGCCACGGTCTCGCCGGGCCGCACGACCAGGTTCACGCCCGACAGCGCGTCCTGCGGCTGCCCGGAGTACCTGAACCGCACGCCACGGAACTCGATCTGGCCCCGGGGGCGGCCGACGGGCCGCGGGTGCGTGGCCTGCGGCGTGCTGGTCGGGCGCCGGAGCAGGTCCTTGATCCGCCGCAGGCCGACGGCGGCCTGGTTGTAACCGTCGAAGACCTGAGACAGCTGCTGCACGGGGGAGAAGAGCAGGTCGATGTAGAGCAGGTAGGCGATCAGCCCGCCGGCCGTCAGCGTCTTGTTGCGCACCTCGCCGGCGGCGACGAACAGGATGAGGGCACCGCCGACGGTGGAGAGCAGCTGCACGAACGGGAAGTACAGCGCGATGAGGCGCTGCGCCCGGAGCCGGGACCGGCGGTACCTGGCGCTCAGCTCAGCGAAATGCTCCTGGTTGCGGCCCTCGCGGCGGTACGCCTGCGCGGTGCGCAGCCCGGCCACGTTCTCCTGGAGGTCGGCGTTGACGATGCTGATCTTCTCGCGGGCATCGCTGTAGGCCTTCCGGGACTTCGCCCGGAACACCAGCGTGGCCGCCACCAGCACCGGGATGATCGTCAGCAGGATGAGGCCCAGCCGCAGGTTGATGTACAGCAGCGCGATCAGCACGCCCGCGAACGTGAGGACCGCGTTGACCATGGTGATCAGCCCGGTCTGCAGGAACGTGTCCATGGCGTCCACGTCCGTCGTCATCCGGGTCATGATCCGGCCGGACATCTCGCGCTCGTAGAAGTCGAGGCCGAGCCGCTGCAGCTGGGAGAAGATCTTCACGCGGAGGGTGTAGAGCATCCGCTCGCCGTTGCGGCCCACCACGGTCGTCTGGATCACGTTGATAACCCAGTCGGTGCAGACGATCGCGAGCCCGATCAGCGACACCACGATGATGGGATGGAAAGCCTTGTCCAGGACGCCGTTGTCGACGCCGGTGCGCACCAGCGCGGGCATGGCGATGCTGGCCACGGCGTCGAGGCCGTCAAGGACCAGGCCGGCCAAGAGCGCCAGGGCGATCGGCCGCAGCAGTCGGCGCAGCGTGAAGTGCGGGTCGGCCGCGCGGGATCCCGCCTGGTTGACCCCGGGCAGCTCATTGGCCGGCGGCAGCGCGTCGACCTTGGCGAGCAGCTCGGGTGTCGGCGGTATCCCCGCGAGCATGCCCCCGCCGGCGCCACTGCGGCCCCGTCCGCCGCGGGCCGCGGCGCCCATGCCGCGGCCGATCGCGGCGTCTGATGCGCGGGCCAGCTGGCGGCCGTCCACGCCTGCCGCGGGACCGGGCCCGGCCGCTTCGTCGCCGGCCTCCCACAGGCTGGGGGTCACCGTGCCGGAGGCCGGCTCCCGCCCGGCGGCGGGAGCGCCCCGGCCGGCGTTGTCGTGGTAGGCGAGCTCGCCGGCGTCCACGCCTTCGGCGTCTTCGCCGGGTCCGGACAGCAGCAGCCGGTACAGGGCGCAGCGCGCGGTCAGCTGCTCGTGCGTGCCCTCGTCGACCAGCCGCCCCTCGTCCAACACGGCGATCCGGTCGGCCAGCTGCAGCGTCGAGCGGCGGTGCGCGATCAGCAGCGTGGTGCGCCCGGCCATCACCTTGCGCAAGGTGGCGTGGATCTGCGCCTCGATCCCCGCGTCGATCGCCGAGGTGGCGTCGTCCAGGATCAGGATGGCCGGATCGGTGATCAGCGCCCTGGCCAGCGACACCCGCTGCCGCTGGCCGCCGGACAGGGTCAGGCCCTGTTCGCCGATCACCGTGTCGTAGCCGTCCGGCAGGCTGGTGATGAACTCGTCGGCTTCAGCGGCCCTGGCCGCCGCGACGATCTGCTCCTGCGTGGCGTCGGGCCGGCCGTAGGAGATGTTCGCGCGGATCGAGTCAGAGAACAGGAAGCTGTCCTCCATCACCAGGCCGATCGAGGCGCGCAGCGAGTCCAGGGTCAGGTCGCGGACGTCCTGGCCCCCGATCCGGATCGCGCCGCCCCTGACGTCGTAGAAGCGGGGCAGCAGCAGGGAGATCGTCGACTTTCCCGAACCTGAGGAGCCGACCACGGCGAGCGTCTGGCCCGGCGGCACGTGCAGCGACAGGCCCCGCAGCACCGGCTCGGACGGCAGGTAGCCGAAGGCCACGTGGTCGAGCTCGACGTCGGGCGTCCCCGGCGGCAGGACGATCGCGCCGGGCTTCTCGGTGACAACCGGCTTGGAGTCGATCACCTCGTAGACCCGGATCACGCTGGCCCGCGCCTCCTGGCCGATCGTGATCAGGCTGGTCAGCGCGCGCACGGGCGCGACCATCTGCCCGATGTAGAGGGAGAAGGCGAGGAAGACTCCGATCTTGATCGAGCCGTGCAGGGCCAGCCAGCCGCCCAGCGCGAGGACGCCGACCTGGCCGAACATGGGAACGGCCCCCAATGCGGGGTTGTACCGGGCCGTCAGCCGGACCACGCGTAGCCGGGCGGAGTACAGCCGCGTGCTGACCCCCTCCAGCCGCTCGATCTCCTGCTCCTCCTGCCCGAAGCCCTTGACCACGCGCACGCCTGTCACCGCGCCGTCGACGACGCCCGCGACCTGCGCCTCCTTCTGCTGCGCGTCCCAGCTGGCGGGGAAGAGCCTGCGCCGCGAGGCGATCGCGATCAGCCAGAGCGCCGGCGCGATCGCCAGGGCGACCAGGGTGAGCACTGGCGACAGGTAGGCCATGATGCTGATCGACAGCACGAACAGCAAGGCGTTGCCGAGCAGCATCGGCATCTGGCTGAGCAGGCTCTGGACCATGTTGAGATCAGAAATGGAGCGGCTGACGATCTGCCCTGTGTGCAACTGGTCCTGGCGTGCCCCGTCCAGCCGCTCCAGCGACTGGAAGAGTTCGGTCCGCATGTCGTGCTGGACCTCAAGCGACAGCTGCCCGCCCCGGTACCGCCGGGTGTAGACGCCGGCGAAGCTGAGCAGCCCGGCCACGATGAGCACCGAGGCGCCCAGCCAGATCGGCTCGCGGTGGTCAAGGATCGCGCTGTCCACGATCCACGCCATGATCAGCGGGATGCCCGCCTGGACCAGGGTGGCCAGCAGCGACCCGCCCAGCGCCATGATCTCGAGACGGCGGTGCCGCCAGCAGTAAGCCGCCAGCCGCCGCAGCCAGGCATCTTGCGCCCCGGGACGGCCGCCGCCCCCCGCTGTCACGGGAGGTCCCGCTGTCGTCCTGCGTCCGCGTGCCCTCATGCCACCCCTATCCGGGTACGCCGCCGCTCATCCATCGCCGCGTCCAGGCCGCGGATGACCTCGAGTACCCCGGCCATGTCGCCGGTCGCGCCAAGCAGCGGGCCGAGCCAGTCGGCATAGGCCGTGTCGGCACGCTCGAGGGCGGCGCGGCCAGCCGCTGTCAGGCACAGCCTCACGACCCGCCGGTCGCCGGCCTCGGCCTCGCGCTGGGCATAGCCCGCAGCCACCAGGCCATCGGCGGTTGCGGTCAGCGTGGGCTTGGCGACGGCCAGCCGCTCGGCCAGCCGGGCAGAACGCTCACCACCGGCCCCCGCCAGCTTCAGGATGCGGTACTGCTGGGGAGTCAGCCCCGTATCGACCCGCTCCAGCGCCCGGAACAGGCGCATCACGGTCAGCACGGCCGCCTGCGAGGTCTGCACGTCCAGCGTCTCGGCGCCCGGGCCCGGGTCGTTCACCCCTTCAGCTCCCATCGTACGGTTCTCTAACAGTTCGTAGGGCTAACAAACCAGCCAGCATGCATTTTCCCAGGTGCCTGGTGATCCACAGCGTCATGCACCGCTGGCCGTAGTCGCGGATCTGATTATCAGATAAAATGGCTTCATGAAGACCATGACCGCAACCGAGGCATCACGGCACTTCTCCGATCTGCTCGAT
>OCTA010002155.1_pt1 | contig 17988 bp, 13 predicted proteins | sample 1538991 | NCBI WGS metagenome assembly OCTA01 (sample SAMEA3539302, study PRJEB22396) | soil metagenome | biome: tundra; feature: field; material: soil | place: USA | collected 2010-05 | depth 0.15 m | reverse complement strand
GCTTGGAGCCTTCCATTGCTCCTTATCGTGACACGAAGCCGCCCAAATGTCCAGCCTTTTCCGCTAATCAATTACGCGGCCTCCTTACCGGTTGGCTCGATGTTTCGGTTTTCGGGCTTGACAATTGTCCAGGCACAGTATAGCATATATATGCTATACTATCAACAATAAAAAGGAGACCTCATGAGCCAGAAACGGATTCAGCAGATCGAGCGGAGGATTGATCGGATCAAGAGGACGCTACTGGAGATCGGTCCGATGCGTCCGGGCTCCCTGACCCGTCAGTACAAGGACCCCCAACACCACGCCGGGGCCTACTGGCAGATCAGCTATACGCGTCGGATGAAGAGCCGCACGGAGTACGTCCGCCGGAAATGGGTGAAGGAGGTTCGCCGCCAGACCGTGACCCACAAGCGGTTCAAACGTCTGGTTGACCAGTGGATCGACCTGAGTATCGAGCACTCACGGCTGATCATGAAGATCGCGGAACCTGGGGCCACCCGATAGGCTGGAAGTCGGTACTCTCAAGTTTACGACTACCGCTGTGAAGTGCGGAGAGGTTGTCGAGATTCACAAGCGGATCGGCGAAGGGAACGAACTATGTATCAGAACGATGAAGTGAAGGACGCCGATCCGGCCAAGCTGGATCTGGACGAGTTGCTGGAAGGCCTGACCGCGCTCAAGGAAAACCTGTGGGCGTTCGTAGAGCCGGAAGGGGAAGCGCCCGAAGGGACGCAACTGGCCGATGGGTTCTACCACGTCGCCGCGGCGGCGGCGCTGCTGGGCAACCCGGACGTGTCCGCGACCGTGCGGCAGGTGATCCGGCAGCAGCGCATCGCGCTTCCGGCCGCCGAGGTCCCCGTCGAGCAGATGGAATTGGTAGGCGAGCCCTTTTAACCATGGGCCTCGCGGACCAACTCGCCTGCGAAGTCGTGCCCTGCGGGGTGGCTGACGACTGCCTGAATTCTCCGCAGCAACGTGGCGAGGAGCAGGCCGAGTGCCGGCATTGCAAGTTGGCCAATTCCGGCGGCGGATCGCTGAATTACTGGAGGCCCTGGCAACGGGGCCTCCAGCACCCCAAGCTGATCGTGGAGAAGCGCGAGGCCGGCAAGGCGCGGCGCGCGGCCGCGCAGGAGAAGAGAGGCAAGCGGGACCGGGCCAAGATGGATGTGCAGCGGAAGGCCCGCAACGCGGAGCGGCAGACCAATCGCTCGATCATCGAGAACACCCGCAATTCGGGCCGGATCGCCAAGGACGGCGACCACGTAAGCGCCGGGCGGATCGGTCTCGACACCAAAATGCAGAGCGGAAACGAGAACCCCGTGGTGCATCTGGTCGAACTTGACAAGGTTCGGGAAGATGCCCGCCGCGGCGGCAACCCGATCGGCGGTCTGGTGCTGCGCAACAAGCACGGGCGCGGCGTCGTGGTGTTCGACGAAGTGGATTACTCGCTGCTTATTGGAATCATCATGCGGCAAGCCGCCGTTATTGCGGCCGGCCTGCCAAAAGAGGAATAAGTCATGAGAAACATGCCGAAGTTGGCGCAGTTGGATGCCATCAAAGCCCAGGTGGGGTCGCGCCTGGCGGATTATCTTTCGCAATTCCGGGAGCTGAAATCGGGGCAGAACGTTTCGTGCATCAATCCCAACCATCCGGACCGCGATCCGAGCTGCGGAATCATCCGCGGCAATCCCGAGCTGTTTCATTGTTTCGGGTGCAATCTGGTCGGTGACATCTTCGTCGCGGCCAACATGCTCGAGGGCAAGCCGTTGCGGGGACCGGGGTTCCTGGCCGACAACCTGTTCTACCTGGCCAAGCGGTACGGCATGGAAGTGCCGGATCTGGAATTGACCGAGGACGAGCAACACGACATGGACACCTACCGGGCGTATGCCATGGCGTCGCAAATCCTGATCGCCTCGCCCAAATCGGATCTGGTGCAGGCAAAACTCCTCGACTACGGATGGAGCGAGCGAACTCTCCGCGACCTGTGCATCGGTTCGGTTACCAGCTTCGAGCAGTATCTCGAGCAGATGACCAAAACCTTCGGGTTCAACCGGCAGTTCTTGCGCAACGTGGATCTCGACAACAAGCGGATTTTCAGTCCCGACTGCCTGATCTTCACGGTGTGCGACGAGCACGGGCAGGCGGTGGGCTTCGCCGCCCGCAACCTGCTGTTCGACTCCTTGAAGAAAGAGTGGGAGCGCGCGGTGGCCGAGTATGGCGAGGACTCGCTCGAAGCCAAAGAAGCCAAGGCCAAGCTGCCGGCCAAGTTCGTCAACAGCTCGCAAGCGGTCGAAACGGAATTGAAGAACCGGATCTATCAGAAGGGCAAGCGCCTGTTCGGCTTCCATCTGGCTCGCCAGAACACCCCGCCGCTCTATATCTTCGAGGGGTACGCGGACTGCGCGACGGCCTACAACGCCGGCCTGCATAACTGCTGCGCCATCGGCGCAACGGCGTTCACCGCGGACCATTTCGACATGATCCTGGACTTCGGCATCGATCACGTCGTCTGCAATCTGGATGCGGACGAGGCCGGCGAGAAAGGCGTGGACCGCTTCGTCAAAGTGGTGAAGGAGCGCGCCCAGGTCGGTTTGAAGGTTCAGATTTTGGAGTTGCCGGCCGGCGCCGACGATCCGGACCGCTTTATCCGCCAGCATGGCCTGGCCGCGTTCCTGGATGTGCAGCCAAGCGATGTGTTCGCCTGGGAGCTGAAGCGTTCGATCGCCGCCGGCGAGGATCCCGATAAGGCCTTCGACCGGATCGTGCCGTTGATTACCAGCGAGTCGCACAGCCTGAAGCGGCAGCGCATGGCGGAGTCCCTGTCCGCGGCTACCGGCATTTCGAGCGAAGTGATCTGGGCCGAAGTGCAGCGCATGGTGGACCAGGAGGCCGGCCGGATCAACGCCGAGATGTGCATGGTAGCCTCCCGCACCGCCAAGATGCTGGAGCGTACCCCGGATAAGCTTCAGGCGATCCTGTTCGACTCGACCAAGGCTGTCGAGCGCATCAATGTCATGCGGCAGGGCTACGATCTGGGGCGCCTGCTGAAGTATGTCGACGACATCATGGACGACGCCGAGGCGCACACCGCGAATGGCGAGCTGAAACTGGGCTGGCCGCTGTTCGACACGACGTTCGGGGGCATCCCGGAATCGGATGCGTTCATTTCGATACCCGGGAAACCGAGCGGAGGAAAAGCCCTAGCATTGACTGCAAAGCTGAAGACCCCTACGGGTTGGGGGCTGATGCAGGATGCACAGGTCGGTGTTCCACTGGCTTCGATCGATGGACTGCCATCAGTCATAACCGGCGTGTTTCCGCAAGGTGTCGAGAAGACGTACCGGGTAACTTTTAGCGACGGGCGCAGTGTGGTTTGCTCTGGCAATCATCTGTGGTCTGTACATTTCGTTCATCAGTATTCGGAAGGTTACGGGGACGAGAAGCACAACGGCTGGAAAGTGTTCACGACGGATGCGCTTCGATCGTTTTGTCTGAATGGCAACCGGAAGAACTCCCATCGGGAGGTCTTCGTCCCGCTGGTCTCGGGAGATTTTGGCAGTTCTGAAAGTCTGCCGATCGACCCCTGGCTGCTGGGAGCTCTTTTGGGGGACGGTGGTTTGACGAAAGGCCAGAGTCCTACTTTTACTAAAACAGATTTGTACGTCATCGACAAGGTTCGGGGTAAGGTTGGTGATCTGGGTTTGGATTTGGTGATGGCAGATGGCACGGACACGTTCCGTATTTGCCACGCTGGCGGCCAGGGGCGCCAGAATCCGTTGATGGAAACTCTGCGCTTGCTCGATCTTTGGGGGACTGATTCGTTTACGAAATTCATCCCGCGGCAATATCTGGATGCGGATGTGGAATCCCGGTGGCAGTTGTTACAGGGTCTGATGGACACCGATGGCACTGCCGGCAAGACCAAGGCAACCTCGTATGGAACCAGCAGCCCCTTGCTGGCCAAGGATGTTCAGGAACTGGTTCGTTCTCTGGGCGGGATCTGTTCGATTTCGGAACGGATTCCCACATTTCGCGGCAAGGATGGCGAGAAGAAGAAGGGTGCGTTGTGTTTCAACGTGAACATCCGGATGGCGGAACGGGCTGCATTGTTCTCTCTGCCCAGAAAGGCAGATCGGGTTCCGACGGCGGAGAATCGGCAGCAACGGCTGACAATCAAAACGATCGAGTTCGTCGGGGAACAAGAAACTCAATGCATTACGGTGAGCCATCCATCGAAGTTGTTTATCACGGACGACTACATCGTTACGCATAATTCCAGCTTCCTCTGTAACGTCGCGTGGCGGCTGGTGGACTACAACGACGATCCTATCGTGTTGTATCACACCGTCGACGACGCGATGCGCTGGTTTCTGCCGCGGCTGCTCGGGTCCAAGTACCGGGTGGCGTCGGAGTGTTTCTACCGATCCGGGAAACATCTGGCCGAGAACACGCTGGTGCGGGTCAACGGCGGCGAGGACAAGCGCCCGTTTCGCGAGGTGTATGCCGAGGCGAAGAAGTGGCTGCGCGGCATGATTCAGGGCGAACGGCTGCTGCCGTACGACGCGTCGATGCTGGACCAGAATGTCTTCTCGCTCGAGATGCGCGTGCGCGATTTGCGCAAGAAGTACCCGAGTCGGCCCATCGTGGTCTTCGGGGACAACTTCCACCTGTACACCAACCCCGGCATGAAGGAAGAGGGGGAAGCGAAGACGCGCGGCATGTCCATGGCCTGCAAGAACCTGGCGAATGTTCACCACATCACCCTCATCATGACCATGGAGCTGCCCAAGTCCGCTCTGGAAGAGGGTAAGCGCCCGCGGATGATGAACATCAAGGGATCCGCCGGCATCAGCTACGACGCCAGCGCCAACATTGGCGTGTACAACGACCAGAAGGACCTGCGCGACCGGGCCACATTGACGTGGGAAGAAGACGTAGATCCGTTCGAGGTTGCGCCCGGTCAGATCTGCGCCAAGATGACGCGGCCGGTGCTCGAAATGGTCTTCGACAAGTCGAAGATAAACACCGGGTTCGACGGGAACATCTATTATTACTTCCACCCGCCTTCCGGGCAGGTCATGGAGTGTGTCCCCGACGAGCAGATGCGGTATCAGGCGCTGGCTCAGAAGCAACAGCAACAGCGGCGCAATCAGATGGCGCAGGGCGCCAGGTTCGGCTACGACGTGGCGCCGGAGCCCTTGCACGATCCGGTGGCCAAGCTCGAAGCGGCTGGACCCATGAGCGGCGCCGAATCCATCGCCATGTTTTCGTAAATGATCAAAACCATAAGGAGAACAACACCATGGCCATCCGCAAGCACTTCAACGACCGGGATCTCCTCGAATATGCGCGCTGCTCGCTGCGGCAGCCGCATGTGGTGGCCTATAGCCGCCAGCCCGATGAAATTCTTGCGGAGGAGGCCGTTCGCGGGACGCTGATTGGCGTGTTTAACAGGCCGGACGACGAGATAGGGCTCGTTCCGTCTCTCAAAGAGATCGCGAAGTGGGTAGAGGATTCCTGGCCGAATGTCGAGGCCGCGGGGGTTATCCGGGCGCGGCTTGCGCGATTTCTAAACGGGCCGGCGCTGACTGTCACGCGGCACCTGCATGAGCTGCTGATCCGGTATTCCCCGTGCCAGCCGATCACGCCGTACACCCTGAGCTTCAGCCGGGCCAGTGTAGGCGGCGAGTACACTGTGGTGGTGGACCGGCGGGAGCCGGATCTGAGCAAGCTTTTGATCCTGCGTATCCGGCCGCCGGGGACGCTGCATAAGCCGGACGTGGTGAATTTGATCCGCTGGCTGCATCTGCAAACGTTCGAAGGCCGGACTCCTCCGCAGATCGATACGCTGAACTACTGCTGCGAGAACGGGGAGGAGTGGCGGGAAAGGATTCTCGACGAGAAGGCCGTGCGGCCTTCCATCACGGCGCTGATCGAGTACCTGGTTTCCTGCGCCAATGTGCCCGTGCCGGGCATGCACTGTGGGAGCTGCCGCTCTCACGCAGGGCATGTTCGCCGAGATGATGGAGGCGATGGGCGCGAAGGTGACCAGCCTCGAAAACCAGGTGCTGGAGATCAGGACGGCCCCCGCCGGCGGGAAGCGGGCATAGCCGTGGGCAACGTTGTTGTCCAGTATGCCGACCCGGTCCGCAATGTCGACATGGCGTTTGTGGCCAGTCTCGATTTGCTGGAACGGGACGTGCGGCCTCTCCCCGGTTCCTTTGTGCACCGCAAGGAAGTGGATCCGCGGCTCACCGGCTTGAAGGTCATGATGACCTCCGACGGCGCCGCGGGCCCACGCGAGGGAGACGAGATCGCCCTCTACGAGAGCGTGGCGTTGATGCGCCACCGCCCCACCGGTCACGTGTACCTGGCTTTTTGCCAGACCATGGACCTGCTGATGATGGAGCAGCGCGACCCGAAGAAGTACCCGATGTGGCTGATGGATCATCCGGTGAAACGCACGGAGCTGAAGATCCACGTGGCCCGGGTGAAGTCGAAACCGGCCGGCAAAGACGACCGCGAATGGCTGGAATGGCTGCCGGAGACGCCGGCTGGCGATCGGGTCTTCGACTCCATCGCCTATTTCCTGCTGAGGCGGCAGGTGATTTCCGAAGCGATGTACGGTCAGGGGTAAGACGCATGGCATTATGGACCAAGGGTGTTTGCGACAGCATGCTTGTCAAGATGCTGGATTGGAAACGGCGCTGGCCCGCGGGGGCTGTGGCCGCGACCAGGGAGTTCTTGCACAAGACCGGCAGCCTGGAGGGGGTTCCCACCAAGCGCGCTGTCAAGGTGGCGTGGCATCCCAAAGAGCTGGAGCACCTGATCCGCATTCTGAAAGCAGCCAAGCCGGAATGGCAGTTCGTGGTGGACCTGGAGGAGTTTTACGGCTCCGGGTTCCGCCGCGGGCGGCTTCTACCCGGTGGTTTGTTTCTGACCGACATGGTGGCCTATGGCGAGGATCTCGATGAGATGCTCGAAATCCTCGTCAATGCCAGGGCCGGCCGCGTTGCCGGTCAGCTCGCCAAAGAAGTGAAGAGCGGGTCGTTCTGGGATGCCGTCCGGTAAAGCCGATGCGGGCTACTTTCAAGATCGGGCCCGGGTTCGAGGGCGCGCCGAGGTTTGACGAGCCGGTCCTGGAGCAAGACATGCAGAACCCTATGAATCAGAGAAGGAAAGTCATCCGTTTAGGCCCCGTTCGGGCAGGAGAGGACGAAGAGATGGCCTTGCCGGATGGCGAAGAGATCTCCAATGAGAGTGGAAAAGATCACGACAGCGACCGCCAAGGACCTGCTGACTCGGGGTAACGCAGACCTGCTGCAAACTGTGTCGGTGGGCATCGTCGGTTCGCGCAAGGCCAGCATCAAGGGCGTGGGCGCCGCGCAGGATGGCGCCGGGCAGCTCGCCAGGCTGGGCATCACGGTGGTATCCGGGTATGCCAACGGCATCGACCTGGCCAGCCACAAAGCTGCGCTTGATGCCGGCGGCGCGACCATCTTGGTACTGGCCGAAGGAATCGACCGCTTCCGCGTGAAGCGGGATATCGAGGCGGTCTGGGATTGGGAGCGCGCTCTGGTGGTCAGCGAGTTCCTGCCCAACGCCCCGTGGTCGGTGAAGCAGGCCATGCTGCGCAACGGAACGATCTGCGATTTGTCGAGAGCCGTGATTGTGGCCGAGGCGCAACGCATTAGCGGCACCATGGACACGGTGCGCCAGTGTCTGAAGATGAATCTCCCCCTGTTCGTCGTGACCTACGAGAATATGGAGGACCTGGCCGGCGGCAATGCCCTGGCGATCGAGTTGGGCGGGCGGCCGCTCTACAAGGGGCGTATCAGCCAGCGCGCCAAGATCGATCCGATCTGCGATCTGCTGCAAGTGGAGCAGAAGACATGATGACCATAGCGGACCGTCTCGAGGTCGTGAGAAACGCCGTCGCCACGGCGACCACCGGACTGACGGGCCGAGACTACCGCGATCTCAGGGACCAGATCCTCTCCGACGCCGAGGGGTGGCGGATGGAGCTCGAGGAGATGGAAGGCGAAGGCAGGGCCATAACCGCAACTACCCCTTTAACGACTGGATGACTCCGCTCGACGAGCGGAAGACGGAGAGCTTTCAGGAGAAGGCGGATACTACACGCGGGTGAAAGACGATGCTTGCGTCGCCTTGCAACGTGGGGCAGGGGCCGACTCTGGCGGGCATGGAAGGCGCTAAAGGCTCCGAAGTGGCCGGGTCGAACGGCGGGTCGGCCATAGTCGAACTGGGGCGTTCTGGCGGGCCTCCGGGGAGGTTGCCCCAAACGGCGAAGCCCGGAGATAAACTATGGCAGTGGACTTGGGACAACATTACGAAGTTATCGCCGGTGTTCGATCGACCGCAATTCGCTCACGGATTCACGGGGGCGCAGTCTGCCTGGCGGCCCCGAAGATGCCGCAAGGAGTGCCCCCTCCTGCCTGGAGTACTGTAGGAGTCATTGACGTATGATCCCTGGTAATAGTCTGAGGCGAGATGCCGGAGGACCACCGTCCGTATCACCCACGGCTCCCACGCATGAACATGTTTTCAACGATGATCTCCTGATGCACGACGAAGATGTCGCGTACGCCAGGTCGCGCTTTCCGGAGATCATTCATGTACTCGACTACCCACGGTTGCGGAAGAGGTTCGCGGCGTATGAAACGGAAGCAAATCAGGCTCGCGACCGTGTACGCAGCCTGGGTTTTACGGCGGTGGTTTCCGCCGTGCTTGCTCTGATTGCCATCGCGACGAAACCGGTATGGCCCCACGCCCCCTGGACCCGATGGTTTGCCTTGCTGATCGAGCTGGGCGGGATGTTATCGGGCCTCGTTGCCGCGGGCGGCATGTGGCTTGGTCCCTGGAAGCGACGCTGGCTGGAAAGCCGGCTCATGACCGAACGCCTCCGGCAATGGTATTTCCAATTGCTGGTGCGGCGCGGGCAACAGATTGAGGCGTCATGCAATGGCGAAAATGCGGTTGCCGCCTTCAACCAAGAGCGCGACCGATGGTTTGACGATGTTCTGAAGGCGTACGAAGGCAAGCTAGACTCCCGGCTGGAATCGCTCGCGAACGAACCCAACCAAGTCAGTGCATGGTTACACGATCCTGCTACTGTCTATGGCAGCAAAAGCGCGGTTCTCCCGCAGATCTTCCTTGTTTACGGACGACTCCGGCTCGATCACCAATACGCTTTTGCCGTTTACAAGCTCCGGAAGGTCACCGACCAACCCCTGTGGCGGTTTCTAAAATGGCCAGCGAATCGGCAGTCGGTTGCTCTCTCGGGCCTTGTGTCGGCCTGTTTCGTGGGCGCATTGATCTGTTCCGCCGCCTTGATATACGGCCATGCCTTTGGGATTGCAGAGGACGTCGAACTATATGTCCGTACCGGAGCCATTGTCGCTGCGCTCATGGGCGGGGCCTTACGCACAATCCAGGAAGGGCTTGCTCTCGATCAGGAAATCGAGCGGTACAGCGATTACCGTGGCCGAACCGCTCAACTGCGCTATCACTTCAATCACTGCACGGAGGCTAAGGAACGCCTCCACCTGATGGCTGAGATGGAGCTCGCTTCGGTCGATGAAATGAAAGCCTTTCTGCGCACTCACTACCAGGCAGGGTTCGTTCTCCAGTAGGCTGGCACTTGCCCTTCGCTTTCGGAGCACTGGGAAGGGTCTCGTGTCACCTGCGGCCCAGCCCGGCCGCCGAGGCAAAAAATGCCTGTTGCGATGGCGCGAACACAGCGTGGATGCTCGGCGTCACGGCCACTGTCTCCAGTTGAGTATCCTGAGCCGTCTCACCGGGCCTCTCTTCCTGAATCTCGCGCAGCGCCCGCTGAAGGCGCGTTTCGATCCCGGTCGGGCCAGTCGCCGCCGTCTCACCGCTCCCAGCCTCAGCCGCCCGGACCCATATAGTCCGCTCCGTGCCGGATTCAGACGCAAGTACGGTTATTGGAAACTCGAAAACCCGCCTGCCAAGCGCGTCCTGTTGAGAAACGACTTTGATCCGCGCTGGATCGACAGCTACGAACGTGCCCCGCAGGTCCCCGGCGGCCGGAAGGGCCGCGCCGGAGCCGACTATGTCGGCTACGAACATTCGAATCTCGACTTCCGCTTGACCGCGTGCCGAATCCAACATCGGTTCCGGCTTTCTATGCGCGGCGGGGAACGATTGCTCAATCCAGGCTGCCAGCGCGCCCGAATGGACGGCCTGCCCGCTGGACCTTCGGTCCAGGGCCTCTCGGTTCAGGTCGCCCCGGTGGTCCCCGGTTCTTAGGACAAGGGGCGTCAAGATGGCATACGGCTGGCTTGCCCGGCGGAGCGCATCCGCCACGCCGCGAGTGTGCGCCGCTCCAAGGGAGACCGCTATCCACTTCACGTCCGGCTGGGTGCCCAAGGCTCGCGCGGCTCTGCCGAGGGTCTGGTCCGCGCTACTGCGGGCGCGCCAAAACGTCAGGGCGCGATCCATGGCGTTTCGAACCTGGCTGCTTACTGTCACCTGCGACTGGGTAGCCCGTCCCCGGATTTCTTGCAGCAGATGCACGCCTTCCGATGCCGGGAGAGTCCCTCCACCCTCTAGCCTGCGGGCGGTCGCCAGCGCCCACGCGTCGGCGCCGAGCACGAACTCGAACGCGTTCCGGGATCTCGCATCGCCGTTGGGATCCCCGGCGCTGAATGCCTCCGCCAACATCCGGCGCGCGGTTTCCGACCGCTTGGGATCCACTCCTTTTTGGGCAATAGCCCATAAATATCGGAAAGGAGCCTGCGCGGCTTCCGGGTCCAGTTCAGGGCTATGTTCGCTGCTGGTTTCGCCCGGATGCAGCACTACGTCATCGAAAGTCAGCTTGAGGAATTCCGCCGCGGAAATCTCCCCATCCCGCAGCAAAGTCGTCACGACGTCCAAGTACACCGCTTCGTTCAGCCGCCGCTCGGCCGCCCAACCTGCGCGAATTGCCGGCCGGTCCTGGAGATAGCCCTCCAGAACGACGTGCCGAAGCCCCACGTCGCGATAGAGGCGCACCAAGGACATGGCTTCCTGTATTTGAGCGGTGCGAGAGAGATGTTGCTCTTCGAAGATCAGCGCTACCGACCGCCTGTCGCCCCCGAAACACTCCCCAATGTGGCACACGCCATTGGCCGCCGATCGCACCGCCGGCAAAAGCCGGCTCGGGAAACCACTGCTGCACGCGATCGCGAACGCCAACAGGACGATGACCCAGGTGAGGGAGTAGCGGCTTTTCATATTTGATTCTCCTATATGTCCGTCGGCGCGGGTGCCGGCGGATGGCTCTCGGGAAACGGGATGGCTGGCTCGCGGTCGCGCCGTATCCGATCGAGGCTGTCCACCTCTCCCTCACGCGTCCGCTCCACGCGCAGCGTAACGCCATCGGGAAGCCGCAAGCGGGAGAGATCGCCGTCGGCATCGTATTCGAAGCGGGTTTCGCCGCCGGCGTCTCTCCACACGGAAGGCAGACCTTGGCGAGTGTACTCGTAGGTGGCGGTCCGGCCGTCCGAAGACTGCGAGGAAACTACGCCGTTCGGTCCGTAACGCTCTTCGGCGGTCGCTCCGGGACGGCTCCACTCCACCTTCTCCAAGCTTGAACCCGCCCACGTGTAGGAAACGCTCGTGCCGTCGGCGAACGTCTCGGACGTCAGCCTCCGCTGGTCGTCGTACGAAAACCTAGTTTGGCCCGCGGCGCCCGACCAAGTCACCGGCATGGTTCCCTGTTTGTCGTAACCGATCTGGAACTGCTGGTTTCCGGGCCCGGAAATCTTCGTGATCCGATTCTGCGCCGAATACTCCACAGAGATCGCTTGCTCGTTGGCATCGCCCGCGGCGAGCACACGGTACTCGCGAACGCGGCCGGCGGAATCGAAGCTAACCGTTTCCTCTCCGTGTTTGTAATGAGCGGTGATACGGCTCCTTGCGGCATCGAACGTGTACGTCGCCGCTGTCCCGCCGTCAATGGCCGTTTCGATGAGGCGCCCCTGGGCATCGTAGGTGTTGCGGAAGGTATTGCCGCGCGCCGTGGTGGTTGTCCAAACGGAGCGCCCGCTGGCACGCTCGCCTACGGTTACCGATCCGTCGAGGCCTCGGGAGATAACCTTCGTCACAACGGACGCCGCACCGTATTCATACTCCTCAATGCCGCCATCGGGCGCAATTCGGCGGCGCACGCGGGGAGATCCATTGATATCGGCTGTCTCATAAACCTGTCCGTCGCTTCCGGCTGCAAAATTGTCCCAGGGAGCGGAGGTGTTTCCGTTCAGCGGCGCGACCACGCCGCTCAAAGTCTCGCCGCGATAAGGCACGCTGAAAACCGGCGACGCGCCTGGGGAGTCGATCTTGGACACGACATCATCACGCAGGCTACGTACCTCCGGAGAAGCGCTCCGCGCCTGCGCGTCCACGGTCAGGTTCACGCCCCCAAAAAGCTCGACGGTGCTAGTGAGGATCGTGCGAATTCCGCTCCCACCGCCTTTGGAGGAAGGTTGTTCCGTGGTACGTTGCCACTGGCCCTTGAGAGCGGAGACTCGCTCCACCGTGGGCACGGAACGGGAAGCGGCCCGGATCTGGCCGTCCCCCACCGCCACGCCTTGCTGGACGGCCCACTTCGCGACTACCATCAGCTTAGCCAATTCCTTCAGGCGCGCAAATCCCGGGGATTCCTCCGCGATCCGGTCGTAGAGTTTGGTAAACATCGTAATGAAAGCGGTGTTCACCGCGTCCTTGACGTCGCAGATGTCGCGAATGCCCTGCGGCGAACTCGGGTCGGGAACCGTGCGGCAAGCCTTGATCACCATGCGCGGGTTCTCTATCAGCATGATGCCCGCATCAGCCTGCGCCGGAATCTTGCGCTGTTCCACTTCAATCCAGAGCCGCGACCAGCGATCTTCCTTGCGGGTCGAGTCGCCGATCTCAAAAGACAGGTCGCGCAAGCTCTTGAAACCGGGCACGCCGACGTGCCGCTCCGTCTGGGTCCCGTCCTCGCGGACCTCCGTGTTAAAGGAGTACTGCTTTAACAACCAGTCGGTGTCGAAGAGCGTTCTGCCAAACGCGGTACCCGATAGAATGTCCGATGGAATATATACTGCCCGCATCCATGGCCCTCGAGGGTCCTTGGGGTCCGCCGGGTCGAGAGTGAACTCCGCCTCACGGGACTCGCGGGCCAGACGAAGGGCCACGGAGAAATCGGCCATCGAAGCGTGGATGCGGCCCTCTTTATGGCGGCCCAGCACAACCAGCGATTGCTTTGCGGAATCGTAGACCACGCCGGCGAGTTCCCCAAAATCCGGGTCGACGCCGCCCGGAGCGCTAAGCTTGACGCCGCCGAGTTCCTTGCGCACGGCGACGAACGGATCGGCGCGGAAGTCGAACCGGCCCGCGGCGTCATTGCGGGCGACGGCAGGCAGCAGATCCGAGTAGTTTTCCGGGATGGTGTGGTGGGCAAGGCCGACGAACTCGTCGCGCCCCTTCGACCCGAAAACCGCCCCCCAAAGGGCCACCTCGGCGCCGGCGACCTTTGCCATGGCACCCCGCACGCCCGGGCTGAGGAAGGGACAGGAAAAATCCTGGCCGAGTTCCGCGTTCGGGGTCGTAATCAGACGGACGACGTCCTGCATGCGGTTGGCCGGATTGTCTTCCCGCACGGGTATGTCGATGCCCCGGCTGGCGAAAAACGCTTGCAGGGATGCCGCAACGCCCGCGCCCGCGATCACAATTTCGTGGACCTTGAGGCGCCCGTCCTGGATGTCCTGGGCCAAAGCCTCCTTCATCTGATAGATAGTGATCGCGCCGTTGCTGTGGGCCAGAATCGTAAGGGGATCTTGCGGGTCGCGGTCGAAGGCGGCGCGCAACTCATTCAAGGCCTCCGCCTTGCCCCCCGGAGCGCCGAAGTAGTTGAAAATCGCGCGGAAGGGATCAACCGCCTCCTCCACCCACGCGGGGAACCAAGTCCTGCCCAACGCGGAAGTGCTAATGGTGTCTACATCGGACGTACTGCCGATCTCCGCCAAAGCGTCAGGCGTTACCTCAATGCCCCCGACGAACACGTCGTGCGACACCGTAGAGACGAACGCGCCGCCTCCCAGAGGAGCGCCACGCCGCCGCGCAGGCGTAAATGGACTAATTAGGCCCGACCGGTCGACGGCATGGCGCACGCGTCCGAACCCATCTTCGAGATAGAAGCGCACATCGCCGCTCGCGGTCCAGGACGCGAGCAGGCCGTCGCCATACAGGTTGAACTGTTTCGGAACGCCGCCGGAATCGAAGTCCGCCAGCGCAATCTCCCCGGCGGGCGACCGTTCCGCATCGGCCGCAAGGTGTCTTTCCAGACGGCCGCCGGCGGTCCTTTCCGTCCATCGCGATACGGGGCCGTCGGCCGCGTGTGCGTAATCGTATTCATAGAGCGGCGCGCCGTCCTTCTCGTGGCGCAACGACGCCAGTTGCCCGCCGGGCAGGAAACGGAAGACGCTGCGCACGCCATTGGGCAGCGTCCGGATAGCTTCGCCCGTCTCGGAGCGGTAGAGATAGCGGATTACTCCCCAAGCCGATTGAATCGCCGTGATCCGGCCCATCAGATCGTATGAGTAGTCGGCGCTGTAGACCGTCCAAGACCGGCGCTCATCCGGTGGACGATTACGCATTTCGTCCAGCGCCTGCAGCGTCTGGCGCTCCCGGCTTCCCCAGTTCGACGCCGGTGGAGCGCCGCCCCGTTCCAGATCCTCCACCAGGGCGCGAGTCTCGGAATTCTCCTTCATGTGATCGGCGTCGAGGATTTCCACGCGAACCGGCTGGCCGCGCCAGTCGTGTTCCAGCGTCGTGATCCAGAGGCGGCGGCCCCGGAGCGAGGCCAGAGCCGCGAGCTGGTCGAACGCATCGTAGAAGAGTTGTTCGGTCAGGCCTGGCGCCCGACGCCAGATGCAATTGCCCTGGGCGTCGTAGGCGAAGCGCAGCTTGCCTTGCGGTCCCTGAACCTCGGACGGCCTGCCGCCGGAACCGTAGCGGACCTGGAACCGCTGGCCCTCGGCGTTCCTGTATTCCGTCAGGCGGAACTGCGCGTCGTAATAGTACCGGTCTTCTGCGTTCTTTCTCCCGGAGCACGAGATCAGCAGAAGGCAGATTAGCGCAACGCGCAAAGCGAAGGACCATCGAGACGACATTTCCAACCTCCAGTTCACGCCAATTCAGATCATTGGCGACCGGGTATAGGCCATTTTATATCCGCATGTCCCCGGTCGAGCAGTCCGCGGCTGGCGAGAGACGCTTCGATCTTATCGAGTTCCTGATCGGGACTCGCGTCGTGGCGCTGCGCCAGTGGAAGGGCATACGCGCAGCGGCCCCATGCCTGCCTGCTCCTGTCATCGCCGCTCTCTTCGTAGAACAGAGCAAGGCGCCATGCCAACACGGCGAGGTCACGCGCCAACTCCCGGTTGTCCGGAACCCGGCGGTGCAGGTCTTCGGCAATTTCCCACGCGGATCGCTGATACTCGACAGCGCCGGGGGCTCCCAGTTCGGCCAGCCTGTCGTTGATTACGGCCAGGCCGCGAGCATACTCGATAGAACTGGGATCCAAGCGATAGACTTCGCGCCGCAGACTCAGACAACGGTGGCAGAGTTCGATTGCGCGCTCCCGGTCTCCCGAAGCCTTCGAGAACCCAGCCAGGCGCTCCAGGACGACGGAGACGCCACGCATCCGCTCAGGATCTTCCGGAGCCACCGCCTGCAAGGTTCCCGCGCACGTCAAGGCGACCGCGTAATTTGCCTCCGCGTCCTGCAAGGCTCCCGCCCGCTCGTAAAGGTCGCCCAGCTTCGCATGGCTCATCCACAGGTTCCGCAGATAATCCTCGTTGGCCGGGTCGGTCGCATGCATCTCGGTGGTCATACGAACGTCGAGCATGTAATGATCCAGGGCCTGTGCGGTATTCTTAAGCCGGCAATGGATGTCTCCCAACCTGCTGTGGCTGATCGAGAGGTCCAGCTTCAGGGCGGGGTCTCCAAAATCGCGCTGCGCAGCCTCGCGAATAGCCAGCCCATCCTCGAAAGCGGCGCGGGCGAGTTCCAATTTATCTGCCTCTATATAAAGATCTCCGAGGCGGTCGGAAGTCACGGCCAACTGTCTCTCGATTGGCAGCATGTGCCCGTACCTCTCCCTGACCTTCAGGAGTTGGACGCGGACCGCCATTACTATCGCCAACCGGCCCTTTACGGAAAGGTCCTCGCCGGCCGCGGGCAACAAGTGATACAAGTACCGGGTGCACAAGGCGCTGGTCCGCAGCATATTCAGCCCCGGCGCGTTCAGCAGGCTCAGCGTCCACTCGAACCGGGCGCCTCCGGTTTGGGATTCGCCGGATACGAGCTCGGCGCCCAGGGTGCGGGTGGCGGAGTCCACCTCCGCCTCGCTGGTAATCTGGGCGTAATATCTTGCGGCAGCCGCCGCATCCCCGGCGCGAACGTGGTGATACATGAGTTCGGACTGGCGAACGGGGTCGCCGCCCGGCAAGGACTCGAGATGCCTTACGATGGCCCCGTGCCAGCGAAGCGCCGTTTCCTCATCGACGACACCTCCGCTCGTGATGGCGGGCCGCATCTGGGTGTGCGCGAAATCCCACTGGCCGAATGGCCCGCGCTGAGCCATGTGCGCCCGGAAGCCTCTTCGCACGAAGGCGAATGTGTGATCGTTCCATTCGATGCCTCCCGCTCCCGGAGCCATCTCCCGCAGATCGGACTGGCGCCATCCCACGCGGCTCAGCGCGATCAGTCCGGCAATGGTGCGCGTCCAGTCGTTTCCGTAAGTCTTTCCGGTTCGCTCAATGTCGTATCGGTAGAATGCGTCCAGATCGATGGGAAACTCGGCGACATTCTTGAGCATCAGCCGGCTGACCAACCGAGGACGAGATCCTTCGCCCTTGTCCACGTAGTCGAAGTCGTCCTCATCGAGTAGAAGCAATCGCTCCATTGCCAGCTTGAGCCACAGCGGCAAGAGCGGCTCCTTCTCGTACCTCCTCAGCAGCTCTCCGACCGCGTCGGCCTGGGGCTGTTTATGGTAAACACGGCAAATATTCCTGGCCATGTCCTTGGCGCCGGGCCTGTCAAGTCCGCCTATGGTCACGACGCGCGCGTCGCGGCTACGGCGCAGGACTTCCAATTGGGAGCTTTCTGTCGTTGTTGCGATTAGCCGTGCCTTGTCGGGCCAAAGGGCCGGGAGCCAGGTGAGATACTGTCCGGCCCGCGTCGGCTCAAATCCGTCCAAGCCATCGATCAGGCAGACCACCCTGCGGCGCGACGCCGCTTGCGTCAGCAAGGCCGCAAACGCCTTCTCGATGTGCCGCCGGTCCGCGCCGGCCGGCTGGTTTGCCGGCAAGCCGAGCTCCACCCGCAACTCTTCCACCCACCGTGACAGAATCGCATCGACTTGGGTGGATCTGCCCCCGCTGCCGGTAGCGTGGGCAAGGCAAAAGATGCCGATCTTATGAAGAAGCCTGACCAACCTGGCAAACACCGCGCTCTTGCCGCAGCCGGAGGTTCCCAAAACGCAGGCGAACGGACTCCCGCCGGAGCCGACGGCAAACCGGACCAGAGTCTTAACGTCTTCGCGCATTCCCGCGAAACCGTGCGCCCGCTCTTCGACAAACTGCTCTAACCGAATGCTCTCCTGAAGCAGCCAGGAGCCCGCGTCCCCGGCCTGCGCTGGCTCGTCGCCGGTGCCATCGTCGAGAACTCTGACAAGGTCCTCCTTCACACGATCTCCCCAGGTCTCCAGTCCGATCACTCCCGATCCACTCCACTTGGCCGGGTAGTCCTTGACCGGGCCGCGGCCACTCGCTCGAATCCGTTCCTTTAACTCCGCCAGTCTCTCGCGGTTGTTGGCGGCGCCCGGCTCTTCCGAATACTCGTCGCTATATCGCGGGCCACTGCTGTCCGGCTAGAAGTCGAATAGAATCAATTGGTTGCTGGCGCCGAGTA
>OCTA010002152.1_pt1 | contig 17999 bp, 17 predicted proteins | sample 1538991 | NCBI WGS metagenome assembly OCTA01 (sample SAMEA3539302, study PRJEB22396) | soil metagenome | biome: tundra; feature: field; material: soil | place: USA | collected 2010-05 | depth 0.15 m | reverse complement strand
CCCGACCTCATCCTGTGGCCGGAAGCGAGCACGCCATGGGCGGTGCGCGGCGACGAACAGGTGCGCGAACGCGTCGAGTCGTTGGTGGCCCGCGCCGGGGCACCGGTCGTCCTCGGGTCGATCGTGATCGAACACCGGGCCCAACCCGATGAGGCCTGGTACAACGGGATGCTGGTCGTGACGCCTGATCTGGGTTTGCAGACGGCTTATTATGCCAAGCGGCATCTGGTGCCGTTTGGCGAATATGTGCCGCTGCGTTTTCTGTTCGGCTGGCTGAACAAGTTCGTGCCGGTTGGCGATGACTTCGGCCGTGGCGTGTCGGCGGCTCCGCTGCTGGTCCCCGTGCGCAAGGAATCGCTGGCCGTCGGCCCGCTCATCTGCTTCGAGGATATCTTTCCCGCACTGGCCCGCGCCGACGTGCGCGACGGCGCCGATTTGCTCTTTGTGGCGACCAACGACGCCTGGTACGGCGAAGGGGGCGCGGCCTACCAGCATGCGGCGCACTCCGTGCTGCGGGCCGTCGAAACCCGCCGGCCGGTTCTGCGCTGTGGCAACAACGGCTGGAGCGGTTGGATCGACGAATTCGGCGCCATCCGCGGCGTGATGCTCGATGATCAGGGCAGCATCTACCTCCGCGGGGTGAAAAGCCTGCCGGTCAGGCGCGACGTCCGCTGGATCGGCCGCCAAAGCTTCTACGTAGAACACGGCGACTGGTTCGTCGTCGTCTGCGCGGCGCTGGCTGCGTTTGGATTCCTTTTGCTGAGAACGGCCCCCGTGCCGACCAGCGGAGCAAAGGAGGCAGGTGCGGATCTGCCAAGCGTTCTGTAGAAGCCGGCTGGCAGGCGATTGTGGTTGTCGCCTGCCAGCAGGCTCCTACAACCGCCAGCTCGTTTAGACGTTGGTTTCCGCTTCCCGTGCCATCAGCCAGAGCAGGTCGGAGACGCGGTTCAGGTACTGCAATAATAGGGGTCGTACCGCCTTGCCGTGGCGGGGGAGGGCGACGAGCCGGCGCTCCGCGCGCCGGGCGGCGGTCCGCGCGAGGTCGAGCGCGGCGGCATGGTCGGTGCCTCCCGGCGTGGCCCAGCCGTCAAACTTCACCTGTTTCGCCTCGATGGCGGCGACCGCCGCATCGACCCGCGCGAGTTCCGTCTCGCCCACCTTCGCAAATTTCGAGGTCGCGTAGCGCACGGCGTCGGTTTCCGCGCAGGCGATTTCGCCCATGAGCGCAACGAGGTCATGTTGGATCAGTTCGAGCGCGGCCTTGCGGCTGGCGTCAGGGCTGGTGGCCTTCGCCAGCCCCAGGGCGGCGTTAAGCTCGTCGACGCTGCCCACCGCTTCGATTTGCGGATGGTCCTTGGGCACGCGCTGGCCGTAGAGGAGGCCGGTGGTGCCGTCATCGCCCGTGCGAGTCGAAATGGAACGAGACATGGGGGAAAAAGGCGGAAAGGCTGAAGAACTGAAAGGCTGAAAGCTGAACGCGCAGAGGCAGGCGGCCAATTGTTATCGTTCTCGCAAGCTTGCCCGTTCTTCGGCCTGTGTGCGATTCTCTTCCCTTGAGCGCCTGCGGCCTCAGCCCGCTTTCTTCATCGCTTCGCGGGTCTGCTTCTTTAGTGCCTTCAGGGCCGGATCGAGCCTGGCCAGGGTCTTCTTGTCCATGCGATCGATGAAGAGCACGCCGTTGACATGGTCGGCCTCATGCTGGACGCAGCGTGAGAGCAGGCCGGTGCACTCGAGGGTATGCGGGTGGCCCTGCACATCTTGATACCGGACCCGGATTCGATCAGACCGGATGACGTCGCCCCGGATATTGGGAAACGACAGGCAGCCTTCCTCGGACTCCGCGGAAGGTTCGCGATCGGCCGCGACCGAGGGGTTCACCAGCGTCAGCGGCATGATCAATTCCTTCGGCGGCTTCTTGCCGTCGAGCAGCCAAGTGTAGTCGACCTCGGCCTGCCGCAAGTCGACGACACAGAGCTGGATCGCCTGGCCAATCTGCTGCGCGGCGAGCCCGATGCCGCCGGCGGCATCCATCGTTTCCACCATATTATCCGCCAACCGGGCCAAGGCAGCGTCGAAAGTGGTGATCTTCTCGCCTTTTTTGCGCAAGACGGGGTCGTTGTAATGAACAATTTGCAGCAACATGGGTCGATGCAGCATAAGGGTGCTTCAGTATTTCGGCTCCGCAATTAAATTGTGATCATTCCAAAGTTGATCCATGGTTGAATCATTCATGAACGATCCTGTTCCCCAGGCTGCCGGGTCGCCGCCAGCCACCTCCTTGGCGCTGATTTTCGCCGGGGTGGTCCTGTTGGTGGGTTCGTGGATGCTGCCGGTCAATTTAAAGTCGCTGAGTCCCGTGCTCCTGCGGGAAGCCGGCCGCGGCACGCCTTCGCTCACGAATTTTGGACTGCAGCTCGTCGAATCGGAGAAACCCGGTCCCGCGGCGATGGTTCTCGCCGCCGCCCAAAAAGTCGGCGACCCCGGGACTTCGAGGCTGGCGAACGCCCTGACCGCGTTTGGCGAGCGGCAGAAGGAATTCGTCGCCTGGGGCGGCTGGGATCCATTTCTTGATCCGCTCTTCAAACTCAAGGAGAACACCGGCCGGACCGAGAGCACGCCGGTGCTGACGTTTTTCATTGCCGAAGATGCGCGGGATTCGCTGCGCCATTATCTGGCCAATTCCCGCTCGCCGGGCGTCCAGGCCGTCTTGCACACGCGCGACATCACCCGGACGGCCCGCTTTGTGCCGGCGACGCAACCCGGTGGGCAGCCCCTCGATGCCGTCATCCTCCTTACCGCCTTGCTTTACCAAGGTGAACACCTCTCGCCATCGCTCCAACGCGAGATCAAGCGGCTGGCCGATGACGCGGTGCGGACGCGTCAACTGGGTGAGCTCGAATGGACCTACCTTGACCTGCTGGCCTTGGGACGCCGGCTCAACTGGGTCCAGCTCGGCGAACTGCTCCGCCTGACCAATGACAGCCAGACGGTGAATGAATTCGCGCATCTGGCGCAGGTTCGAATGGACGTACCTTGAGCTTCTGGCCGTGGGACGCCGGTTCAACTAGGTCCTGCTCGGCGAACTGCTCCGCCTGACCAATGACAGCCAGACGGTGAATGAGTTCGCGCATCTGGCGCAGGTGGCGCCCGACCAGTTGCCGCTGCTCTATTCCGCCGCGCTTTTCACCGGATCGGCTGACCGCGTGGAGCGGTATCTGCTCGCCTATGGCAAGAGCGGCGCCGATGACCTTCGGCTCGCGCTGGGGCTGGGACAGGGGGCGGTCGAACAACTGATGCTCCGTCAGGTGCCGGTCAACCGGGGGTTGACGACCCCGCTCGATTTCACCGGTGCATTCCCGCTATTGCACCCGAAGCTCGCTCTTCTCGCGAAATACCTCGGCTATTTCCTGGGCGCTTTCCTCCTCTTGCGCGGCCTGGACCGGTGGCTGTTTGCCCCGCTGCGGCGGGCCGCCCGGCGGGCGGGCGAAATCAAGATGCTGCCACGCGTCCAAAGCAGCGCCTTCGCGTTGCTCATTGCCTTCGTCATCATCATCACCACCGAACCTTTTCTCCTCCGGGCCGCGCCGCCGTCGGAATATCGGGTCAGACTCGTCATCCCGGTTCTGGCCAACGCTGCCACCCCGGCGCCCGCACCTTCAACCTCGACTCCCTCCACTATGGACAAATCTACCATCATCTCCATCGGCATCTTCGCGATGTTTCAGGTCGTGACCTATCTGTTCTGCCTGATGAAAATCAGTGAAATCGACCGGCAGGACGTGCCGCCCGCGTTCAAGCTGCGGCTCATGGAAAACGAGGAGAACCTGTTCGACAGCGGTCTGTATGTCGGCATGATTGGCACCGCCACTGCCCTGGTGCTGCAGGTGGTGGGCATCATTGAGCCCAACCTGCTCGCCGCGTATTCCTCCAACCTGTTCGGCATCGTCTGCGTGGCCTTTGTCAAGATCCGCCACGTGCGGGGCTACAAACGGCAGCTCATCGTGGCCGCCCAGCAGCTTGCGGCCCCGACGCCCCAGACTGCGCCTCTTGCGTCATGAACAAGACGCTCCTGTTGATCGTGGTCGATTTCCTCTTCCTGAATCTCATCGCCCTCACGCGTTGGGAGAAGGCGGAGCCGACCCATCCGCGCCAGCTGCCGGTGCCGATGGTGGCCGGAAACATGCCGCCGCGCGATCAGGACCTGGTCGAGCTCATGCGTCTTTCGCTGGCCGATGAGCAGAAGGTGCGTGAACAAACCTCCGCTGAGCTTCAGGCGGCGCAGACCGAGATCCAGTCCCGGGGCCAAAACCTGGCCCAGCTCCAGCAGGCCAAGGCGCAGGTCGAGTCGTCGCTGACGACCACGCAGCAGAATGTCCGCGAGTTGAACGAGAAGGTCGCGGCGGCGGCGCAGGAAACGAACATGACCAAGGAGCGCCTCGCGCAGATCCAGCGCCAGCTCGAGGAGAAACAGGCCGAAGCCGAGCGCCAGAGGCAACAGCTCGCGGCGTTGGCGCAACAGCAGAGCGAGGCCCAGCAGCGCATCGAGGGGCTCAACGTGGCGGTCAAGGTCGCCCAACAGGAGAAATCGCTGATCCAGGCAAATCTCGACGAGGCCAAGCAGCAGGTCGAGGTGGAGCGCGTGGAACGGCAGAAGGTGATGGCGCAGACCGGCCAGTTGGCCGAAGGCGTCGGGCAACTGGCGCAAAGATCCGGCGAGATCGCCCAGGAGATTCGTTCCAATCAGCCGATCAACGCCAACACCCTGTTCAATGATTTCCTCAACAACCGCGTTTCCACCACGCTCTCCACCTACCGGAAGGTTCTGCTCGGATCGGGCGTCAACGAGCGGGAGACCAGCACGGTGCTGGTGACGGACGGCAAGGCCGTCTACGCGCTGCTGCATGCGAACGAGACGCCCTTCTCCGTGACGGGGACCGACCAGCCCGCCGATTGGGAACGGATCACCGGGCGGTTTGGCCGGCCGCCGGTGACGGCGCCCGTGGGCGAGGTGGATTTTCTTTCCGTCGACCCGCGCGTGCTCGTGATTCCCGTCGAGGCCGATCTGGTCGCGCGGTTGGGCGTGAAGGTGTACAAGACCGCGCTCGAGCCGTTCAAATTCCCCGAGGCGGTCCTGGTCAGTCATGGCGGCGCCGGGTACGGGGAAGTGCCGTTCAAAGTCGATCCCCAGACGCCGCAATATGTCCGCATGGACAACCGGCTCATCAAGCATTTGATCCGCGAATTTACTCCGACGGCGGGGGACCTGGTATTCTCGAAGACCGGCGATTTGATCGGCATCATGGTCAACAGCGACTATTGCGCCGTGGTCGACAATTTCCTGTCCGCCAAGACGATCAAGACCGGCGCCGACACGCTGGATCAGCATACGAGCGGCATTCTCGCCGAGATGAATTCCCGCCTGCTCGGCCTGCCCTCCCGCCTGCAGTAACGCCCGCGCGGCCTGGCGGGGCAAGCTCCACAGCGGTTCTGGCGAGGATGCAGGGCCTGCTAGCGCACGTTGCGGAGAATCGCTTGCAAGCAAGCTCCTACATGCACGCCGCCGGGTTTGTCGGAGCCTGTTTACAGGCGATTTCTTCGCCGGGTGGTGGGCGTGCCTGAGACCGTCTCAACCGGCAGCCGATAATGGCGCACCAGCTTGTGCAGCAGCGGCACGTTCTGACCGGCCACGCCGGCTGGTCCTTGATCTGCTCGAAGCGGATGCGTTGCCGCCGGTCATTCTGGCGGACGCGGTGGATATCTTGCACGCCCTCTCGCGCCGGCCGCATCCGCCGTGCTCGACGGCTCCGAGGTCGACGGGGTGGAGCTATTGGCGCGGTTCCGGCAGCGCGCGGCGGAGGAGTTTGCCGGGCGCGACCAGGAAACCGACGCGATCCTCGCCCTGTGGCGCCGGGTCGAAGCCGGCCTGGCCAGCGACGTGGATCAGCTCATCGGTGTCGTCGACTGGGTGACCAAGCGCCATTTGCTCGAGACCTTCCGGCGGAGCGAGGACCTGGCGTGGAACGATCCGTGGCTGGAGGCGCAGGACCTTGAATACCACCACATCGACCCGGCGCGGAGCCTGGGGCTCGCCCTGACGGATCTGGCTGGTTCCTGGGCCGGGGGATTGGAGGACTCCGCGGCATTGGCGCAGCCGCCGTCGGGGACCCGGGCGACCGTGCGCAGCAATCTGATGCGCCCGTTGGCAGCGACCGGCCAGCCCTGCAAGGTGGACTGGCATTTCGTCCAGAGTGAAGGCCGCGAGCCGGTGGTGCTGTTGGATCCGTTCGCCACCCGGATCACGCCTGGCTGGCGGAACCTGGGGCCGCGAAAGTGACGTAGAGCAGATGACTCAGCCGCTGGGTGATTTTGTACAGGCGGTCGCGATCCCCCGCGCGCTCGAAGCGTGTGCACCGGCGCTCGCGGATCGCATCCAATTCTCGCCGCAGGACCGGTGCATCGAGGCGGAACACGGTGAAAGGGTCAGCGACGAGGGAGCGGGGCCAGGGCTGGGGAAGGGATGTGGCGGATGGAGAATCGGCCAAGGGAGCGGTGCGATCATACGCCGGGAGGACGCAGCAGCGGATTTTCGTGGGAGGTGGTGCTCCCGCATTGAACCACGCCCCAAGGCTTCTCTCCGTCCGGCGCAAAACCCGTTTTGCGGATGGGGCCGCATCGTTAGCTCAGAGTTGATCGTCGATCCCAGGAATCATTGAGAGGAAGAAAACCTCGATCCGCCTGCCGCAGCTCATCGGCTCATGGAATAGGGTGACCGGCTCGCCGTTCGCTTCTCCGGTCCAGGTGACGACCTGGCGCGGTGGGCCGCGGCGGTCGTCGGCAGCGGGGCGCGGGTCGGGCTGCAGCTGGATCCGCCAGCTTCGCGTGGGCAACCGGTCGTTGTTGATGCTCTCGGCGAGCATGGCGGACAGCGCCGCACTGTTCACGACCACGGCGACCTCCGTATTGAGATCGTGGGAGCGCGGATCCAGGTTGAAGCTTCCGATCCACGCGGTCTGGCCGTCAAAGACCAGCACTTTCGAATGCAGGGCGGCATACGACGGGCGGAGACGCGGCCATTTGCGATCCCGGCGCTCTTGCGCGGGATGGACCTTGTACTCGTACAGGTCCACCCCCGCCGCGACGAGGTCGCGCCGCCATTTCTGGTAGGCACAGTACACCATCGGAACATCAGTCGTCTCCAGCGCGCTCGTCACCAAACGGATGCTCACACCGCGCGCGCGCAACTGCCGGAAGATCTCAAGCCCGTCCCGGCCGGGAACGAAATAGGCCGCTTCGATGAGCACCTCCTGTTTCGCCCGCGCGAATTCCTGATCGAGTCGTTGGGCGACGGGCCTTGTCTCGGGCGAAGTACCCGCGATCTTTTGCGGCGGATCGGTGACGACCTCCCCGCGCGCCCAGACGAGCGATTGTCCGTCATTGGCGAGGTCCGTGACGTCGTGGCCGCGGGTTTCCGAGTATTCTTCGTCAAATCGTTCGGCGTTCTTGACCCGCGCCTTCAGTTTATGTCGCAGTTTCTCCAGATCGGCGGCCGTTCGCGTCCGCATGCCCAAAGCGACTGCCGGGATTGACCAGGCACTGTTCCAATATTGGTCAAAGGCGGCCGACGCCTGCGTGGTCGCCGGGCCGGCGATCAGGACATCGAAATCCCGGAAGATATTGTTGGCACGGACGTTGAAATAGTCGTTGCCGACATTTCTGCCCCCGAGAATCGTGAACTCGTTGTCGACGATGAAGAGCTTGTTGTGCATGCGGCGGGTCGAGCGGCGGAAGTGCAGCGCGTATTCCAGCAGCCGGGCCCACCGCGGCCGGAAGAGCGTCGGATTGAAGACCCGGATCTGGATCTTCGGGTGCACGGAGAGCGCAATCAGCTCGCTGTCGCTTCCGAGATTGTAGTCGTCGAGCAACAAGCGCACGCGGACTCCGCGGTCGGCGGCCTCCAGCAGATGTTCGGCCAGGATGCTGCCGGCTTCGTCGGAATCGTAGATGTAGTACTGGGCGTCAATCGTTTGATCCGCGGCGTCGGCCAGGGCGGCGCGGGCCACGAGAGATTCGAGGCCGTACTCGAGGAGGCCGAACCCCGACTCGCCGGGGTGGCGTTGTTCGGCCTGAGCCACGGCCCGACCGAGGCGCGTGGCCTCCGGATGTTCGAAGGCGAAAGACGGCGGCGCCGGTGCCGTCGGGTGCAGGGTGGCGCACCCCGAGGCGAAGGCCAGCAGGAGTCCCGGCCCCAGGAACCAGGCGAGCCGTCCAATGATTCCGGCCCATTCACGCTGCGATTTGGCGGGCATTGGCAGCAGCGGATTATCCCTGATTCCTCGCACCGCGACCGCCTGCGGGATGCGGAGCAACGGCGTCCGAGGGACGAATCATTAGGCGAACCTGGGGCCGATTGCCGCCGGGTTCAAGGATCATGATGCGGAGGCGGGAAGACAAAAAGGCGTATCTCCATTCTTGCCCATGGAGACGCGCGCTGGGCTCCGTAGGCCCGGCGAAGGAGGCTCGTCGCGGCTCCAGATAACTGCCGGGGCGCGGGATAAACCGGGGCGGTGAAGTTTGCGGGCCAGGCAAGCTCCGCGTTTTCAGTGGGGTTAGACCCCATGGTTTGCGTGAGCCATCGGCAGTACCGTCGCACCTAGGGAAACCACGGCCTCCGAGCTGCAGTGGCCAATCCGCTGAATGACGTCCGCGTCGTCTTTCCGGAACACTGTCTCACCCCCCACCGCAGTTGTTATGAATCGTCAGTCCAACCCACAGAAGCCATGAAAACAATCTGCCACACCTCCGTCTTATTGCTCGGCTTGACCACGCTGGCTTTCACCGGCTTCAGCAAGGCTGAGCAGGTGGAACCCGCTGCAGGCGCGCCCGGCGCTGTCCCGACTTCCACCGAGACCTCAGCCAGGCTGAAAGGCTATACCTTCGAACAGCGCGCGGAGTTCTCCCTCTTCGTGAAGCAGCTCGGGACACAATCCGATGCCGCCATTGCCGAATTGAATGCGGGCTACACTGAAATGATGGCCACTCCGGCCCGCCGCGCCGCCATGGAGGCGCTCAGGCGCGCGGCGGCCGATTTCAAAGACAAGACCTCCGCCCTCGACAACGCGAGCGCCGAGACTTGGGAAACGATCAAGTCGAACCTCGTCACTTCCTGGGTGAACCTGCAGAGCGCGCTCGCCAAGGCCCGTGAGGGAAAGGCCTGAGAACAGATCGCCAACCCACACTTTCATGAAAGACGATTACCTGAAAAACGCCCTAAAGATCATCGACGACCCGAACATCCTGATCAACGTCGTCTCGCGGCGCGTCAAGCAGCTCAGACGCGGCAGCCGGCCGCTCGTCGAGTCGCTGGAAAAGCTCACCGCGGAGGATACCGCGCTGCGTGAGATCGCCGAAGGCAAGATCAGCTACGAACTGGCGACGCCGGAAGAGTTGGCCCGCCGATGACGCCGCGCGCCCGGCGCAGCGAATTCAGCGTCATCGCGAAGAACAACCGCCGATCAATCTGACGGCGCCTCCCAGCCTCCAGCCGGCCGGCGATCGCATCCGGCCCCGGGAAGACATCCAAACATCTTGCTGAACGTCGACTCGCACCGCGAAAGATAGTCGACCAAGTCGATCGCAACACCCATTCCATGAAACCGTCCCTCCTCATTTGGAAACTGCCCGCGTTCGCGCTGTTGTGCGCCGGCCTTAACCTCGGAGCGCAAGAGCTGACGTTGCTCGGCGGTTTTACGACGAAGGAAAACTTCGGTAAATTCAGCGGCACCTGGCAGGTCGACTACCGACAGGACTTCTACCGGTATTTCGCCGGATCGTTTGCTTATATCAACGAAGGTCACCTGCCCGGCCATCACCGCGACGGCAATGCCGCGGAGTTGTGGGGCAACCTGCCGATGTTTCAGGACAAGTTCGCGATTTCTTTCGGCGCCGGCGTCTATGACTTTTACGACACGCAATCCCTGTCCGGCGGCGATTCGGCCGACGTGCATGGCACGGCCCCGATCTACAGCATTTCCGCGACGGGCTATTTTTCCAACCGCACCTATTACCGGTTCATGGTGAATCGCATCAATCCGGCGCATGACATCACGGTGACCACGGCGGCGGTGGGCGTGGGGATTTGGCTCGGTCGCGAGAAGAAACCGACGCCCGGGAAGCTCGGCGACGCGCTGGACGAGAAAGCCTATGTCACCGAAAACGAGGTCACCATTTTCGGCGGCCAGAGCGTCGTGAACACGCTGTTCAGCCAAAAGGCGCTCGCCGGCGCCGTCGAGTACCGCCGCGGCCTGGCCAGCCATGTTGACGGCACCGCGTCGCTGATTTACGAGGGCGATCCGAAAATCGTCCGGCGCAGCGGCGTCACCGCGCAAGCATGGGCCGTCAACAGCTTCTTTGACGAACGGATCAGCCTCGGCTTCGGCGCCGGCCCCTATGTCTATATTGATCGGAAGCACCCGCGCGAAGGCAATCCCCGGAGCCCCGCGGCGATCGCGCCGCTGGTATCGCTCACCTTTGCCATGCGACTCTCCGAGAGTTGGGTCGCGCGCCTCATTTGGGACCGTGTCACCAGCAACTATAACCGCGATTCGGACATTTTCCTCGCGGGGTTCGGCTACCGCTGGTCGCAAAAGCCCTGGTAGCCGGCGGTCGCGCGGCATCCCGGCGGAGGAGTTGCGCGCCGCGGCCGCGCGGGCCAGATTACGTCCAGTGCCCTCGGGACGAAAAGTCAGGACCGATTTCATCTGGATCGCATGCCACCGCGCTTCCCGCGCGTCCTGACCGCAAATCATGGCCATTAAATTCAAGGACTATTACGAGACGCTGGAGGTGGCCCGCACGGCCACGCCAGAGGAAATCAAAGCGGCTTTCCGCAAACTCGCGCGACGTTATCATCCCGACGTGGCCCAAAACAAGGCCACGGCCGAGGACAAGTTCAAAGAGATCAACGAAGCCAACGAGGTGTTGAGCGACCCGGAGAAGCGGCGCCGTTACGACGAACTGGGCGCAAACTGGCAGGAGGCCGCCAGCCCGTCATCGCCGGAGGAGAGTCACTGGGGCCGCCCCGGGTCGACGGAGACCGGGGGTTCGTTCGAATTCGACGGCACCGGCTTCAGCGATTTCTTCGAGAGGTTTTTTGGCGGCGGACGCGAAGGCTTCGGTTCGTTCCGCCGCTCGGCCGCCGGCCCGGGCGACGAGCCCGCGTTCACCGCTCGGGGCCAGGACATCGAGGCCGACCTCCTGGTCACCTTGGAGGAAGCCCTGCGTGGTTCGCTGCGCAAAGTGACGCTGCGACGCCCCGGCAACAACGGGAATAGCGAACGCACGGACACCTATCAGGTGCGCATTCAGCCTGGCGTCCGCGAGGGGCAGCGCATCCGCCTTGCCGGGCAGGGCTGGCCGGGACACGGCGGCGGCCCGCCGGGCGATCTCTTCATGCGCGTGTGCCTCGCGCGCCATCCTGATTTTAGCGTCCAAGGGGCGGATCTCTACTTCGACCTTGATCTTGCCCCGTGGGAGGCCGTCCTCGGCGTCCAGGCAAAAATACCCGCGCTGGACGGCACCACCGCCCTCCGGGTGCCACCCGGCACCGCCGCCGGCAGCCGACTGCGCCTGCGCGGGCTCGGCCTGCCGCGCGACGACGGCGGTCGCGGCGACCTTTATGCCACGGTGCGCATTCAAACGCCGTCGGCCGTGTCTGCCCCGGAGCACGCCCTCTGGGAGCAACTGGCACGTGCTTCCTCTTTCAATCCCCGGAGCAAACCATGAGCGACGTTGTTTTTTCCCAGCACTGTCTTGTCCTCGTGCGTTCGGTCGAGACCGGCCGATCACTCTATTCGTTGGAGGTGGCGTCCCGCCTTACCCAAGTCCATCCCGACCTGCTCCAGCATTACTGCCGGATCGGGTTGCTGGGCGAAGCGCGCACGAACGCCGGCGCAGAACCGGTTTTCGACGACAACACCCTCTATGAGGTGCGTCGCATCGAACATTTTCGGCGGCACCACGGCGTGAACCTGCGCGCGCTCCCACTGGTCTGCCATCTGTCGCGTGAAATCGAGCGGCTGCAAACCGAGCTCCGCTTTCTGCGTGACCGCTGACGAAGCATGGCTCCCGGCGGCACCGGCGGTGTATCCTGGCAGCGCTCCCCATCACGTGCGGCAGAACACGGATCCGGTTGTTCCGGTCAAGCGTGGGGCGCCCCTCATGCGGCTTGATTTGGTTTGAATCGAAAAGCATCGCGCCGTTGGCGCTGGAATTTCGCGTAGGCCCGGCAGTCCACGCGGATGTTGCTTCGGTAGGAAAGATTGCCCACCAGGCTGATCAACGGCTGGCGGCGATGCCACAGGTTGAGCCAGACCCGGCGCAGGATGCGCGGCCGGGAATAGAAGTTCCGCCCGCAGGAGATCATCTCCTGGATGGCGTTTTCCAACGACAGGCGCTTATACCGAGCCACCGGAAAGGTCAGGGTGTAGTATTTCCAATCGTCCGGAAACGCAGTAAGGGCGATGCGATCCTCCGATTTCATCTGGTCCCACAGCCGCGTTCCGGGCAGAGGCGTTAGAAACAGCGTGTTGAGATTGTCCAAGCCGAACCGGCTGGCCGCCTCGGCGATCTGTCGACCGATGCCCGGCCCGTCGACGTCCAAGCCGATGATGAAAGAACCCACGACCAGGATATTGTGCCGCTGGATGCGACGCACAGAATCGCGGAAGTCTCGGCCCTTCACCAGATTGATCTTCTTGCCAAGCTCCCGAAGGCCTTCCGGGGTGGGGGATTCGAAGCCGATGAAGACGCCACGACATCCCGCCTGGGCAGCCAGCGCCAGGAGTTCTTCGTCGTCGGCGAAGTTGATGGTCGCCTGCGCGACCCATTCCTTGTGCAAGTTGGCCTCGGACAGGGCGCGAAACAGATCCTTGGCTCGGGCGATGTGATCCGAGCGGGTCCCGATGAGATTATCGTCCACCACCAGCACCCGTTTCTCACGGATGGACTGGAATTCACGCACGACATCGGCGACGGGCCGCTGCCGGTACTGGGCCCCGTTGAACGTCGTCACACTGCAGAAGCTGCAGTTCAAGGGACAACCGCGGGTCGTCTGAATCGCGCCAAAGGCATACCGCGCAGGAAGCAAATCCTGGCGGCCCGGGGCAAGATCGGTGACCTCGGCCAGGCCGCCATCATAGCTTTGCTTCAGGCGGCCATGCCGGACGTCCTCCAGGACCTCCGCCCAGACACCCTCGGCCTCTCCCGTGACAATCGAGTCCACCTGCGCCATGACTTCGTTCCGGCACATGGTGGCGTGGATGCCGCCCATCACGACGGGCACGCCTCGACGCCGGAAGAGGGCAGCCACCTCGTAGGCGCGGGGAGACTGGGAAGTGAAAGCGGTGATGCCCACCAGGTCGGGCGGGGGCATGGCGGCGTAGTCCGGCCCGCCGAGGTTCTCGTCGACGATCGTGATGTCCCACTCCGGCGGCGTCAGACCCGCGAGCACCATCAGGCTGAGCGGCTTCCACACGCGGTAGCGGTTCCACCGGCTTTCGCTGACGTTGACAATGCTGACCAGCGGATTGGAGGGATTGATCAGATAGAGTCGCACGGCGTTCAGTGATCCATGTGTGTGCCCCGCCGGGTGCTTCAGCTCCGGCGCAACGGAACGAGTGCGAAATCTTGACCGCGACGACCGGCGGTTTGCCTGTGGCCGACGCCGATTAACGTGCGGTCAGCGCGGCAGCCACTGACGCGGCCACGCAACTAATCGACCTTGTTTCCCCGGCCCCACAACGTTCCCACCAAACCAATGACGGTGGCAATGATGCCTCCGATGAGCATCCAAATGGCCTTGTCGGTGGGTGATCCTGAAAAGAACCTGGACACGTCGGAGCTGAAAGAGTTTGTGGCGTTGATCCCAAAGATCATGAGCACAATCCCTCCGACGAGCAGAGCGATTGAAACAATTCTATTCATAACAGCCTTTCAATGAGTTCTTGATTGCTCGTACGGTTGATTCGCGGGCTTCATTCCTGCCTGTCACACCACCCGGCGCCCCTGAATCAACCGGAGGAGCACCATGATAACGGCCACGACGAGCAGAATGTGAATGAAACCGCCCATCGTGTAACTGCTCACCAGACCGGCCAGCCATAGGACGAGCAGCACTACCGCAATGGTATATAACATTGGATTATTCTTTCCATTTCCATTTGCCGGAGGGCCACCGCTGGCCGGCACGCTTCCGCGCGCCGGCCGGCCGTGATCGCTGCCTTAGCTATTGGACGCAGCGGGTACCGCAATGGTCATATTGTTGACCACGCTGTTCACCCCGTTGATGTCCGTGGCGAGCTTGGTGACGAGGCTCTTCTCCGCGGCGTTCTTGGCAATGCCGGTCACCGTCACGACGCCATCCGAGGTCTGCACTTTGGTCCTGATGGCACTCGTTGAGCGGTGCGACAGCAACGTCGCCTTGACCTGCGCGGTGACGGACGCATCGTCGATTTTCGTGCCGATGGTCTCGCTCGCGATGGCCGGGTTCTTGGCAATCGTCATTTCGTTGTCCACGTCTTTGACGCCGTCGACGTCTTTGGCGTATTCAGTGGTCAGATCCTTTTGGGCCTGGCTGGAAGCTTCGCCGCGCAAACTGACGGTGCCATCTTGCACCGAAATGCTTGTCCCGGTGACACTCACGTTGCGATGGAACAAGAGCGCGGTCCGGACCTTCACATTGATCCAGCTGTCCGAATGTTCGACGGGGATTTCACCTGCGACTTGCAGTTGATTGTCCACGCTTTTGACTCCGGGCAGCCCCTCGACCGTATCTTGAGCCAGCGACTTATGGGACGCTTCGGCAACGGTGCCGGTCAAGGTAACAACGCCATTCTTGGACGCGGTGTTGATCGCGTCGTCCTTGAGGTAGGTTTTGAACACGTAGGATTTCTTGGCCGATGACTGGATGCGGTCGTCCATCCCGGAAGCGCGTAGTGACGCGGTGGTAACTAACATAGCGCCCGCAGCTACCATCAGTGCGAGCGAGTAGGTGGATTTCATATTGCTATATTCTTTCTTTTGTTTGGCCGTGTGAAACAGGACCGCTGCAATCCCTGGATGCGAACAGCAAGAGGATCGTTTACGGCAGGATTCACCTGAGGAACATGGGTGTCCGTTATTTGGACAGGGTAATAATAGCCGGAATTCTGGAGAACCGGTATGGGGTATAACCCGATGGAAAGCATCGCGATGGCGGGCCTTCTCCGACGCGGGCATGGTTGGATCCGCGAACCGGGTCTGGCCGGCATGAGGCGGCGGCGCCGGTGACGGCGGCTGCAAGATTTCCGGCCGATCGACGAGGCGAAAACGAAAACCCGGTCCCGTCGGGCGGCCGTCACGCAGTCGGGTCGATCTGCCGCGCGATCTTGCCGCTCGTGTCCAGTTCATAGGGTATTACCCCATTCCCGATCGATGCCGGGGGAGTATGCTGATCGATGGACATCAACCGGCGTTTCAGCCTCGCCGGGCCAGGGAAGTATTCTCCGAGGCCATTTGCGGCGCGCTGGATCGCTGGCATCCTTAGAATCATTTTCACCGGCGGTCGGACCCGCTGGCAGAGGCGGAACGCCTGCCGGTGGGAGCAGCGGAGACGCCAACAGGCCGCACCCTTCACGCCGACACAGCAGCACTCGAGGAGATCAGACCGATGAAGCACGAATTCAATGCGGGCGTTCAGGTTGCGGGGAAGCCAGAAGCCAACCGGCTTGCCCCGACCATCATCGTGATCTTTGGCGGGGCGGGTGATCTGACCTGGCGCAAGTTGATCCCGTCGCTGTTCGATTTGCAGCGCGACGGACGGATGCCCACCCAATTCGCGATTGTCGCCGTGGACCGAATCCCCTTGCGGGACGAGGCCCTGCGCCAACGCCTGCGCGACGGCGTCAAAAGGTTCGCGCGTCAGGGAAAGCTGAACCGCCGGGCCTGGAGTGATTTCGCCCGGCACATCACCTATCAGCAGGGAGATTTCAAAGACCCGGCCACCTATGCAGCGCTCGCCCGGAGATGCGCGCAACTGGACCAGCAATGGCGGGTCAAAGCCAGTCACATATTTCACATGGCCACGCCGCCGGTCATGTTGGGGGTCATTCCCGGACTGCTGGCTGGGGCGGGGCTGAATCAGGATCGCGCCCGCGCGCGGATCGTCGTGGAGAAACCCATCGGGCATGATCTCGCCTCCGCGCGCGAACTGAATCTCACCCTGACGAAAAGCTTTCACGAGGCGCAGATTTTCCGCATCGACCACTACCTCGGCAAGGAAACCGTCCAGAACATTCTCGCCTTCCGCTTTGCCAATCCGCTCTTTGAGCCCATCTGGAACCGGCGGTACGTGGATCACGTGACCATCACCGTGGCCGAGACGGTGGGCGTCGGACATCGGGGCGGCTACTACGAGCACGCCGGGGCGCTCCGCGACATGGTGCAAAACCACTTGATGCAACTGCTCTGCCTCGTGGCGATGGAACCGATGGTCTCGTTCGAGGCCGATGAGCTCCGCGACAAGAAACTGGATGTGCTTCACGCGGTGCGCCGGATTCCGCCCAACGCGGTTCATCAATATGCCGTGCGCGGGCAATATGCCAAAGGCACCATCGCGGGGAGAAGAGTCTGCGGTTACCGGCAGGAGGACAACGTTTCGCGTCATTCAAAAACGGAGACGTTTGCGGCGTTGAATCTGTTCGTGGACAACTGGCGCTGGGAAGGGGTGCCATTTTATCTCATCACCGGCAAATGCCTGCCCGCGCAGCTTTCGGAAATTGCCATCCAATTCCGCAACGTGCCGCATCAGACCTTTCCGCCCGAGGCCACGCGCGGATGGCATCCCTCCCGGCTCGTCCTGTCGATCCAGCCCGAGGAAGCCATCGTGCTGGGATTCCAGGCAAAATATCCGGGACCGACCATGCAGTTGCGACCGGTGGAAATGCATTTCAATTATCGCGAGAGCTTCTCGCGGCCCTCGCCCGACGCCTACGAGACGCTGCTCTGGGATGTGATGAACAACGACGCGACGCTGTTCATGCGGGCCGATCAGGTCGAGGCGGCGTGGCAACTCCTGATGCCCGTCCTTGACGTGTGGGCGGACAATCCCGCCCGGGATTTTCCCAACTACGCCGCCGGCAGTTGGGGCCCAACGGCCGCCCGGAGATATTCCGGACGCGAGGATCACCCAACGAAATCCGTCGAATGAAAATCCTGGTCATTGACGTGGGCGGCACGCATGTGAAGGTGCGCGCGACGGGCGGCAAGAAACGCCTGGAGATTCCGTCCGGTTCGAAAATGACGGCCCGGAAGATGGTCGCGGCGGTTCGAAAGGTCATCGCCGGCGGGCGGGCCGACGCCATTACGATCGGCTACCCGGGCGCCGTGCTGCACGGGCACATCGTCGGCGAGCCGCGTCATCTGGGCCATGGCTGGGTTGGCTTTGACTTCAAGAAGGCTTTCGGCCGCCCGGTAAGAATCATCAACGACGCGGCGATGCAGGCGCTGGGCAGCTACGAAGGGAAACGCATGCTCTTTCTTGGATTGGGCACCGGCCTGGGTTCGGCGATGATCGTCGACGGCGTGCTTGAACCGATGGAACTGGCGCATCTGCCTTACCGGAAGGGCCGCACATACGAGGCGTACGTCGGGCTGGCGGGACTCAAGCGGCTGGGAAAGAAAAAGTGGCGTCGCGCGGTGAATGACGTCGTCCGGCGGCTCCAGGCCGCAACGGAGGCGGACTATGTCGTGCTGGGCGGGGGCAACGCGAGGCTGCTGAAGAAACTCCCCCCCGGCGCTCGCCTGGGCGACAACGCGAACGCCTTTCGCGGCGGAGCCCGGCTTTGGGCCAGATCGTTTTCGCCGCGCCAACCTTGAGGGCCAGATCCAGGGACCGAATGAAAAGGAAAAATCCCAAAGGTCCGGGTCGGGCGAAAGTTGTTTTTCTGTTCGACGTGGACAACACG
>OCTA010002151.1_pt1 | contig 17999 bp, 16 predicted proteins | sample 1538991 | NCBI WGS metagenome assembly OCTA01 (sample SAMEA3539302, study PRJEB22396) | soil metagenome | biome: tundra; feature: field; material: soil | place: USA | collected 2010-05 | depth 0.15 m | reverse complement strand
CGGGCCGGCCGCCAACGGGGTAGCCGGGTCGGCGTCGGGCTGGTCCCGCGGGGCCGGGCGCTCGGCGGCCCCCGGACCCGTCGGCCCGCGCTCCCGAGCCGCATCTCCCGGGCCGGCCGGCGCATCCCGCGGCCGCTCGGGTTCCGCCGGATCCGCTCCGCCCATCACCAGAAGCAGCGGAGGCACCAGAAGCAGCGGAGGCACCAGAAGCAGCGGAGGCAGCGGGGGTAACGGAGGCAGCGGGGGCGGCTCCCGCCAGCCCCGCCCGGCCTGGCCGGCCAGTGGCTGGCCCGCTGCGGCCAGGCCGCGGTCAGGCGCCGCGCCGAAGCCCCACCCGGCGCCAGCCGAGCCCCGAGGCGAGCAGGGCCAGCAGGGCCAGCACAGCCAAGGCGGCCAAAGCGATAAGGACGGCCAGCCTGCTGTGCCGTTCTGGCTGCGCCCGATACGGCGGGATAAGTAGCGGACGGTCACCGTGGATCTCAACCCGGCCCAGCAGAAGGCCGTCTTCGTCCTGGTCGTCGTCGTGCTCGCCGCGCTCGGCTACTGGCTCCTCTTGCCGAAGCTGACCCACTCGGGCAGCCACCCCCAGGCCGCCGCCTCGCCCCCGTCGGCCCAGACCTCGGCACCGACCGGGCCCGCTGCGGCCGGCAGCTCCGGCCCCGCGCAGAACCCGGCCCCCCCGACGTCCACGGTGTCGCCCGCCGCGGCCGGGAACGTGAATATCTACTCCTGGCTGCCGTTCACCCAGCAGGACCTGGCCGACGCCGCCGCGGTGACGGTGCGGGTCGGCGTCGACTACAACACCTTCACCTACACCGAGAGCCCGCACGCTTACGTGGCCACGATGAACGGGCTGATCACCGGGCAGCTGGCTGCGACGTTGCAGGCCTCCTTCGGCACCCCCGGCGTGGCCAAGCTCAGGACGAGCCAGCAGCAGGTCTCCACCGGAACCGCGACGATCACCTCGCTGCGGGCCTTCGGCGCGTCCAGCCTGACGTTCATCGTCACGGCCGGGCAGCACCTGGTCAGCTCGCGCGGCACCAGCAACGGCAGTACCCAGTACGCGATCACCGTCACCGGCTCAGGCAGCAGCTGGCAGGTTAGCGACATCGAGCTGCAGTCTGCGGGCAACTTTTGACCAGGCTCCTGGTCCGGACCGAGACCAAGCAGGCTAGCACCAGGGACCAGCGCGCCCCCCGGGTGCTCATCTTCGGCATCATCGGGCTGGTCGGCATCATGGGCCTCGGCTTGCTGGCCGTGCCCATCCTGATCGGCAGCAACGAGTTTTTCGCGGCCAGCGCGAACTGCTCGGGCCAGCAGACCGGGACGACCGGGCAGCCGGCCGGCAGCGCGAAGGCCAAGGCGATCCCGGCTAACTACCTGTTCTGGTACAAGAAGGTCGGACAGCAGTACGGCGTGCCGTGGACGATTCTGGCCGGCATCGGCACGGTGGAAAGCGGCAACGGGCAGACCACCTTGCCCGGCGTGCACAGCGGGTCGAACGCCTTCGGCGCGGCGGGCCCGATGCAGATCGGGATCGGCGGCGCGGCCGGGAACGCGTGGGGCGGCGCGCCGGTCCACCCGGGCAGCGAGGCGGTCAACGGCGTCGCCACCGACGAGGACGGCGGCCCGAACGCGGACGTCTACAACCCCGCCGACGCGATCGCGGGCGCGGCTAAGTACCTGCTCGAATTCGGGGTCCAGACCAACCCCTCGGCGGCCATCTTCGCCTACAACCACCTGCAGTCCTACGTGCAGAGCGTGCTGTTCTACGCGGGCGCCTACGCTGGCGGCAACTTCTCTGTGGTGTCCGCGACCATGCCGTCGAGCAGCACGGTGGCCGGCTGCGCGACCACGGCCGGGGCCGTGACGGCCATCACTCCGCCGACCCAGGCGGTAGCCGCGGCCATCGCTTACGCGCAGGATCAGATAGGCAAGCCGTACCAGTGGGGCGGCACAGGCCCGGACGCGTTCGACTGCTCCGGCCTGGTCATGATGGCCTACCGGACCGCCGGGATCAACATCGAGCGGACCTCGGAGGCGCAGTGGGCCTCCGAGCCGCGGGTCCCGGCCTCCCAGGTGGAGCCGGGGGACCTGGTGTTCTTCGCCGGCTCGGACGGCACGCCCACCTCGCCGGGCCACGTCGGCCTGGTGATCGGGCACGGGGAGATGATCGAGGCGTACGCGACCGGCTTCCCGATCCGCGTGGCCAGCTACACGAACCGGGACCCGGTCGGCTTCACCCGCCCCTGGGCCAAGCCCGGCACCGTCCTGAGCACCACCGCCCAGCCTGCGGGCTGAGTTTATAGCGCCGCTACCGCACGGACAGGTAGATGGCGCTGCCGAGGCCCGCGACCAGGCAGTAGATCGCGAACGGCGTCAGCGTGCGGGAGGCGTCGCTCAGGTAGCGGACGAGGAACTTCAGCGCGAGGTAAGCGCCGATCCCGGCCAGGATGCTGCCGAACACCACCTGCCCGCGGATCCCGTTGCCGAGCGGTCCGGTCAGGTCACTGACCTTCAGCAGGCCGGCCGCGAAGATGACAGGCGCGGACAGCAGGAACGAGAACCGGGCGGCGTCCTGCCTGGTCAGCCCGCGGAACATGCCGCTGACCATGACGATGCCGTCCCGGCTGATGCCGGGCAGCAGCGCCAGGATCTGCATCGCGCCGAGGATGAAGCCAGCCAGGAACCCGACGGCGACCAGTCGCTGGTCCGATTCCACCGCCAGGCTGGCCTGCTGCTGCTTCAGCGCCCGCTGCCCGGAACCGTGCCGGCCCCCGACCGTGCTGCCCACCGGACCGCGTGTGCCCGCGGCCACGGTGGCCTTCTGCCGGGCTTCGGTCATTTCCAGGTCGGCGGCCATCTGCTGGGACTCGACGTCGGCGCCGCGCCGTCGCAGCCGCTCGCCGCCCAGCAGGATCAGCCCGTTGACGCACAGGAACAGCGCGGTGAGGATCGGCTTGCTGAACACGGTTCGGAACAGGTGCTCGAGCGCCAGCCCGGCGATCCCGACCGGGATCGTGGCCAAGATGATCATCCAGGCGAGCTTCTGGTCCGTGCTCTGCGGTTCCCAGCGCCTGGTGCCGGGCTCGGGCCGGGCCACATGCCCGATCGAGGCGAAGAAGCCCGCGATGATCCGCACCCAGTCCCGCCAGAAAAATGCGATCATGGCGATCGCCGTCGCGACGTGCAACCCGACAATGTACGCCAAATACGGTGACTCGGATTTGGACACGTTCAAGTCCTTGGCCCACTGCCCGCCGACTAGCGCCGGGATGAGCACGCTATGGCCCAGGCTGGACAGCGGGAACAGCTCGGTAATTCCCTGGATCAGCCCGACGATCCCGGCCTCTGCGTACGTCAAAGTCGACATGGGTGTCCTTCGCTCCCGGAGGCATAAACCATAATTTCCGAACGGCCGGTGGTATCACTATCTGGACCACGTCTGCCCGACGGGCGAAACGAGTCCAGCCGCAACGGCCAGGTCATCTGCCATGGTAGCCGGGCGACCACGCCGCTAGCGGCGGTTTAATGCTGTCTTAATGCAGACAAAGCCCTGGTGGGCGTTTTATCGGCCCGGCTGGTTCAGGACTTGCCGCCCACCTTGGGGGTGTCCTTGGCGGTCCGGCGGCCGATCTTGGCGCCGAGCCAGACCAGCGGGTCGTACTTGCGGCCGGCCACCCGTTCCTTCATCGGGATGAGCGCGTTGTCGGTGATCTTGATGTGCTCCGGGCACACCTCGGTGCAGCACTTGGTGATGTTGCAGTAGCCAAGGCCGAAGTCGTCCTGGGCGATCGAGCGGCGGTCGGCGGTGTCGGCCGGGTGCATCTCGAGCTCGGCGATCCGCATCAGGAACCTGGGGCCCGCGAACGCGGCCTCGTTCTCGTCGTGGTCCCGGATCACGTGGCAGGTGTTCTGGCACAGGAAGCACTCAATGCACTTGCGGAACTCCTGGGACCGGTTGACGTCCACCTGCTGCATCCGGAACTCGCCCGGCTTGACCTCCGGCGGCGGGGTGAACGACGGGATCTCCCGCGCCTTGCCGTAGTTGAAGGACACGTCGGTGACCAGGTCCCTGATCACCGGGAAGGTCCGCATCGGGGTGATCGTCAGCGTCTCGTCCGGCTCGAATATTGACATCCGGGTCATGCAGGAAAGCCGCGGTCGCCCGTTGATCTCCATCGAGCAGGACCCGCACTTGCCCGCCTTGCAGTTCCACCGGATGGCCAGGTCGCCGGCCTGGGTCGCCTGCAGCCTGTGCAGCACGTCGAGGACGACCTCGCCCTCGTTGACCTCGACCTGGTAGTCGGCGAGCTTGCCGCTGCCCGCATCCCCGCGCCATACCCGCAGTGCAGCCTTGTAACTCATCAGTGCGTCTCCTCCGCGGCGGTGTCAGCCGCACTCTGCTCATGGGCAGCGCCTGCGGCGGCGGGCAGGCCGGCCAGCTCGTCCTCGGTCATGTACTTCTTCAGCTCGGCCACGTCGAAAAGCTCGAGCAGGTCCGTCCGCATGGGCTCCATCGGCTGCCGCCGCAGTGACACGCCGCCGCCGGCGCCGAGCGTGCAGATCAGGTTCACCTTCCGCCATTCCGGCGACATGCCCGGGTAGTCGTCGCGGGTGTGCCCGCCGCGCGACTCCTGGCGTTCCAGCGCGGCGTGTGCCACGCACTCCGCGATCAGCAAGATGTTGCGCAGGTCGAGAGCCAGGTGCCACCCCGGGTTGTAGGCGCTGCCGCCCGGTGCGCTGACCTTCTCGGCCCGCTCACGCAGTTTCTCCAGTTCCGCGATGGCGGTCTTGATCTCCTCCTCACGGCGGATGATGCCGACCAGGTCGCTCATCGTCTGCTGGACCTCGGCGTGGACCGTGTACGGGTTCTCGCCGCCGACTCGCTGGAGCGGGGCGAGCGCCTCGGCCTGCGCCTCGGCCGCCGCCGCCGCCGAGACCGTCGGCCGCGTCTGGCTGGCGTCGAGGTAATCCGCGGCCCCGGCACCTGCCCGCCGGCCGAACACGAGCAGGTCCGACAGCGAGTTGCCGCCCAGCCGGTTGGAGCCGTGCATGCCGCCGGAGACCTCACCGGCCGCGAACAGCCCAGGCACGAGCGCCTCGCCGGAATCGGCGTCGACCTCGACCCCGCCCATCACGTAGTGCTGGGCCGGGCCGACCTCCATCGGCTCCTTGGTGATGTCGACGTCGGCCAGTTCCTTGAACTGGTGGTACATGGACGGCAGCTTGCGCAGGATCTCCTCGGCCGGCCGCCGGGAGGCGATGTCGAGGAAGACGCCGCCGTGCGGTGACCCGCGGCCCGCCTTGACCTCGGCCCTGATCGACCGGGCCACCTCGTCCCGGGGCAGCAGTTCGGGCGGGCGCCGGTTATTGGCCTGGTCGTTGTACCAGCGGTCGGCCTCTTCCTCGGTCTCCGCGTACATCGGCCGGAACACGTCAGGCACGTAGCCGAACATGAACCGCTTGCCCTCGGAGTTGCGCAGCACGCCGCCGTCGCCGCGCACCGACTCGGTGACCAGCAGGCCGGCCACCGACAGCGGCCAGACCATGTGGGTCGGGTGGAACTGCACGAACTCCATGTTCAGCAGGGTCGCCCCGGCCAGCAGGGCGAGCGCGTGGCCGTCTCCGGTGTACTCCCAGGAGTTGGAGGAGACCTTGAACGTCTTCCCGATGCCGCCGGTGGCGAGCACGACCGCCGGCGCCTCGAACAGGACGAATCGTCCCGTGTCGCGGAAATATCCGAAAGCCCCGGCGATACGGTCGCCGTCCTTCATCAGGCGGGTGATGGTGGTCTCGGCGTAGACCTTGATCATCGCCTCCGGGTCGCCCAGGTTGACCGCGTCTTCCTGCTGCATCGCGACGACCTGCTGCTGCAGCGTGCGGATGATCTCCAGCCCGGTCCGGTCCCCGACGTGCGCCAGCCGCGGGTACTCGTGCCCGCCGAAGTTCCGCTGGCTGATCTTGCCGTCCTTGGTCCGGTCGAACAGCGCGCCCCACGCCTCGAGCTCCCAGACCCGGTCCGGGGCCTCCTTGGCGTGCAGCTCGGCCATCCGCCAGTTGTTCAGGAACTTGCCGCCGCGCATCGTGTCGCGGAAGTGGACCTGCCAGTTGTCCTTCGGGTTCACGTTGCCCATCGAGGCGGCGCAGCCGCCCTCGGCCATCACCGTGTGCGCCTTGCCGAACAAGGATTTGGAAATGATCGCGGTCTTTTTCCCCTGCCGCCTGGCCTCGATCGCCGCGCGCAGTCCGGAGCCGCCCGCGCCGACGACCACCACGTCGTAGCAGAGACGATCGATCTCGCGGGCCTGCCCTGTGCTGGCTGGCCCCGCCTCGCTGGTAGGTACTGCGTCGTCGGTCATACCACTGCCCGTTCGGTTAATTGAAGATTCTTGGGTCTGAGAAAGCGCCGCTGGCCACCAGCATGATGTACAGGTCGCTCAGCATCAGCGTGCCCAGCGTGATCCAGGCGAACTGCATGTGCCTGGCGTTCAGCCAGGAGAACTTCGTCCAGACCCAGTACCGGACCGGGTGCTTGGAGAAGTTCTTCAGCCGGCCGGCGGTGATGTGCCGGCACGAGTGGCAGCCCAGCGTGTAGGCCCACAGCAGGATCGCGTTGGCCAGCAGGATCAGCGACCCGATGCCGATCCCGAAGTTCCCGTCCGGGCCGCGGAACGCCTGCGTCACGTCGTAGCTGAGCAGGATCGCGATGAGCACGGCCAGGTAGAAGAAGTAGCGATGCAGGTTCTGCCCGATCAGCGGGAACCTGGTCTCGCCGGTGTACTTGGCGTGCGGCTCGCGCACCGCGCAAGCCGACGGGGAGCGCCAGAACGCCTTGTAGTAGGCCCCCCGGTAGTAGTAGCACGTGGTCCGGAAGCCGAGCACGAACACCAGCGCCACGAACGCGTAGGGGATGATCGGCGGCACCGCCGGGATCCAGTGGCCCAGGCTGCTTGATCCCGGCACGCATTCGCCGCTGACGCACGGCGAGTAGAACGGGGTCAGGTAGTGGTCCTTGGGTACGAAATACCAGTGACCGGTGAAGACCCGTACCGTAGCGTAGGCGACCCAGATCGTGAGCAGGGTGGCCGTCATACGCGGCGCCTGCCACCAGTGGTCCTTGCGGAACGTACGTTCGGAGATCTGCGCCCGGGTTCTGCCCGGCGCTTCCGGTGCCTGTGTCATCCTCAGCGTCCTCGCTGCTTTCGATGGTAAGCGTAACGCCACACGCCACCCGCCGGTACTAGCCGGCCTTTCGCGTGTGTCCGATGCCATGAACTTATTCCAGTCGGTGCACCAGCGCAGTGACCGAGACCTCATCGTGCCTGTGACCCTTGCTACACTCCGCCGCCCGCGGGGCGGGATACTCGCCAGGTGACGTTCATCTACCACATCGCGACCGCCGTCGCCTGGGCGCAGGCGCAGCGGGACGGCCAGTACACGATGTCCACCCGCGACCGGACCCTGGCCGAGGAGGGCTTCATCCACGCTTCGACGGCCCCGCAGGTCGCCCGGGTCGCCAATGCGTTCTACCAGGGCGCGCCGGACCTGCTGCTGCTGGTCATCGACCCTGACCGGGTGGACTCCGAAGTCCGCTACGAGCCCGTGCCCGGCCACGACCTCCCGTACCCGCACATCTACGGCCCGCTGAACCTCAGCGCGGTCGTCCAGACCCGCCCGTTCGCCCCCGCCCCCGACGGCTACTTCTCTTTCGATCCATCGGTCTGGTTGTAACGGGCGGGTGGCTAGCGGGTCGCGCTGTCCGGAACGGCCACGCCGAGGGCGCGGCGCAGGAAGTCGAGCTGCAGCAGGAGCAGGTTCTCCGCGACCGTTTCCTCCGTCGGCATGTGGGTGACGCCGGTGAGCGGCAGCACCGTGTGCGGGTAGCCGGCCGCCAGCAGCGCGGCGGACAGCCGCAGGGTGTGGGCCGCCGCCACGTTGTCGTCGGCCAGCCCGTGGATCAGCATCAGCGGCCGCGCGGACATCCCCTGCCTCACCTCAGAAATCAGCGATGACCGCTGGTAGGGTTCGGGGTCGGTGTCCGGGAGCCCGAGGTAGCGCTCGGTGTAGTGGGTGTCGTACAGGCGCCAGTCGGTGACCGGAGCGCCCGCGATCGCCGCGTGGAACACGTCAGGCCGGCGCAGGACCGCCAGCGCGGCCAGGTAACCGCCGAACGACCAGCCCCGGATCGCGACCCGGCTGGTGTCCAGGTCGGCGAACCGGCCGGCCGCGGCGTGCAGCGCGTCCACCTGGTCCGCCAGGACCGGGGTGGCCAGATCGCCGGCGATCGCGCGCTCCCACCGCGGGCCGCGGCCCGGCGTGCCGCGGCCGTCCGCGATCACCACCGCGAAGCCCTGCTCGGCGAACCACTGCGGGACGAGGTACGCCCCGCGGGCCTTGACCACGCGCTGGGCGTGCGGTCCGCCGTACGGGTCGAGCAGCACCGGCAGCGGCCCCTGGCCGGGCTGGTGCCAGGACGGGAACAGCACCGCGGTGCGGACATCCCGCGGGCCGGCGTTCAGCAGCACCGGACGTGGGGCGGGCAGCACCGGGCGTTCGGCCACGCTGCGCAGGCTGGCGGCCGGCTGGCCTTCGCGGTAGACCCGGACCGTGACCCCGTCCTGGTCGAGCCCGCGGCTGGTGACCACCGTCGTGCCGCCCGCGCGGACGCCTGCGGCGACGCCGTGACCCTCGCTGACCTGGCTCAGCCCGTCCGGCCCGTAGGTCCACAGGCCGATCTCGGTCGACTCGGCCGACGCCTGGAACAGGACGGTGTCGCCGTCGACGCCGCTGACGCCGCGCACCTGCAGGCCCGGCGGGGTGACCGGGACCGCCTCCTCGACAGCACCGGGGGTGATGAGCAGCAGGCGGCGGGTGTCACCGTCGTCGCCGGTCCAGACGATCTGGCCGTGCTGGGTCCAGGCGGGCACGCCGGGGACGATATCCAGCCACTGCGGGTCGGTGTCCTCGCGCAGCACGCTGGCCTGCCCGGTGCTGGTGTCGACGGTGAGCATCCGCATCGTCCGCTGGTCCCGGCTCTGCACCACGACCAGCGGGTCGTGACCGCCCTGCCAGCAGACGGTGACCAGGTAGGGGAACGCGGCGCGATCGGTGTCGACCGGCACGCTGGTGCCGTCCAGCCGGGCCAGCAGCAGGGACACCTCGGCGTTCGGCGTGCCCGCGGCGGGATAAGCCACCTCGGCGGGCGGCCGTTCCGGGTGCGCGGGATCGGCGATGTGCCACCGGTTGACCGGCGTCTCGTCCACCCGCGCGACGAGCAGCGCCGTACCGTCCGGGGACCACCAGTAGCCACCGAAGCGGTCTATCTCCTCGGCCGCGATGAACTCGGCCAGCCCGAACGTCACCTGCGGGGCCCCCTGCGGGTCCGCGATGACCTGGTCCGGCGTGGCCCCGTCCAGCCCGTCCAGCCCGGTGACCAGGAGCGCGCCGGCCTGGACATACGCCAGCCGCCGTCCGGTGGGGTCGGGCCGGGGTTCCAGCGCCGGGCCCCGCGCCGGAACCTCCCGCGTGGGAACCTCCCGCGCCGGGGCCTCCGGGCTGGTCAGGTCCACCGCCCAGACGCGCCCGGACCAGGCGAACACGGCCACCGTGAGGTCCGCGTCTGTGGTGTAGGCCACGATGCCGCCCGCCTGCTCCCTGGCGCGTTCCCGGCGGGCCCGTTCGGCCGGCGGCAGGTTCTCCTCATCGCCGCTCAGCGTCCTCGGATCGACCGCCAGCCGTTCGGTCCCGCTGCCGACGTCGAGCACCCACAGGCAGGTCACCGGGTCGGTGCCGCTCTGGGTGCGCAGGTAGACGACCCGGCCGCCGTCGGGTGAGATGCGGAAAGCCCGTGGCACGCCGAGCGCGAACCGCCGGGTCCTGGCCTCCTGCCGCGGAAAACTGTCGGTCATGAGGAGAATCTTGCCAGTTCTGGCGATCTTGGGTCCCCGATAGGCTCGCAGGTATGAGTTCGCCTGATGACCGCGAGCCCGGGCGGCGGTTGCTGCTGGTGCACGCGCACCCGGACGACGAGTCCATCGGCACCGGCGCCACGATGGCGAAGTACGCCGCCGAGGGCGTGCAGGTCACGCTGGTCACGTGCACGCTGGGCGAGCTCGGCGAGATCATCCCGCCGTCGCTGGCGCAGCTGGCCGCGGAGAAAGAAGACCGGCTGGGGGAGTACCGGATCGGCGAGCTCGCCGCCGCCTGTGACGTGCTCGGCGTGACCGACCACAGGTTCCTCGGCGGCCCGGGCCGGTGGCGCGACTCGGGCATGATGGGCACCCAGGCCAACGGCGATCCGCGCTGCTTCTGGCAGGCCGACGTGGATGAGGCCGCGGCCGCGCTGCTCGGCATTATCCGCGAGGTCCAGCCGCAGGTCCTGGTGACCTACGACGCCAACGGCTTCTACGGGCACCCCGATCACATCCAGGCGCACCGGGTCGCCTGGCGCGCCTTCGAGCTCGCGGGCGCCGACGGCCCAGGAAGGCCCGCCAGGTTCTACGCGACGGCGGCGCCCGATTCCGCTCGGCTGACCACCGAGATCGACGCCACCGGCTACTTCGAGGTCAAGCTCGCGGCCATGCGCGCACACGCGACGCAGATCACCGTGTCGGAGCCGTTTTTCGCGCTGTCCAACCAGGTCAGGCAGCGCGCCCTCGGGGTCGAGTACTACACCTTGCTGGCCGGCCCGGCGGGCCAGGCGGCCGCCCCCGGGGGCCGGGAGACGGATCTGTTCTGAGCGGGGACAGTAGCCTGCTGCCATGAACGTCACGACAGGTAAGCGCGGAACGCAGCCGGTTCTCACCGGCGGTGTCTACCTCGTGCTGTTCGTGCTCGGCGCGGTGGAGGGCTTGATCGGCAGCTTCCAGTACAGCCGGATGGCCGGGTCGGTGCCGCTGGCCGCGATCGCGTTCTGCCTCGCGCTGCTGGTGACCTGCCTGCTGGCGAGGTGGGGAATGCGTTCGGTCAGCGGCGCGCTTGTGCCCGCCATCGGCTGGCTCATCGCGTCCTTCGTGCTGTCCATGCCGGTCGCGAACGGCAGCGTCATCATCACCGCGTCGACCCCGGGCGAGTGGTACCTGTACGGCGGCACGCTCAGCGCCGCGATCGCGGTGGCCGCCTCGTTCGGCCGCTGGATCCGGGCGACCAGGACCCCGCCGGCCGGGTCGCGGCCGGCCGGATCGCAGCCCCCGTGAGCGACGTCGACCCGGCCTCGTTCCGCCAGGCCGCCGGCCAGTTTCCCGGCGGCATCGTCGTGGTCGCGACCAGCGCGGGCCACGCGATGACGGTCAGCGCGTTCACGTCCGTGTCGCTGCAGCCGCCGCTCGTGCTGTTCTGCGCGGAGAAGATCGCCCGCTTCCACGCCCCGGTCGTCGCGGCCGGGTCGTGGGGGGTCTCCATCCTGGCCGAGGGCGCGGAGAAAACCGCGCGCTGGCTAGCCACCCGGGGCCGTCCGCTGGACGGGCAGCTGGACGGGGTGGCTCACCACCCGGGCCCGGTCACCGGTGCGCCGCTGCTCGACGGCGCGCTGTCCACGCTGGAGTGCCGGACCACCGCCGTGCACGACGGCGGCGATCACAGCATCATCGTCGGCCAGGTTGTCGCGGTGAGCGGCCAGGGCGGGCCGCCGTCCCGCGGCCCGCTCGTCCACTACGCCGGCGCCTACCGCCGCCTGCAACCAGCCGGCTAGCCCGCCAGGCGGCTAGCCCGCCAGCCGGCTAGCCCGCTAACGCGCCGCTTCTTCGATCCGGTCGAGCCCCCAGTCGAGGTCTTCCTCGCTGATGACCAGCGGTGGCGCCAGCCGGATCACCTTCCCGTGCGTTTCCTTGGCCAGCACGCCGTGCGCGGCGAGCCGTTCGCAGACCTCACGGCCCGGCCGCGAGGTGAACTCGATGCCGGCCCACAGGCCCCGGCCGCTCACGCTGCGCACCACGGCGGGCGGCAGCGCGCCGAGCCGCGCGTGCATCCGCATCCCGAGCACCGCCGCCCGGGCCTGGTACTCCCCAGTGCGCAGCATCGCGATGACCTCCCGGGCCACGGCGCAGGCGAGCGGGTTGCCGGCGAACGTGGACCCGTGCTGCCCGGGCTGCAGCACGCCGAGCACCGGCCACGTGGACACCATCGCGGAGACCGGCACGATGCCGCCGCCGAGGGCCTTGCCGAGCAGGTAGGCGTCGGGCACGACGTTCTCCGCCGTGCAGGCGAACGTGAAGCCGGTGCGGCCGAGCCCGGACTGGATCTCGTCCGCGATCATCAAGATGCCGTGCGCGGTGCACAGCTCCCTGATCCCGGCCAGGAAGCCGGCCGGCGGTACCACGACCCCGGCCTCACCCTGGATCGGCTCGACGAGCACGGCGACAACACGCTCGCCGAGCTCGCCGACGGCCGCGGTCAGCGCGTCCAGGTCACCGTAGGGGACGATGCGGAACCCCGGCGTGTACGGCCCGAAGTCAGCCCGTGAGTCCTCGTCGGTGGAGAAGCTGATGATCGTGGTGGTCCGCCCGTGGAAGTTCCCGCTGAACACGATGATCACCGCCTGGTCGGCGGGGACGCCCTTGACCGTGTAGCCCCACTTGCGCGCGACCTTGATCGCGGTCTCGACCGCTTCCGCGCCGGTGTTCATCGGCAGCACGACGTCCATGCCGGCCAGCTCAGCCAGCTCGGCGCAGAACGGCCCGAACTGGTCGTGGTCGAACGCGCGGCTCACCAGCGTGAGGTGCTCGAGCTGGCGCCGCGCCGCGGCGATCAGCCGCGGGTGCCGGTGACCGAAATTCAGCGCCGAGTAAGCGGCGAGCATGTCCAGGTAGCGGCGGCCGTCTACGTCGGTGACCCAGGCGCCCTCGGCCTCGGCGGCGACGATCGGTAGCGGATGGTAGTTATGCGCGCCGTATTCGCTGGTCAAGTCCAGGAAGCTGGTCATCGTTCCGGTCATGGTGTCCCTTCGGGGCGCCGGACCTAAAAGGTTCAGCGCCGTAGCTCCAGAGTGCAGCACTTGGGTCCGCCGCCGCCTTTGAGCAGTTCGGACAGGTCGACACCGACCGGGATGAACCCGTGCTCGCTGAGTTGGGCGGCCAGGCCTCGCGCCTGGACCGGCAGGACGACGTGCAGGCCGTCGCTGACCGCGTTCAGGCCGAGTACCTCGGCGTCTTCGTCTTTCGCCTCGATCAGCTCGGCGAACTGCCCGGCGATGGCCGCCCGCCCGGCGTCGTCGAACGCCGCCGGGTAGTACATGGCAGTATCAGAATCCAGTACGCACAACGCGGTGTCCAGATGGTAAAAGCGCGGGTCAACCAGGCGAAGGCTCACCACAGGCAGCCCGAAGACCTGGCCGAGTTCGGCCGCGGCGGCCTGGTCGGAGCGGAAACCGTACCCGGCCATCACCGCGCGGCCGGTGAACAGGATGTCTCCCTCACCCTCGTTGACATGATCTGGTACCCGCACATCGGGGTAACCGCTGCCGCGGAACCAGTCCAGGTAGGCATCGGCCTCCCGGGCGCGCTGCGGGTACAGGAACCGCGCGCCCAGCACCGTCCCGCCGATCACGGTGCCGCCGTTGGCGGCGAACACCATGTCGGGGAGCCCGGCCACCGGCTCGATCGTCCGCACCTCGTGGCCGAGGTCGAGGTAGGCCTGGTGAAGCTCAGACCACTGCCGCATGGCTTTGGCGGCGTCGGTCGGCTTCTCCGGTTCCATCCAAGGGTTAATGGCGTACGTGACGGCGAAATGTTCCGGTGGGCACATCAAGTATCCGCGCGCTGTTGCTTGTCGCTGACGCGGGCCGTCTGGGGTGCGGTCCGTTGTGATCATGAGCCAAGGGTAGGGGTTGGCCGGTCAGGAAAACATGCGCCGGTCATGCGTGTCAGCGGAGAATCATTGCGTCGTAAGGCACCCGGGCGGTGGTTTATTGCGCGTTTGCGGCCTTGGCGTTCAGGCCCGTCACCGCTGTGACGATTTGCGGCCATTGCCGCCGTCGGTATGTGCCGTCTCCGGCAGTATCTCTACCATCCGCGCTGGCGGGAGTAGCGTGACCAGGCGAAGCACGATCATGTGCTGGATTTCGCGGTCGCGCTACCTGAGCTGCGGGAGATCATCTCGCGGGACCTGGCCGGCCGCGGGCTGACCAGGGAAAGGGTCTTGGCGGCCGCGGTTTGCCTGCTTGACCTCGGCTTTTTCCGGGTGGGAGGAGAACGGTACGCCGAGGATAACGGAACGTACGGCCTGGCGACCCTGCACAGGGAACACGTCAGCATGTCCCGCGCGGGGCTAGATGTTAGCGCGAAGGATTTCCGTACCTGGAACGCGACGGTGCTCGCCGCGGTGGGCCTGGCCGTTTCGCCGGTCCCGCGCCGCTCGGCAAGCAGCCGGAAGCGAGCGATAGCCCGGGTGGTCAAGGAGGTCTCGGCGTACCTCGGCAACACGCCGGCCGTGCGCCGGCTAGCCGGCGCAGCCAGGGCGGTCGTCCTCCGTGCAGGCCGCCGCCTTCCCGCCGACGGCGTCGACCGCCCGGGCGAGCAGCCGGTACAGCGTCGCCCGCTCGTCCAGGCTCAGCGCGCCGAGCAGGTCGTCCTCGACCCGGCTCAGCCGGGCCTGGGCCAGGCACAGCTCGTCCTGACCGCCCGCCGACAGCTCGACGATATGGCGGCGGCGGTCGGCGGGATCGCGGCGGCGGGTGATCAGCCCCCGCTCCTCGAGCTCGTTGAGCAGCCCGACGACGTTGCTCGGGTCCAGGCTCAGCGCCTCCGCGAGCCCCTGCTGGCTGGCCGCCCCGTGCTCGCTGAGCAGCTTCAGCGCGATGAGGTGCCGGGGGCGAAGGCCGCCCGGCGACATCGAGGTCTCGGCGGCGCGCCGCCCGACGCGGGCGAGGTGGTCGAGCAGGGGCAGCGACTGCTGCTCAGCCCCCTGTTCCGCCTTCGCCATAGCAAAAGACTACACCTGATGTCAATTATTTGCGTATCACTAATGATTTGTGTTATACCTTCCATCCATGAGCCACCTCCTGCATATCGACTCGTCCCTGCGCACCGAGGGATCACGCAGCCGCCGGCTGTCCGCCTACTACGCCGAGCGCTGGCGGGCCCAGCACCCGGACGGAGTCGTCACCTACCGGGACCTGGCCGCGGACCCGGTGCCGCACCTGGATCACGCCGCCTTCTCGGCCCGGTTCGTCCCCGCCGCCGACCACACTCCGGAGCAGGCCGTGGCCAGCGCGGTGACCGAGAAGCTGGTCGATGAGGTCCTCGCGGCCGACACCATCCTGATCGGGATGCCGCTGTACAACTTCGGCCCGCCGAGCACGTTCAAGGCCTGGTTCGACCGGATCGTCTCCGAGCGGACCAGCGGGAAGCTCGGCGGTAAGGAGTTCGTGGTGGTCACGGCCCGCGGCGGCGGCTACCAGCCGGGCACCCCGCGCCATGGCTGGGATCACCGCGAGCCGTGGCTGCGGCACGCGCTCAGCACGCTCGGCGTCAGCGATGCGGTGTTCATCGACACGGAGCTGACCCTGGCCCGGGAGTCCCCGGCGATGATCCCGCTCGACCTCGGCGGCGCCGAGGACCAGAGCCTGGCCGACGCCCTGGCCGCCGTCGACGCCCTGTTCGAGCGCAGCGCGGCGCCAGCCGCCGTGTAGTCACGGCGAGCTGGATCAGGCCAGCTAGATCAGGGCAGGGACCACTGCTGGTTCTTCCCGCCGTCCTGCGGGTAGGCGATGACCGGGGTCCCGTTCACGGTGCTCGAGGCGCTCAGGTCCATGGCGTCGCCGGTGGCGGTGAAGATGTAGTACGCCCCCTCCTTCTTGACCACCTGCCCGCCCGTACCCGTGCAGGCCTGGATGGACAGCTGGGCGGTGGGGACGGACGCGGTGACGCACCACGGGGCATCGGAGACCCCGGTCGGGGCGACCGATTGGAGCACCTCAGCGCCGTTGTAGAGGGCGAGCCTGAAGTTCTGGTCCTCACCCCCGGCGGCACCGCACGTCCAGATCTGCTCGTAGTTGCCGTTAGCCCAGGTGTAATTGCTGTTGTCCAGGCATGACGCGCTGTGGTTCACGAAGGTGGAGATCTCGCCGGTTGAGGTCAGGCACCGGTTCACGCCGGTGATGTCGCCGTCGGCGGGTTGTGCTCCGCTGCCGTTGCTGATCGAGTCGACCCAGTTCTCGCAGGTCGCCGGGTTACTGTACGCCCAGCTCCAGTTGGTGAGGTTGGGCCCGGCCCCGAACGTGGTGCCGGCCGGGAAGAACTGCTCGACCCAGTCGGTGGTGCTGACCGGGCCGGCTCCGGTGATGGCCGTCGGCACCCCGCTCGCGCTCGCGCTGGCGGAGCTGGCGTAGAACGTCACGTTCGAGCCCCCCTTGAAGGGGCCGGACGGCGATCCGGTCTCGGTGACGCCTGCCTGCGGCGACTGCGCCCCGCTGATGGCGTAGAAGGTGCCGGTGTCGCTGATCGTGCCCGACCACTTGAAACATGCCGTGGCCGTGCTGCCGCAGTCCGTCAGGGTCGGGTCCACGCTCACGTAGGTGACGCTGGCCACCCGGGTGAAGTCGTCGTCGGCCCAGTCGCCGTGGTTACCGGAGTCAGGGTGGGCGTGGAAGGTGGTCGTCACGGTGACGTTGGTGGCCGCGCTCGCCGGGCCCGGCAAGGCTAGGCCTATCAGGGATGCGCCCAGGATCGCGATCCCGGCTACTCCGGCCCTGGTCCGCGCGGACAGCCGCGGCAACGTGGTGGTCGAGCCGCGCCCAGGCGTATACCGCATGTGTGTTCTCCTCCGTACGACCCCAGGCGCCCCCCGCAACCTGCTTTGGCTCCGACCCTACTACCGGCTCGACGGGGAGGGTCAAGATTTGTAACCGAATCATGACCCGGAATAGCCGCGGATTCAGGGTCGCCGCGCGGTCAGCCGCTTGGCGGCGGCGGCGATCCGCTCGTCGGTGGCGGTCAGCGCCACCCGCACGTGCCGTGCCCCGGCGGGCCCGTAGAGTTCGCCGGGCGCGACCAGGATGCCGCCCTGGGCGGCCAGCAGCTCGGCCGCCGACCAGCAGTCGTGCGCCGGATGGGTGACCCACAGGTACAGTCCCGCCTCGGAGTGATCCACCTGCCACCCAGCCGAGACGAAAGCCTCCCGCAACGCCGAACGCCGCTCGCCGTACCGCGCCCGCTGCGCCCGTGCGTGCTCGTCGTCGTCGAGCGCGGCCGCCATCGCCGCCTGCACCGGCCCGGGCATGATCATCCCGGCCTGTTTCCTGATCGCCAGCAGGTCCGCGATCAGGGCCGGATCACCTGTCACGAAGCCGGCCCGGTAACCGGCCAGGTTGGAACGCTTGGACAGCGAGTGGACGGCGAGCACCCCCGATGCCGACGTGCCGCACACATCGGGGTGCAACACGGAGACGGGGGAGGCTTCCCAGCTCAGCGGGAGGTAGCACTCGTCGGAGGCCAGCACCGCCCCGTGCGCCCGGGCCCACGCCACGGCCGCGCGCATCTCGGCGGCGCTGAGCACCCGCCCGGTCGGGTTGGACGGCGAGTTCAGCCACACCAGCCCGACCCGTCCCCCCGCCCCGCCGGAAGCCAGCGTCCCACCGGAAGCCAGCGGCGCGTCCGACGCCAGCGCGGTCGCCCCGGCCAGCCGCGCGCCGATGTCGTAGGTGGGGTACGCCAGCTCAGGGTGCACCACCACGTCACCGGCGCCCAGCCCCAGCATGGCCGGGAGCCAGGCGATGAACTCCTTGGTCCCGATAACCGGCAGCACGTCGTCGGGCGAGACGGAAACGCCATGGGCACGTGCCAGCCACCCAGCGGCCGCCGAACGCAACCGCGGCGTCCCCCAGGTCGCCGGATACCCCGGCGCGTCCGACGCCGCGGCCAGGGCCACGCGTACCACATCAGGCACCGGATCGATGGGCGTGCCGATAGACAAGTCCACCGGGCCGTCCGGATGGAGCCCGGCTTTTTCCCGCAGCGGCGCGATCCGGTCCCAGGTGAAAGCGGGAAGCCGGCCCGCGAGCG
>OCTA010002149.1_pt1 | contig 18005 bp, 12 predicted proteins | sample 1538991 | NCBI WGS metagenome assembly OCTA01 (sample SAMEA3539302, study PRJEB22396) | soil metagenome | biome: tundra; feature: field; material: soil | place: USA | collected 2010-05 | depth 0.15 m | reverse complement strand
CGGAACTGAGCAGGTTGGCCAACTGCTGCGTGAAGGTGGCCAGCTCCTGGAGTTTCGGTTTGCGCTTCTGGGACATCGCCACCCGTAACGTGGGCGGCAACATGGCGCGCCAGTCTGCTTTCCGGCCGCTGGCCCGTTCCGCAGCCGCCGCGATCGCGGCGCCTTTGGCCGCATCGACCGCCACGGGGAATAGCCCCAGGCGCTCAATTTGGATCAGAGCCGCCGAGCGATCGGCGACTTCGAGCATGCCTTCGACGACTTCACCCGTCCGTCGGCGCGCTTTGTAAGAGAATTGCGGCATAAAGCGGAACTGCTTCTTTCTTCAACAAGCAGTTTAGCCAAAAGTTGCGGTATTCCAAGAAGCAATTTGAGCAATGGAATGAGGGGGTCGTGGAGCGGGAGAGGTTTGGTTCGTCTGGGAAGTCGGCACCCGGATGGGCAGCGCACTCAACTTGAGGCCCTTGGAATGACTCACCGTGAGCGATTTGAGGAAGGAGTCCGCCGGTCTTCTTTCATCGAACCAGACGATCTCCCAGTGGGTAGCCTGTCAAGTCTCACTCCCTCAGTTCAAAGACGAAGGCGTGGATTTCAACGAACAGGATTCACCTAAAGGTCCCAATTCATGCGTGTAAAGGTCTTCTCCAAAGGGGGTTCTTGCTCTTCCCATGCGGCGATCCCCTTGCCCCGTTTTTTCTGAAGACGGACGCGGGAGTTGGCAACACCATTAAAGTATTCGGCCTTGGCGGCAGACTCACAGGTTCGCTGTCTTAGGCGTTTGCTTTACTAGGCTTTTGAATTCAACTGATCCCACAAAAAGCTTCAGCGCTTCCTCGAAGCAATGATAAAATGCATGTGTGCATTTATCCTCTTCCTTCTTGCGCGACTTCTGATCGCTGCCTCGCAGACGCTTGCAGAGCATCTTCTCGCCAGTGCGAACGTCCACCAGCGAAAAGGTGAAATACGCCGCGTAATCTTCGCTCTTGATTCCCGTATTGAAATCTAAGCCAGACAGTTCCACTTGAAGGGCGAGGTTTGATACGGGGGCTCCTTCAACGCGTTGCTTCACAGCATCCGCATGGGTCAGCAATACCGGCTGCACGCCCAGTGTTGTGAGTTGATTTCTGACCAAACCAGCAATTCGGTTCGGATCGGGCGAAAAAGCAAGCGACATTGCCTTCTGGTTGGGCGATGGAAACCGCTCAACCTGAGATAAGCCAAGTGGTGGTGACACCCATAGGACCAAAGAGCCGGTTCCCGCAACGCTGCCTTGGGGCGCTGGGGCCTGAGCCCGCATGCCCCCGGCGAGCACAGAGGCGGAATACCGATCCATCGCAGAAGGTGGGCCATAGATAACCGCGAGCTTACGCTGCCCAGAAATGGAGATCTGACGAGTCAAAACACTTGCCTTTTCAAAGTATAAGTATCGCGCAATCCTGATTTCATGTACTCCTTCTGGCAGGTTCAGAGCATAGACCTCCAATGCTGCAGGCAGCGTCTTCCAACAGCGCGTGTCTGCCTCGGGTGTCATCGCTCCGCCGGTCCCCGATATAACGGCACCGATTAGCGAGACCGCTAATCCCTCCACACCGCCAACCTGACTACCCACTTGAGAGATAGTGTTCCCGGTGGTAACGACGTTTCTCTTGAAGGTGGCCTTGCCTTTCAATATGGAATCCATGTATCGCCCACCACGGGTCACAGCTTGAAATTCGATATCGGCGACGGAATCTTCCGCCGGCTGTACAGACAAGAGCTGGCCATCAACTTCGACAGATGCAGGCTGAACCTCGGCTTTATGGGACTGGAATACGACCACATTTGCTTCTGCCCCTGTTCGCCATTTAGTAGGAGCGCGGCCTTGAGGGACCACAATGAGGGTATTGTAATCTCCGTTCAAAAGCAGTCCTAGCCCTTTTTCTGGCTGGACGGATGTCGAAACCTTCTGAAGTCTGGTATCGCTCTCCTGGATACTTGTTCTTAGCGCCTCATCGGTTTCAGGCAACTTGAGTTGACGCCGCTCCTTCTTGGACAACTTCAAGCCCTCAATGTAGGACAGCCGCTCGGAAAAGACCGTGCGCACGTTGGGGTGGCTCACGCGAAAGGCTTCACCGCCCGCTTTGAAAACTGGACCGGCAGCGTCAGGTTGACCGCGCAGAAGGTAGCACTTTGCTTCCAGCAAATGCAGAAGCGCGAAATCACTCTGGTAACGGTTCTCCATGGCGTCAGAGTCCGCCAGAATGCCGCTCTTGCACGAAGCTAGAGCATTATCGTAATCCCCCCGATCGAGATAGAACAACGCTAGTAGCAGGTATCCCATGGCACGCTCGTAAGGGTCACCGTAATAGATTTTCTCAACCTCCCGGCCATATAGAGAAACCGCCTTCTTCTGCCCAAATGAGTTTGTCACAGTATCCAGATAGCCAACTGACGTTTTCAAATCATCAACAGCAGTCTTGAAGTCGCCGGCGGCGGCACTTGCCAGAGCAGCCTCATTTAGATAGAGCGCAGTGCTCGCGTGGTTTCGGTTGGCCAGTTCTCCGAAGGCGCGGGCGGCTTCGGGGTACTGGCCTTTCCAGTAAAGCCGCCTAGCCTCGTCAGCGGAAACCTCCATCTGACTCAGCTCTGCATAATCCTTTGCCTGGAATTCAGCAGTCGTGGTTGCCGAAGAGCTTTGGTTTGTCTCGGCTCCCTGAATGGGCCACCACCCCAGCAACAGCGCACAAATCCACAACCAGCGAACAAGATGATTCATTGGACCAGTCATACCGCTCCCGAAGTTGATTGTTAAGTAACGACGATCACGAGCTTCCCAGCAGTAAAACTACTCACCAACAGCCGCTCTCGCTCTAAGGCGCCACAATAACAGTCTGGTGTTGCCCCTCGCGAAAGCCTGGGATTACTTACACCTCTCGTTGATAAGCGAACTTTTTACTGCAGCCGCGAATTTTTGAACACATTGTGCTATAGCCTCCGGCACAAGTTCTTTCGCTGGCTTGCTACCCATTGGAACCTGCGAAATCACATTCTTGGCGAAAGCCACCTTCTTCCCCTTTTTCTTGGCATCACGCGCCTCGACGTAGCCGATGATCTGGAATTGATATGCACCTGCCTTGATGCCAAGGACGGTGGTCGGAACAAAAAAGCCATAGATATCCACACGAATGTTCAGCTTAAGATCGTCGCCCGTATCCACTATGTTAAATTCTTCCTGAAAGACCCGATTGACTTCCTGCCGGATCAACTCCTTCACAGTCTCACCTTGAACGCCGGCCAGCATCTCCTTCATCATCGGCTTTCGGCTCGAGCTTGTGACGATCGATCCGATGATACCGCCTCCGCCGGAGTCCATCATCTGCGGCTTCTCTGGGATCTTCACCACAGATACCGACAGATCGTGTTTTGGATTAAGGTAAGCCTTGGGCAGCGGTTTCGTGCTGGCGCAGCCGGCACAGAACAGAGCTGTCGCTAAAGCCAGCGAATTCAAGACGAGGAGGTTTTTTATCATCAGTTTGGTCATAACAATAGTTGTATTACCGGTTAATTTGTTTAAGAACGGATTGAAAGCCGACTATGGAGACACGCCCTCCTAACAGCGCATTACCGCAACTGTGCGGGCCGAGTCTGCCGGCCTCACGGCGGCAACTCGGTTCACCAGGACGCGCAAACATATAATCCCTCAGAAACCCCTCTTAGCTTCAGAGCCCCAACTCTTCGGACATAGTGACCTGGTAGTACTCCCCGCTCGGCACCAGGCACAGAGCCTCAAATTGCTCCGTCTCCCCTCGATTAAGAGTTACCAAGTGCCAGTTCGTCTCATATACTGGAGCGCTGGTCGGCCCCTGGCCAGTGATCTTATCTTTGTAAAAAGCGGTTCTCACCGAGAGCTGCACCGTCGGACCCTGCTTATTCGAGAGGTGTTGACCACCTCGATTCCGAATCCCTAACTCAACTTTCAGCAGGCCGGCGTCATTCTTTCCCGCCTTTTCATAGGTAATCTCAATGTAGTCACGCACTGACCGGGTGCCAAGTACTGTGTAGCGATCTGGACGCACAAAAACCACCGTGCCCTCTTTCGCCAACTTATCGCTTGGAGCGTGGTCAGTATTGTAAACCGTCCGGCACCCTGTGAGGACGGATGTCGCCAGAAATAAAACCACCCCCATGAAAATTGTTCTCATATATTTCGGCCTCATCTCACTTATAAACCGCATCAATACTGCTCACTTTCTTGGTTTCGTAACCGTCTTCCCAGACGATCTGGTTCGATACGGCATCAATTAGTTGGAAGCTCATCAGGATATAATCTGAGCGGTCTCCTCCGTTTGTAGCCTTGCCCAAACCTTTTAGTTCCCCGGTAAGTATAAAATCCGCGCCCGCAAGGCCGGAATTGGGCTTGCGTACATCTCCAGACGAGCTGACAACCGCCCCGCCGCTGTTTGCCATAGTTTGGGCCAACCGCTCCCGATCCTTCTCGGCCAGAACTTCTGTCCTGACGTCCTGACCAGCCCCCTGCGCAAAGAAGCGCACACGCCCCTGCGAATATTTGTTGAGCTCGATTCGAAGCCGGGCAGTAAGAAGATCCTTGTCTATGAGATGCCGCGACGAATTTACGACCGGCGCAATCGCTATGCCGGTTCCCTGAGGTTTCTGCGCTATTTGGGGCAGCGACAGAATCGCCGCGGCAAACTTGGTCGCCGCACTTCGGATATCCTCGCTCTCGATACCGGTGCCGCCCAATTTGTCGCGTTGGTCCGGATTGATAATCACCGTGCCACCCGGATTTTGACGGAGCGGACTTGCGCACCCCGCACATGCCAGGATCAAGCCGACCGTGCCCAGCAGGCACGCCCACTCCATTCGCGCTGCGCCACGCACCATGACAAAGCTCCCGCCCACAGAAACGGATTCAGTAGCTCTCATAATATTAAATCTGACCAACCGGTTTTACCTCAACAAGAACGAATCTTCTTGTCAAGTGGGAACCGCACCAGAATACGCCGGTTCCGCGCGCATTCGAGAGTATATTATTGTTGTTGTCAACAAGAATGTTTATGTTTATTCTTTGAGGTGTCATCAAGATGCAGGTATTTATGAACTCTAAATCTGGTTATTCTATGAAAATGCATTCCTCTGTTGGTTTGGCGCTGTTCATGGTATGGGCTGATGCGGTGGGTTCTCAAACCGTTTCCGGGCAGGAAGCTCGAAACGCATCCCCTCCCCCGGCTGCCCAACTTTCCGCACCCGCGCCCGATGCGGGACGCAGCCTCGCGGCACTCTCGGCTGGTCGGCAAGTTCTCATTCCGGCCGATCTTGAGCGCACGGTCATCGAACGGTTTAAGAACGGATACACCAAGCTCGGCAAGCCCAAAGTGGCGCTGCTTTTCAACCGCGACCCGGCGCTCGAAGGCGCTCCGAGCTCCCTCCGCTCCACCCTCAACGCCGAAGCCGCCTTCGGGCGGCCCTTCCGTGACGCTGGTGCGGTCCTGGTCAAACAGTCAGCCTCTCCGGACCAGTCAACCCCTCCCGCCAACGCGGAACTCCGGATACAGATTGCCCTTTCCATAAAACCTTGCGTCTGGACCGGGGCCGCGCTCGTCGTGACCAACAATCTTCTCGATGCCAGCGCAGAGGCAACCCTGGCAGATGGCCGGGTCCTCGGGCACGCGATGACTTCAGACTTTGTCCCCGCAGATGAAGCGAAGGCATTCACCCTGCTCAGAAAAGTTGGCACGGATGAAATAATAAAGGCAACCGCCCTGGCGCTCATGGATGACATCATGATGAGCCTGGCAGCCAACTCCACTCTGGCCGATGCTTCGGCGGCGCCGAGCCTCCCCTCGGGCGATTCCAAGCCTTCGGGGACCGAAACTCCAGCGCAAGCGCAAGGAAGTTCCGAGACATCAGCCAATCCGCCACCCACGGCTGCCGCGAGCGACAAGCCCGTTGCGACAGCGCCTGATGAAAGCAAGGCAGCCAATGATCAGGCAGCAGCGAGCGAAACCCAGGGCCGCAAGCAGCACAGCGCCCCTGTGGTTTCCGCCTCCGGAGCGGAGGGCGCCACCCCTTCTACCGGAGCGCAGCCTTCTCCCGCTGACAACTCCACAAGCAACGTCACCCGTCGGGCCGATTCAGCCGCTGGCGGAGTCAGTGCCCATCCACCAGCCACCACCGGCACGAACTATCTGACCGCCGCCGTCTTGAAGGGCCTGGTACACAAGACCCTCGGCGATATGTAACCTTGCGATACCCGCTTTGGGCTGGCCGGGGATGATGACCCTCTCCGGCAGGACAGGGGGCAAGCAGCCTCGTCCGGTACGGGCTCAGAAAGAACTTCATGGAAGATAGCGCCTCAAGACCAGACCCGGCCCAGGGCAGCAAGCCGTCCGCGGCGCCTCTCCCGGCCACCCGGCTGGCGGCGCGCCAGGAAGACGACTCCTCGGGGGCATTCACTCCCGCCGGGGCGGGAACGCCGCTTGCCTGGCACATCGCCGTGGCGCTGGGCGCTGGGGCTTGCGTGGTTGCCCTTTATTATGGTTTGGCAGCCGGCACCGACAGGAATTCCTGGCTTCACGCCTTCCTCTTCGAACGCAGCTTCGTGCAGTGGGTCACGCTCTACGTGTTCTTTCTCGGTATCGGCCTCCTGGTAGAAAGAACCTTCCTTTATCTCCGCGAGATCAGGTCCTTTCGCCTGCCACGCGAGCAACAATTGCGCGGCGACTGGACCACCCGCGTTTGCCGCCGCTTCCGCCGGCTCAAGTCTGCCGTGGATAGCCGCCCTCCGGCGGAAGTTCACGAATATACCAAACAACTCGCCGAAGCCGATGCTTCCGACGTTGAATTTGGCTATCATGTGGTCGGGGAGTTGATTCAGATTCTTCCCCTGCTCGGCTTTTTCGGCACCGTTCTGGGGTTGAGCCGCGGCCTGCACCGAGATTTTCTGAGCGAAATGGCCCAAGCCAGCACCGGCATCAAGTCCTTCGTTGGCGCCATCGGCACCGCTTTCGACACCACCCTGCTCGGGCTGGCCTGCACCATCATACTGATCATTCTCCAGTTGCTCGTCCGCAAGCGCGAAGAGATCTTCCTCGCCGACTTGGACCGCGCCGCTGACAACTTTGTTGCCCGCCATTGCTCTCCTGCCATCGCAGGAGCGGGCCCGGCCGATTCGGCTGCCCAGTGGCGCACCCCCAACTCCGAGCAACTTCAGCGCCTGGTGGCTGAGGTCGCAGACGCCCTGCGCGCGGAGCTTTCCAAAGTTCCCGCGGCCATGGCCGAACAGGTTCGCAAAGAGTTGTCTGCTGCCGCCAGTCGCCTGCTGGAACAATCCGCTCAGCACCACCAGGCGGCTCAACAAGCGCTCGTCAGCGCTGCCTCAGCCTCCCTAGCGGCCAATGTGGAGGGAATCATTGAGCGCCAGGCTGCTGCCTGGGGCACATTGAATGCCCCGTTGATGCGGTCTTTGGCCGGAATCAACGAAGCCGTCGCCACCCTCAACAAGCAGGATGGAGAAGCGGCCAGGGCGCTGGCGGCTGCCCTACGCGAACAACTCCTGCCGTTCCAGCAAAGCCTCCAGACTCTCGCCCAGGAACAGGGTCGGACCGCCGGAGTCGTCTCGAAGGCGTTTCGTGATACGACCGACCGCTTTTGCGAGCGAGTCGGTGAAATCCTCAGCCGTCCCCGCCGCATCAGCATCGTGGACCGCCCCGAAGATCAGCAATGATATGGTCCGCCAAAGACCAGTGCTCGTCCTCAAAGGTCTGGTCTGCATGACCGACTTCCTGTTCGCGGTCATCGCCGGCCTGTTGTTCCTCGCCATCGCCAGCATCCTTGAGCTCGGCCAAAGCCGGTCAGTCGCCAGTACCCTGGCATCAGCAAAGGACATTGCCGACCAGAACCTCGAACTTCAGGCTGCCATCGGCCGCGTCGAAAAGACCCGCGACCAGTCTGAGGACCGGTTGCTCGCCTTCAAAGAGGAACTCGAGCAGGATCAGACTCTTCGAGCCGCCGCGAACGCGCTCCGCAAAGACATTGCCGCCCTAAAGAAGTTCATCCAACAGAAGCAGGCGGAAGTCGCACAGCTCCGGAAAGTTGTGGATGAGGGAAAGGTGGCCGCGGCGAAGGCCCAGGAACTCCACCAGGAGCTCGACCGGCTTAAGAAGCAAATCGCCAAGGCCCAGGACCGCATTAAGCAATTGCAGAGAAAACTGGATACCAGCGGCAATCCCCTGTTCGGCAGTTACACCGGCCCCCACGTCCTGATCGAGTGTGATAAGGATGGTGTCTCAGTCTATCGCTCCGACAACTGGAAGAAGACCCCCATGGGCCTGCCTTCCAGCACCCGCGACCGCGAGTGGCTCTTGAAGGAAATTGACCGCCTCGGGTTTGTGGCCTTCCTGGTCCGGCCTGGCGGTTTCGACAAATCTTTTGATGATTACACCGAATTCATCTACGACCACATCGACCGGGCCAATCAAACCCGCCCGGCCAATGCCAGGATCGGTGACTATTCTTTCCCGGCGGAAGCCGACGAGCCGATCGAGAAATACCGCGTGAAGACAAACTGAGACATGGTTCCCCGAAGGCCACCCACCTTGCTGCGCGGTCTGGTTTGCATGACCGACTTCCTGTTTGCGGTCATCGCCGGCCTGCTCTTCCTGACCATCGAGGTCAACCAGGAAGCCCAGGCGATGCGCAGCAAATCCACTCCGCCGCCGGATAGCGCCGTGGCCGTGGCCGGCACCGAGGTCCGCCTCCGCGCCCTCGAAACCTCCGCGCAAGAACTCAAGAGCGACCTTGCTGGCCTGGCAAAAGTTGTGGCCGACCGATCTCGTGAAGTGACCAACAGCAACGCTCCCGCTAAACTCCTGCCCAAAGCTACGACAAAATGACTTCCTCGGCGACAATGTCTTTGGCGCTTGGCCTGAAAAAGCTCCTCGGCTGGGCGGCGGCAGTCCTGCCCCTGTGCCTCTGCGCTGCGGCCACGCCGGACGCGCCGGCGGGCGGCCAGCAGACCAATGAATTGCCCGCCCGCCTGCAGGCCGCCCAGACCCGCCTCGCAAAAGTCAGCGGTTCGCTCAACGCCACCGATCGAGACTTGAGCCAACTCACCAACAGTGTTTCCCTGGACCTGACTGCGCTGAAAGCCCAGGCCCAGATGCTGGCCGACCAGCAAGCCGTCCAAAGAAAAGCCCTCGCAGATCTGGAGGGCCAGATTGACCTCTTGCGCAAGGCCTGGCAGACCAAACCATCGAAGACGAACGCCCCTTTGAGCGACCTCCAAAAGCAAGTCAAAGAGGCCCAACGGGAGCTGGAACGCCTCGCCCAGGAAGAGGCGCGTGTTCTCGCGCAAGCCGGAAACCAGGCCACAAGCACCACTTTAGGACGGACCAAAATCCTTGACAGGGACATGCGTCCGTTGAACGTGGCCTTCATCAGGAGCCGCATCTTACCAGTGCGCGCGCCTTATTATCAGGCCGTTATGAACTCCGGAGGATCCTCTCCTTTCCGTTTGGTGCCCCAGCAGGGTGCAGGAGAATTGATCGGCCAAGCCACGAAACTCGGCGGCTGCCTGGACCTCTACCTGAAAGACTCCAGTCCGAAGTCCCATTACTTCCACTTCTGGGTCTGCCCCGATTCCATCGCCGCTTTTCACGCCGCCAGGCAGTTTGCGCTCACCAACAAGTACGCCTATACTTGGTCAACCTACGACGGAAGTAGCTTTGGCGTCGGCGGAGCCGCAGCTGCTACCAAAGTCAGAGGCACCGGAGGAACTAAGTAATTACAGCTACAACCGTCAGTCCGAAAGAAAGGATCACAACAATGAAAACACGAGATATGAGCATCACACGCTGGTCATCGGTGCGGGTCTGGAAATCATCCGCCGTTCTGTTTGCAGCCACGGCTGGCTTCATCTTGCCTCTGCTGGCCCGACAAGTCCCGGCTACTGAGAAAGTTGACGGGGCAGTAGAAACTGCCCTCCTGGCTGAAGACTGGAAGACAGTCGCGAACATGCTCGCCTCAGTCAACCCTCAAACCCCGTCCCCAGTCCTGCGGATGATCAAGGGGCATGCGTGCCTCGCACTGAATCAGAACAACGAGGCCGTTTGTCTGTTTTTGAGTGGCTCACCAACGAACCAGTGCCTAATTTGGCACAAATGGGCCCAAGACTTCGTGGTCTCACATTCCAAATCACCGATCGCACAATACCTTGCGGGCGATGCCCATGCGCGGCTTAATCAACTTGATGCAGCAAACACTGACTTTAAAAATGCGCTCGGCATGAATGCAGGCAAATGTCTTAAAGCGATGACGTTCAGTGCGAGAGGCGTGGTAAGCGCCGCAAGGCAGAATTTATCGGGCGCGCTGGATGACTTTGATCAGGCGCTCTCAACATATTCTCGGTTTGCCGATGCCTACGCGAATTTAGGGATGCGTTCAATTCAAAAGAAAGATGGGGCTACCGTCGCTCTTCAGCGATTTGAACGTGCGTTGGAGTTATCCCCTCAGTATTCGCTGGCGTTACACGGTCGCGCTTGTATCAAAATGGTCTTGGGCAAAGATCCAACCGAAGATTTGACGAACGCGGTCAGATATGCCGGGTGCGCCTCCACACAAGCACTCTTCAGAGACAACACTGTTAGAATTGCTGCTTATTGGCGTGGCATGGACAAGCATCAACTAATCGCCCTTGAATCCCAGCCGCAACCTGGAACAACTATGACCGTCAACTTCCAAAAGGCAGATACCGAGTTACATAATTACCTTAACAAACCAACCCAATACAACTTTAACCGCCTTGCAGAAGCGTCCGAGAAGTTGACCTCGCAACAGTATTCCACGTTTTTTAGTGACAAAGTAGCCCCTGCACTAAAGTCTGATTCTACGTTAAACTCCACGTATAGTAAACAATTAGGTGAATTCGGGTCGTGGAACAAGAGTGTGACGCCCAAAATCGCAGATGCAATGAAGAATACAGGCGCTGGCATTACCGTTGGCTCTTTGTGGACAGATCCGGAGCCCACCACGAAAGCAATCATCGGAACCGCTGGCGTCGGGATAAATCGGTTGGGAGATAAACTGGGCGGTTGGGCGGAGACACATAGCCAATTCTATAACAATGCAACGGATGCTTACAGCAAATCGATGGGCCAGGAATTCAAACCCGGCGGGGTTGATACAAGTTTTGGGAAGGCTGTGTGGGACGAGGGGGACTGGCCGTTCGCACCGTACTACGGTATGGGATATGGCGTCAGCCTAAAGGGTGACCTCTTTGGCAAAAAGTCAGGTGTAAAATGATCTCCTCACGTATCGTTGTATTCACAACGGGAATGGCGCTTTTATTCTTGAGCAGTCCGAGGATTGCGTCGGCAGACTATGCGGCAGTTTCCTTAAAGGTTGCTTCGAGGGAGTTGCGAAGCGGTTTAGGTAATGCGCTGGCCGCAAAGCGAATGGGTGGCTTAACGCGTTTGGCTGGTGTGGTGTATGACAAGTCGACAGGCGACCTAATTGTCGTAGGCCAGCGGAACGAAGGTGAGGCGTCATTGTACGCCGAAGACTTTGCCATTGCGCTCCGCTCGTTATTTGTCGAAAGAACATGGCCGTTGGTAAGCATCGACAAGACGAAGGAATCGCTCGCAACTGGGATGCAAACGGTTCAGTTCGCAGGTGGCATAGGTAATACTCGCTTCGGGCGCGATCTTCTGGATGCAGATGTCGTGCTGAAGAAACTCGCCTTAGGAGAACTGGACGCTAGTGTTTGGGGAATTAGGTCCTATTTCGAGTTGTTTAAGGATTACTGGCAAAGAACGGGCGATGAAGATTCTGTGCAAAGCCGATTTTGGTTCACGACAGGTGAGCCGCTTTGTGGTATTCGAGATGGCGTTGTAGTAGTACAGAGACTAAAAGTACTCGTGGAGACGCGGGTGCAATCGGCAACGACTGGAGGTAGGCCTGTGGCTGACGTGTCAAAGCGGCGAGACGGTGTGGGTGATGAATTCGCATCTGCCATAACTGCAGCATACGATGAGATCAGCCAATATTATCCAGAAGTGCGACGTGTAAATAGTCTTTTTGACTTTGTTGGTCTAGCAGCGGGCATTAAGAAGCTGTCTATGAATTACCCGACCTGCAAGCCGGATTTGGAGTTTTGGCTAGCTCAATTTAGGGTGCCCGCGATTCAGACGCGAACGAATTACCCTCTGCTCTCAACTAACGCAGTTGTGCGTCGAACCGGCAATGAGCGCAGAATGGTCATCGATGGAGGAATCGAACTCAAGGCGTTGATCCGCGAACTCCGAGAAGGTTCAGTTGAAGCATTCCGAGATCTCGTGTTGGCTTCACGCCCAGGCAAGGAATCAATGGTCTGGGTGGTGCCACTTCAGGGATGGCAGATTCCTGGCTACACCGAAAGTGAGAACGCGGTTGTTGGGGCGACCAATGACTCAGACCAATCCAACGTTGGCGATGCAAAGCCTGGCTGCAACTTGACGAGACAAATCTTGCCCGTAGATCTTGGAAGTCGAGTAAACCCAGTCCAGATGGAATTAGGCCTGTCCCCCATCCCCAAGTGGGAACCGCCTGTTGGAACTATCGGGAGGTTTCCAACGCCGCAATACTCACCCAATGTTGGCGGGGTTCTGTTATCTGGAACGGCGACCGTTTCTGGCAAATCAGCGGGCAACGTTGACCTCTCTCGTGGCGGCTTCTCACTGGTTGTGGATGGACAAAACGCTCAGCTTGATCCCAAGACCTTCCGCAAGTTCATCACCGCCTTGTGGGCGGTGTATTACAGTGACCAGGATCCGGGCATCTCCATTGACCCGATTGAGTGGGGCGGGAAAGACCATGTGGTGCGCTACATCGGCCGGGTGATCAACACGGACCTTGGCCGGGTGATGCGCGAGGCGGATTACCTGATGAAGAAATGGGCGGTGGGCACCGAGCGGCCCAACGAGCCGGGGTTCATGAATCCGGATGATGTCAAGGGCCAGAAGGGCGGGTCGTATTACGGGGCAAGCAGTCGTTTCTGGTTCGTGCCGGAAAACATGTCATTCAAACGGTCGGGCGGCGCTCTGGTGTTCGACCGGGGACGCATGACGGTGAAGACGGAGTTCAACATGGAAAACACCAGCGGGTTGAAGGCCGACCCCTCCAACGAGGTGTTCGCGGATTTCCTCACCAGCCGTTACGGCTCCTTGAAGCGGAAGAACCTGGTGCTGGATGACCTGTTCGAGTACGCCAAGATGGTAGGGTTGGCGAAGTATCTCAAAGACAGCGGTGTGCCGCTCTTCTGGTTTCTCATGGCCAACAAGGACCTGGTCCTCACGGAGAATTCGCCGGGCACCGTCTCCGCCCTGGCGAAAGGGTCGGACTATTTCCGCAACATCAAGATTGAGGGCGGGGTGGACATGTCCACCAAGGGCGAATACGTGATGGACGAGAAACTGGCGCAGGCCATTCAGCGCGCCAGCAGCAGCACCCGCTCGGGGGGCGCATCCCCCACGGCTTACAGTTACGCCACCAACGAATCGCCCGTCGCCAGCATGCCTTTCAACTTCAGCATGGGCACCAACTCCTATTCTGTCGTGCCGCAGCATTCGCTGACGTCCGGCAAGGACCGCCGGGGCAATCGTTACCAGACCGATTTTGCCGTGCGCTCCGAGGGTTTCCAGGCCACGGAAGGTGCTTTGGATTCCTTCAAACGGACCATGCTCCGGCAGTTGCGGAACGAAGAACTGCGCCCGCTGGTCCAGAACCTCTCGAGCAACGAACTCAAAAAGCGTTATGAGCCCCTCTACCAGGAAGCGATGGGCAGGGCGGTGAAGAAGTTCTCGCCGCTAGCCAAACAGTTGGACCAGCTCCAGGACAAGGAATTCACCAGCGCCGCCGCCGCGAGCTCAGCCCTAAAGAGTGCCATCGGTGGCGAGCTGGGCGACAAGCTCGGCCCCTACTTTGCGAAGGACACTCACTACAAGACCGACCTCGAACTGGTGCGCTGGTTCAATCCCCGGCAGCAGGAGGTGGGGCCGTTCGGCAAAGGCTGGCAGACGCTTATTCCCTATCAGCTCAAAACCGTGGACGGCAAGAAAGTCGCCTACCAGGCCCAGGGCGTCACCTGGCAGTGCCCGGCCAAAATGGTGGTGAAAGACCTCATCGCCGGCTCCGAGGAGGTGGTAGCGTTCAACACGAACAAATACGAGTGCCTGGCCTACGTGCCGGAGAAGCCGGAGAAGAGCCAGATTGTGGCCCTTTATCCGAGAACGGACTCCTCCTTCTCGTTCAAAGACAAGCTGAACAATACTTTTCAGTTCGACCCATCCGGACGCCTGACGGACATGCGCTTTTCTTCCGAGCATCAACTCCATGTTGATTATGTGAAACAGCTTGCCGATGCGGTTGAGCAACCGCCGTTCGAGGTCGAGCCGGACGGGCAGGAGCGGGTCAGCTTCCAGGGCGAACGGTACTACCGCCAGATGCGGCTCAAGAACCTGGCCAGAGACGGCACCAACGAGACCTTGTATTTCAATACGAGCCGCTATGGCTATGCCGCCTACGTCCCCGCCAATGCCGAGGCCAGCTCATTCAAAGCATTGGCGTCTCTTCCGGACGAAACCTTCCGGCTCGAGGACAAGCACAAGAACCAGGTGTTCTTCAACCGGCAGGGCGAAATGGACAAGCTCGTGGTCTCGCCGGATCGCCCCCTCATTGCCTCGATTTCGATGGCGAACCAGCGCATTGATTTCAAATATACCGCCGATCCTGCCGGGCATCTTGTCGTCGGCACCACCCGCCTGGTCCGCAATGGGAAGGCGTCTCCGATGACGGCCAAGTATGAATACGATGCCGAAGGCAGGCTGTGCAACGTGAAGCAGCAAGAGACCCGAACCGCGCACGTTGACTCTCCCAACGGTCCTCATTTTGCGGCCAGCGGCAAACCGTGAGAGCGGCGGGCCCGGATCGGGTGGATCGCTTCCTCAAAGCCAGATGGGCTGAGAAATAAACGACAAGAGCCCGGACAGTCGCATAAGGACGAGGCAATACGGTTGAGTTGATTTATGGGAAAACGCTTAGGCAAATGTGTTAATTACGGAGCTTGCGGCATGGCGGATCGCGACCAGAGGGTTGTTGTCAGCCCCGAGGCTCCTTTTGTTTGTCCCGAATGCCATTTGGCCTTGCAGTCGGTTCGCGGTTTCAACTGGGCTCGCCTCCTGCTCGCGGTCACGGTAATTCTGGCCGCCGGCGCCGCCGTGCGGCTGTTCCGGGAAAGCGCCTCCGGCAGGCGACCTGGGTCCTCCGGCGGTGCCAGTGGTGGAAGCGTCGCAGCGCCAACTGCCCCCGGGAACACTCGCCAGCCCCTCACCATTCCAAAAACGAAGCTCCCGTTGCGCGTGCTAACGCGGCCTCTCGCAACTATCTTCCGCGAACCCGCTGATTCTGCCGCGAAGGTGCAGGAGAACGTGCCGTCATTTAGCGCCTTCTTTGTTTACTCCCGGATACCCGGTCCTAAGGCAAAAGCAGCCGCCGGATGGTACGAAGTTGGCGGCGACCTTAAGGGCTCTTCTGCCGGCAGCCTGGGCTGGATGAAGGCCGAGGACGTTATAGAATGGAAGCAGGCAATGGTGGCCGAGTATGCCCCCCTTGACAACCGGAAGCCGGTGCTCATGTTCGGCGATCGTGCCCATGTGGAAAAACTTCTCAAATCGTCGGATGCCGAACGGACGGGGCAGGCCGACGAGTTCTACCGAGCCATAGACTCGCAGCAGATGCCCGCCGGCTTTCCCGTGCTTTGCATGGAGCCCAAACGCGCCGCCGATGAGTCCTTCTTGCTGCCGATCCTCGACTTCACGCCTGCTGGCCCTGAGGACCGTGAAGGTCGCCTCTTTCAAATTGCTGCGGTTGCACGTTCCAGCGGCACGCCCCCCCTCGACAATCCTGAGCATCGCAGCCAAGCTGGGCAAAGCTCCGATTTGGCTCGCCAGGCGCAGAAGGCCTTGAAGCTTGATTTGGTATTCGTTATGGACCTGACCTCGAGCATGGAGCCGTTTCTTAACGCCACCGTGGACCTTATCAGAAAGGTCGCAATCCAGGCTGCGGAGCAGCCCGAGTTGAAAGCGGGACTGCGCTTCGGGTTTTGGGGCTATCGCGATTCCATGGAGATCAAGGGGATTGAGTTCACCACGAGGAACTTCACACCGAGCCTCCAGGCCGCCACTGAATTCGTTGAAACAATAAAACAGGTCAGGATCACTATAGTGGACAGCGTGGACTATCCGGAAGACGTCTTCTCAGGTGTCAAGGATGGCATCACCAAGACTGCTTGGACGGATGGCGCCCTGCGCTTTCTTATCCTCGTCGGTGACGCGCCCAGCCACGAGTTGGGCCACAAATGGAATGCTTCAGGTATGGACGAGCATGACCTCCGCACGCTGGCCACAGAGAGCAACGTTTTGGTTGCAGCATTCCACCTCAAAGATCCTGACTTTCCCGTGGAGCAGGCGGTCGCAGAGCGCCAGTTCACCGTCCTGGCTGAGAACCCTGGTACGGGAGAAGGGCACCCCGCCTATTTCCAGGTGCGAGCCTATGAAGGTGCAGCCTACGAGAAGGCAGCGGAGGCCTTTCTAACCCCCGTCATCGAAGCCTTCAGGCAGGCTCAGAATGCGGCCAGCGCACAGGCTGCGCCTGATGCAAAAACGGATAAACCGGCAGGTGCCCAGCAGGATTCCGTTCCGGCCAAAGCCCTCACCGGTCACATACTACGTGGGGCGGTCGTCGAATGGCTCGGGAAACGAGACGCAACCCAGGTACCCCGAGATGCCACCGCCTGGGTTTCGGACAAGGACCTGGTCAATCCCGCCGTCCAGGCTCTTGATGTCAAGGCTCTCCTCACCAAGAACCAGCTCGATTCCCTTCAGACCGCACTTGAGCAAATCCGCGAGGCTGGGCTCAGAGGCCAAAGCGGCGGAAAAGATTTCTTCGATTCACTTCGGGCTTCGGTTGCTGTGACTGCGGGTGATTCTGGCAGGGTCCGTAAAGCGCAGTCCCTCACCGAGCTTGGGCTTGTTCCCGCTTTTCTCGCCAGCTTGCCCTATCAAAGCCGTATCATGGTCATGACCAAGTCCACCTGGAACGGCATGAGTTCTGACCAGCAGGGCACCTTCCTGAAGCAACTCGAAAGCAAGATTAGCTTCTACAAGGCCATCCGCAACAACCCTGACCAGTGGCAACCGCCTCACCAAAGCGCCGACCCTGATGAGTACTTGGCGGCCATCCCGCTCGTCGAACTACCCTGACTTGATGCCGCGCGGCCAGTCACTCCGGATGAGCCGTAACACCCAACCCGAGTCAGTTGCGCGCGTTGTGGGCTCTCCGCGTGATGTGAAAGTCTCGCGCTGCAGGCAAGATGTAACGCAGCGAATTGCTTCGAGGGGGCCGAGTCGAGACGGCAGCGGATTCGCTCGTGGAAATAGGTCCGTGGACACAGAAGGATTCTGCAAATCTCAAATGACTCTCAATAGCGGACTTAGGGGGCTGCGGGCCACACTTGGCCGTTTTCGATGGAACGGGCGGAATAGCGTGCCGGGGGCTGCCCCCGAGGGCCACCCCGAGGCCACCCTGAAGCCACCCTCAGGCCATCTGGTGGCCAACCGGTAGGCACCCTGAAGCCACCCTGAAGCCACCCTGAGGCTACCCCGGGGCTACGGCTGGGCTACGAGTATTCCGGATTTAGCGCGTGCAAGCACTTCCTTACCGCGCCGGGTCGGAGACCGGCGCTCCACCGTGACTGACGGAACTGATAAACTCATTCGCGCTGCCGCGACGGTAGCCCTGAAGGTCCAAGGTGACATGCGCGTAGCCGATTTGCTTAAGCGCCTCCGCCACTTTAAGCGATAGGCCGTCTTCCAGGAGTTTCCGCATTTCAGTGGGGCCAACCTCGATGCGGGCCAGGTGAAGTGCGGAGTGCGGAGTGCGGAGTGCGGAATGGGGAGACTGCGGACCCGAGTGGCTAT
>OCTA010002148.1_pt1 | contig 18009 bp, 17 predicted proteins | sample 1538991 | NCBI WGS metagenome assembly OCTA01 (sample SAMEA3539302, study PRJEB22396) | soil metagenome | biome: tundra; feature: field; material: soil | place: USA | collected 2010-05 | depth 0.15 m | reverse complement strand
CAGGCATACGTGCCGCCGGCGATCCAGAAGACGGAACTGCGCCGCCGCCCGCTCAACGAGCGCTCCGCAGCCTGAAACATGCGCCTCCGCGGCCGCGTTCCTGCTACCGACACCACCTGGCGCCGGTCCACCGAAGGACCGTGCGTTCATACCGGAGGCGGGAACGCTAGCCCGACACCGCTCACGCGTCGTTCGAGATCCGCACTGATCGACACGGTCGCACTGCGGCGCCCGGTAGCCGACCGTCTATCGGGACGCTTCGGAGCCTGACCGGTGGTCTGGGCCGCGCGTGTGATCTCGGCGGTCTCTGACGCAGAATCTTCAGTCGTCGAAGCTGCCCGCGAGTCCCTCGTCATCGGCGTGCTGTGACCACCATCGGCTACGCCCACACCCGTCCCAGCGACGATCTCGCCCACATCCGCGACACCCTCACCACCGCCGGCTGCGCCACCATCTTCTGCGACGAGCACGTCCCGATCCGTGCCGGCTGGCCCCAGCTCGAGCGCGCCCTGACCACCCTGCAGCCGGGCGACACCCTCATCGTCGCCCGCCTCATCTTTCTGCAGTCGTGCGCGGAGCGAATACGGGACGGGCTGCGGCGACTGCCGTCTCAGGCGTGCGCGCGGGACATCTCCCATGGCGCTTGCGGGAGGATCTCACCGGTCTCCAGCAGCGACTTGAGGTTCGCCAGCACGGCCGGCCATCCATGCGAAATACCGCTGAGCATCGCCAGGTTGGCGAGGTTCTCGTGGGTCACGGTGAGTCGGACGATGTCGTGGTGCGGTTCGACGAGGAAGGTGACGACCGACGGTTCTCTTGGCGATTCGGCGCCAGGGGCGTCGTCGAAGGTGATGACCAAGCGCGTCGGGGGCTCGGCTTTGATCACTCGGCCGACGACATCGACGACGCCTGATCCGTCGACGCGTTGGTGCTCCCAGTTCGAGCCCGGCTGCCAGTCCGAAAGGTTGGCGTGTCCCCAGTAGCGCGCCGTCAGGTCTGCGTCCGTCAGGGCTTGCCACACCTGCTCCGCGCTTGCGCGGATGTAGGTGACATAGACGTAGGTCGGCACGGACGTGGGTCCGCTGGTCATGGCGTACTCCTCTGCCTGGTTCTTGATGGCGCTGATCGCTTGCAGGCGGGGCTTGTCGAACCCCGAGATCCAGCGCTCCTCGATCTCGTGGATCGGCGCCGGGTTGAGGTAGTGAAGCCGTTCCCGCCCGCGCCGCACGACGGTCACGAGGTTGGCCCGCTCAAGGATGTCGAGATGCTGTGTCGCCGACTGGCGCGCCATGCCCAGGCGTTCGCACAGCTCGCGCAGCGTCTGGCCGTTGTGCTCGTGCAGACGGTCGAGCAGGAGTCGTCGGGTGGGGTCGGCCAGCGCTTTGAAAACCGAGTCCATCGCTCTCGCTTCGAGGCTCACGCTCCCATTATGCAGGTAATTACCTGCATAATGGGAGCGTGCGGAACGTGGACGGGGCACGGTGACGTCGAACTTGAGGTCAAGCCGCTTGTCCATCTCCAGCCGGAAGGTGCCGTACGGGTTGACGTTCGACCAGAACAACGCGGTGAGGCCCCGCCGGTCCTCGTCCGACAGCTTCTTCGCCCAGGCCGGTTCGGCAAGAACCCGCTGGAGCAACAGGTACACGAGACTCGACTGGAGCAGATGGAGCGCGAGCATCGAGGTCTCGGCGTGCTCCTTGTCCGGGCCCTGGCCGAACCCGGCAAAGCCCAGGCCTACCCAGAGGCCATCGAAGCGGCCCACGCCGACTTCGCCGCCCTGCACTCAACCTGACGACACCGCCGCCACGCCGAAACAAACCAGGCAGAACGTAGCGGAAGTGATCCACTTCCCGGCGGTGGCTCCCGCCTAGTCGCAGGTCAGGTTCATATCCGTTGGATCTTTCGTCAGGACTACGGGGACCCCTGCAGGAGACGTTGCTGTCCGCCTGGCGGAGCATCGCCGACTTCGAAGGCAGGTCGTCCGTGCGGACATGGCTCTACCGGGTCGCGACGAACCGGAGCCTGGATGCCCGGCGCGCCGCGGCTAGGCGACCGCCAGTGACCGCGACCCCCGCCGCTGTCGAGCCACCGGAACCCACCCGGCTCGGTGCGATCAGCTGGCTGCAGCCCTACCCCGACATGCTGCTCGACGACGTTCCCGACTGCGCCCCGGGCCCGGAGGCCGTGATAGAGGCGCGGGAAGCCGCGTCGCTGGCGTTCGTGACCGCGCTGCAACTGCTGCCGCCCCGGCAGCGCGCGGTGCTGATCCTGCGCGAAGCGCTCGGCTACCAGGCCAGCGAGGTCGCCGCCATGCTCGACTCCACGCAGGAGTCGGTCACCAGCGCACTCAGACGAGCCCGGACGACCCTTGCCGCCGAGCTGGAACTCCGCGGGCGGCCCGCGCCGCCGCCCGGGTCGGCGGCTGAGCGCCGCCTGGTCGAGCGGTTCGTCGAGGCGTTCGGCGCGTACGACGTCGACGCGATCGTCGCGCTGCTGACCGAGGACGCCTGGGTGACGATGCCGCCGATGCCGTTCGAGTACCGGGGGCGGGCGGCCGCGGCCAGGTTCTTCACCGCGGTAGCCCGGCCCGGATACCGCGAGTCCCGGTTTGTTCGGACCCGCGCCAACGGGCAACCAGCATGCGCGCTCTACATCCGCGATCCTGTCACCGACGTGTGGCGGGCCATCGGCGCTTCGACACCAGCGTGCTGGCGTCCTTCGGGCTACCGCGCACGCTGACGCAGCCCTCGGCGCCGGACGACGTTGAGCCGCCCGGGAGGTCGTGAACCCTCATCTTCTCCTGACTTTGCCTTGGTCAGCGTTAGGGTTCAACGGTGATCGCAGCTTCCTCTTCAGATGCCCCGGCCGAAGGACTGCTGCCGGGCACGTGCCGGGCGCTCCTGCACCGCGTGGCCGTCGGTCAGGCCCACGGCCGGACGCCGTCGCTGGTCGGGGCGGTCGTGCGGGATGGACGCCAGCTATGGTGCGGTGCGCGCAGCATGCTGGAGGGGCACGAGCCCGACGCCAACACCCAGTACCGCATCGGCTCGCTGACCAAGACGTTCGTGGCGGTGCTGGTCATGCGGCTACGCGACGAGGGCCGGCTGGACCTAGCCGATCCGCTGGCCAAGTACCTGGATGCGGGGCCGGCGGAAGGCGCGACGATCGCCCAGCTGCTGTCGCACACGGCCGGGCTGGCGTCGGAAACCCACGGCCCGTGGTGGGAACGGACCCCCGGTGACTTGCGGCCCGAGCTCGCCGACATCCTGGGGCCTGAGCCCCAGCGGCATCCGGCGGGACGGCTGTTCCACTACTCCAATCCCGGCTATGCGCTGCTCGGCGCGCTCGTGGGCCAGCTCCGCGGGCACGCCTGGTCCGAGGTTCTCCGCCAGGAGATCCTGGAACCGCTGGGCATGGCCCGTACCACCACGGCGCCGCAGTCACCGCATGCGCGTGGTTTCGCGGTGCATCCATGGGCCGATGTCATGCAGCTAGAACCAGCCGACGGCACCGGGTTGATGGCCCCGGCGGGGGAGCTGTGGTCGACCGTGGAAGACCTGTGCCGTTTCGCCGCGTTCCTGCTCGACGGGGATGACCGGGTGCTGGCCCCGAGCACGCTCGCCGAGATGCGGGTCCCGGCCTCACCACCCGGGGATGATGCCTGGACCGGCGGCTACGGACTCGGCTTGCAGCTGTTCCGCCGGGACGGGCGCGTGCTCTCCGGCCATTCCGGATCCATGCCCGGCTTCGTCGCCACCTTGTGCGTCAGCCCGGACGATGGCATCGGCGGGATCGCCCTGGCCAACGCCACCTCGGGGCCCGACATCGGCACGATCGCCATCGACCTGGTGAAGATCGTGGCGGACAACGAGCCGCGCCTTCCGGCCCGCTGGCAGCCACTGCCCGAGGTCGATCATGACCTGCTCGCGCTGACCGGCCTGTGGTACTGGGGTCCCCGCCCCTACGCGCTGCGGCTGCACGCCGATCGTGCCCTGGCGCTATCGCCGGCGGCCGGAAGCGGCCGCGCTTCTCGCTTCCGTGCCGAGCCCGACGGTACCTGGACCGGCCTCGACGGCTACTACGCGGGCGAGACCCTACGCGTCATGCGCCGCCCGGACGGCGCGGTCGACCACCTTGACCTGGGAACGTTTGTGTTCACGCGGGAACCCTACGACCCTGATGCCCCACTGGCCGCGCGCTCGGATCCCGAGGGCTGGCGAGCGGGCTAGCTATCATCGCAACACTATCGGAACTGGCTGGTACCGGAATTTAAGGCCGCAGGCCCATGACGACTGCCAGTCGCAACGAGAGCAACAGAGGCAACGGGCAGCGAGAAGCGGCGAGGCTACGCGACGTGGCGGCGGCACGGACTCCTACGGCATCATCCACAGAGCGCTCTCCGGCCGGCTCGCCGGTCTGCAGACGCAGCGCGACCTCGCTGCGTCCACCGACTACCCGGCCGGCGCCTGATGATCGCCAGCAGCGTCCCCGCCGCGCTGCGCGAGGCGGGGGCCTGGTCACCGCGGGGCGTCTGCGGAGTGTTCCAGGACATGTCGGCGGCCCGCTGGCCGGCCATGACAGCGCCGCCGCCCTGGTGTACGCCGCCACTGCCGGTGGCATTCAGCCAAGCTCAAGCGCCCGCAGCGGGCAACGACGGCTCTGGAATGCGGCGACTGGCGTCACCGGACTTCGCGCAGGCTACCTGTTGCCACGTCGAAGACGAAGCCGCGGACCTGGTGGGTGTGATTGAGGAACGGGTACGCCTGCACCCGGGCAATAGCCTTCCGGAGGTCTTCATCCACGTCGGTGAAGGCCAGTGAGGCCCAGTGCGGCTTGTGACCGGTCTCGGCCGCGAGTTCGGCCTTGAATTCCTTGTTCGAGAACGTCTGCATGCCGCACTGGGCGTGGTGGATCAGGATGATCTCCGTCGTGCCCAGCTCATGCTGGCTGATGGTGAGCGACCGGAGCATGTCCTCGGTCACCTCGCCGCCGGCGTTGCGCAGCACGTGCGCCTGGCCGGGGGTCAGGCCCAGCAAGGCATACACGTCCATCCTGGCGTCCATGCAGGCGACTACGGCGACGCCCAGCGACGGCCGGCCGGGCACTGGGCCGGGAAACGCCTCGGCATACCGCTGGTTGTTCGCCAGCAGCCCGTCCGTCGCCGACATAACAGCCGTCCTCTCGTATCGCTCCGCGCGAGCGCCAGCCTCACCGGTGCGGATTAAGTCCAGATCTTTGGCAGGATTGTATTCGGGGGATTGGCGGCTTTAAGTGCCCGCCTCTCCACGGGGCATCGGTTATCCGGCCGGAGGGTCGCCGTCGATGAGGTTCAGGAGTGCGCGGGCGATCTGGTCGGGTGCGGGCGGGCAGCCGGGGATGAGCAAGTCGACGGGCAGGATGTCGCTGACGGGCCCGGCGAGACTCTCGGCCGTTCCGATGACGTTGCAGCCGAGGGCGCAGTTGCCGAGGGCGGCGACTTTGCGGGGCTCGGGCATGGCATGGTAGGCGGTCAGCAGCGGCCCGCGCATCCGGGTGGTGACGGTCCCGGTGACCAGGAGGACGTCGGCGTGCCGGGGCGAGGCCACGACGCTGAGGCCGAATCGCTGCAGGTCGTAATGCGGTCCGGAGGCGAGGGTGAGCTCATGCTCGCAGCCGTTGCACGAGCCGGCGTCGACGTGCCGGATGGCCAGGCTCCGGGCCCGGTCCGGCCGCGGCAGCGCCAGGTCGCGGCGCAGGCGGCGAAGGTCGCGCAGCATGGTGAGCATCAGCGGTCCGCGCAGGCGTAGCAGAGCTCGAAGCTCTTGTTGATCAGCGGGAAGTCGGGCAGCAGGCTGCCGGCCGCGGCGTGCGCGACGGCGGGCCAGTTGGCGTAGGAGGCGGTGCGCAGCCGGACACGCCGGACTGCGTCGCCGGCCCGCTCGATGATGCAGCTGGTTGCGCCGCGCGGGCTCTCGGCCAGTCCGATGCCGGCCGGTCTTGCGGCGTCGCCGGCCACGGCTGTTGCGGGCGAGACCGGACCTTGGTCGAGCAGCCTGTCGAGGATGCCGAATGCCTGGCGCAGCTCGGGCATGCGCTGCCCGAGCCGGTCCCTGACATCGCCGGCCGCGGTGACCGGCGTCACCGGGAGGAAGCCGTCGTAGCCGGGGTACGGCGACGCGGTGCGCGCGTCCTCGGCCAGGCCCGCCGCCCGTGCCGCCGGGCCGACGATCCCCAGGCGGGTGCAGGCGTCGGCGTCAACGACGCCGACGCCGCCGAGCCGGTCCTGGAACGAGGCGTTGAACGCGAGCTCGCGCCAGCCGGTCTCGGCAGCCGCGCGCAGCCCGGCCAGCTCGCTCGCGCACCTGCCGGCGGCATCGGCGTCGAGGGTCAGCGTGCTGCCGCCGACCTGCACGCTGCCGAACAGGAAGCGGTGGCCGGTGACGCTCGCGTTCAGCCGCCTGGCCCGCTCGGTCAGCGCGAGGAACCAGGCGTTGCCGGCGGCCATGCCTACGCCCGCGCAGACCGCCGCGATGTCGTTGAGGTGGTTCCAGACCCGCTCCAGCTCGAGCAGCAGCGTCCGCGCCCGGGCGAGCTGCGGGGCCGGCCGCAGCCCGAGGGCCTGCTCGGCCGCCGTCGCGTACGCGACGCCGTTCGCCACCGCGCAGGCGGCGCAGGCACGCGAGACGACGGCGAGCGCCGGGGCGACCGCCATGCCCTCGGCGGCCCGTTCCAGGCCCCGGTGCTTGTAGAACAGCCGGGCGTCCAGGTGCAGGATCCGGTCACCGACGACGTGGAAGCGGAAGTGGCCGGACTCGATGACGCCGGCATGTACCGGGCCGACCGCGACCTGGTACGGGTCGTGGCCGCGGACGGGGACGGTCCAGTCAGCCAGCGGCGCCGCGTGGTTGAGCAGCGGCCGCATCGGCTCGTGGCCGGTGAAGGTGATGCCGTGCAGGTCGTGTGCCTCGCGCTCGTCCCATCCCATCGCGGGCGCCAGGTCGGCGATCGACGGCACGGCCCCGTCGGGGCCGACCGCCACCGCCTCGATCCGCGTGCGCCCGTCTGGCGCAGTCAGGGCAATGCGAACCGACTGGCTGTCGGCGGCGGCGTAGAGGCTGCGGGCCTGCCACCCCTCGGACAGCGCGGCTGCGACTTCAGCGCGGAAGCCGGACGCGGCCGTAACTGTCATGGCACGCCTCGCTCCAGCGCGGCGACGAACCCGGTGCCAGCCAGCCACGGCGCGACCGCGGCGAGCCCCAGCAGGAAGATGACGGACACCCCGGCTAGCGCGGCGACCGGGCGGAGGCCGGGCAGCCGCGCGCCGTCACGGCCGTGTGCCTTGCCCGCCACCGTCTCGATGCCCGCATGCGCCAGCCCGAGGAAGCCCAGGGCGAGCAGCACGGCGGCTGCGGCAGCCGCCCACGACCGGCCCGAGCTGAACCCGCCGGCCAGGATCAGCACCTCGCTGACGAACAGCGGCGACGGCGGCAGCCCGGACAAGGCCCCGAGCGACACTCCGATGGCGGCGCCGAGCGCGGGCGCCGTGCGGCCGATGCCGGTCACCGGATGGGAGGCCGCGCGCGGCTCATGCGCCAGCAGCGGGGTGGCGCAGTGGAATCCGAGTGCCTTCGCGGCGGCGTGCCCGGCGATGTGCACGGCCACGCCGGCGAGCGCGAGCGGCGTGCCGAAGCCGACGCCGAGCGCTATGACGCCCATGTGCTCGAGGCTGGAGTAGGCGAGCAGCCGCTTGAACGGCATCGGCCGCGACAAGAACGGCACCGCGACAGCCAGGGACGCCAGCCCGAACCCGATCAGCACCCGCTGCGCCGGGTGCAGGCCGATCACCGGCGCCAGCGCGCGCTCGCTGCGCCAGGCGATGAGCAGCACCGCCGGGAGCAGCGCGCCGGACAGCAGCGCCGACGCCGGCGGCGGCGCCTCTGAATGGGCGTCGGGCAGCCAGTTGTGCACCGGCGCCCAGCCGATCTTCGCGGCCAGTCCGGTGAGCAGCAGCAGGTAGGCAGACACCGCGGCCGGCCGTCCCGAGCCGAACGTGGCCAGCTGCTGCCAGGCGAGCCCGCCGGCGCCGCCTGGCAGCCCGGCGGCGAGGATCACGATGCCGAGCAGCGCCACGCCCAGACCCAGCGAAGTCAGGATCAGGTATTTCCAGCCCGCCTCCAGCGCGTGCCGCCGCCCGCTGAAGCCGACCAGCACCGCCGAGGCCGCGGTCGTGGCCTCGACCAGCAGCCAGGCCGCGCCCAGGTTACCTGCCAGCGGCACGGCCAGCAGCACCGCCCAGAAGACCAGCAGGACCGCGTAGTAGACCCGGTCGCGTCGCCGGCCGGCGACCAACGAGCCGGACGAGCCGCGCAGCCAGGCCGGCGACAGCAGCACGCTCGTCAGGCCGGTCACCGCGATGACGGCCAGCAGCAGGCCGCCTGCGGCATCGACGACGATCCAGCGGCCGGTCACGGGGTGAGCGGCATCAGCCACGGCGAGACCAGCCAGCGAGAGGGCGAGGACCGCCGTCGGCACGGCGCCTGCCACCGCCGTGCGGGCCACCCAGCGGGCGGGAACCAGCGCCGCCAGCACCGCCGTCACGATCGGTGCCGCAACCGTCGCGGCGGCCAGGACCTGGATGCTAGTCACGAAGGCCCCGCAGCGCTCCGCTGTCGCCCGCGCCCAGCTCGCTGAATATCCGCAGGTGGAACAGGGCCGCCACCACGGCGATCAGCGTCAGGTCCAGCGTCACGCCAAGCTCGATGACAAGAGAGGAGGCATGCGGCGACATGAGCGCGGCCAGCGCCAGCCCGTTCTCCACCAGGACGATCCCCAGGACCTGGAACAAGGTGGCACGGCGGGTGGCCACGCACGTCAGGCCGGTCCCGACGAGCGCGAGCACCGCGCGGCCCGCCACTGGCGATGTGAGGCCGAACGGCGGCACCAGGCCGGTCAGCACCAGGATCAGCACCACGGCGATCCCCGCCCGCAGCGCCGGCGCGAGGTGCGCGCGCACCGGCTGCTGCTCCCGGCTGCGTGCCACCGCGAACAGGAACAGCGCACCCAGCCCGAGCGCCCGGGCCGCCAGCGCGAGCGCCACCACCACATCGCTGCTGGTGCCGGCCCGGTGCAGCGCGAGACCGGCGAGCACCAGCGCCTGCACCGTCACCAGGCCGGTCGCCACCGACCGCCGCCGTACCACGATGACACCGAGCCCGAGGCCAACAACAAGCCACGCCTCCAGCCCGGTCACGAGACACCTGCCTGCCGCGCCACGACGCCAAGCAGCGCGACGACCGCCGCGACACCCAGCAGCCGGGGCGCCAGCAGCACGCGCATCTTCACCACAAGCGTCTCGGTGACGGCCAGCGCGCCGCACATGGCCGTGATCTCGGCCGGGAGCAGCGCCAGCTGCGCCCAGGCGTCATGCGGATGCGGGAGGAACAGGCCGGCCGCGAGGACCAGCATCAGCCAGTGCCGCGCCGCACTGGCCCACTGCAGGTAAGCAAGATCGCGGCCGGCGTACTCCAGCAGCAGGCCCTCATGGATCATCGTCAGCTCAAGGTGGGTGTCGGGATTATCGAATGGCTGCCTGCCGGTCTCGGCGACCACGACCAGGGCAAACGCGACCGCACCCAGCGGCAGCGCCGGCCCGGACCAGGCGTGCCCGCCGGCCGTGCCCGCGATCATCCCGGTCAGGCCGGTGGTGCCGGTGACGATGGCGGCGACGGCGAGCGCCAGCAGCAGCGTCACCTCGGCGAACACCGAGATGGTCAGGTCGCGGCTGGCGCCCATGAGCGAGAACCCGCTGCCGGTGTCCCACGCGCTGGCCGCCATGACGAACCGGGCGACGGCGAGCAGCCCGACCAGCGCGATGATGTCGTGGCCGACGCCCAGATCCGGCGCGACGCCGGCGACCGGGACGATCGCGACCGCGCCGAGCAGGCTGGCGGCCGCCACCGACGGAGCCAGCCGGTAGACGGCCGTGGTGCCGGCGACGTCGACGGTGCTCTTGCGCCAGAGCCGGCGCAGCTCCCGGTAGGGCTGCAGCGGTGAGGGCCCGGGACGGCCCTGCAGCCGCGCTTTCCAGTGCTGGATGAGACCGGGCAGCAGCGGCGACAATGCGATGCCGCCGGCCAGCTGGACCGCGGCGCTGATGCCGGCCAGGCCGGTCATCCGAGCAGCCCGATCCGGCCGGCCAGAAGGACAGCCACCACCAGGGCGATGAGGTAGCAGACATAGACCGCGAGGCTGCCGGTCTGCAGGCGGCGCATGTGCGCGGCGGCTGCGAGCGACCGCCGTGCGACCGGGCGGTAGACCCGCTCATCGATGAGGTTGGGTACCTGGCCCTGGTAGGCGATCTCGGTGACCACGCCGCCGCGCTCCTGCACGCCGATCTCCCGGCGCGGGCGCAGCACAGCCTCCAGGACCAGCCGCAGCGGCTTGGTGAAGCCGGCCCCTGACCAGCCGAGCTGAGGGACGACCGGCTGGCCGCATGCCCATGCCGGAGCGGGCGCCGCGGCGCGCCGCCCGCGGATCTTTGCCAGTACCGCGGTCCCGGCGGCGAGCACTATGGCGATGCCGATCGTCGGCAGCGCGCCGGTCCCGGGCAGGCGAAAGCCGGGAGATGCCGTGACGTGAGAGTTCCACGGCGCCAGCGAGGCCAGCGGGCGCAGCAGGAGCCCGGGTACAAGTCCCAGCACCACGCAGGCCGCGGCGAGGAGGATCACGGCGGCTCGCATCGGCATCGCGACCTCGACCGCGTCGCGGGCCGCGCCACGCCGCGGCGGTCCCAGCAGCACCAGCCCGGTGACCTTGACGAAGCAGAACACCGCTAGCGCGGCGGTCGCGCCGAGGGCGGCCAGCGCGATCGCGCCGGCCACGCCGTCGCCCGCCCCGCCCTGCATGGCCGTGTGCAGCAGCGCCTGCAGCGTCAGCCACTCGGACGCAAAGCCGTTGAGCGGCGGCAGGCCCGCGATCGCCATCGCCCCGACCAGGAACGCCCAGCCCGTCCACGGCATGCGCCGCAGCAGCCCGCCGAGCCGGTCCAGCCGCAGCGAGCCCGCGGCGCGCTCGATCGAGCCCGCGCCGAGGAACAGCAGGGCCTTGAAGACAGCGTGGTTGAGGGTGTGCAGCAGGGCGGCCGCCAGCGCGATCGCGGCCCAGAACTGGTCGCCGCGGGCACGCAGGACCAGGCACGCGCCGAGGCCGAGCATGATGATGCCGACGTTCTCGATCGAGTGCAATGCCAGCAGCCGCTTCAGCTCGTGCTCGAACAGGGCGTAGGTGACGCCGCCGACGGCGGACACCGCGCCGGCGGCCAGGACCAGGACGCCGAACCAGGCCGGCAGCACGCCGAGCCAGCCGACGAAGACGCGGATCATCGCGTAGATGGCCAGCTTGATCATGACCCCGCTCATCAGCGCCGACACCGGCGCCGGCGCGATCGGGTGCGCGCGCGGCAGCCACGAGTGCAGCGGCACGACGCCCGCCTTGGTGCCCATCCCCAGCAGCGCGGCGAGGCCGATCACGGCCTGCAGCCCGGAACCGGACGCGATCACACCGGACGTGCCGAACGCCCCGGCCTTGGCCAGCAGCAGGACCGCCACCCAGGTGCCGGCACCGCCGAGGTGGGTGATGGCCAGGTAGGTGAACACAGTGCGCCGGGACTCGCGGTCGGCGGCGCGGTAGACCAGGATGATCGCCGCCGGCACCAGGGTCATCACCTCCCAGCTGCCCAGGAAGGTGACCGGGTCACGCGCGCACAGCAACGCTGCCATGACCAGGACGAATACTCCGGTCAGCGCCGCGACCACCCGGCCGGGCCGCGAGTCGTCCAGGTAACGGGAGGAGTAGCCGAGCGCCGGAGCGGCGACCAGGCCCAGGGTGCCCAGGAAGAACCCGCTCAGGCCGTCGACGCCGAAATGCGGCGTCAGGTGGCTGGTGAACGCGGACCCGACAGGGTGGCCGACGATGAGCGCGGCGAACCCGGCCACAGCGAGCGTGGCGGCTCCCGCTGCCTGCAGCGCGAGACCGCGGCGCCACTGCCGGCGCGCCAGGGTCAGCGCCGCTCCGGCCGCAAGCCCCCCGGCCGCGGCGCACAGGAGTGCTGCGATCACGAGCGGCCGAGCTCGCGGAGGATCGACTGCTGCCCGGCAAGCTGGCGCGTGATGATGTCGCGGCCCGCCGCCAGCAGGTCGAACACCCGGTCATCGCCGGTCCGGAGCGGCTGCCCCTCCAGGTGGCGCGTAGGCCGCAGGATCCGATGAGCCAGCCCTGCCCCGGGCCGCGGGGGAAGGTGCCCGGTTACCGGGCGAGCGAGCACAGAGCGCAGGGGCAGGGGCAGGTATTGCACGGTTGATTAAGTTATCATGTCGTCAGGCAGTCGCCGGGCGCGGGGCAGGGAACTGACCAGGCATGATCCCCTGACCTGCTGGCGGCGCGTGCCTGCCGGTCAAGGCAAGGGAGCGAACTGGCATGTCACCGACTTGGGGTCGCGCGCTGCCTGCGCGCGGCAGTACCGCCGCGCGGTGCATGCTGGCCGACGGCGGCCCTAGCCGGTCGGCGGGGCCGCGTGCCTGAGCTGCTCAGCGCGGATGACCTGGTCGACGAGGGGCTTGCTGCCGCGCTCGGGCCAGTCGACCAGGTCACCGGCAGCGCGATCGCCGGGATCTGCAACGACGCGCTCCGGGACGTCCTCGGGCCGACCCTGGTCACGGCCTTGCGCGCGGATCGCCGCCTGCTTCCCCTCACTGCGCCGTGGGTGTGGGATCTCGCCCGGGGCCTGCAATTCCAGAGCCAGCGCGGGGCTCCCGAGCCTGCCACGGGCGAGCTGCTCGCCTGCCTCGGCGGGCGCAAGCTCGCAGGCAAGGACGCCGGCCGGCTCGCCGAGTCAGTAGACCTGGCGGCGGTGCTTACCCTCGACCGGGTCCTGGAGCAGGTTCTCGGGCCGGGTGCCAGCGCACGCGACCCGAGGACGAACGAGGCCGCCGCGCCCTGGCTGGCCGGGCTCAAACTCGGCTCCCGGATCCACCTCGTCCAGGAGCTGCTACGGCTGCTGCCCCCAGGGGAGATCACCGGCGCCTGCTGACGGTGTGTCCGGCACCGAAGAGTGCCCGGCGCATACCTGCTGCCGGTCCGCCGCCCGCCGATGGGTCAGCCGCCGGCGACCGCCAGCAAGCCCGGTGGTCCTGCTGGCAGGCCTGGCAGCCGCGTCGCCGGGATCTGCGGCGAGCAAGTCATCCGCCCACCGGGGCCAGGCGCTGAAGCTCCCGGAATGGTGCGCCGGATGGTGACCGTCAGCGGCCAGCCGGGCGCGCACTGCGCGTCGCGCCTCGAACAGTGCCCTGTAGACCGCGCTGCGGCTGGAACCCAGGCTTACGGCCAGCACGCCGGCGGGCTCGCCGCCGAGCGTGATCGCCGCGAACACCCGGCGCTGCTTGTCACTCAGGCTCTCATCAACGGCCTGGCGCAGCGCGCCCGCAAACTCGTCCCACCCGGCGCGCTCATGCGGCAGGACGCCAAGGCGGCCAGGAAGCTGTGCCCAGAAGTTCCCCTCCGCCTCCGCCGGTTTGCTGCCGCGGCGAGCCGCAGCGGCCCTAGCTGACCCTTCGGACACCGCTGACACCGCGAACTTGCAAGCCCCTGTCGTGAACCGGCTCTCACCCCCGAACGCCCCGAGATCTGCGCTGATCAGCCGGACCGCGTCCGCCGTGCCGCGCCCCAGAGCAGGTCATGCAGGCGGCCGAGAGCCGCGGCGCGCTCCGGGCCGGAAGATCGCAATCCATCGATCCACGCCTGCGATTCGGGATCCAGCCCGCCGCCACCGTCCAGCTCGCGGTCACCCGCCGGCATGGCCTTGTCTCCTCGCAAGCAGTCCCCATTCCCGGGCGCATGCCGCGATCACGGCCGCCGGGCCGGGGTTTAAGCCTGCTGCCTGGAGCGCGGACATGCCGGATATCCGTCATGCGGCCGGGCACATGCGCAGAACCCAGGCTTTCCCTGAGCGCGGCCGCGGCGCGGGCCGCGCTGCTCACAAGTCGTGCCAGCCCGGCAGGCTGCGAGGCCGGACCCGGGAGCCGGGATTCTGTGATCACGCCCGCGCCCGCGCCGTCCGCCTGCGACGTATGCCGACCCCGCAGGGAGCGGAGACGTCCGGCATCACGACGGCGGTCAGTCGCTCCCTGTCCGGCGAGGGGAGCGTCCTGGCGCTCCTGATGCCGACTGCCGGAGCTCGGCGAGCAGCTGGCTGGACTCGGCGAGGGAGCTGGTAAGGATCGCCCGCGCAACCTCGAGGAGCTCGAAAATCCGCGGATCGGTCACCGAGTAACGCACGGCCCCGCCGTCCCGCCGCACCTGCAGGATGTTCGCCCGGCGCAATATCCCGAGCTGCTGGGAAAGGTGGGAGGGCTCGATGCCGACGCCGGGGATGAGCTGGGCCACCGAACACTCGCCGTCGCGCAGCAGCTCCAGGATCCGAATGCGGGCAGGGTGAGCGAGAGTCTTGAAGAACTCCGCCTTCACCTGGTAAATCGGACGCGACGCGGCAGCTTCCCGGACCGCCCGTGCTGACGCGGGCGGACCGCTCGCCTGCTCGGCCCGTTCCTGCCGGTCTGCGAAGGACATCAGGTCATGAATCTATCAGCCGTGCACAGCCGGAGAAGGCAACCGCGCTCATGGCGCCGAACCGCGAGCCGGCATCGGGGCGCCGGGTATCAGCCTGCGTCGGCGGAGGCGCGCAGGTCCTGGAGCAGCTCGGCCTGCCCGGAGAGCACGCCGGTGAGGATGAGCCGGGCGACTGCCAGCAGCTCGGCGACGTGCGGGCTGGTCAGCGAGTAGTAGACGGTGGGGCCTTCCTTGCGGGACGTCACCAGGTTCGCCCGGCGCAACACCGCCAGCTGCTGCGACAGGTGCGCCGCTTCGATGCCGACCTGCGGGAGCATCTCCGCGACGGCGTGCTCGCGGTCGGACAGCAGTTCCAGCACCCGGATCCGGGCAGGATGGCCCAGCGTCTTGAAGAACTCCGCCTTCAGCTGGTACAGCGGCGCGCTCACCTCGGCAGCCTCCCCGGCCCGCATCTGCGCGCCGTTCCCTCGGGTGCCCCACCGCTGGCGGTCTTGTCATGTCGCCATCATGTCCGATGGCGGCCGGAGGGCGTTTATCACCAGACTCAGCAATTGCCAATCTTAGCAATCGGCGGCGAAGGCGGCGGCAGCCGGTGCCGGCTCTTGACCACGATCAGGCCCGCCGCAGGCACCAGCGGGCGGACCTGCCCGGCCGAGGCCGCGTCATCGGTCAGCACCCCGGCCGGGCGGTCGGCGGTCACCGACCGCCATAGCGCGGCGGCCTCCTCCACGCTGGCCGGAGCGACCTGAGCGGCGACGCCAGCCGCGCGCAGCCACCCGGCCAGCACCATGGCCGGGTCCGCCGGGCCAGCCGGGCCGAAGGCTGCCAGGTCCGCGTGGAACAACCCGCCCGGGAACCGGTCGGCTAGCTGGTCCAGGACACGTATGGCCAGCGCGGTCTTGCCCATGCCGCCGGCACCGCTGATCGCGGCCATCGTGCACCGCTGCCCCTTACCGGCGGCGGCGATCACAATGCCGGCCTCGGCTGCCCGGTCGGTGAAGAACACGGTGGACAGCGGGATCTGCCGGGGCCGCGGCACAGCAAGGCCTGCCGGCCCCGGCAGGCTGCCGATGATGATCCCGCCATGAACGTCGCGGGCCTGGATCACCGGGCCGGTCACGCCTCCGGTGACCTGGTTTGCGGTCGCGCTTCCGTCGGCCAGCAGCAGCTGTGCCGCAGACAGCCACGGCCTGAGCGCGGCAGCGAAGCCGGGATCAGCGTCGGCCCGCGGGGCAAGCAGGTCAGCCAGCGCACTGGCACGACCGGGCTCACTACCGGTGCTGGCCGCCTCGACAGCCTGCGCCTCAGCGGAACCGTGACCGCAGATGCGGGCGGTCAGGCCAGCCAGCGCCGCCCACGTGCGCCGGCCGGCCTCCCCGCCAGCACCCTGCGCGAGCGCCGTCAGCACCTCAGACAGTACTGGTATGTCCATCGCGTCACCTCCGCTGGCGCCTGTCCGTTTCCTGAGGTCACGCTTCTTCCTGCCGTCGGGGTTTCAGTGGTGAAGAGATCGCGCTGGAGTTCCTGCCGCGCCCGGGTGTTTCTTCATCCGGGCCTGATCTTGTGAGAACGCCGAGGTCTAGCAGGAGCCTGGCCCGGTCTTCGGGGAGCCGGCCCTGGCGGCAGGTTTTCTGCTGCCAGGACAGCCATTCCTTCAGGGGGTGCTTGCGGGGCAGGTCGAGATGGCCGTGTTCCTGCTTCCAGGCAACGGCTTCCTGATAGCGGGCGTTCCACGCTTCCGCGAGGGGGTCCCAGCAGAACCCGGCCTCGTCCAGCAGCCGCACCTGCCCGGCGGTCATCCGGCCGGCTTTCCGCCTGACGCGCTGGTCCCGCTGCCAGTCGCTGAGGGCGAACCCGCCGGCTGTCTTGTGTCCGTCCGGGACGCGCAGGTGGCCGTGCCCGGCCTTGAAGGCCACCAGTGCCTGGTAGCCGGCGGCCCACGAGTCCGGGCGGCGGACCGGGATGCCGGCCTGCTCCAGGAGGGCGATCTTGCCGGCGGGGAGCTTCCCGCGGTGGTGGGCAAGGTGCTGGCCTTCCAGCCAGGTCGCCTCGGGGGAATCAGCGGGCAGGTTGCGGTGGCCGCCGTGGCGGGCAAGCGCACCGGTCAGCTGGTGGTAGCGGCGCATCCACCGTGCCCCGGCCGGGTCCTGGGGGAACCCGATCTCATCCAGCCGGGTTCTGCGGCCGGATGCGGTCCGCGGGCATCGTGCCGCTGTTGCGGTCGGCGCGCTGGGCGGTCAGCCAGGCCCCGAGCCGGAACCCGCCGGTGGTGAGGTACCCGGTCGGCGCGTCGAGGTTGCCGTGCTCGCGGTCCGGGCCAGCGTGCCCGCCGGGGCCTGCACGATGATCTGCGGAGGCAGCTGCTGCCCGCCCGGGCCGCTGCGGTCCCTGGCGGCGCGGGCGTTCCCAGCCCGGCGCTGAGGGTCTCATCATGGGCGCACAGCGCCCGGACGACGCGCAGCACGTGCTGGTACCTGGGCCATCGTCATCATCGTCGCCGGGGCTGTCCGGGAGCAGGGCCGGGACGATGATGGTGGCGGTGTCCGCGTCGCCATGGGGGCGCATCGCCCGCCCGGCGATCTGGATGATGTCGGTCACCGAGTCCTTAGGCGAGCCGAACAGCACCGAGTCGATGGCAGGCACGTGGGTTATCTGGAGCTGGAGGGTGTCTTCGCAGCTTGCGCCTGCACTATGTTCAGCCACGTTAGGCACTGGCGGGGAGCGGATGGACGGCTCGGGGCATGCGCTGCTGGCCAAGGTGCAGAATTATGCCTCAGCACTTCCGCTGGAGCGTGTCAACGAAGGTCCGCAAGCGGATGCTGCGGATCACCCATAACTGGACGATCTATGCCCACAGCCACACTGCCGACGTCCGACGGGCCGCGGAACCCGGCCGTGGCGTCTCCATTCGCAGGGCTCGTCGCGGTACGCTCCACCGGTGCCTAACCCTGATTTCCCGATGGCTGCGCGTCGGCACCACGAGGACGCGCAGTTCCTGATGGACGATCGGCGCTGGCCCAATGCGGATCATCTGGCCGGAGTGGCGACCGAGTGCGGGCTAAAGGCGATCCTGCTGGGTTACTTCGGGGCAAGCCTCGGCAATAACAGCAGGCCGGTGTGGGGGCAGCCTGCCAAGACGCTCGGCCACGTCAATCACCTGTGGAGCGAGCTTCCGCTGATTATCAGCGGGCGTTCTGCACCGGTTTTCGCCGCGCTAATAGCGGGTCCGCCTCCGCAGCCCTTCGCGAGCTGGGACATAGCCGACCGATATAGTGACGGGAACACGATCACGGAACAGTGTGCACGAGAGCATCTCGACATGGCGAAAAAGATCATGGGACTGCTTCAGCAGGCAGGGCTTGGGTCAAAGTAGGCGGGCGGGGCTTTTGCTGCATGTCACGGTTTGAT